>SXGS01378044.1_pt1 | contig 15245 bp, 11 predicted proteins | sample 3174681 | NCBI WGS metagenome assembly SXGS01 (sample SAMN11356861, study PRJNA531348) | freshwater metagenome | isolation source: freshwater sample F1-80 | place: China: Fuxian Lake, Yuxi | collected 2017-12-25 | reverse complement strand
GCGCGCTGTATGGTGCAATCTGCGCTTCAGGAGAGCTTCGATTTTGACTTTCTATCTTGGTTTCTTGGGTGCTGGGATGTCGATCAACCGACGATCATCGGCAGCTTGCCGGGCCAGCAAGACGACTTCAGTTATATAGAAACTGTCTTCGGCTGTAATTCTCGGTAGCGGACCACCGCGGACAAAGTTGACGAACTCTACGAACAGATTCTCGGTTTCGCCGAAGGGAAATCGCTCAGTTCCCTTTTCTGTGATCAACTTCACGGCGTCGTCTCCCTCGTTGACCTCGACGACTCCTTTGGTACCGATCACGCGCAATCGATCGTCGCTGTGAGTTTCGGCGCTGGACGGACGTAAATAATCTAAGCGTGCTGTGACCGATGCGCCGTTTACCAATTCGGCAAGAATCGAAGCATGCGACTCGGTTTCACCCGTTTGTGGAAAACCAATGTTGCCGTGTACCGCCGCAGTGCGTTTGTAGTCGAGGCCAGTGACCCAGCGAATCGTATCCAAAGAATGAATGCCGATGAAGGGTATCGTTCCTCCCAGCCGCTGGCGGCTCTTAAGCCAATCCGGACGCTCGCCCCAGCGGTAGGACTTCTGCGTGGAGACCTGACATACTTCTCCGATCTTGCCCGCTTGGATTAACTCGCGCACGCGAACGTTTTTGGGTTGATGCCGTAATTCGAGCAGCATTGTCAACTGGCTGGCCGATTTACTGAAAGCGGCGCGCAGTGATTGCAAATCGTCCAGCTTCGTAACTAGCGGTTTCTCCGAGACGATATGCACGCCACGTTCCATCAAGGCGACAAGTTGTTCAAAGCGTACACCCGACTCGTCAGCCACGCAGCAGACGTCCATCATGGTATGTTCAAATAAGTGTCTCCAATGTTCGTAGTGTTGTGCACCAGCGAACATCGGTTGACGCGAATAGGATTCAGTAACCCGGGCATTTTCTTCGCTGAACGCCACCAGTTCTATGCCGCTCAATCGCTTGGCGCCTGCCAACACTGCGCCGACATGGCCCTTAAGTCCGATAATTGCAAGTTTCATCGCTGCAAGTTCAGTTTGGATTTGAGTTCAGCGATCGCGGGATAATCTTCAATCGCTTCATGATTGTCAATAATAGTAACGAATCTCCACCCTGACGGTTACATCTTCACGACCTCGATTTCGAATACTTTGGGCCAGTGCTTGCCGGTGACGAAAAGTCGGTCATTGGCTTCGTCGTACGCGATACCGTTGAGGACATCATCGTTCGACTTTCGCGAGCTTGCAGGATAGAGACTCGTCAAGTCGATCCATCCCAGCACATCACCAGTTTCCGGCGAAATGCGGGCGATTCTGTCCTGATACCAGATGTTGGCTAGAATCTCTCCCTTGACATATTCGAGTTCGTTAAGCTTCTTAATGCTCTCACGGCCCGACTTGACGACAATGCGTTTGGTGACCTCGAACGTCTTTGGATCTAGAAACCTCAACGTCGGCGTTCCGTCGCTCAGAATAAGTTGATTGCCGTTGTTAGTCAGTCCCCAACCCTCTCCTGTGTAACGAAAGGTCGAGATCGTCGCAAAAGTCTTCTGGTGGTAGATAATGCCAATGCCGTTCTGCCACGTAAGTTGATAGATATTTCCGTCGAGGATTGTGATCCCTTCACCAAAGTAGTCTGCATCGAGCTGGACGAGTTTCTCGATCTTTCCGCTTTTCGGTTCGACGCGCCGCAACGACGATTCTCCTTTCTTGCCAGTCCCTTCGTAAAAGCGATCGTCGACGAAGACCAATCCCTGAGTAAACGAGGTCGCATCGTGAGGGTATTCTGCGACCACGCGGTACCTAGCAACCGCCACTCTCGCAGGCGGACGAAATGAATTTCCCGCCGTCAGCGCCGCAATCCCGATCCCGCACAGAATAAACGCAGCAATCAAACGCCCCATCCACGGCAAGCGTCTGGTTAGATGGGTCGCGCGAATTTTAGCGTTATCCTGAATAACGGTTGAAGTGGCCGATGTCGGCGCATATACGTGAATCGAGTCCGTTCATGATGTACTCCTGTTCGGAAACTTGTTTAACCTGCAGCCGTAGGCGAGGAACACACACCAAACTTGTCAAAATCCTCGCCTACGGCTGCGGGTTAAACGCAATACCGTTCAACGAACGTGGGATAAGCTTCCAGCTTGTCAATATCTTGTGCAAGCAATGGTGAAACTCCGCTACAGGTTGACAAGCTGGAGCTTATCCCACGTTCGTTGAACGGTATTGGGGTTAAACGAGGTGCCGCCAAGCTCAATCATAGCCAAAAATCCAGACACGCTTACGCGACTACTTGATGGATAACGTTTCCATGAATGTCGGTTAGGCGGAAGTCGCGACCGGAATAACGATAAGTAAGCTGAGTGTGATCGAGCCCCATCAAGTGCAAAATGGTAGCATGGAAGTCATGAGTGTGGACGGGATTCTCGGCCGCAGTAGCGCCATATTCATCGGACACTCCAAAGCTAAATCCGCCTTTGGCGCCTCCGCCAGCAAAGAAGCAAGTGAAATTCCTATTGAAATGACCGCGGCCCTTGGGAGTTAAATCCTCCCATGGCGTGCGGCCAAATTCGGAGCAACCTACGATCAATGTCTCGTCCAGCAAACCGCGTTGATGCAGGTCCTTGATCAAGCCGGCGATCGGCTGATCGATATTGCGAGCCAAACCGGCATGCAACGATATATCGTTGTGATTGTCCCAATTCGTGTTGGAGCCGACGTCGAACAAATTGACCACGCGCACTCCTCGTTCGACCAGTCGTCGCGCTGTTAGGCACTGCGAAGCAAACGAGGCAGGGTCCGCAGTATTGTTGCCGTACAAGTCCAGCACATGCTGGGGCTCGCCGCGAATATCAAATGCCTCCGGAGCTTCGCGCATCAATCCGAATGCAGTCTCAAAGGACGTCATTCGGGAGCGAAGATTTAAATCGCCACTGCGTCCATCGAGATGCTCGGTGTTGAGATCGGCGAGCATCCTATTCTCGAGTTCACGTTGCGTAACTGAGGTGATCGGACTGTTAACATTCGGCAGCGGATTGGCACTTGGAAACAACCTCGTCCCTTTGTGATAGCCCGGCAGGAAACTCGCATCCCATGCAAGATAGGCGTTGTAAGGTTCCTTGGCGGCCAGCACCACGAACGGCGGCAGATTCGTATTTAGCGTGCCCAAACCATAACTGATCCAGGAACCCAAACTTGGCATAGGAATCGTGATCGAACCAGTAAGCATGCCCAAGGTCGCTGCCGAATGGCCGGAGGAATCACCGCGTACAGTGTGCAGAAAACAAGTTTGATCGACCACCGATCCCATATGCGGAAATAACTCGCTGACCATCTTGCCACATTGGCCATAGGGCTGAAACTTCCATGGCGAACCTTTGAGCGGTTTGTCGCGATCATTCAGTTTCTTGCCATGATCCCTCTGCAACATGGGTTTGTAGTCAAACGTGTCGACGTGCGAAAATCCGCCGGTGAAAAAGAAAACGATCAAGTGCTTGGCACGCGCCGTATGATGACCGAGCTTGGGAGCCAGCGGATGTCCGCCGTTGAGCGCTGCCGCGCGTACCAAACTGCTCTGAACGCCCCAACTCGTAGTTGCAGACGTCAGCGCTGCAGAACGCAGAAAATCGCGGCGGCCCATTCGGTTGAATTGCGACTTCATATTACTCATCCAAATTATTGCAACTGCTCAGTCGGTGTTCGTTCAAGACTGAAAACTCAGCTCAATCGACGTAGAAAAATTCGTTGGACGCGTAAACTGCGCGCACCAGGCTTGACCATGCTTCTTTTTCGCTTAGGACAACGTCCGATCCTTGCTTGGCGAGAACTTGCGTATAACGGTCGAGCTGCTCAAGACGCTTGCTCAGTTCATTCTCGGTAGGTGCCCTACCAAACGCTTGACGGTACAGTGCGACCGTTCTCGCGGCTGGTTCGGCAAAATGCGAAATCAACGTCTGAGCAAGCCGCGCGGAGGATTGATGAATAAACTCATTGTTCAACAAGTACAAGGCCTGCAAGGGGACGGTCGAATTGTCGCGACTGGCCGTCGACAAACTTGGGTCGGCTCCGTTGAACAGCGACAAATACGGATGTGCATGCAGACGCTGAACCATTAAATACACGCTGCGATGATCCGACGGGTAACACACATGATTGAACTGGTGATGAGCCGTAAATCGCCATTTGGATGGTTCGGGAAATGGATGCGGACCGGGTCGGCTCAAATCCAGGTTACCGCTGAGCAGCAAGATAGTGTCGCGCAGCGATTCGGCATCCAAGCGGCGCCGATCAAATCGCCAATACCAAGTGTTCCCCGAATCGAGATAGTGATTGGCTTCGTCGATGGAAGATGATTGCTGGTAAGTATTCGATAGCATGATCGCGCGATGCAGTTGCTTGATCGACCAGCCCGAATCCACCAGCGATTTCGCTAACCATTCGAGCAGTTCAGGATGCGACGGCGGCGTGCCGCGAAAACCGTAATCCGATGGCGTTGGCACGAGCGGCTTACCGAAATGATGTTGCCAAATTCGATTAGCCATCACGCGCGAAGTGAGATGGCTGGCGCGCGACGTCAACCAATGCGCCAGCTCCGCTCGACCACTCATGCTCGTAGGGATATCCAAAGGAGCTGGGTCGAGCACTTTCGGAACACCTCGTCGCACCGGAGTTCCCTTAGCATTGCGAGGGCTGCCTGCGGGTTGTACCGGGACATCAATGGGGGCCAATTCACCGACAGCATAGGCAGTTGGCAGGCCGTATAATGGATCGCGTTTTTCGAGGCTGGTCAGCTTTTCTCGCACGGGGTTGGTAAGCTGCTCCAGTTCCTTGCGCGCAGTCGCTAATTCGGACTGTGTGCTTTCGATCTTCTCTTTTAGTTCAGTTTGCAAGCTCGCTTGCGCGGACTTCAGTTGTTCCTGAGCTTCGGTGAGTGCTTTGTCGAGCGAGCGTGCTCTCTGGCCCACTTCGGAAGTTGTTTCCAAACGCTCCAATTCCGCCTTGAGCTGGGCCAATTCGGCGTCGCGCTGGGCGATCGCGCGTTGGACTTGATCGCTTGGTACCAGCGGCGCGAACTTGGTCTGCTTCCTAACTTCCTCAGCGCCCGCGAACGGATACTGCGTACTGGCGAAGAAACCGTACAGCGCATAATAATCCTGCATAGTTAGCGGATCATATTTATGGTCGTGGCATCGAGCGCAGCGGAGCGAAAGACCAAGGATAGCGGGGCCAAACGTCGATAAAGTGTCTTCGATGATCAAGTGCATATCTTCCAGCTCGCGTGTGCCGATGCGTTTGGACTGGGCGATGAACCCAGTCGCAATTACCAACCTGGCGTAGTCCGCTGGCGATGCGTCCTTGGCCAGAATGTCGCCAGCTAGCTGCTCGTGCAGAAAACGATCGTAAGGCAGATCTTCGTTGAATGCGTCGATCACATAGTCTCGATAGAGATACGCCTGGGGAATGGGGTAGTCCGCATTGTCGCCTGCTGTGTCCGCGTAACGGACCAAGTCCAACCAGTGTCGTCCCCAGCGTTCACCGTATCGCTGCGAAGCCAATAGTTCATCGACAACTTTTGCAAATGCATTAGGCGAGTTATCGAGTAGAAAATCGTCGATCTTTTCGGGCGTTGGGGGTAAACCGACAAGATCAAAATAAGCGCGGCGAATCAAGACCTGTTTGTCGGCTTGCGCGGATGGCCGCAAACCGTGTGTTTGGATGCCCACGGCGATAAAGCGATCGATGGGATGGGCAGACCACTCTGTTGGATCGCTAGGGATTTCGACGGTTCGTAACGGCTCAAACGCCCAATGGCGTTTTTCGCTAGGGATGGGATTGGATATCGATTCTGGCCACTTGGCACCATCTTCGATCCATCTTGTCAGATTCTCGATTTCTTGTTTGGAGAGCGGCTTTTCAGGTGGCATCTGAAGATCACCTTCACGACGAATCGCGCGCACGACCAAGCTGCCATCGACATTTCCGGCTTCGATAGTTGCGCCGCTCTCGCCACCTTGGAAGAAGAACTCTTTGGTATCCAAGCGCAAACCGCCACTGGCTTTTTTCGGACCGTGGCATTCGATGCATGAACTTGCCAATAGCGGACGAATCTTCGTCTCGAAAAAGACTTCCGCGTCTTCGGTCGCACGGAGTGCCGGATGAAATCCTCCAAGTGACAATCCGAAACTAACTACGATAGCAAAACCTAGCGACCGCATAAGTAGATCTCCATTTGTAGCTTGCTTTCCGCTGATCATGGTCTTGGCGACTCGACCGCGCTGATTGAGTTAGCAACCTTCAAGTTTCAAACACGGCCGCTTGCGGCCTCGCGTGTTTCAGTTTCGCGAGCAATGTGTCTCAGAATCGCTATGAAGGAAATTGGGTGGGGATTTCTAAAATTCACAGTCTAATTACAGCAGTTTACTGTGCCCAACGCAAGATTTTCCGGCAATTTTCTTATGCCTGCCCTTCCGCCCGAACCACCGACGAAACCTGCGAGCAAGTAGAAATTCGAGAAGGCTAATTCGATTCACGTTTGCGTATCGACCTGCGCATCGCTTCGAGCTCTTTCTTAAGTGGAGTCCAATACTGCTGATCCGCGTCCCGTTCTGCAGCTTGTTCTTTATCGAGTTCCTTCTGGAGAGCGGTACGGCTGGCACCCATTGTTTCAACGAGGAGCGGTCGTTTTTTCATTACTTCCTTGAGCAATTCAGGATACTCGGCGGCCACTCGGATCAGCACCTCCGGAGTACGAGATTCGCGAAGCCAAAAGCGCACACGGTCATCCGTTGGCTCAGCCCGATTCTGATCGTAATGCGCATCGACCAATCGGCGAATCATCGGCCAATCCTTATCTCGCTGCGTCTTCTTTGCATTTACCAGATCCTCGATGCCTAGCAGTTCGTAAATCAAACCATCAGCATCTTGAATGGTGGTACGTTGTTCCAAAGCGTTTCAAAGTCGCCGCATCCGCGCATCTTGGTCATCAGGTCGATTCGTATTCCTACGGCGTCAGGGTGTTTGCAGCGGAAGTGCATCGCATGACCTCGATCCAAATGGGACCATTCCATCGGTGGCACCGCTATGCATTCGGCATTAAGTTCTTCCAGAGCGGTCGTCAATCGATTCAGGTTCTGTTTGTCTGCGACAATAACGATATCGCAGTCTCGACTAAACTCGGCCGCGCCGTAGAACACGCATGCCTGACCGCCCATAAGCAGGTGCCGAACCTCGTGGGAGGAAAGCGTCGAAAGGACTTTGACTATCGGGTTCGGGATCAAGAGAGCCTCCTACTCGAAGATAAAACTGCCAAAGCTTTTTCGACTCCTCCCATCGCTCTTGCGGCGTAAGTCGATACCACTCAATCCACGAATCCTCTTGGTCTTGTGCTTCATTCAATCGTTTTAGCCGCTGATCTGGAGTCATGTGACCATTGTACAATTCAATTGCGTCGAGTACGAGCATCGGACCACCTGCTTCGCAATTGGAATCTGTTTATGGGGACTTTCCATGTTTGAGAATACATCGCATCATACTTGGTTCTTGCCTGCTTAAACAAACTTCCCGATACGTGAGGAACCAACCGATGCGATTTTCTGCTTGCTTGCCTTTGATCTTGCTCGCCATTTGCTGTGAAACTCAAGCTGCTGAATTGGGACGACCAACGGGCCAGAGCATCGTGTCGGCTGATGCCAAGTTGGAATTGCTGTTCACACGCTCGGCGAATATCAGCGGCGGATTGACCGAAGGACCAGCCGTGGCTCCGGACGGGAGCATTTACTTTACCGATATTCCGACCGGAAAAGATCCGGGGATGATCATGCGATTCGATCCCAAGAGTAAAGCCACAACAATATTTAGCAGTGATAGTGGTAAAGCCAATGGCCTCATGTTCGATGCCGACGGATTCTTGTTGGCATGTGAAGGTTCCGATTTTGGTGGTCGGCGAGTGTCCAAGTGGAACGTCAAGAATGGCAACCGTCAGACAGTTGTCGACCATATCGGTGACAAGAAATTCAACGCTCCCAACGACCTGTGCGTCGACAAACATGGCCGCATTTACTTCACCGACCCGCGTTATTTGGGTGACGAGCCGCGCGAACTAGAATATCGTGCGGTCTATCGGATAGACAAAAATGGCACAGCCAGCGAAGTGACGCACGAAGTCTCCAAGCCCAATGGCATTGCCCTGAGCCCAGACGAAAAAACGCTATATGTCGCCGACCACGACAACGGTACCGACAAGATCGATCCCAACGGACCCAAGCCGACGCACGGCCCGATGAAGATCTACGCATTTCCGATTGGCACCGACGGCAAGGTCAACGGACCTCGCAAGACCATTTATGACTTCGGTGATCAAGCCGGTTGCGATGGCATGTGCGTTGACGCGTTAGGCATTGTCTATATCACCGCTCGCAGTCTCAAGCGACCAGGCATTCTCGTGCTCAATCCAGCCGGTCAAGAAGTCGCCTTCATTCCGACTGGAGCGACGAATCAGATCGTTGATGCCCAACATCCACCAGTCGGTATGCCCAGCAATGTCGAATTCGGAATCGGCGACGAAGCGCAGGTACTGTACATCACCATTGACTTGAGCCTGTACCGCATTGCGCTAAAGGTCAAGGGATTTCATGCGCAGTATGCGAAGTAGCGACAGTTGGGAGAATGTAAACCTGTTGTGAAGGTCCGGGCCAAGCCCTGACCTTCACCCCCCTGTACCCACGTATACCTCTTATGCACGGTTAATTGTGAGGTTAGTGCGACTTCATTTAGCGACTTTCAGGTTGGCGTCGAGCCAGTCGAATACTTGAGTTTGAATCGCGGGAGTAAATCTGCCGATCTCGATAGGAGTCGACAGGTTGAGCGACCTTTCGGCACCGGATTCAATAAAAACTGGACGAGCTGCATCGACCAGGCGGCGAACATCATCGACCGGCATATGGCGGTCAAGCGTGGGTGCAACTATCAAAGTGGATTTGGGAGCGACCAAACCCAGCACTTCGTCAAAGTCGATGGGCAAGCGCTGCTGGTGTCCCACGAAGAATCCAAATCGCGGAACCAACCCATGGAGATGCGAATAATGTCGGATGCCTGCATTTCCTCGTTCTTCCGACGGCGCGCGAAGCAGCGAGCAACCTCCTACGGAAACCACTGCGTTAACCTGAGCCTCCGAAGCGGCCGTCAGTAGTGCGACGGAGCCACCCATCGCATAGCCTACCAGCGCGATTCGCGAAGCGTCGATTTCTTCCAGCGCCGTCAGCGCTCGCACGACTCCACGAGTATCTGCGACCATTTTTCCCATCAACGACCAAGTTGGATAACGCTGATAGAAATTCTTCGCATCGTGCACGCGCGTTCCGAATCCAAGTTGATCGAATGCAACGACCGCGAATCCTCGTTTGGTTAGTACGGCAATAGGGTTGGCCGTCTGGCGGCCGTATCCGGTCGCGTACGATTCCGGGTGCAACCATACGACTACTGGCACGCGTCCAGGTTTCGGTTTGCCGCCGTTGATAGTGGGAAAATAGAGTTCCGCTTTCAGGCCATCGCCGTATGGCAAGGCGTACGCCGCGGCGCCTGCAATTTTGAATGGTCGATTGTAAAGCAGCGCCAAAATGTGGTTATCCGGAGGCGACAGTTCGGCAAGGCTCTGACGATGAGTGACTTCCGCGCCCGGCGGTTCGGTCCCCAACGCCCATGCGATGTTCGCGCGAATCGATTCCTTGGACGCGGCTCGATCACCGACCTCGCGCGGCGGGAACTGCCGTGGATCGACATGTTGCTTAGTCGTCGCCAACCAATTCTCAAAAGTGTAGCCATTAATCCACGTTTCGGATTTTGGAAACCTAGCACGACCAAACGCAGTATCAAAAAAATCCATGAAATTCTCGATATCAGCAGCGCTGGTTGAGTGCTCTCCGGACCTCAGGTGCAGCCACAAGTTCTCATCTTTTCCCAACAACCGGAATACTCGCAGCGCTGACCGATACGATTGCTCGAATCCCCAGGGATTTCCTTCGACTTCGGCGTAAGCAGAGTACATCATCGCCGCGCGAGGTGCGACCAGCGCGAGCATCATGTGCTGATCCACCGGTAGTTTGTGCTCGCGGCCGGCAAAGAAACGCAATCGCGGATGGAACCAGTAGGAATTGTGAGCTCGCGCGGTAATTGCTTCCAATCCATTGTAGAGGTAAGGATCGGGCTGAAATCGCCATGGCAAGCACTCACCGACATTGCCGCTGGAGGCGACTACGGCGCCGATCCGTTCGTCAAACGCCGCCGCGAGTAAAGCTTGTTTACCGTTTCGCGAGTGGCCAGTAATCCCAATTTGTTTTTGATTTACCTCTGGCAACATGTACAAGTAATCGACCGCGCGCATGGCGGCCCAAGCCCAACGAGCTAATCCAGAGAAATCGTATTCGGGCCAGACTTCGAGATACTCATTCGAATCATCCGGGTCGCCGTACTTGGGATCAGTTGCATTGTAGATACAACCGATATAACCGCGGCGTACCGCCGTATGAACCCAGCCTCCAGCTCGACGCTGATTGGTAAGAAATACTGGGAATGGTCCCGTCCCTTTAGGAATCATCAACTCGACATGCAGTTTCGCTCGATGACCTGGGCCAAACTCAAGCAGCACTTTGCGAGTCGTGATACCAGCTTCTTGAATTTCGCTGGTAATCGTGCTCCGCAAATTTCCTGGCGGTGGCGGCATGCGCCCAAATACCCATTGCTCGAATTGAGTCTTAATCCACTCACGCTGCTGTTGCCAGTGCTCGGCAGTAGTGATTGGCACAGCAGGTTGTCGATCTCGAAGAACTAATGGATCTGGAAGGTCGGCAGATGACGGCATCGACTCGAAGTCAGGTGGCAATTCTCCATTGCGGGCTATCCAGTCTTCCCAGGTCCTATCGATCGCACTGATGCGACCGATGCTTGGGTCGAGCACAGTGGGCGCAAGAATCGAGCGAAGCTCTTCCAGCGTTCGCGTTCGATTGGCTTCATTCTGCCCCTGCGCAGTCGTAGAAGTAGCTGCCCAAACGATCATCAGCGTCACTATGCTCGAACCAAGCAATCGGTACATATGTCCTCACCATGCAAGTTGTGGCTTTCGAATTTATTTTGCCTGCGCGCTGCCGACAATTTTACACTGTGTTGCTATTCGTAACTCGGTTCTACCATCGGAAGGCTTCTTCCATCAGCAGGGCCTGCAGGAATCCTTGTTGTAGGGGCGCCACGGAGCAGGCCCGAGCCACATGTTCCAGTCCATGATTTTGCGATCAGGCGTCGGTTCGGCAGGCAGCCAATTGTTGTTGTGACCTGGTGTGTAGACGGAGGCGACCATTTTCCTTAACTGGCCGAGCTTTCCGTCGCGCGCGATCTGCACAGCCTGTTGATAGTGATTGACGGTGCGACGTTGAGTGCCCGCCTGAAAGTTGCGTCCGGTCCTGCGATGGTCTCGTCGAGGCGCTGGCAGTACTCAATCGTGAGCCCGCAGGGCTTCTCGCAATAGACCTCCTTCGCGTCGCTTGATTGTGTTTGGATTCGACATGGTGATCTTTCTCAAGAAAAAGTCTTCATTTGCTGCATTGCACCAATCTGTGTGATGCTATTTATAGGAGCTGGGCCTTCTCGGGACGATGTTGAGCTTTTTGTAGGCGAAGCCGCTGTCAGGTGGGTTATACTCTCCGACGAGGTCCATGCAGGATGTTTCGTCGATGGCGGCCTCCATATGCTGGCACCAGTAGGCGGCGTTCACAGTCAGGCGGCGGAGACCTTCGCTTTTAAAATCCTGGGCGCTGCCCATCGTCACATGAAAGACGCGCGCGGTTTGGCCAGTGTTGCCGGTCCACGTTTTGACCCAGGCGACTGGTAGCGGAATCAGTTCGGAATTTACATCGTCGTTGTGTTTTCGGCCCTTCAAGGGCTGGCCGTCCACCAGGGGCAAGCAGCCTTCTGGGAGACTGCTACCTTCCTTGTAGGTGCGATAGACGTCGGAAGTGCTCCAGATGTCTTTGACACCTTTCAGCACTGGATGATTCTTGTTCTGTTTGACGATGATTCCGCGAGTCGAATCCTGCTGCCAGCGGCCATGATGGTTGCGAAACGATCCACCCAGCACCGCTTCGCCAAAGTCGATCTTCTTACCGTCCTTTTGGTAATCGAAATCAATGAAGCCGTGATTTGCCGTACGAATGCCGATGATCGGCTTGCCGGAGTCGAGATAGTTGTGGATGTGCTTCAATTGTTCAGGCGGTAGAGAAATCAGTCGGCTGAACAAGATGACGAGATCGCACTTCTCCAAGTGCTCGAGGCCAGGAATGTTGTGAGTGATCGTCTTGTCCTCCCAGCGAATCTTCTGGGTCGGATCGACGTTAGTGTCCTTGTTCAAACTGAACAGGACGGTGCAATGAAACCCATGATGCTTGGCCAACAGCCTCGCCAGCATTGGCATTGAATGCTCGCTGCGATATTCCTGATCCGCCGCGATCAAGACGATGTGCTTGCCCGCTCCCGGCCCCTTTTCGCCGGAGTACGTCAGCCACAGAGGATTCGCCGGGACCGGATGCTCAGCGGAATTCGATCGGAGAGCATTGCCTAGAAGCGCGACCAGAAAGAGTCCTACTCCAAAAGTGAGCACGGGCGAAGAACCAGAAGATGGTTTCATTGGGGAAATTTTTGCTTTCGAACGACCGTAGAATTCCGCAGCTACTTGCGATTGATCTTGTAGGGTGCATCCAGGGCACTGCCCGCCATCATACTTATTTCCAAAGATCGTCGCCGTGATGCGGTCACAATTTGTGACTGCATCTCAGCGACTTCCTCAGAAGTCAGTCGGAACTAAAATCCGGAGGGAAACGGGTGATGTTGCGTTGGATGGCCGATTCAAAGCCTTTATTGGGACGCCATACAACGCAGCCAAGTCGCTATCGAGCACGACTTTCTGTAAGAAGTCACAAATTGTGACCACATTTTACGGCGATTGAACGGCAATCCATTACAAAGTAGTCGATCGTTCTACGTCCGCCATACGAGTATGGCGACTGCAGACCAAAAAAAAGCAGCAAACGCCAAAAACGTCATGACTAGCTCCCAAGCAAACCGCCATGGTCGACCCCGAAACATAAACGCGCCGGCCAGAACGAATGGTAGAGCGGCTGGAAATCCGCACAAAAATGACCACTCAAATACCAGGCTCAAACGGCGGCACAACAGAAAGTACCCACAACTCACAATCAATAACGAAACTGCCGCCAAGACCGATCGCCAAGCAGAATAGTCTAGCGGTGTCCGCTGCTTGGATAACTTCAGTTCTGTCACCGCGGCGACAAAGGTAACAAACAACGGGATGTGCCAAGTGAATACAAAGTCTCCGCGCCATGCGCTGATGAATGTCGTTCCCAAGCTTCCAAATAGAATAGCAATCGACCAAAACAGCCAACGGGCTCGGACAAGATTCAGACGGCTACCAATGGCCAGTCGCAGGCAGCCCGTAGCTCCAACGCTCACGCCGAAGATGCCAATTAACGACACAACAAACCACTCCCAAAGCCAATCGCGGCTGGGAAGATCAAAGGCATACTCGGGTTCGACTCCGAGTAGGGCTGCGGCAAGGTCAAAATACTTCGATTGTGGAATGTCATGCGGCGTCAATGCTTGTTTCAACACCACAGGACTCAGACTTTCTGGTTTACCGAGATAGACACAGACCGCGCGGCTGTGATTGCGTACATAGAGGCGCTGGCGATGAAGTATTGGTTGAGTCCAGCAGATTTCGCCCCCTAGAATTGATACTCTCGCCAGCTCCTCGTACCGTTCAGTAGTCGCTCGCGCCAGGATTAGCTCGCCAGTGTCGTTCATCAGAATCAGCTTTCCATCCGCGCTAATAACCGTTGCATGGCCCACTCGCTGGCCGACGTCCGAGCCAGTGGTCGAAGTTCGACGCGGGCGATTGTCTCCTACCGACCAGTATTCCTTGCCAGTCAGGAAGTCGAGACAGCGAAAGATGCCTCGCGAGGGTCGATGTGTCTTTGCCTGCGCTTCGTGCAGGTCGAAACCGTACAGGGCACCATCGATCAACACACTAGAGCAAATATCGTTCGACATCGACTTGTTTTTCCAAACCGAGGTCAGCGGTTGTGCGGCGTCTCCGGTCAGCCGCAGCAGTTCCGAACCAGATTGAAACGGACTCGATATCCAGAGATAAGGCTCGGAGTAGATCGGCCACGCCGAGTGTTCGTCGTAGCCGGAAGATAATTCTCTGCGCCAGATCTGTTGCCCCGTGGCCAGATCGTACAAAACGAGTACATTCTGCAAGTACCCCAGGACGCAGCGCTGAGCGCGAAAGGTAAGTGGATAGGCGGGTGTGTAACTTGCCGCATCGTTGCCAGAGCGCCAACGAACCTGACCATTGGCGGCGTCGAGTGCGATCATTGCCGAACTGTGGCCACCAACTGGGAGCAACACCAAGTCGTCAATGACAGTCGGCGAACAGGAATAGCCAAAGTCCGTTCCGTCCCCGCCAAATTGTTCCTTCAAGTCAATCGACCACAGATGTTGTCCATTGCTCGCGCGAAGGCAAGTAACTGACCCTTCCGGCGCGGCGAAGAAGACTCGACCATCGGCATAAGTCGGCGTGGCACGCGGTCCAGGATAGACGCCGGCTGGATCGTAGGGAAAGGCATAGCGGTGCTCCCATATCGTTTTTCCAGTATCGGCTTCAAAACAAACCACATACTGTCCAGTAAGTGATTGCCGTTGAGTTGCAACTCGATCGTCCCACGCAATGAAGCTGGAATAGCCTTGCCCTAGTTCACGTGTCCACAAGATAGGCGGCCCAGTCGGTGGCCATGATTCTGCCAGTCCCGTCTCGAGCGAATGTCCGTCAAATCGTGATCCGCGAATGAAGGGCCAACCAGCAACAACCGATTTGGAGTTGGTCGCATTGGCATTTTCCTCAACGGGAGCACCGAACACAGCGCACGACGCAAGAATCATCCAACCGACCACGGTCGCGCGGCAAAAGCTAACACTAGTGTTGCCATCATCCATGTCTCGCAAGGTCCTCGCCATAATTCCGTCCCTCTCTATCGGCCGGGTGACAGAAGGCAAAAAGATGTGCGGTAAAAGATAAGAAGAACCAATCTTTTACCGCACGTTTTTTTGCCGGTAAAGGAGTCAGCGAATGGTTGTAAAGGTAACATGTTTGTGAG
>SXGS01151821.1_pt1 | contig 15245 bp, 12 predicted proteins | sample 3174681 | NCBI WGS metagenome assembly SXGS01 (sample SAMN11356861, study PRJNA531348) | freshwater metagenome | isolation source: freshwater sample F1-80 | place: China: Fuxian Lake, Yuxi | collected 2017-12-25 | reverse complement strand
GATCGTCGAGAATCCGAATCATTGCCTAGTCACTAAGCTTTCGGCGTTCCCGGAAGTGCATCCGAATCGGCGTGCCCTCAAAGTTATAGTCCTGCCGCAGTCGATTCACCAAGTAGGCTTTGTAACTCGGGATAACGCCGTCTGGCGTATTGGAGAAGAATACGAACGTCGGCGGACGAACCCGGGTTTGTGCGCCGTAATACAGGCGAACCGGGCGATGGTGGCGTTGGGGCGGGGTATGGGTGGCGACCACACGCTCCAAGAACCGGTTGACCTCCGCCGTACCAATGTGCCGGTTGAAGTTTTGGAACATCTTGTTGACCATCGGAAGGATCCGGTGCACACCTTTGCCGGTTTTCGCGGAAATGAACAGATGCGGCGCCCAAACGGCGTGTGGCATCTGTTCGCGGATTTGATCCTCGATCGTGGCCGCATCGACGTCTTCCAGACCCTTCACCAAGTCCCACTTGTTGAACACCAGGATCAACGCCCGACCGCGGTCCGCGACCAGCTGTGCTAACTTCGCGTCCTGCTCGGTGATCCCGATCGTGCCATCGATCATCAACAAACACAGGTGGCAACGCTCGATCGCTTCGATGGAACGTAGGGTCACCCAGCGCTCAAGCTCATCTTCAATGCGCGCTTTTCGCCTGACGCCGGCGGTATCCACCAACAGGTATTTTCGGCCATCGATCTCCAATTCGGAGTCAACCGGATCCATGGTCGTGCCGGGCGCGTCGTGCACCACATGGCGCTCTTCGCCGAGCAGTTGGTTTAGTAAAGTGGACTTACCAATGTTTGGGCGACCGATCACCGCAATCGAAATCGACCGAATCTCATCTTCGAGGCCGATCACTTTGAAGTTCGGATCTTCGGGATCGAGCTCCTCCGGAGAAAGAGTAGGACCCTCCTCTTCTTCTTCCTCGACCTCCTCTACCGGAGGCTCGCCAGGCATGCGCTCAACCAAAGCTTCCATCAATTCGTACATTCCGCGGCCGTGCTCGGCGGAAACCGGGATCACCACCTCAAGCCCAATCTGCCAAAAGTCCGCGGTCAGGTCGTCGTGTTTTGGGCCGTCAAGCTTATTTACGGCGACCACGATCGGCTTGTGGGTCCGGCGCAACAGGTTGGCGATTTCGGTGTCCGCGGGGGTATACCCCGCGCGACCGTCGACCAAAAAGATGATCACATCAGCTTCTTCGAGCGCCACCATCACCTGACGGCGCATACCGGCCAAGAGTTCGGTTTCATGATCCGGTTCGATGCCGCCTGTATCGATGCACAAAAATTCGCGGCCAAGGGCCTCAGCTTTTTCGTACAATCGATCCCGGGTAACCCCAGGCCGATCATGCACCGCCGATTTCTTGAATCCCACCAAACGGTTGAACAAGGTGGATTTTCCGACATTCGGGCGGCCGACCAGGGCGACCACAGGAAGGGACATTGCAAAAGCCTCCGGTTGGAACGCCTGGGATATCGCGTCCACACCAGATCGACGAGGCGGATGCCGCTCAAGCCGGTTACATGGTGCGATCGCAGGGGGTTGTCGCGTGCGCGTCGTGGTTGCCATGTCGGGAGGGGTGGATTCCTCGGTCGTTGCGGCACTGCTGCACGAGCAGGGGCACGAGGTGATCGGCGTGCACATGAAATTGCACGATGCGGCGCCTTCGGCGGTCGATTCGAGCAAGCGATGCTGCGGCTACGACGATGCGCTCGACGCGCGAAAAGTAGCTGACCACCTCGGTATTCCCTTCTACGTGATGAACCTTCGGGAAGCTTTTCAAAAGGCGGTGATGGACGATCTCGCCAACGCCTATGTCAACGGTCAAACGCCGAATCCCTGCGTTCAGTGCAATGGCGTGCTCAAATTCAAAGTTCTTTTGTCTCGCGCGATGGCGTTGGGCGCGGATCGGCTTGCGACCGGTCATTATGCGCAGATCCGCGACGGAGTTTTGCACACGGCAGCCGATTCGAGCAAAGATCAGACGTACTTCCTGTACCCGGTCACGCGAGAAGCGCTTTCAAGAACGCTCTTTCCGTTGGGTGGGATGACCAAACCGGAGGTCCGAGCAGAAGCCGAGCGCCTTGGGTTGATCACCGCCGCCAAGCCCGAGAGCCAAGAAATCTGTTTTATCCCTGATGATGACCACACTCGATTCGTCCGCGAGGCCCACCCCGAGTTGGATGCCAGCGGCGAAATCGTCGATGAAAGCGGACAGGTGCTCGGACGACACGACGGCTACTACCGCTACACCATCGGCCAGCGCCGCGGCTTGCAGGTTGCCCTCGGAAAACCAGCCTATGTACTCAAGATTGAGCCCGAGACTCGGCGAGTCGTGGTCGGTTTCGAGGATCGGATTTTTCACTCGGGACTGGTCGCGGATCGCTGCAATTGGTACGCGCGACCCGAGGTTTCGAAGGTCGTCCACGCCCGCATCCGCCATCGCGGCGGGCTCATCCCGTGCCAGGTCGGCGAAGGTGACGTCCCCACGGTTCATTTTCTAGAGTCGGCGCGCGCCGTCACCCCCGGCCAATCGGTGGTGTTCTACGACGGTGAGCAGGTTCTAGGCGGCGGCACCATCCTCAAAGCGTTGGACGTTCCTACGCTCGCGGCTGTCTCGTGAACCTGATCGAGCAAGCGCTGGGGCATCGGTTCCGGCAACGCTCCCTGCTGGAAGAGGCGTTGACCCACCGTTCTTACGTGTTCGAACACGGCGGAGTCGACAACGAGCGCCTGGAGTTTCTCGGGGACTCGGTGCTCAACTGTTGCACGACCATCCTTCTGTTTCAGCATTTCCCAGAGGAAAATGAGGGCGGCCTGTCCCGCATTCGGTCCCGCTTGGTCAATACTGAAACCTTGGCTACCATCGGCTCCGAAATCGGTGTCGGTCCTTACCTTCGACTGGGTCGCGGCGAAGACACCACCGGCGGCCGGAAAAAAACCTCGCTGCTCGCCGATGCCACCGAAGCGTTGGTAGGAGCGCTGTTTGCCGATGCCGGCTTTGAAGCCTGCAAGACCCTGATTTCCGGTTGGATGGAGCCACGGATCCAGAAATTGGCCGAGGAAACCGGCGACGACCCTTGGAAAGACCCCCGAAGCCGACTTCAGGAGACCACCCAACAGCGCTGGCGGTTGACGCCCACCTACGAGGTCACACGCACCGAAGGGCCGTCGCATGCTCCCACTTTCGAGGTGTCGGTGCGCGTCGGCGATCGACCACTCGGCTCGGGGATCGGCGGCACCAAACGCGATGCCTCGCAAATGGCTGCGTCTGAAGCTCTGAAAACGCTGGACACCGAATCCATCCAACCTTGACCGCACAACCGGTTAAGAGGGTTGACTGATTCGGAAGCGCACTGCCGTCCGATCACCGAAGGAGCGTTCGTGAGCGGCTTTAAATGTGGGTACGCAGCCCTGATTGGGCGACCCAACGCCGGGAAGAGCACGCTGATGAATCAGCTGCTGCGCAACAAGCTGGCGATCACCTCCGCAAAGCCGCAGACCACGCGCAACCGGATCGCGGGAATTCACAGCGACGATGCGATGCAGGTGATTTTGGTCGATACGCCGGGCATTCACAACGCATGGACCGAGCTCAACAAACAGATGGTGAAAGCCGCCCGTTCGGCGATCTCGGACGTCGATGTGGTGCTTTGGTTGGGCGACCTCACCCAGCTTGCTGCCCGAGCCGCCAAGGATGAGCCGATTCTCGATGCAGAAGACGAACAATTGGCGGATCTGTTGGCGCAATGCGCCCGACCGGTGATCTTCGTCGCCAACAAGATCGATGTGGTCCCTACGCCGATGATCCTTCCGGTGATCGAAGCCGTTCGCAAGCGCATTTCTTGCGCGGCCACCGTGCCCATTTCGGCACTCACCGGCGACGGCGCAAAACCCTTGTTGTCCGAGATCCAACGGCTGCTCCCAGAGCATCCCCCGTTGTTCCCGCCCGAGACCTGGACCCAAGTTTCCGAGCGGTTTCTGGCCAGCGAAATCGTTCGCGAGAAGATCTTCCACCTGACCGAGGAAGAGGTTCCGTACGCCACCGCGGTGGACATCGTCAAGTTCGACGAAACCGAACGAGAGACCAACTCCATCGTCAAAATCTATGCCGACATCGTCGTCGAGCGCCCTTCCCAAAAAGGGATTCTTATCGGCAAAGGCGGTGAAATGCTCAAACGCATCGGCACCCTCGCCCGCAAAGAACTCCAGGAAGTGCTTGGTTGCCGCGTCTATTTGGAGCTGTTCGTCAAGATCGAAAAGAACTGGACGCGCTCCACCGGCGGGCTCAAGAAAGTAGGTTTTGAAGCGGATGATGGGAGTTCAGGATAGAAGGGCAAACTGGTACATCCATTTGCGTCCTTTTGGCCGTTTTTTGATGTACCACTTAGGACCAGCACCGCACCTAGGCAAACTTCAGCGCAAAATCCGCGATCACCTTCGTCAACTTCTCGGGGCGGTCGAGGTACGGACAATGCCCAAAGTCCTCGGGCTCAAATACTTCCGCGTGCGAAGGAAGGTTGTCCTTATAAAACTGCCGGTGCTGCTCGGGCATCAGCGAATCCGCCTTCCCCCACCACAACTGAACCGGCATTTTCAGCTGTTGGAGTTCCTCGCGGGTGACCAAGTGCTCTAGGCCCACTTGGCCGATAAATCCTTGCATCTCCGGGCGGCGAAACCCTCGTCGGGTCCCATTGGCGATCAACCACCGATACCAAGGTGGCGAGGCATGCACCTTGTCGACAAACGCCAAGGCGTCCCGCCGCGACTCCAGACGAAAATTCGCCAAAAACGCTTGCAACTCATCGCTGGTCACCGCCGCGCCGCCCGGAGAGGAGAGCATCAACCCACGCACCCGATCCGGTCGTGACAACGCGAGCTTTACCGCGGCGAGTCCACCCATCGAATTGCCAAAAACCACGGCGGGCTCCTCCAGCACCGCATCCACCACCGCCAGCAAACCGGCTTCCATCGTGTGCGGGGCCAGCCCATCAGCCGGAACCCCCGTCCGCCCATGTCCAGGAAGATCCGGCGCAATGACACGTCGAGCCACCTTCAAGAGTCCCGGCAACACCCGAGAGTATTGGGCCGCCGTGGAATTGATGCCGTGCAATACGAGGATGGTCGGCGCATTTCCCTGGCCCACACCGTCGTACACATGCGCGGTGCCGCCCGGAATGCTCACCTCACGGCTGCGGAGGCCGCGGGCATTCAAAGACCATTTCTGTGCCTGCTCCACCGCTTCAAACAACATCCCTTCCCCCCGAACGCCCCGTCACGTATCCTGCACCCATGAGGAATCCCATGCGTTTCATCCCGATGACCCTGGTCGTCGTTCTTTCCGCCTGCAAGCCACCGATCGTCGACAATTCTGCCCCCGGATTGGAGATCGAAGCGCCCACCGCTGGCGAGCTCGTATTGGCGGATGTTCCTGTACCTTTCGTTGTGACGATCTACGACCGCGACTCCACCGATCTCACCCTGACCGTGCGTCAAGGCGACGCCATCCTGGCCGAATTGGAAGGAGAACCGGGTGAAACGCTTGAGTTCTCGGTCACGCCCACCGGCACCATTTCAGCGACTTTGACGCTCAGCCTGTCGGACGGCGTTCAAGTGCGCGACTTTGAACACACGCTCGCGCTGAACACCCCTCCTTCGGACTTCGAAGTCACGATCACGCCCGAAGGAAGCATCTTCACCGACACTCCATTGGAGGCTACCCACACCGAGTCTACGGATCCAGATGTTGAAGGTCCCCTACACTATGATTTCGTGTGGACCAACGACATGGACGCGACCACCATCGCCGGTGCGACGCTCGATCCCGACGAAACCACCAAGGGGGAGACCTGGACCGTCGTCGTTCGTGCCTGTGAGCCTTGGGCGACCAACCCCGATCTCTGCAACCCCAACGAACCCTACGCCGAAGCGTCCGATTCGGTGTTCATCGAAAACAGCCCCCCAAACCCGCCAACTGCGGTGAGCATTGTACCACCCTACCCCACCACCGCTAACGACCTGTCGTGCGAGGCGTCGCTTGCGTCCGATGCCGATGGGGACAGCCTTTCTTACAGTTACCAATGGAAGCTGGATGGCGTGGATACGGCCTACACCGAATCCACCCTGTCCAATGTGGCCTTGTCCGTCGGTCAGTGGACCTGCGAAAGTAGGGCTTTTGATGGCGAACTTTACAGCGATCCTTTTGGCACCTCGGTGGATATCCTGATCGACACTCTCGCTGCGGACGATGCTCCTGCCGTGTTGTATGGCGATGCCGTCAACCAGAGGTTTGGATCTTCAGCGGTTTGCAGCTCTATCTTTGACAATGGGCTCACTCAATCGGACTGGGACGATCTGGTGGTGGGTGTTCCCGGATACTCCGCGCCGAACATCAACGGACTGGCGGCGGTGTACCAAGGAAATGTCCTGGTGAGTGGTTCCATCGGTGACCGCGAAGGGGCGGTCCAGGGAGGGACGGTCCGCTGGTTGGACGGAACGCTATTTTTGTTGCCGGATCGCACGGGAGACCCCGACAATGCCACTTGGCACGAGGCCGAACTCGTCGCCAGAGGCAAACATTCCGAATCCAATACACGAGTGCTCTACCTGATTAACAGCAATGGCGTCGTCAGCGATACTACTGTTACAAGCACGATGATTCAAATCGAATCTGACGCCGGATCCACCACTTTTGCGGATGCCTTCGCCGCCGGATCGGGAAGCTCCACCGATTCGCTTCGACTCGCGGTTAACGAAACCTCCACCGAACGCGTGTTTTGGCTTACGGACAGCCAATTGGGATCCGCGTCCATGAGCCCGACCTGCCACCCGGCAAACGTCACCTGCTTGCGCACCGAAGGAAAACTTCAGATCGACTCTGACGCGGGAATTGGCTTCGGACGCAGTCTCGCCGTGGGCGACCTTGACGGCGACGGCGCCCAAGATCTTCTGGTGGCCAGCGACATAGGCGTTTACTACTTTTCCGGCACGGATCTAAACGACGTCGCCCCAATGACCCCGGCCGATGCGTCGATCTTCTTCGAGTACGACGGTGCAATCTCGGATCTCCAAGTGGTTTCAGCGACGGATGGCGATTTTGGTCCAGGGTTCCTGGTAGGTGATGCCGGGCAAAGCACGGTATACTACTTGGAAATAGGAGCGTTGAGTGGCGACGTTGATTTGGTGGATAGCGCACTGGTCTCCATCGTTTCCAGCGACGCGGACGCGGATTTTGGTGCGGACATTGCCGTCATCGGCGATCTCGGTACCGACGGCATTCCAGAGATAGCGATTGGGGCCCCCTCTCGAACGGTCAACGCCTTGACCAATGCGGGCTCGGTATACCTTTTCAGTGGGGAGCAGCTGGCAGACGCAGCCGACTATACCGAGGAGGAGGCCATTTTCACCGTGGAGGGGGAAGCGTTGGACGATCGACTCACCGTGGACGGGGCCGGCGGAGACCTGAACTTGGACGGTTTTCTGGATTGGTTCGCCATTTCTCCAAGTCATGGTACATCCGATCAAGGGCGCGTGTACGTGTTCTTAAGCGAAACCGACTGATGCTCACCGTCGCATACCTTTGTTTAAGCATCGTTTCTGGGATTTTGGTGATCTCGTTCGGGCTGAATTTGCTCGACGGGATGCAACGCCTCAAACGGGAACGGCCCAGCGAGCGCGAAGCGGTCCGCACGCACGTCGCCGCCGCGCCCGCATTCGTGCCCCTGGACCTCCCCAACCATGGAATGAAGTGGCCTTCGGAGCTGCCTGTCACTTCCCGCGCTCTGCCCCCCCTACCGTGGCCGTCGGAAACCTGGACGGACAACTTCTTTGAGCGAAAAACCTCCGTTTTTGCGTCCCCGTCGGTGGTCCCGCCCCCGAAAGAAGAGCCCCCCAAACGACAACAGAAATCGAAAAAGGACCCTGCTCCGGCACCCGCAGTGGCGCCCTCTGGCATGCCGGAGGCCGATGAAATTGCCGTTTGGGTGGAAAAAGACGGCCTTGCTGCTGCGGTGGAGAACATTCGCGACCGCACCGGGTGGGACTTTCAGCGCGCGGCGAAATACCTTGCCGAGGTCTTGAGGAACCGCCCGAACGGCTCCGCGTGACACCCTCGGTGTAAACCGCCGCCTGATGATGGGGTGACCGTGCTTTCTGTGTTGATGACGCTTTTTTCCCCGGCAAATGCAATGGAAATCGCCCACGAATCCTACGTTCTCGACAATGGCCTGGAGGTCGTATTCATCCAGGATCCATCGCTGCCGAAGGTGGTGGTCGACCTCTGGTACGACGTCGGGTCGTTCGACGATCCTCCCCATCGATCGGGGTTTGCGCACCTGTTTGAGCACCTGATGTTCAAGGGCACCCCGCGGATCGGCGAAGGAAAATTCGATCAGACCATGGAAGCGGCGGGCGGTTGGAACAACGCCTCGACCGGCGACGAGCGCACCAACTACTACGATGTCGGCCCTAAAAATACGCTCGACCTTCTGCTGTGGTTGGAAGCCGATCGCATGACCGGCCTGGACATCACCCAAAAGAAGCTGGATGTCGAACGCGAGGTGGTTCGCAACGAACGCCGGCAAAACTACGAGGACTCGCCGTACGGCTCCGTATGGATCGAATTGCCGAAGGCGATGTACCCCGAGAACAACCCGCTTTCTCGTTCGGGAATCGGCAATCACGAAGACCTCATGGCCTCCTCCGTCGAGGACGTTCGAGCCTTCTACAACACGTGGTATGTGCCTAACAACTGCGTTTTGGCCGTCGCTGGCGATTTTGACCCGGCGGCTGCAAAACGGTGGATCGCCGAGACCTTCGGAGCCCTGCCGCGCAAGGAATTGAGTGAAGTTCCAAAGCGGGTCGTGCCCCCAATGCCCGACGTCCCCACGACCGCCTTCGTGGAAATCCAAGACGACGTGGCCTTGCCTGCAGTTCTGATGACTTGGCACACACCGGCGCTGTACGCCCCCGGAGATGCCGAATTGGACTTGCTTGCCGCCGTTCTCGCGGGTTCCGACGACAGTCGATTAGTAAAGCGTCTTGTCTATACCGATCAATCGGCCCAAGAGGTATCCGCAGCGCAGTATTCGGGGCGTTGGGGTTCGCTGTTCGTGGTTCAGGCGTATGCCGCCCCCGGGCATTCTCTGGAAGAGTTATAAAAGGCCATCGACGAAGAGTTTTCCGCGTTGATGGGCGCACGCCCCATGTCGGACGACGAGCTGCTGCGAGCGCGCAACAACCGCGAACTCGACAAATTGTACTCAGCGGAATCCCTGATGGGCCGCGCCGAGCTCCTGCAGAGCTACCGGATGCACGTCGGACGATATGACTATTTCACCGAGGATTTAGCGCGCTATCGCACCGCCGATGCGGCCAGCGTGGCGCGCGAACTCGCGAAGTTGACCCCCGCGCGCCGCGGCCGCATTCACGTTCTGCCGCAAGGGGAGGAATGATGCGGTCCTTCTGGTTGCTCCTGATGTTTGCCTGTGCTCCGAAAGGGGGTTCCGTGAGTCCAGTGGTGGATCCCAATTTTCCGGCCGTCCCCAACCCCGGTTCGCCCGCGGTATGGTCACCGCCGGCACCGGAAGTGTTGAAGCTTGGGGATGAAAGTCCTTTGTACCTCCACGCGGATGCAAAACTACCGCTGGTAAGCATCCGCATTTTGATCCCCACCGGTTCGGTCGACGATCCGGGCAAAAAGTGGGGCGTCGCTGGGCTGACCGCCGCCATGGCCCAGGAGGCTTCAGGCGATCTGTCTTCGCTGGAGCGTTCCGCGGCCTTTGACCGATTGGCCGCCAAGTTTTCCATCGACGCCGGCCGTGAATGGACGACGGTGTCGCTGGAAGTGCATCAAGATCGCCTGAAAGAGGCCATCCCGTTGGTTGCAGACGCGATCCTGGAGCCCAAATTCCTGAAGGAAGACTGGGATCGCGTTTGGACGCGGCATATGACTGGCCTTGAGCAAAGCCTCGACGACAACGCCGCCGTTTCGGCCCAGATCGGGCCGCGCCTGTGGTTTGGCGACGAACACCCCTACGGGCATTCGGTCGGGGGCACCCTCGCTTCCGTCAAGTCGATTGACCTAGACGACGTTCGAAAATTCCACGCCGCGAACTACCACAGTGGTGGCGCGGTGTACATCGCCGTGGGCGCCGTGGATGCCGGCACGCTGATTCCGATGTTCAACGAGGCTTTTGCTGCATGGAAGGCAAAGTCTCGATCGAAGCGAGAGTACCCTGCCCCCAAGGCGACCAGAGGGCTGTGGTTTGTGGATAGCCCGGGATCTTCGCAGACGGTGATCCGCGCCATCATGCCGGGTCCCCACGAACGCCAAGACTACGCGCGCACCGAGTTGGCTCGCATTGTGCTTGGGGGAAGCTTCACTTCCCGCCTCAACCAGAAGCTACGCGAGGAGAAGGGGTACACCTACGGCGCCCGCCTGGGTTTGTCGCAATGGAATCACGAAGCCATGATTGCGGCGACCACCAGCGTGCGAAGCGACGCCACCGCACCCGCATTGGCCGATTTGATTGCCGTGATCGAAGGCGCCCGCGACAATGGGTTCACCGAAGCCGAGGTTTCTCGGGCCAAAGCCCAAGCCTTGACCGACCTTGTCGACGGCGCCGAATCCCGCGCTTCCCTCGCCGGGACGTACGCGTTGGCGATTTCGCAAGGACTCGACCCCGTTTCCGTCGCGAAGGTCGGCGAAGAGATGGTCGGCCCCGATGCGGCAGCGATGAAAGCAGCGACTGGCGAGTGGATCGATCCCTCCAAAGCGGCGATCCTCTTGGTTGGCGACAAGGCCACCGTGCTCCCCGCCCTAGAAGCCGCCGGTTTTACGGGGTGGGTTGCCCTGGACAATCAGGGCGCACCTTAGAGCGCGCTATCTGTAGGCACTGATCCCGGCGTCGCGCGCGATGTGTGTCACCGCGCCTCGGTCGCGACCGACGCTCAGTGAATCATGGTTCCGGTTTCGGGAGCGACCTCGACCGCGAACACCTGCTCCGGCGTTAACTCAAGCTCGGAGCGGATTCTTTCGTTTTGAGCTTCGACCGCCTGTTGAGCCTCACCGATGTCGACCGACTTCGAATACTGGCTTCGCAGCTTGCTTGCCGACGCCGCCGGAAAAGAACCTCCGATCATCCCCACCAATGACGCGCCAAGACCCACCGCGCCGACCGTCGCCCAGGTGCGCGCTTCCTCTGGGCTGTTCGCGTCCAGGCTACCAAAATACCCCACGACCGAGGTCACAACCCCCGCCACACCTACGCCGTAGTAGATCCGCGAAACCCATTGTTTGCGCTTCACCCGACTGGTCAAGGCTCTTGACTTTTCGAACTGCCCGACGCTCGCGTAATAGGAGGGAACATCCAACCGAAGTGGCCCTTCGTACACCGCCCAACTGCGGGAACTGGAGATCGGATCTTGGGTGATACTCACGCCGCCCATGCCGAACGGACTGGGGCTTACGGAGGATCCACCGCCGGAATAGCTGACCTCCCCTCGAACCTCCAAACGACGACGACGATACTCTCGCACCTTCGCCAACAATTCGGGAGAAATCGCGCGGGGCGGCTCAGCAGGTTTGGTGTAGTGCGCAGGATCGGGCGTTGGCACCGAACCCAACGCGATCGCAATGGTTCCCGCGTAGGTTTCGCCGACCTGAGCAGCGATGATCGCTCGATCGAGCCCCGCATTGACGCCGGGAGATTCGCGGTTGCCCTCGCGAAGGCCACGAAGGTAGATTGCACGGTTCTCGGCGGATAACGTCTGCGTTGGGGCGAGCAGGTCTCGAAGCCTCGCCTCATCGGCCACCGATAGCGCAGTCGCAGCAGGAGCCACGTGCGGCGCCGGTTCTGGAGCAGCCGGTACCGCCAACGGGGCCTCCGCCCATGCGCTCGTCCCACACCATACCCCAACCACCAGACTGCCCATGGTCATGACGCCTCCCATCAAACGATCGTAGCTGGCGACCGCGGATCGCGCATACTCTGTTGTATGGACCCTGCGTTCGATCCATTTGTGGGGACTCCTGCGCCGAACCAGCTCGGACCCTACCGCGTGGTAGAACGCATCGGCGTTGGCGGGGTAGGAACGTTATTCCGTGCCGTTCATCAGGATACCGGCGTCGAGGCCGCCGTGAAGGTCTTGAAGGCCCAGTTCTGCGACGATGAAGGCATGCGACAACGGTTTTTGGCCGAGCCGCAAACCCAAGCCCGCCTGGACCACCCCCACGTGCTTCGGATCTTCGAATGGGGGGAATTCGACCAACAACCGTGGTTTGCCATGGAGCTTGCGACGGGATCTCTAGAACAAATCCACGAGCCTGTCCCGGTAGAGCAGGCGTTGGAGTGGATTTTTGATGCACTCCTGGCGTTGAGCGCCGCGCATCGGGTGGGCATCATTCACCGCGACGTCAAACCCCACAATCTGTTGTTCGGCGCCGATGGAAAGATTCGCCTGGCGGATTTTGGCTCGGCGCGGCTGCCTTTGGCGGGGGCGACCTTCCCAGGCGAATGGCTGGGCACCCTCGGGTACATGTCGCCGGAGCAGCGCCAGGACGCGCGTTGGGTGGGGCCCGCATCCGATGTTTACGGTATGGGAGCGACTCTTTTCCGCATGGTGACCGGCCGTGCGCCGCCGGGGCTGTTTGAGGGAGGCTTGGAGGCCAAAGCGGAGGATCTTCCTCAAGCTGTCTTCGAAGTAGTCGCACGGGCCACCCGGTACCGCGCCGACGAACGTTTCCCGGGAGCGCGGGCCATGGCGACGGAAGTCGCGCACAGTTGGTCCAGAATTTCCGGAAAACCGGCGAGCTCCTGGCTCACTCGCCTGCACGAGCTGGCGCCGCCCGCGGACGCCACAGCCCCTCGCGCGCCGGTGCGCGATCTGCCACCGCCTCCTCCCCTTCCGTGGTGGCGACGGCTGTTTCGGTGGTGGGAGACCAATCAATCGGTGGAATACGGGCTGTGGGGCGGGGTCCGCGACGACGGCCCAATCACGCTAGAACTGGCGGCCAACGCCGCTTGGGCAACCTGGGAGAGCCCGACGGGGATCCGCGTGACCCCCCTCGTCCGCGAAAATCCCTTCCGCTGGCGAGAGCAAAGAGATGGCGGTGGTACCTATATTATCGGTCGGCAGGGTTCGAACATCATCGCCGCGTACGTGGATGCGCGATCGGGCACTCGCACTGAGTTTACTTTGGTGAATGTTGAAAGCGCCGCAGGCGATCCCCGTTCACGGTAAGATCGCACCGAAGAGGCACCCCGCTTGGAGAGTCTACCGCTCGCACCTGTCGCCGAAGGTAGGTTTGAGCTGCTTTCACGCCTTGGTGAAGGTGGCATGGCCTCGGTGTGGCGTGCGCACGACCGCTTCACCAAACGCGACGTTGCGCTTAAACTCTTGCGTCCAGATGCGGCTTTGCGGCGAAGCCACCGCTCCCGCTTTATCGCTGAAGCGCAAACCATGGCGTCGCTGGGCCACCCCAATGTCCTGCAAGTCTACGAGATCGGGGAAGACAAGGATTACGTTTGGTTTAGCATGGAGATCGTCGAAGGCGGTGCGCTCATCGACGCGCTACAGCGATCCGGCCGTATCCCGGCAATGCAAGCATTGCATTGGTTGTTTCAGGTCCTCCAAGCCCTGGCAGCCGCGCACGATCGCGGTGTGGTGCACCGCGACGTCAAGCCGGACAACATTCTGATCCGGCGCGACGGCTCGATCGCCCTCGGTGATTTTGGGATCGCCCGCATCCGCGATGTCGAATTCACCCACCGCACGCGCCCAGGAATCGCGATGGGCACCGCGGGATACATGGCTCCGGAGCAGCGCGAAGACGCACGGAGCGTCGGTCCGCCCGCGGACATCTATGCGGTGGGCGCTACGCTCTACGCTTCCATCACCGGATTAGAACCTCCCGATCTGTTCGCAGCGCATCTGGACCCCCGCTTGTTGCGGCGGGTTCCGCCGGTAGTGCGCGACGTGATTTTGAGAGCGTGTAACTACATGGCCGAAGCGCGTTTTCCGGATGCTCGCGCTATGGCGGTCGCTGTGGCGCACGCCCATGACGCCCTGGCACGTGGCACCGGCACGCCCGAGCAGTTTGACAGTTGGATGGCTCACTTTGACACTTGCCGGTTTGCGAGCGCTGCGCGCCCCCGCGGGCGCGTGCGCATGACTGCCGCGACCGAGGTGCAGGAAGATCCCCTTGCCGACCCGTTTTCCATCGAGGGCGCGCAAGTTTCGTCTGAGCCCGTCGCCGAGGTGCCGCGAAAAGAGTTCATTCTGCTCGCGATCGCGGGCGCCGTGATCGCCTGGGCCATGCTGCAGGCGCTGTTGCTGGCGTGATCAAATCGTCAAGTGACTTTACTATTGTGCCCACCGGACGCTTTCCAATACTCCTGGAACAATCGATAAAATGGCGTCGATGTCTGCAGCAGTATTGGTGCGCCCGAGGCTAAAACGCACCCCGCCCGCAGGCTCCGGATCCCCCATCGCCACCAACACCGGCGAGGGCTCCACACTCCCGGACGCGCACGCCGCCCCCGAAGACACACATACCCCCGCAATGTCTAAGGCTTGCACCAGGCTCTCTCCTAGAAGGCCCGGGAAAACCACCGTGGTGGTGTTGGGGAGGCGCCGATCCGGACACCCGATACGCCGAGCTCCAAACTGCCGCAACCCCGCCCACAACTGCTCCGAGAGGCCTCGGACGTGTTCGGATTCTCGGTCCAGCTCCCGCAACGCGACCCGGCACGCTTCGCCAAAACCCACCACGCCCGCGATATTGACCGTGCCGCTGCGCCGGCCGCGTTCCTGGGCTCCTCCCCGCAACAGGGGCGGGAAGGGATCGCCATTGCGCAATACCAGCGCGCCCACGCCCCCAGGCCCCCCCAAGTTGAGCGCCGAAAGCACGCCCGCATCGGCATCGGAAAGCTGAAGCGGAATGCGGCCCGCCGCCTGTGTGGCGTCCACATGCAAGAAAGCACCTATGGAGCGCGCTTCCTCCCACGCGCGTTCGATTGGCTGAATCACACCGGTCTCGTGGTTGGCCGCCATCAGTGAAACCACGCCCACATCAGGGGAAATTGGCCGCACCAGCACCACTCCATCGGCCCCCACCGCCCAGCGCTCTACTCGTGCGCCTCGCGCTTCCAAACCCGACAGACAGGCCTGCACACAGGGATGTTCGATGGGACTCGCCACCACACCGGGTCGGCCCGCCAACTGCCAAGCCCCCAACAATGCG
>SXGS01123126.1_pt1 | contig 15249 bp, 13 predicted proteins | sample 3174681 | NCBI WGS metagenome assembly SXGS01 (sample SAMN11356861, study PRJNA531348) | freshwater metagenome | isolation source: freshwater sample F1-80 | place: China: Fuxian Lake, Yuxi | collected 2017-12-25 | reverse complement strand
CTTCGCCCAGACCCCGGATCTGGGGGCGAATGATGTGCTGGTGGTGATGCCGACCCTGGAAGACGCGGCGCCCTTGATCGCTGCGGTGTTCGAGACGGCTCCGCCGGAACGCCGGATTCCGATCGCCTTGACCGGGTTGCCCCGTGCCAAGGCCAACCCGGTCGCTGCGGGACTGATCGAATTGCTGACTCTCTTGCCCTCCCGGTTCAAGGCCAGCGAGGTCTTCGCCTTTCTGCGCCATCCACTGGTGGCCTTGCGCTACCAGTTGAGCATGGACGATCTGGATACGATTCATCGCTGGATGCGCGAAGCGGACATTCACTGGGGGCTGAATGCCCCCCATCGCTTACGACTGAATCTTCCGGCCGAGACGGCGGGCAGTTTCGCCGAAGGCCTCGATCGATTGTTCCTGGCCTATGCCACGCTGGGCATGGAAAGCCCCTTGGCCCATCGCCTGCCGGCGGGTTGGGTCGAGGGTTCTTCAGCGCTGGCCCTCGGGTCTTTTGATCAATTTGTTGCCGATCTTGAAGCCGCTGCCATAGAAGCCAGACAACCGGCCATCGGCCAGGATTGGTGTGCGCGAATTCTCTGCTGGCTGGAAGGCTTTTTCGAGTCCACCCGGGAAACCCTTGAGGACACCACTGAAGTTCGCCGCACCATCGATAGTCTGGGTCAGGTACTGCAGGAGACCGGCGTGGCCGAGCCGTTAAGTCTCGATGTCATCGTTCAGGCATTGACAGAACAGCTTGAGGCGAGCGCTCGCGGAGCCACACCCGAAGGCCGGGTGACCTTTGCCGGGTTGGGTCCGATGCGCGGCCTGCCTTACCGGGTCATCTGCGCACTCGGGCTGGATGATGGGTTGTTTCCTGCCATCAATCGTCCGGATGAATTCGATCTGTTGGCGAAAGGGCGGACCTGCCTGGGTGACCGGCAGCGCGGTCGTGATGACCGCAACCTGTTCCTGGACCTGGTCGTCTCCGCCCGCGATCGCCTGCTGCTTGGTTACACCGGGCGCAGTATTCGCGATGACAGCGAACTGATACCTTCGATCCTCGTGGCCGAATTGTCCGACTATCTGGTGAAGCGGACGGGTCGCAAGGATCGTCCCTGGCAACGCTGCCATCCCCTGCAAGCCTTTTCGCGGCGATATTTCGAAGTATCCGGCGCGAAAGCAACCAGTCCATGGTTCAGCTATGTCGATGAGTATGCGAGGGCGCTGGGTCAATCGTTGGGGCAGCCGGTCAATGCTCCCGAGACTGGTGCCGAAACGGACGCGGAGGAGGGTGCCGAGCAGGACGAAAGTGCCCGGTTGCCCGGGAGCCGATTCTTCAACCAGCCGCTGCCCTGGCGCGAGACGGATGGCTTCGAGGTGTCACTCGATGATTTGCTGCGCTTTTTCCGCAATCCCTGCCGTTATCTGCTGCAACGGCGCCTGCAAGTGACGCTGGCGGAAGCCGGGGAAGAACTGGCCGACGAGGAACTGTTCCTGCCTGCCTGGGACAGTCCGGGCCGACTGGCGGACCAGCTGCGGCAGAGCCTGAAGGCCGATAGCGTCGACCCGGAAACCCTTCGCGCCGTGGCCCGCGCCTGCGGAGCCTACCCGTCCGGGTTCCTGGGAGAACGCCTGCTGGAGCAGGAGCTGGGGCAACTGACTCAATTTACGGAACGATTGCGCGAAGCCCGCCAGGGTGTAGTGCTGGCGCCGGTGTCGGGTCATCTGAACTTCGACATTAAGGGCGAAGCCTGGCGTCTCACCGGAGAAATGACCGAGCTGAGGTCAGGGGGTCTCGTCTGCTGGCGCTATGACGAACTGCGCCCGAATGATCGGCTGGCTGGCTGGATCCAGCATCTTTTCCTGAATGCCCTGGCCCCAGCTGGTGTTGATCCGGTGACCCACTGGATTGCCCGGACTGGGGGCTATCAATTGCCGCCCCTGGCGGATGCCCCGGATCGTCTTTCGGCGCTGGTCAAGCTCTATCGCGAAGGTCAGACGCGACCGCTCCCCTTCTTCCCCAAGAGCGCCTGGGCTTATGCCGAGGCCGAGGCCGAGGCCGGCAAGGCCCTCAAGGCCGCCCGGAAGAAATGGGAGGTCGGCTACAGTGGTTATGGCGAGAGTACCGGCAGTGCCTATGCCCTTGCCTTGCGTGGGGTGGCTGATCCGCTGGATACCAAATTCGAGCGCTGTGCCCGGGCGGTTTTCCTGCCGTTCATGGAGTCGGTTGTGATGGATGAAGGCATGAAGGAGATCGGCGATGAGTGAGTTTACTGACCTCAACCCCCTCGCGTGTCCGCTCGACGGGCTTAACCTCATCGAAGCGTCCGCCGGGACCGGCAAGACTTGGAATATCTGTGGCCTGTACGTTCGGTTGCTGGTTGAGCGGGAGCTCAATGTCAGCCAGATTCTGGTGGTCACCTTTACCAAGGCGGCTACGGCGGAACTCCGTGACCGCATCCGGCAACGTATCGTCGAGATGCTTGAGGCTCTGGAGACGGGGGGTGGAAAATCCAGAGATGCTTTTGTGACCGACCTGCTTGCTCATCTCCAAACCCAGGAGCGGAGCGCGGCGCAGATTCTGGCTCGACTGAAGCTGGCGCGGGAAAGTTTTGACGAAGCCGCTATCTTCACCATTCATGGCTTCTGCCAGCGGGCGCTCGGCGACGCTCCGTTCTCGGCCGGTCAACCGTTTCAGCTGGAAGCGGTGGAGGAGGATAGCGAGGGTCTTGCCCAGGTGGTGCAGGATTTCTGGCGCCGGCACATTGCATCTGCGGAGGAGCAATCCGAACTCGTCCCAGAGACCTTGTCACCGATCAAACCCATGACGCCGATGCTGGCCGAGTATCTGATCCAGCGCAAGGACTCACCGGCCCAATTTGCTGCGTTATTGAAAGCAGTTCTTGGACAACCGTTGGCAACCCATCGATGGCCCGGTGATCTGGATAAGGTCAGTGATCCGGACTCGAAGGAGATTGAGGCCGCCTTTAATGAGGCTCGGGCGCTATGGTTATCAAGCCACCGGTTGATTCTTCACAAGTTACTGAAAGCCTCAGCAGGGAGGCAACTATCTCAAGTAACCCACAGGCCGAAAAGCATTGAGCAAGGCTATCAAGAGTGGGAAGCTTGGTTCGGGTCTATGAAATCGACTCGCGGCTTGAATCTTCCTCGGGAGAGTAAGTTAGGCATCTTTCGAGAAAGCAGGCTGATAAGGGCAACTAACCAAGGCAATCAAACCCCCGAGCATCCGTTTTTCAGGGCAGCCGAGAACCTGTTGACCGCCTGCGAGGCTCAGGACAAAGCTCTGGAATATGCCCGTCTGCGTCTCTTGCGGCGCCTGGTGGCTGAAGTGCCCTATGCACTACGCCAACGCCGAAGGCAGCAACGGGTGGTCAGTTTCGATGACATGCTGGCCAACCTGCATCGTGCGCTGGTGACAAATCAGGGCGATGAACTGGCGAGGGCGCTGCGAGTGCGTTTTCCGGCGGCGCTGATTGATGAGTTCCATGATACGGATCCGCTGCAGTTCGGGATTTTTCGCAAAATTTATGCCCCCGAGGGGGAGGCGGGTCTGCCCTTGTTTCTTGTTGGCGATCCCAAGCAGGCGATCTATCGCTTCCGCAACGCAGATCTGCATACGTATCTTTCGGCTCAGCAACAGGCCGATGCCAAATATTCACTGCCCTGGAATCAACGTTCGGTACCCGGACTCATCGGGGCGGGGAATGTTCTGTTCGGGGCTAACGAACGGGCCTTTTTGCAGACTGGCATCCAGTATCGTCCCGTGGGCGTGGGACAAAAGCAGGACACCCTGGCACCGCTCACGGATGATAGCGCCGAAAAGCGGGGCGATCTCCAGATTTGGACCCTCCGGACCGGTGAGGACGGGATACCGACACGGGAGGACGCCAAACAACTGGCGGCCAAAGCGACCGCCGGGGAAATTGTCCGATTGATCAATGCCGGGATGACAGAAAGAATCAGGTTAGGTGGCAGGAAACTGACGGCCGGTGATATCGCCGTTCTGGTGCGCAGCCATCGTGAAGGAAAGCTGATGCGCCGGACGCTGGAGGCCCAGGGCGTGGCCTGCGTGGAATTGTCCCTGGCCAGCGTCTGGACCACGCTGGAAGCCGAGGAGCTTGAGCGGATTCTGCTGGCGGTCGCCGAAAAGCGTGATAGTCTGCTGCGAGCCGCACTGGCTACTGACCTCCTCGGAGGCACCGCCGAGACACTGGATGCCATTGGGCGGGATGAAGCAAGCTTCTTCGCCCGGGTCGAGCGGTTTGCCGGTTATCGGGATCTTTGGGAGAAAAAGGGCTTCCCGGTCATGTTCCGGCAACTGCTACGCCAGGAAGCGGTGGAAACCCGTCTGCTCGGTCAGCCATCCGGTGAGCGGCGCCTCACCAATCTGCTGCATCTGGGAGAGCTGCTGGCCACAGCGGCTCAGACCCACGAGGGAATCGATGCCTTGCTCCGCTGGCTGAATGGCTGCCGCACGGAAACCACCGGGGGAGAGGGCGCCCAGTTACGGCTTGAGTCGGACAGCAAGCGGGTCAAAATCATCACCATCCATAAATCCAAGGGGCTGGAATATCCCATCGTGTTCTGCCCATTCCTCTGGGATGGCTATCGCAATAGTAAGCCCAGGGAACCGGATCTTCGCCAGTATTACGATCCCGATCCCGCCATTAACGGAAGCGTTACCGACTTTGATCCAGCCAGCTACGGTAGCGACCCGGTCAAGGCGCTCATCCGGTTCGAGGACGCCGCCGAGTCGGTGCGGCTAATCTATGTGGCCCTGACCCGGGCCGTATACCGGAGTTACCTGATTGCGGGGGTATACAGTAACGCCGGCAGAAATGGTCCTGCCTACGGGGAGGCCTCAAGAAGCCTGCTGAACTGGTTGGTATGCGGCCAGAGCGTTGCCCCGGAGGATTGGATCGACTCCAACAAGAAGAGGCAGCATACCCCGGAAAGTATTCTTGAGGCTTGGCAGACGCTGACCCTGGCATCCTGTGCCGAGGTCCCCCCCAGTCTGTTGATCGATCCGCTGCCGGTTTTGGCCCAGATTCCCCAACTGACCAAATCGGCCCAGGACCTGACGTTCTCCGCTAGAAAGCTATCGCGTCCCGTGGGGGAGGGCTGGAATCGGGGCAGTTTCTCCGGAATGATTCGTCACCGACCCGTCGGTGAGGAGGGAGCGGATCATGATCAGGATGTTGTGGGCTCCAAAAAGCGTTCCGCCAAGCCCGATGATCTGGATTCGTCGGATATCCTTGCCTTTCCTCAGGGCACTTTTGCCGGCAACTGTCTTCACAGTCTGTTCGAACATGCCGATTTTGCGGTCAGCACCCAGTGGCCGGCGGCGATTGATCGGGCGTTGACGGATTATCCTCAGCGCGGCGCTGACACAGTGCAAGAGCAGATGGCCGGTGTTCTGGCGAACGTGCTCCACACCCCTCTCCCGGATGCCGTTGGAGGAAGTTACCTTTTGGCCCAGGTGTCGCGGGCGGATCAACTTCGCGAATTAAGCTTTACCCTCAGCGCCGAACAGGTGGGAACTCAAGCACTCAACGCACTGATCGATCGTGTGGGCCTCGATGTCCCGAGGTTAGCCTTTCGAGACATTCGGGGATACCTGAATGGCGCCATCGATCTGGTCTTCCGGCACGCGGGTCGCTATTACCTGCTGGACTGGAAGTCGAACCACCTGGGCTACACGGCCCGGGACTACACGTTGCCGCGACTTAGGGAGGAAATGCGGGACCATGCGTATTCACTCCAGTCCCTGATATACACGCTGGCACTCCATCGCTTTCTGGGATCACGTCTCCCTGACTATGACTACGAGTGGCATTTTGGTGGTTCCTATTACCTGTTTGTTCGCGGGGTACGGCCCGATTGGAAAGACGAAACCGGCTTTCCCACCGGCGTGCTGCATGAACGAACCCCGCTGGATATCGTGATGGCGTTCGATCAACTACTGCAAACCCGCGATCATGTCTGAGAAAAATCCCCAATCCCTAAGCCCGGGTCAACGCCTCGCAGATCGGTTTGCCGTGCATCTGGCGCGCTGGTATCAGGAAACTCATCCGGAACCGAGTGAAGCAACCGGAAGGCTGCTGATGCGCGCAGCCAGGGAGGCTTCGCTGGCGACTGCAGAGGGTCATGTCTGCGCGGATCTGTCGGAATGGACAGAGGACGAACGTGCAGGATTGCAGGCCAGTGGGCTGGTGGCCTGCCCTGAGGAGGCCGGGGTTTTGCCGCTGGTCCTTGATGGTGGGGCACGACTTTATTTGCAGCGTTATTTTCAACTGGAACGGACATTGGCGGATGCCCTCATCGGTCTGGCGAAACCCGTTGAAGCCATGCCATCGCCGTTGGCGGAAAAGCGGCTGAACGAGCTATTTGACGATGGCGGGAATGGTGAGGCCGACTGGCAGAAGCTTGCCGCCGGCATGGCGCTGTTGAGCCGGTTGACCATCATCAGTGGTGGGCCAGGCACAGGCAAGACCACGACAGTCATCAAATTGCTGGCCTGTCTGCTGACTGATCAACCCGATTGCCGAATCGCCTTGGCGGCACCAACCGGAAAGGCGGCGGCCCGCATGGTCGAAGCCCTGCATGGCCAAGTGGCCCGTCTTTCAGCGGACGGGATGCTTCCTCCTGAGTTGGCAGAGAAACTCCCCCGCGAGGCTCGCACCCTGCACCGATTGCTGGGGGTGCGACCCGAGGGAGGGTTCCGTCATGACCGCGATCATCCGCTGGCGATTGATCTTTTGGTGGTAGACGAAGCTTCCATGCTGGATCTGGCATTGGCATCCAGACTGCTGGAGGCCCTGCCGGACGGTGCCCGTCTGATACTGCTGGGGGACAAGAACCAACTGGCCGCTGTGGAGGCGGGGGCTGTGTTCGCCGAGATCGCTGCGGACGCGGGACTCACGCCCGAGCGCGTACAGGCGCTGGCGCGACTGACCCAGACCTCAAGGGAAGCCATCGTCTCTCCACCGGCTATCCAGTCCACACCGCTCTCGGATGCCGTGGTCTGGTTTACCCGGAACTATCGCTTTCACGAGGCCCCCGGCATCGGAGAGTTGGCCTCAATGATCAATCAGAGGATGGGGGAAACGCCCAGCCAGGATCCACCTGCACTGGTCTGGCTGAAGTCGGGGGCCACCCCGAATATCACCTGGGTGCCCGACGAGGGGGAACATCTTTCAGCGTCTTTACAGAACAGCCTATTGGCGGGTTACGCCGACTATATTGCGAGCCTGCCGGCCAGAGTGACCGAGAGCACCGATCTGGCTGCCATTTTTGCGGCGTTTAATCAGTTCAGGGTGCTGTGTGCGATCCACGATACGGCGCGAGGAATGGACGCATTAAATCGAAGCATCGCCGAATCGGTCCGTCGTCACACGGGGCAGGGCTTCGAGATCGGGCCTGGTTCCGACTGGTATTCGGGGCGGCCCATCATGGTTCTGAGCAACGATTACACCAGCCGCCTTTTCAACGGTGACATCGGCATTGCACTGTACGGCGGCGAAGAAGGGGCGTTACAGGTGTATTTTCCGGCAGAAGGCGGCGATGGTTACCGGGCAGTTCCACTGGTACGGTTGCCTGAGCATGACACGGCCTTTGCCATGACGGTACACAAGTCCCAGGGTTCTGAATTTCCGCGAATCGCATTGGTTTTACCCGCTGTGAGCACTCGGGTGGTGACCCGAGAACTGCTCTATACCGGCGTCACCCGTGCACGCTCGGAGGTGTTGCTGGTGAGCCCTGAGTCGGTATTGAAGGTAGCGATCAGTAAACGAACCTCGCGGCGGTCAGGGTTGTTGGCGCGTCTTCAGGAAAGCCGACTCACCCGACCGGTGTAGTGATTTGGCAAGAGAGGGGGGCGAAGCCATGGATGCAGCCACGATCAAAATGGACTCGGGCCTTGGTGGGGTTCCTGATCAGGTCGAGCAGACGGGCGGGTTACTGGTATAAGCGCTAACATAACGTGAACTTTCCTGATGCACTGCACCCCATTGCTGGTTGATGAGAGCGGCCATGGACGAGACGTTCGAGAATGTGGATGACAACGAGATGCATCGAGCAGGACTGGAGCGTGGTGACCGCTATGCTGCCGACCGATTGGGAGAGCAAAGCCAAGGAGTTGAGTGCGGTACGACGGTTGAGCGGGTTTGCGAGCGCGGAGGCGGTGCTGCGCGTGTGCTGATTCACTTGGCTGATGGATGCTCGCTGCGCGAAACCGCCATTGTCCTTGCACCAGTGTATGCAGAGTTGGCGCGGCATTGCCGCGAAGTTGCGCGAATTACCGTGCAAGCGGCGCTATCAATGCGATGAGATTTTGATGTGAATATAAGTTAGCGCTTATGCCCCCAAACCCCGCATCACGCGGGGTTTTGCGTTTCTGATGCTGGACCTGAAAACCCACAAAAATGTTGTCTTGTATGATTCTGCCATTCGGGGTCTCATGTGAGCAGGGCGTCATTGCCCAGACGGCGGATGGTCTTCATGAAGGGTTAAGGCGTCAGGGGGGAAAGGAACGTGGGGGGGCGTCAGTTGGAGGCGTGGCGAGAAAGTACAGTATTTTTCAGATACATAAATGCAAGGAAATCATAGAGAGCGTGAACGAGGATGGGGGTGAGCAGGTTGCGCTCCGGGCCAATATCGAGTGTCAGTCCCAAGTACACGCCGCAGATTCCTGCTAGCAGGGCGTAAAGCGGGGTGATCCAGTGGAGTAGGGCAAAGATCATGTTGCTGAAGATCAGACCGCCCAGCCATCCCCAGTCCTGTTCCAGCCAGGGCTGTAGCAGACCCCGAAAAAGAATCTCTTCGGTGACGCCAGCAAGCAAACCAAGATAGAGCAGTTCGAATCCGGTGCAACCGGCCAGTAGGCCCCCGAGTTTCTCGATGAGGAAGTTCCGGATGTCTCGTGCGACTTCGAGTCGGTGGCTGAGTACGAATAATCCATAAAGCGGCAAGCAGCCAATTAAACCCAGAATGATGGCGTTCAGGTTTAAATGGAAATGCCCAAGGGGATCGATCAATAGCCAATGGCCAAGAAAGTAGGCGATTAGGACCAAGCTGCCTTCAAATGCCGTTGCCAGCCAAAGAAACTGATGCCGGCTGAGTGTCATGGCTTATCAGTGGTAGATGCCCAGTCCTTGAAAGGATGGGATGAGAGACAGGTGTTGTAGTAACGAGGGTCGTGGGTTACTTCCTCGCCCAACCAGTCTGGCTTCTCGAAGGCTTCATCAGGATCGTCCAGTTCGATCTCCGCTACGATGAGGCCAGCATTATCACCTTCAAACACGTCTATTTCCCAAGTGTGATCAGCGACATCGACCAGGTGGCGGGTCTTTTCAATTAACGGTTTGCAGGTGAGTTTGTCGAGCATATGGTTGGCATCGCTTGCCGGGATGCCGTAGTCAAATTCTAGCCTTTGGGCTCCAATAGTGGCGCCTTTGAGGTTTAGCCAAGCACGGTCGCCGGCGATGCGGACGCGAACCGAGCAATGGGTCTCGTTATTGAGATAGCCCTGACGCATCCGGGTGGATGACCCCACCCGGGATTGCCAGGTGTCAGAGCTGACCAGAAACTTGCGTTCAATCTCAAGGTTAGACATAGCGGAGCCTACCAGTCGAGAAACTTTTTGCGCCAGCGGCCAGCGTGCCGCCGATACCAGTCAGCAAGGAAAGCAACATCAGAATTTCTTTGAAGGGGTTAAACGCGGCGTCTTTTTCGTTCATCACTCTACTTTATGGTGGTGGTTTCAGGATTCCTGTAACTGATCCTGTGCCCATTCCTCCCAATAGGGTTTCGGATGGAAGCGTTCATGGAGAAAGTCTACAAAGGTACGCACCTTGGCTGAGAGGTGTTTACGGTGTGGATAGACGGCATGGATCTCGAGTGGCGCAGGGACATATTCGGTGAGTACGGCCTGCAGGCGTTTTTTGCGAATATCCTGGCCCACCATGTAGGTCGGCAGTATGACCAGCCCCAGTCCGCTGAGCGCAGCAATGCGAAGAGCATCGGCGACATTTGCCTGCATGTTGCCGCTGACTTTTACGATAGTGGCTTCTCCGCCGGGAATATTGAACTGCCAGTGGTCACGAGGGGAGAGACTAAGGTTGACTAAGCAGTTGTGGTTGCGGAGATCCTCGGGAGATTTTGGGTTCCCATGTTTCTTGAAGTAGGCAGGGGCGCCGCAGACTACGCGCTGTGAGGTGCCGAGTGATCGGGCAATGAGGCTGGAGTCCTGTAGTTCATCGAGTTGAATGGCCAGGTCGAAACCTTCTTCAATGAGATCCATGTGACTGGCTTGCAGCGTGAGATCGACATGGACATCCGGGTAAACCTCCATATAGGCGCTGATGGCGGGGGCAAGATGATAAGACCCGAAGAATGGCGTGGCGCTCACTTTAAGTAACCCCCGTGGCTCAGTCTGCAATCGGGTGACCGCCAGCTCCATTTCCTCCATGTCATCGAGGATTTGGCGGCAGCGTTCCAGGTACACCGCACCCACTTCCGTCAGATTCAGATTACGTGTTGTTCGGTTTAACAGGCGTATACCCAGGCCGTTCTCCAGTTGCATGACATGTTTGGTTGCCATGGCCCGAGACAGCCCCAACTCCTTGGCGGCCGCAGCAAAACTGCCCGCTTTGGCGACCTTGCTGAATACCAGCATGCTTGTCAGTTTATCCATGGCAGCGCAGAGAATTGTTGTTATTTATGAAGATAATCGGGCGATTTATCGGGCATTGTAAGCCAATCATGCTCTTCCATAGCCGTCCTCAAACCAAGGCCGATATAGTCAGGGGGTTTGCAATGAGTCTGATGCGTAGCTTAGGACTATTGTTGTTGTTAGTCACGCAGGGCCTTATTGGGCTGAAGGTGACGCAACGGTCTGCGGCGTAGCCTTCGCAGCGAGGTGCGTGGAGGGATCCTGATAGTTCCATGCCGCTTCAAGTGGATGGATCCGTTTCGACAGGGGCGGCAGAAATTCGGGATTTCTGGGCCAAGCGGATAATGCGGAGCGGCTATGCCATGGATGTGATTGATGCCGGTCATGCACACGCCGGCACCATCGTGGTTATGGTGCGTTTTTCGGATGGTGGCGGGGTTTTTCCCTTGTTCCAGTTGAGTTAGTCTGAAATAATCCACCCCGTCCGGAGTCCCTCGGGGGTTTATCCAAACGAGGACGGACGCAAACTAATTTGTCCTTCTATGAAGAGATGGAAAAACCATGAAGAATCAAAAGCCTCTGAAAGGTCTGTTGCTGATCGCTGGTCTGTGTTTTGCCGGTGTTTCGGTGGCTGAGGAGCCCAGTGTGGAAATCGGTGAAAAAATCTACACCCGTGCCTTTGGTCGCGGCTGTGGTACTTGCCACGATGTTCAGCCTAACCCAAATCTCTTTGAGAGTGTGAATAAGCTGAGCAAGGAAGAGCTGACCAAGGTTCTGGTCGAAGGTCGCAATGCGATGCCGAAGGCCATGGATCAGATTATGGCGTTGGGTCCTGTGAAAAGCGCGGGCTTAACCCAGGATCAGGCAGTAGATGCTCTGATCGCCTACCTGAAGGCAGGCAAGAAGTAAGCGCCCAGCTTACCTGCCTGAAGCAAACGCCGGGCATGCCCGGCGTTTTGCATAGGGTGCAAGCGACCCGACAGATCGTTTGATGGCAGCCTACCATCGGTTTCTGTGCCGAAATGAGTGCAAGTTCGGAGGGCAGTTCGAAACCCAAACTTGCGCTACTCTTGGGGTTGCATAAAAAAATGTCGGCACCTGTTTTGCGGTTGGTCGTCCATGAGTAAGTGGAACTTGTGCTTCATCATGGCCTTTTTTTTTCTGGCTGGATGCGCGCAGACTCCTCATCAGCCGCCGCCTGCCAGAACACCACAGCTGCAAATGCCGGTTTCGGTGCCTGCTCAGAGCGCACGAATGACTATGCTACGTGTTGCCATAAGGTCAGAGCCTGTCAAACCCGTAGCCCCGCTTCTTGCAGCCGTTGATCTCCTGAGCGTTTCGGCTATGGTTGAGCGTGCATTGGCACGCCAACGACTAAAGCAACGGACGCAGGCGTGGACTATCAGTGATGTAGACAGTTCTCTTATCTCGCATCGCTCCAAGTCTCGCGTTTCTCGGCGAAGGATCCGGGGCGTAAGTGGACCGCTGGAGCCCGTTCGTATTCAGTCCAAGGAAATTGCGTTAACTGCTGAAGAGGATGCTTCATTGGTTGCGAGGAGCAATACCTCAAAAAACGACCGCAAGGCAAAGGTAAATCTCGCCAAGTTGAAAGAGATGAAAAGTGTGTGCTTGCATTCAACAGTTTGGTGGGTCCGCTGGAACCCCGAACTACAAAAGGCGCACTTATGAGTCGGCTTGATTCTTGGGGGAGTGTACGCAATGGCCTTGTGTTGGCTGGTATTCAACATGAGCGGCTGGACGCACATCTGGAAAATTTAAGGCAGCGACCAACAACAGTTGAGTTTTTAATGGCGCGAGCCGAGCCTTATTTGCAATATTTGCTTGGAGAAGTCCAGCGCCAAGGATTGCCTACCGATGTCATATTGGTTCCGATGGTCGAGAGCGCCTTCCAGGCTACTGCGTTATCTACTAAACAGGCCGCCGGGTTGTGGCAGTTTATTCCAGCAACGGGCCAGCAGTATGGCTTGCTACTCAGCGAAAACTATGATGGCCGCTATGATACCCATTCAGCCACGCAGGCTGCCCTCAAATACTTGAAGCGATTGAACGTGCTTTTCAACGGAGATTGGTTGCTGTCCTTTGCCGCCTATAATGCAGGGGAGGGAGCCGTTCAGCGAGCCATTCAATTGAATCGAATCGCTGGAGGAAATGGGACATTCTGGGAGCTGCAGCTGCCGCAGGAAACTCAGGATTATGTGGTCAAAATTCTTGCGCTATCAAAGGTGCTTGCTGATCCACGGGGGCTCGGGTTCAAACCCCATAAGCCGATGTCGGCCAATAACACCTTGGCGCGTGTCGAGGCAAAGCCCGAAGTTAATATCGCCGATTTAATTGCTTCATCAGGTATTGCCCCCGATGAGTTTTACAAATTGAACCCCGCCTTCAAGCCAGATGTTGAGCCACCCGTTCAGGCGCACAACTTCCTGTTGCCGCTGGAAAAAGCGGAGATTCTGATGGCAGCCAATATGTCAGGTGCCAAAGTTTATGCGCCGCGCAAAGTAGTGGTTCAGAAAGGGGATACCTTGTCTGTGTTAGCCAAGCGTCATGGGGTGTCGGAGATCAGGCTTGCCGAATGGAATGGCCTGCCACCCAGGGCTTCACTCAGGGTTGGGCAGGAAATTCTGGTGTTGGGTGTTTGAGCTTCAGTTGCCGATTCTTCTATTTTATTCTCTATGTACCATCACAAGGAGTTTCTGAAGTAACGTGATTACATCAGTTCGCACGCTCACCGCTCTTTCGGGAGCCTTGCTTATGGGCATCAGTCTTGTCAGCGTTGCAGAGGACATCGGTTCGGTCAACTACAGGTTTAAGTGGCTGGGACCCAGCGACAAAATCGTGGTGCAAGCCTTCGATGATCCAGATGTCCCCGGGGTCACTTGTTACATTTCGCGGGCCGAAACGGGGGGCATCAAGGGGATGGTGGGCTTGGCTGAGAATGCCGCTAAAGTCTCGTTGGCCTGCCGACAGATTGGGACGATTGATCCGCTGGCTGTTAAAAAGCTCAAAGATAATGAGGAGGTCTTTAGTGCTCGGGCATCCGCTGTATTTAAGACCACCCAAGTTGTACGTTTCTACGACGAAAAGCGTGCTGTGCTGGTCTATCTGACGTATACAGACCGTATTGTCGATGGCAGCCCGGAAAACGCCGTCAGTATCGTACCTGTTCGTTAAAAATCGCAAGAACTCCCGGCACAAGCAACCTGACTAACGGTGATGTTGCTTTTTGGGGACAGATACGGTGGCCCTCGAAAAGGCTTGCATTCCATCGTTCTTTAAGCTGAAATGCTTCAGAAATTGAGTCGAGTGCTACAAGCTGTACACCTTCCCAGCCGGTTCCCGGTCGCCCGCAAAGATTCCACCAACCTCTTCATCCGATTACCGGAGACGCACGTGAGTGAACATATTCTTCAAATTAACGACAGTGATTTCGACGAGCAAGTCCTGAAATCTACAATCCCAGTATTGGTCGATTTCTGGGCAGAATGGTGTGGGCCATGCAAGATGATTGCTCCTATTCTTGAAGACATAGCCATCGAATACGCTGGTAGGCTGGTCGTCGCCAAAGTGAACATCGACAATAATCCAGGCACGCCGCAACGTTATGGCGTGAGAGGAATACCAACACTGATCCTGTTTAAGGAGGGTGAAGTCCATGCCACAAAAGTCGGTGCACTGGCTAAATCACAGCTTGCTGCTTTCATAGACGCCAACTTGTAATCGGCTCTGCAACCGGCCTGGCGCTTTCCCGGTGTCAGGCCATACAATATAATCGCTCAAACGTCTGACCCTCCCAATTTTTCCTCGTCTTTAGCCGCTATTTGCGGACTCTCCCCGCTCGCCTCCCCGGCGAGTCGAAAGCTGGACTGTATTGGACCAACCCTAACCTCACCTCATCTGATTCACTATTCACCCATGAACCTGACTGACCTTAAGCGCAAGCCCGTTGCTGAATTGATTGAAATTGCCGAAAACTTCGAAATTGAAGGGGTTGCCCGAACTCGTAAGCAGGATCTGATTTTTTCCATTCTCAAAAAGCAATCGAAGGGGGGAGAAGATATCTACGGTGATGGCGTGCTGGAAATTCTCTCTGACGGTTATGGCTTTCTAAGATCGGCCGACAGTTCGTTCTTGGCTGGTCCTGATGATATCTACGTATCGCCGAGCCAGATTCGCCGTTTCAGTTTGCGTACAGGAGATACCATTTCCGGAAAGATTCGCCCTCCAAAGGAAGGTGAGCGGTATTTTGCCATGCTTAAAGTGGAGCAAATCAACTACGAGCCACCGGAAAACGCGAAGCACAAAATCCTATTCTCCAATTTGACTCCGCTGTTCCCGAAATCGCGCTTGCAGTTGGAGTTAGGGAATGGAACGACAGAGGACTTGACTGCCCGGATCATGGATTTGGTTGCGCCGATCGGAAAGGGTCAGCGTGGATTGATTGTCTCTCCGCCTAAGGCCGGTAAGACGATGATTCTTCAGAATATCGCCCATTCTATTGCAGAAAATTATCCTGAGTGCTATCTCATCGTCCTGCTGATCGACG
>SXGS01682553.1_pt1 | contig 15251 bp, 2 predicted proteins | sample 3174681 | NCBI WGS metagenome assembly SXGS01 (sample SAMN11356861, study PRJNA531348) | freshwater metagenome | isolation source: freshwater sample F1-80 | place: China: Fuxian Lake, Yuxi | collected 2017-12-25 | reverse complement strand
GATCTGTGCCGGTGGTTCGGCGATGCTGACCGCGACGACTTCCGCCGCGAACCCGACCTACCTCTGGAGCCCCGGCGGCGAAACCACCGCAAGCATCACCGTGATGCCGGCTGCCAGCACAGTTTACTCCGTGACCGTGACCGATGGCACCACGACCTGCTCCGCCAGCGGCAACGGCACGGTGACCGTGAACCCGCTCCCCTCGGTGGCGGTCAACAGCCCCACCATCTGCCTTGGCGACTCCGCCACACTGACGGCGACGACTTCTGCCGCGAACCCGACCTACTTCTGGAGCCCCGGCGGTGAAACGACGGCGAGCATCACGGTTGCCCCCGCTTCGACCGCTTCCTACTCGGTGACCGTCACGGATGGCGCCACGACCTGCTCCGCCAACGGCAGCGGCACGGTGACAGTTCGTGTCGCAGATGTGTTCGCGAACGCCGCCGCAGTCACCATCAATGACTCGGGCGCGGCTTCGCCCTATCCGTCCTCCATCAACGTCTCTGGCCTGACGGCGGCGGTTTGCAAAGTCACGGTGACTCTGACCGGCCTCGGTCATGCATTCCCGTCCGACATCGACATGCTCCTCGTGGCTCCGAACGGCCAGGCTGTTCTCCTCATGTCCGACGCCGGCAACGGCAACGCCATCAGCGGTGTGGATCTCACCTTCGACGACGCGGCGGCCAGTTCGCTCGTTGAATCCGGCACGCTCGCTTCCGGCACCTTCAAGCCGACCAACCACGGCAACAAGGTGGACAGCTTCCCGGCCCCGGCTCCCGCAGGCGCGTATGCGGCGACGCTCGCGTCCTTGAGCGGCCAGAATCCGAACGGCACCTGGTCGCTCTACATCAACGACGACGAATCCATCGACGCCGGCGCTCTCGCGGGCGGCTGGAGTCTCGGCATCACGACCTTGACGCCGATTGCCGACCTCGCGGTTTCCCAGACGACCGTTCCCGAACCGCTGGCGGTCGGCAGCAACGTGACCATCACCGTCACCGTCGCCAACAACGGCCCGGCGGCCGCTTCGAGCGTCGTCCTCACCGACACGCTTCCGGCCGGCGTCACGTTCGTCTCGGCCAGCAGCGATGTCGGCTCCTGCTCCGAAAACCTCGGAGTGGTAACCTGCGCGATTGGTTCGCTCCTCGCCAACGGCGCGGCCCACATCACCATCAATCTCACGGGTGCGACGGCCGGTGCATCGGCCAACTCGGCCACGGCGTCCTCGACCACGGTTGATCTCGTGGCGGGCAACAACTCCAGCAGCGCCCCGGTCACGGTCATCGAGCCGGTGGCCATCACGGTCGGCCTGGCGAACCAAGCGGCTTGCGTCGGCGGCAACGTGGCATTCACGGTGACAGCCACGGGTGCCGCTCCGCTCTCCTATGCGTGGTTCAAGGACGCCGTCCTCATCCCGACGGCGACGACGGCGACTCTGAATATCTCCGGCGCTCAATTGACCGACAGCGGCAATTACTCGGTGGTGGTCGCGAATGCCGCCAGCGCGGCTGGCAGCAGCGCGCTCCTAACCGTGAACCCGCTCCCCACGGTCGCCGTGAACAGCGAGACGATTTGCGCCGGCGCATCGGCGACTTTGACGGCCACGACTTCCGCCGCGAACCCGACCTACCTCTGGAGCCCCGGCGGCGCGACCACCGCGAGCATCACGGTATCTCCCGCCTCCACCACGACCTACACGGTCACGGTGACGGACAGCACGACCTGCGCAGCGACCGCGTCCGGCACGGTGACGGTGAACGCGCTCACGACGGCCACCGCGCTGACCAGCGTCACGAACCTCTGCCCCGGCCTGCCGGTAGCTTTCTCCACGACGGCCAGCGGCACTGGTCCGCACACGTTCGTCTGGCGAAAGAACGGCGATCTGCTCGCCGAGACCAGCGCGACGCTGAGCATCGCCGCCGTGACAGCTGCTGACGCCGGCACCTACAGCGTCGAAGTCACCGGCATCTGCAACACGGTGACGAACAGCGCGACGCTCTCCGTTGCCGCTGCTCCGACAATCGCTTCGCAACCGCTCAACCAGGCCACGCCGATGGGCAACGGCGCTGTGTTCAACGTCACAGCGTCTGGCGTTGCGCCGCTCACCTACCAATGGCAGACGAACGGCGTGGACGTCACCGGCGCGACCGGCACGACCTTCGCCATCTCGAACTTGTCACTGACGATGAACGGGACGCAGGTTCGCGTGAACGTCTCGAACTGCGCCGGCACGACCCCGAGTCTCGCAGCGAACCTGAGCGTCACTCCCATCTCCGGCATCAGCTTCGACTTCGACACGCCGCTCCAGTTCACCAACGCGCCCTATTACCTGACTTACAACAACTGGATCAACAACGGCTTCCTTGTGGCGCCGTTGGCCGGTCCGGCTGTTCATGAATCGCCGATCGGCGGCACCGGCCCCTACCCCGGCAGCGGCTCGCTCGACATGATGATTGCGCAGGGCAACGACAACACCTCCGTCCTCCTCCCGGTCAACTTCGACTTCTCGCTCACGGGCAAGACCGTGTCCGCTTCGACCATGTTCAAGGTCAAGACGCCGATCACCGCCGGCCGTCGTGCCACGCAACTGGGCTTTGTCACCGCCACCAATCTCGGTGTGGCCGACCAGGCCGGACAGGCGTTCATGTCGGTCATCCTTCAGGATACGACCGCCGGCAACCCGATCTATGAACTGCGCACCCAACGCCGCGCCTCGGGCGGCGGCTTGCAGGAATCCATCGTTACAGGCACGACGACGTTGACGGTCAGCAACTGGTACCGGCTGAACGTCACCTTCCTCAACACCAAGAGCGCGGCCAACCCGACGAACTACACCATGATCGCCTCGGTGCAGGACATGGGCCCGTTGGGCACGACGCCGGGCGCGACGAACCTCAGCTTCACCACCACGACGAACGGCGCGGACATCGTGAACTTCCGCAACGTCTACCTCGCCCTGCGAAGCTTCGAGGACGGCGGCATGGAAGCCCGCGACAACACTTACGCGTGGGCCACGTCAGGCAACATCTTCTTCGTGCAACAGCCGCAGAGCGTGACCGTCGGCCAGGGACAGCGCGCGATCTTCAAGGCGCTAGTTGATGGCGAAGGCCCGTATTCCTACCAATGGTATCGCAACGGCGGCGCCATCCCGGGCGCGCGTTCCTGGAACTACATCGTTCCGCCCACGACCACGGCTGACAGCGGCGCGGAATTCTCCGTCGAAGTCACCGGCCCGGCCAACACCGTCACCAGCAGCGCGGCAACGTTGACCGTTACTCCCGCGACGCTCGCGGTCGTTTCCGCCGGCAGCGTGGACGGCAGCACGGTCGGCGTTCAGTTCAATCAGCCGATTGATCCCGCCTCCGCCGCCGACCCGGCCAACTACCTCATCAACGGTGTCGCCCCGTCTGAAGCCCGCGTCCATCGCACGAGCGTCGGGCTGCAGGGCGCGGACGGCATCTACGTGGTGCTCTCGCCCGCGAGCCTGCTCGCCGGTTCGTTCACCGTCACGGTTTCCGGTGTGCAGGATCTCTCCGGCGGCTCCATCGGAGCGGCCAACAGCGCTGTTGGCACGGTTGCGAATCTGATCGGTGCAGACGTCAATCCGCTCGTCACGGCCCCAGCCGGCCAGAACTACAGCTTCGGCCCCGGCAACTTCATCATCACCGGCGGCGGTGTGGATATCTTCAGCGGTGCCGATGCGTTCCGCTATGTCTATACGACCCGCACCGGAGACTTCGATGTGGTCGTGAAAGTGCCTTACATGGACACCACCCGTTTCACGGCGAAGGCTGGCATCAATGCGCGTATTTCGCTCGAACCGAACAGCCCGAGCGTTCTCGCAGCGTTCAACCCCGGTCCGATCGGTGAAGGCTCCGGCGGGCTGCGTCAGTTCACGGAAGGCACGTATAAGACCACGTGGGGTGCGGGTGGCCAATCCTACGGCGCAAATGTCCGCCTCTTCCACCCCAACGTCTGGCTGCGCTTCCGCCGTTCGGGCAATACGTTCCTCCGCTACTCCAGCACCAATGGCGTGAACTGGGCAATCGACGGCCAAATTCAGCCGTTCGCCATCCAGATCAACAACCCGACCCTCTACCTCGGCCTAGCGGTCTGCTCCGCGAGGAACATGCACGGCGAGACCGCCATGTTTGAGAACTTCGGCGAGTTCGCTGGTTATCCCGGCGCAACCATCGCCATCACCGCCCAGCCTACGAACTTCACGGTTGCCGCCGGGAGCATCTTTACTAACGGCATGGCGGCCACGCTCACGGGTGGCGGCGTCCCTGCCATTGGTGAGTTGGCTTACTTCTGGCAGCGCAATGACGGTTCCGGAACGTTCACCAACCTTCCGTCTGCCGGCACAACGAACGCCACCGCTGCCCTTGGGCCGTTCACCGGCATCGACAACGGTGCCGAGTTCCGTGCCGTGCTGCGCGCTCCGGGTGCGGCAGATGTGGTCGGCGCCTCGTTCTTCGCGACGGTCACCGACACGGCTGTCCCGACGGCCACGGCTGCAAACTCGGCCGTCATCCCGTCGTATCAGGTGTCCGAGGTGACGATCACCTTCTCGGAGTTCATGTCGCTCGCCAGCTTGAGTAACCTCGCGAACTACACCGTCACAAACGCCGCCGGCCAGCGCCTGAACGTCATCAGCGCCGAAGCACTGGGCGGTGACCTCCGCACCGTGGTACTGAAGGTCGCCGGCGTGCTCGGCAACGGCACCTCCTCCGTCGGCATCTCGAATCTGCGCGACCAAAACAACAACCTGCTCGCCTCCACAACGCGCACGTATCGCACGTTTGATTCCTCGCAGGCCCCGGTCGTGATCGAAGTCCATCAGGACATCGGTAACGTCACGACGATTGCAGCGCTGACCAGTTCCGCGACCTTTGTCGCCAACCAACCGGCCTACATCACCTACAGCAATCTGTTCGGCTACAATGTCGGCCTCGGCGGTCTGACGCTCCCGAACACAGGTGCGGCCGTGGAAAACTACGGCGTCAAGGCCTACAGCTTCTTCGTCCCGCCGACGAACGGTAACTACAAGTTCTGGTTCCGCGCTGACGACGCGTTGGAGTTCTACATGAACACCAACGTCTCCAACAGCACCGACCCAGCGGGCAAGGTGCTCATCGCCTCGCTGGCATCGTTCGTCGGCAACTACACCAACGGCACCACGCCCAGCGCTTCGATCACGAACATCACGCTCGTGGCCGGCCAGCGTTACTACATCGAGGCGCTGATGAAGGAAGGAACGGGCGGCGACGGCTTCTCCGTGACCTGGACCGCACCGACTGTGAATACGCCCCCGGCGAACACCTCGTTCATCCCCACTGCGAACCTCGCCTATCCTTCGGGCGTCGCACCGTCCACACCGGTCATCGCGGAAATCTTCAACGGCCTCACCGGCTTTTCGGTCGGCAACGGCAACCTGCCGACTCTCACGCTGGCGACCAACTTCCCGAACAGCACCTACGTCGATGAGTTCATCAATCTGAAGTACATCGCCGGCATCCCGGACGCGCTGGCTTACCAGAAGCAGTTTGCGATGCAGCCGGCCCTGGGAAATACGCGCTACGACAACTACCTCGGCCGCATCTCGTCCTACTTCGTCGCGCCGAGCAACGGTCTCTACAAGTTCTACATGCGCAGCGACGACTCGAGCCAGTTCTACATGAACACCAATTCCGTCGGCAGCACGAACCCGGCGGGCAAGGTTCTCATCGGCCGTCTCGACGCCTTCACGTCGGCGTTCACGCTCGTGGGCCAGAACATGAACCTCGTCGGCGGCCAGCGTTACTACATCGAGGCGCTCTGGCGCGACGGCGGTGGTGGTGACGGCGTCGCGATTGCGGTCCGCGCGCAGAGTGATTCGAGCGTCCCGGCCATCACGGCCCCGGTCGAATCCATTCCGGCCAGCATGTTGGAATACCCCCACGTCATGCGCCGCGCTGGCGCGGTGGACTTCTCCGGCTTCGCTCCCGTGAACCTGACCTTCAAGGACGGCGACCGCGCCATCCTCTCGGCAGCCGGCGTCATCGGTGCGCCGCCCTACGGATTTGTCTGGCTGAAGAACGGCCAGCGCATCCTCGAAGGCTCGTTCAGTAACTTCATCAACCAACCGCTGACCCTCGCTGACAACGGCTCGATCATAACCTTGATCGTGACGAACTCCTTCAGCCGCGCCGAGCGCTCGGCGGTGCTGACCGTCCTCGCCGACGGAACGGCTCCGACCATTGTTCGCACGGTTGGCTCACGTCATCAGGACGGATTCACCATGACCTTCTCCGAGGCCATGGACGCCGTGACCGCGACTCACCTGGCCAACTACCAGATCAGCGGCGGCATCCGCATCCTGAGCGCGACGCTCGATCCGAGTCGCACGATGGTCGCCTTCAAGACCACGCCTCAGGCGGCGGGAACGACCTACACGGTCACCGTAAACGGCGTGCGCGACGCGTCCACATCGGGCAACACCGTTGCCGCGAACAGCACAGGAACGTTCTCCACGTGGACGATTGGCGGCTCCGGCTTCATGGTCGAGCTCTTCACGAACATCGTCGGCAGCACGGTGATTGAACTCACTGGCACGCCAAAGTTCCAGGCAAACCTCCCCGACGTGATTTACTACACAAACATCTTCGGCGTCGGCGCGTTCGGCGCGAACTCCGGGATTGAAAACTACGGCGCGCGCATCAGCGGCTTCTTCATTCCGACGAACACGGGCCACTACCGCTTCTTCGTCCGCAGCGATGACGCCGCTCAGTTCTTCATGAACATCAACAGCAGCGACAGCGAGAACCCCGCAGGCAAGACGCTCCTCGTTCACGCGCCGGGCGCGAACATCAACATCAACGACGCGCGTGCCGTCTCGCCGCCGGTCCTCCTGAACCAGGGCCAGCGCTACTACGTCGAGGGCTTGCTGAAGGAAGGCACCGGCGGTGACTACTACCAGGTCACCTTCCGCCCGAGCGATTCGCTGGGCGCCCTCGCCGCAAATCCGACGGACAATACGGTGAACGAAAACTCGACTATCGGCATGTTCGGCGGCGCTGGCGTGCCGGGAAATCCGGACCTCATCCAGATCACCCAGGCGCCGCCGAGCGACATCTTCGTGACCGAGAACGACCTAGTGACCTTGAGTCTCGTGGCGAGCATCCCTGCCAGTGTCGCCCGTGCCTCGTCCTACAGGTGGCAAAAGTGGGACGGCGCGTCCTACACGAACATCCCCAACGGCAACGGTGCGTCAGTTTCTTTCTATGCATCGCTGGATGACGACAATCGCAACGTGCGCGTCCTCTTCTCCGCGCCCGGCAAGGACGCGACCTACACCACGCTGGTGCACGTCTCGCCCGACGGTCAAGCCCCGTACCTGACGGCGGCCAGCAGCCTCGACGGTGCGTCCATCGACATCTGCCTCAACGAACGCATCGATGTTCTCGTTCTGGGCGACAACTTCAACTACACGGTCAATGGCGGTGCCAACACCGTGATTGCGGTGCAGCCACGGTCCGACGGGCGTTCGGCGAAGCTCGTTCTCGACATCCCTGTCGCTGGCGAGTTCTTCCTCCAGGCTGACAATATGCAGGATCTGGCGTCGTTCCCGAACATCGGCAGCACCAGCACCAACGGCTTCGTGCAGGGCTACCTGCCCTTCGACGTCGGCGCGCCTCCCGGCCCCGGCTCCAGCTTCAGTTGCGTGCCCGGCGAGATCGATGTGGTCGCGGGCGGCGCGGACATTTGGACCGCCAGCGATCAGGGGCACCTGACGCTGAGTTCGCGCACGGGCGATTTCGATATCAACCTGCGCGTGCAGAGCATCACCCGCGGTGCCGGTGACAACGACGGCATCACGAAGGCTGGCTTGATGATTCGCGAATCCACCAACGCCGATTCGCGCAAGTTGCATGTGCTGCTCGAACCACCGGCCAGCATTGGCGGCCGCGACTTCTGGGAAGCCGGTCAACGTCCGACCGCTGGTGCGGCCACCGCCGCGTGGGCGGGCGGCAACGCTACGGGCACCGGTCCGTCTGGCCTCCCGAACGGCTGGGTCCGCATTAAGCGTGTCGGCGATTTGTTCTCCGCGTTCCGCAGTGCCAACGGCATCGACTGGACGCTGGCGACCACGAACATCATGAGCCTGCCCCAGACCGTCCTGGTCGGCCTTGGCACCACTGCCCATGTCCCGTCACCCTCCGCTTCGACGACATTCGCCGAGTTCCGGAACATTTACATCCCGAGACCGCCAGTGATCGTCTCGCAGCCTGCGCCGGCGAACGTGTTGCTACCGGTTGGTGGCGCGACGACCTTCACGGCCACGGTCACGAACGTTCCGAACGGCGGCCCGCTCGCGCTCCAGTGGTTGAAGGACGGCTTGGTGCTCCTCGGTCAGACCACCGACACGCTGACCATCAACAGCGCAGCGACCGTGCAATCCGGTTCCTACGTCCTGCGCGCCGGAAACGACGGTGGCTGGAGCTTCAGCACTCCGGCAGTGCTCGTGGTCAGCAACAGCCTCCCTATCGTGGCTGGCGAAACCATGAGTGCCACACAAAACGTGGCGTTCACCATCAGCGGCGCGAGCCTGCTCGCCAATGACTCTGATCCGGAGGGCGCTCCGCTCTCCATCCTCGGTGTCAACGGCGTCTGCTCGACGCTCGCCTCCTCAGGGTTCGAGTTTGGCGTTCCGGCCGGCGCGCGCATCTACGGCAATGCCGCCGTGCGCCCCACCGGCGGCGCCGGCAACAGCAGCATGCTGCGCCTGACCGACGGTGCTGTCAGCCAGTATGGCGCGATTCTGTTCGATGACATGGCGGCGGGCGCGCCGATGGCGGCCTTCACGGCCAGCTTCAAGCTGCGTATCAGCGACACCAGCGCGGAGCCGGCGGACGGCTTCAGCTTCAACTTCGCGGGTGACCTGCCCGAGCCGGCCTACGCGGGAGTGGAAGACGGCGTCGGCACCGGCCTCTCGCTGTGTGTGGACAACTACCGCTTCGCTCCGTTCCCGACCGGCGGCACGGCAAACAGTTCCGGCATGAAGGTGCGGTACGGCGGCGTCAACATCGGCGGCATCCAGTCGCCGACATGGAACTCGCCGGACTTCATCCCGGTGACCATCACGCTCAAGGTTGGCGGCCTCCTCACTGTCACGGTTGGCGCGACGAACCTCGTCACCGACCTGCCCGTGCCTTACGTGCCAGCAGCCGGACGCTTCGGCATCTACGCCCGTACCGGTGGTCAGTTCGAGAGCCACACAATCGACGACCTCGTCATTCGCCCGACGTATCTCACGCCTGGCGGCGGTCTCGTGACCTACGACTCCGGCACCGGCGATGTGACCTACACCCCGGCCACCGGCTTCTGCGGCCCGGATTCCTTCGTGTATCTCGTCAGCGACGGCCAGCAAGGCGGCGTCTCCTGCGGTCTCGTCAGCTTCATGGTCAAGGAAGCCACGGAGATCGCTCCGATCATCACCGCCTGCGCGACGAACCGCGTCATCGCGGCTGGCGCAACCTGCCAGGCTGAGAGTCCGTCGATGGTCGGCGAACTGGTCGTTTCCGAGAACTGCACCTACCTCGTCCGCGCACAGTCTCCTGCGGCCGGGACGCTGGTCGGACTCGGCGACACGACGGTGACCTTCACGGTTACGGATTCTGCGGGCCTCACGGCCACTTGCACCGCGACGGTGACGGTCGTGGACACGACGGCTCCGAGCATCACCTCGTGCGCTCCGCCGGTCGTTCTGCCTGCGGGCCTGACCTGCACCGCCCTGTTGCCCAACCTCACCGGCATGGTGACGGCCACGGACAATTGCAGCGCGGTCATCGTGACGCAGGAACCGCCGGCTGGAACCATCATCCCGACCGGCATCACCTCCGTCCTCCTTATCGCGACGGATGCCGCCGGCAACACCAACCATTGCGCCACCACCGTCTCCGTCGTGGACACGACGGCTCCGGTCATCAACTGCCCGACGGACATCACCTTGTCCTGCACGGACACGAACGGTGCGACGGCGACTTACTCCGTCACGGCCCTCGACAACTGCGACGCGAATCCGGTTGTTACCATCACTCCCGCCTCGGGTGGCGTGTTTGCGGTCGGCACTAATGTCGTGACGGTCACGGCGGTTGATGCGGCAGGGAACACGAACTCCTGCTCGTTCAAGGTGATCGTGAATGACCCGGTGCAACCCACGCTCACCATTACGCACATCGGTGCCGATGTTGTGGTCAAGTGGCCGCAGACCTGCACGCCGTATGTGCTCGAAGAAACCACGGACCTGAACGAGCCCATCACCTGGGTGCCGGCCACCGGCACGATCACGGCGGTGGGAGCGGACTTCGAGCTCACGCTGCCGGGCACGACCGGCAACAAGTATTTCCGGCTGAAGAAGCCGTAATGCCAGCCTGATAGTATCAACTTGAAAACACGAAGGAGCCGGGCGAGAGCCCGGCTCCTTCCTTTTTGGCAGCGGTGCGGGACGCGAAGTTGAGACGCGACAAGTCTGCCAAAATCGCCCATTGCCAAACCCCGCCGCTGCTGGCAGACGGATGGACATGAACTCCACCGCCCGCCTGTGCCTCGTCGCGCTGCTCATCGTCCAGAACGTCGCCGTCGCGGAAGCCGTGAAGGATCGCGAGGGCGCTGTCCGCAACGACAAGGCCTCGATGGAGAACAACGCGCGCTGGACTTACAACGACCTCGACCGCGCGTTCACCGAGGCACGCCGCACCGGCAAGCCGGTGCTGGCTGTCCTGCGCTGTGTCCCTTGCCTCGGCTGCGCAGGGATCGATGCCAGAGTGCTGACGGAGCCCGCGCTGACTCCGCTGTTGGAACAGTTCGTCTGCGCGCGCGTCATCAACGCCAACGCGCTCGACCTTTCACTTTTTCAGTTCGATTACGATCTGTCCTTCTCCGCGATTCTCTTCAACGGCGACGGGACGGTTTACGGACGGTTCGGCTCTTGGCGGCACCAGAAGGATCAGCACGAGAACTCCACCGCAGGTTTCCGCGCCGCGCTCGAAGGTGGGCTGGCCTTGCATCGAGGTTATCCGGCGAACAAGACCGCGCTCGCCGGCAAACAGGGCGCACCGTCGACCTACAAGACTCCCGTCGATATCCCGACACTCACGGGCAAATACCGGATGCAACTCGACTGGCAGGGCAAGGTCGTGCCGAGTTGCGTCCACTGCCACCAGATCAGCGACGCGCAACGGCTCATCCACCGCAACAAGCGCGAGCCGATTCCCGAGGCGCTCGTTTATCCGATGCCGGCCCCGGAGACGCTCGGCTTCACGCTGGCAGCGGACGCTTCAGCGCGCGTTGAGTTGGTAACCCCGGGTTCGGCCGGCGGCGCTGCCGGGCTGCATATTGGCGACGAAATCCTGCGCGCGAACGGCCAGCCGATTCTGTCCGTCGCCGATGTGAGCTGGGCGCTGCACCGCGCGCCGGAGAGAGGAACGGTGACGTTGAACGTGCGGCGCGGGACGCAAGAAAAGGAATTGACCCTCGGGCTGGCCGACGGCTGGCGGAGCCAGTCGGACATCGCGCGTCGCGTCGGCACCTGGGAGATGCGGGCGATGGCCACGGGCGGACTGTTGCTGGAGGAATTGCCTGCGAGCGAACGACAGGCTCGCGGGTTGGCCGCAGACAAGCTCGCCTTGCGCGTGAAGCACGTCGGCCAATACGGCCGCCACGCCGCCGCGAAGAAGGCTGGTTTCGCGAAGGACGACGTCCTGATCGAGGCGGACGGCCAATCACGGCGCATGTCGGAAAGCGAACTCATAGGACTGCTCCTGAGGAAGCATCCTGCGGGCGACAAGGTGAACATGACCGTGCTGCGCGGCGCGGAGAAGGTCAGTCTGGTGATGCCGATGCAGTGAGTTCAAGTGGAGCCTCGACGAAAGCAGCGGGCAGCCAGCGGCCGCGCCATTTCGATCGCACGGTTGGCACGGTTGGGAATCCAGACTTGACCCATTTGTCTCACCGAAGCTATTGTCCGCCCTGTGATTAGCACTTTCGTACAAGTCAACCTACTGGTAGTCGTCGTATGCGGCGACGCCGTTGGGGCTTGTCGAAGGTAAGCAACGATTTCGACATCAACCCACGGCTGGAAACGGTCGTGGGTTTTTTGTCACCCAGGGCCGCCGGCCACAAAAACATAGACCGTATGAGCAAAACTAACGCGACTGCGAAGACCAGAAAGACCACGAAAGCATCCTCCACAGGCAAGGCCGAGGTCGGCCCGCTGATGTTCGGGCGCGACATTTTTGTCGAAGCCCTCGAACGCGCCGGCGTGGAAGTCATCTTCGCCTACCCGGGCGGCGCGAGCATGGAGATTCACCAGTCGCTCACGAAATCCAAGATTCGCACCATCCTCCCCCGCCACGAGCAGGGCGGCAGTTTCGCGGCGGAAGGTTACGCCCGCGCCACCGGCAAGGCCGGCGTGTGCATGGGCACCAGCGGTCCCGGCGCGACGAACCTCGTCACCGCCATCGCAGACGCCTACCTCGATTCCTGCCCGCTTGTCGCCATCACCGGCCAGGTGAACCAGAACATGATCGGTCGCGGCGCGTTTCAGGAGACCGACATGATCGGCCTCACGCTGCCTATCGTGAAGCACAGCTATCTGGTCACGGACATCAACGATCTCCCGCGCATCGTCAAGGAAGCGTTCTACATCGCGGAGAGCGGTCGCCCCGGCCCGGTCGTCATTGACCTGCCGAAGAACATCCAGCAGGCGAAGGCGCAACCGCGCTGGCTCACCGACGATGAGATGAAGGCAGGCATCCCCGGCTATCGCCAGCCTGAGTTGAAGGCCGACGAACTCGCGCTGAACGAGATCATTGGAATGATCGAAAAGGCGGAGCGCCCGGTGCTCTACTGCGGCGGCGGCATCATCACCAGCGGCGCGGCGGACGAGTTGAAGAAGTTCGCCGAGGCCACGAACATCCCCGTGACCACGACGCTCATGGGCATCGGCGGTTTCCCGGAGACGCATCCGCTCTCGCTCCGCTGGCTGGGCATGCACGGCGCGGCATTCGCGAACTGGGCGGTGAACGGCGAACTCAAGCAGCGCAAGAGCACGACCGAGCCGCTCGTGAAACTCAAGGACGGCGCGGATCTGTTGCTCGCGTTCGGCGTGCGTTTCGATGACCGAGTTACGGGCGCGTTCAGCGAATTCGCCAAGGGCGCGACCATCGTCCACATCGATCTCGACGCGTCGGAATTGAACAAGAACAAGCGCGCGCATCTGCCGATTGTCGGTGATGTGAAGGACGCCCTCGCGCGCCTGAACAAGATGGTCGCCAAGCGGGCTGCGGCGAAGAAGTACCCGGCGTGGCACGAGCAGATCGCGGAGTGGAAGAAGAAGGCTCCCTTCCAATACGGCCTCACCCAGGAGATCGCCAACAGCGATCACATGAAGGACCACATGAAGGGCCAGGAAGACCAGGTCATCCTCCCGCAGTCCGTCATCGAGATGCTTTACGAGATGACCAAGGGCGACGCGATCATCACCACCGGCGTCGGCCAGCACCAGAGGTGGAGCGGCCAGTGGTACAAATACAAGTTCGCCCGCCAGTTCATCACCAGCGCCGGCCTGGGCTCGATGGGCTACGGCTTCCCCGCTGCGCTCGGCGCGAAAGTCGCCCGCCCGGACAAGCAGGTCGTGGACATCGACGGCGACGGCTCGTTCCTGATGAACATCCAGGAACTCGCCACGGCGAACGTCGAGAAGATCGCCGCCAAGGCCATCATCCTGAACAACCAGCACCTCGGCATGGTCGTGCAGTGGGAGGACAACTTCTTCGACGGCAACCGCGGCCACACCTACCTCGGCAACCCTGCGGATCGTTCGAAGATTTATCCTGACTACGTGGCGGTCTGCAATTCCTTCGGCATCCCGTGCGAACGCGTCATGCACAAGCGTGACCTCAAGGCCGCCCTCCAGCGCATGCTCGACTCGAAGACCGCATACGTCCTCGATGTCGTGACGCCTTACAGCGAGCACGTCCTCCCGTTCATCCCCGCCGGCCGCACGGTCGCGGACATGATCTGGAAGCAGGAGAAATAGTTCCCACCATCTTCACGGCAAAGGCGCGAGGCGAACCCTCGCGCCTTTTTTACTGACCGCCCCTCCTGCACGGTGCAGCATGGGTTCGATGATTCTTTCGCAGGCAGAGCTCGACAGCCTCGTTCAGGCACAACACCGGCACCCGCACCAACTCCTCGGCATGCACCCGCTCGGCGACGGCAGCGGCGTAGTCGTCCGCGCCTGGCTTCAGAACGCCGCCAAGGTCGAAGTTGCGCCAGTGAGCGAGAAGAAGCGCGCCACCTTCGCGCTCCAGCAGATTCACGAGAGCGGCTTGTTCGAGGGTGTGGCCAAGGGGCCGGCGAAGGTTTACGCCTACGACCTCGTGGTCACGGATCATCAAGGCGGCACACGCCGGACCCGCGACGGCTATTCCTTTCTCCCGACGCTCGGCGACACGGATCTGCATCTCTTCAACGAAGGCAACGACCGCCGCGCCTACGAAAAGCTCGGGGCACACCTGCGGACCATCGACGGCGTGGCGGGAACCAGCTTTGCCGTGTGGGCCCCGAATGCGCGGCGCGTCAGCGTGGTGGGCGCATTCAATAACTGGGACGGCCGCTACCATCCGATGCGCAGCCTCGGCGCTTCCGGCGTGTGGGAGCTTTTCGTTCCAGGCCTTGGCGAGGGCACGCTCTACAAGTTCGAGTTGCACGACGCCAATGGCGCGGTGGTGCTGAAGACCGATCCGTTCGGCTTTCTCTTCGAGCCGGCGCCCAAAACCGCCGCGGTCGTCTGGAACAACCAGAAGTTTCAGTGGAGCGACGGCGAGTGGATGAACCGCCGCGCGAAGAGCGACCCCATGCGCTCGCCCATGAGCATCTACGAGGTGCACCTCGGCTCATGGCGGAAGAAGAACGCCTTCGAGTCTCTCAGCTACCGCGAACTCGCCGGGCCGCTGGTGGATTACCTCAAGGACACGCACTTCACGCACGTCGAGTTTCTGCCGGTCGCCGAGCACGCTTACTATCCATCGTGGGGCTATCAGATCACCGGGTTCTTCGCGACGACGAACCGCTACGGCACACCGGATGACTTTCAATTCCTCGTCAACGCGCTCCATCAGGCGGGCATCGGCGTGATCATCGACTGGGTGCCCGCGCACTTCCCGCGTGACGAATGGGCGCTTGCGAATTTCGACGGCACCGCGCTT
>SXGS01764552.1_pt1 | contig 15252 bp, 15 predicted proteins | sample 3174681 | NCBI WGS metagenome assembly SXGS01 (sample SAMN11356861, study PRJNA531348) | freshwater metagenome | isolation source: freshwater sample F1-80 | place: China: Fuxian Lake, Yuxi | collected 2017-12-25 | reverse complement strand
CTACTGGGTGCCCGCCACCACCGACCCCAGCGTAGACCCCAACAAGCAAATCTCACATATCTACGACAACCGTAGCCGCATCGCCACGCGCATCAAGCTCTTGCAGAGCGGCTACCGCTTCAGCCAAGAACCAGCGTCGTCAATGCGCCGCTTGATCTCTAACATCGAAGTCGAGAAGAACGACAACAGCGAATTTGTGGTCGGCTCCAACTTTCTGCTGGTGGAACTCTCGATCCAGGCTAAGCACGAGACCCATCTGTGGGCCGGGCGCACCACCCACGTGCTCCGCCGAATCGGCGATGAGTTGAAGATGAGCCAGAAGAAAATCGTCTTGGTCAACGCCGCCGAACCGCTGCCCAATTTGGCGTTTTTGATTTAGCGCCAAGGGATCAAGCGAAATGGCAAGATCCATGGACAAGAGTGGCAAGACAATGACATCCAAAAGTGACGATCCTCTCAAAAACCAGACGAAAAGCCCTGAAACTTGCTATTTCTGTACTCGTGGGATTCTAGAAGAAAAGTGAGTGACAGTAGATTTTCGCTGGAGGAAAAACCTCACCATTATCGAGAACGTTCCAGCAAAAAGGAAGTCCGACAGCTATTAGACCCTCGGCAACCATCGCATTTACCGCGCATTGAGGCTGCCTTGGCAATGCTAGGCCACCGACTGGTGGTCAGTTCGCAATCGGCAGCGTGAATCGACTTCGCTCACAACAATCACAAATCCTCCGCCAAAGACCACCAGCACGCCACTGCGGCTGTGTCCATCTGCGTTGGCAGTGATCCTCATGAGTGAAGATGCTCTTGCACCTCTTCCTCAAATCGAGGATTCTCTCAATTCTCTCATTTTTTCTTCTGGCATCTTTCGTGCCCAGGAAGAAAGGAGAACACAACCCTATGAACATAGAGAAAGCATGCGCAGCGCCTAGATCTCACCATCCCACGGTTCAGAGCCGTGCACCCTTCGGATCGTCGTGCTCGCTCCTCGTTGCCCTAGCATTTTCCCTTGCTTGCGGCGTGCTCGTCAGCGTTCCAGGTGTAGCGTTTCCTGAGGAGTATGCACTCCCCATTCCCGCCGAAGTGTCGCCACCACCCATACCAAACGATAACCCGCTCTCGGCAGCCAAAGTCGAGCTTGGACAGAAGCTGTACTTTGACCCACGCTTATCGGTGGACAACACCACCTCCTGCGCCACTTGCCACGACCCGCGCAAAGGGTTTGCCGACGGCAAGCCGGTAGCAGAAGGCGTCAAGCAACAAAAAGGTACACGCAACTCGCCCTCTGTACTCAACGCTGCCTACTACGAGCAACAGTTTTGGGATGGGCGAGCAGCAATGCTCGAAGATCAAGCGGTCTTGCCCATTACCAATCCTACCGAGATGGCCATGCCGTCACATGGCGCAGTGGAAGACAAACTACGCAAACTGCCCGAATACCCACCGCTCTTCCAGAAAGCATTCGGCAAGCCGGAGATCACCATTCGCCGCATTGGCCAAGCTATCGCGAGCTTCGAGCGCACCCTAGTGTCATTCTCAGCCCCATTCGACCGATTTATCAAAGGTGACAAGACCGCGATTTCTGAATCCGCGCAACGTGGCTGGGTGTTGTTCAATGGCAAAGCGCGCTGTAACACCTGTCATGGTTATGTCAACACGGTGCCGATATTTTCCGACAACAAGTACCACAACATCGGTGTCGGCGCGAAGCAGCGTAACTTCCTAGACCTTGCTCGGGAAGCCCAGCAGGCGTTACAAAAAAGCGATCCGGTAGCCATCGACGCGTTAGCAACCAAGTCGCACGTCGGCGAACTCGGCCGCTTCCTCATTACCAAAGATCCCAAAGACTTCGGCGCATTCAAGACTTCGGGCTTACGCAACATCGAACTGACCGCGCCCTACATGCACGATGGGAGTGAAGCAACGCTGCTCGACGTCATCAACTTCTACGACCGGGGTGGTGAAAGTAATCCCTTTCTGGACGGCGACATGCGTCCACTAGGACTCAACGACCGGCAGAAAGCCGACCTTGTCGAATTAATGAAAACCTTCACTAGCGATGACTTGCAACGCTTCGAGGCGCTCAACTCCCTCATGCCAGCGCAATAATGATGAGAGGCCTTACCTCACCGCGTGCGTTCTCAGGCCCAGAAAGGAAGTAGCTTCACGCAAGAGACCGAAAATTTCGTGCTGCTATCTCCGTTTTGCGTCTCGTTTTGGAGATAGAGGCTCACTTTTACAGTTTCGACAAGAGAACAAAGACTTAGGCGAACCGCCGCCCGACGTTGAGAATAGCAGCCACATCCGGCCAATGTTCCTGCCCCATCACCCCAACAGGATCGGTGATCTTTTTCTGGAGAATGGCCTTCCCGAGCGGGGCAAGTTCGGACGGATGATTCTGCACTGCTTCTGGTTCATCATCCCATTCGAAAGGCAGATGGACGACACCGCCGGGTTCAGTGATCGTGGTTAGCGCCTGGAGCGTTGCCCGCAAGATTTGCAGTTGCCCGACGCGGTCATGCGGACGCCCCAACGGCAAGCTGAACGGAAACTCCAAGGCGGCGACGCGCGGAAATCCATAAGCACGACTCAAGCTGGGAATCATATTGACGCAGATCGTGGCAATGCCAGCAGCTTCAATAACCCGTTGCACCAGTCCCACGGACCGGCAACAGATGGCTCACACGGGGACCAGCACAGCCACGTCTACGCCTTCAGCATACATTCCTTCGACAATCTGTGGAGCCGTGTGACAGACCAGTTCGGTCGGGTCGGTATTGAATCCCATGATGGAGTAATGCGTCGGTGCTAGCGAGCCGATCTCGCCGCTCTGCTCCAGTTCCTGAAACCGTTGCAGAGGAAGCACGACATTCAAATCTTGCTTGGCATAAGCGGTATTGATGTGGAGATGGTTGATGTCCACGCCGTTGGCGGTGGCCGAGCTGGGAATGCGACGGAAGCTAGGATCGCCCCAGGTCGGTTCTTGTCGCTCACGCTCCATGTTAAAAGGCAAGTCGCTACGCAAGGACACTCCTGCCGTCGTCAGCAGGGCAACCCGGCACGCGGGGAGTGGTGTGAGCAGCGGCGTCCAGGGAATCCACTCGTACTGCGGCTCGGTAGGAATAGCTTGTTGCAGAATACGTGCTGCCGGTCCGGCAAAACGCAAACCATCGACCTGCTTGTTAGCCACCATGCGAACCGACATCGTCCCCTCCTTTACGCCGTTCGTTCTGCGCCCATTGTTCCCCAGAGTTTGCGGGCTAACCCGCCAACTTCAGCAGCATGTGCGGCATCGCCTTTTCCAGCGTAGGCTTGGGCTAAGCCAAGAAGCGCGAGCGGGCGATCTGGACAGAATTGCCGTTTCGCTTCCAGCAGTTCAACAGCGGCGTCGTAGGCTCCAGAGCGTAGACAGGCGTCAATCAGTACATCGGTAAAGATGGCGCGTTGCGCGTGGCTGCCACCGACATTGAGGATGCGCTCTTTGATAGGCAGGATGCAGTCCACCGTCCGCGCATACTCACCTTTCGCATAGGCCAGTAACCCTTCGGCCAGCGGCACGCCAACTTCGCCCAGCACGCCTGGGCGTTCAGGCCGTACCCGTGCGCGTAAGCCGTCGAGATACGTCTGCGCCCAATCGAGCTGCTGCGCCCCGGCCAAGCCGAGCGCCACGTGCATCTGGTTGAACAAATAGGTCGGTAAAACACGGAGCTGTTCTAGTGCAGGCGTCAGCGCCGCCCATTCTTCGGCGGTCGCTTGTCCACTCAGATTCAGCCGCCAGAGTAATGCTACCGCATCGACAAAATTGGGCGGATCAAGCGTGGTCGGATTGGGGAAACGGTCACGATACAGCCCCAAGGCCTGCTGAAATTGTCCTTGCTCCCACAGCAACACCGCCAAGTGCCAGACAATATGCGTGCGGAAGGACGCGATGCCATCGCAGTGCGGCAACGCTTCGATCAGCAGTTGTGTCCCGGGACCAAACGCGCCGGTTTCGTAATAGGCGTGGGTTAGTGCGTGCAGCGTCCAGATATCGTCCGGGTTCAATGCTCGCGCCTTGTTACCCATCTCAAACGCCCGAGCGAACTCGCGCGTCTCTTCAAGCGCAAAACTGTACATGCCGAGAATGTACGAGTCTGTCTCACCGAAATGCGGCAGCACCGAGGCAATAAGGTCGCGCATTTTGTCGGCAGAGCCCTGCATGAAGTAAATGAAGTACATGCGCTGAAGCAACGAGACTTCACCTGGGCGGGCAGTAATCGCGGTCAGCATCCGCTCCATCGCCTCACGGCCTTTGCCCTGCGCCCACATCAACACGGTTTCCAGCACATCGCGCTCGCGATCCGTCACAGTGTCGAGCCCAACACACGACTGCTGAAAACACTCCTGGGCTTTGGCGATCATTGGTGCCGACTCCTCCATGAAGTAGCACATACCAAGGTGGCTCTGCGCCATTTTCAGCGCAGGATCAAGCGCCAACGCTTTGAGAAAACACTCGGGCGCATCCTGGCGAAAACCCAGTAGGCCACGCACGCCACGGTTGTACCAGTCCAACGCTTCATGCGACGAAGTTGTAAGAGGAAGGCCGTAACAGTCCGAACGTACAGTGCGTTGAGCAGTCATTGAGGCACTCCGATGCTGCAAAGGATAAAGGCTGAAAGCAGAATGATGAGTTGCCCACACAATGGCGTTTCCCGTTCATTATTCATCGTTCTGCATCGTGTATTCGTGATTTCGTATCCTTCATCAAAGCGCTGGCAGTGTCAAAGGGACGCTCTATCCCTCTTGCGTCGCGAGACACAGTCGATTACAAACGCCGTTCAGAAGGGAGGGCTACTATGCCAACGGAAGAGACTTCGCTCTTACCGCAACGTGTGACCTATACAGGAAGCACAGGACTACGTTTGGTTGGAGATGCCTGGGGCGCACCCGAGGCCCCGCCAGTGCTGTTGTTGCACGGCGGAGGACAAACCCGCCACGCTTGGGGTGGTACGGCACGCGCACTCGCGCAGCAAGACCGCTATGCGGTTGCACTCGATATGCGCGGCCATGGCGATAGTGAGTGGGCAACGGACGGTGACTACATGATCGACTCTTACGTCGCCGATCTCCATAAAGTGTTGGGCAATTTTCGTCAGAAACCGCTCTTAGTGGGTGCATCGCTCGGTGGGATTACCTCACTCCTGACTGAAGGGGAAGCTGCACAATCCATCTGTACCGGGATTGTGTTGGTGGATGTGACCCCGCGTATCGAACAAGAAGGTGCGGATCGCATCCTGGCGTTTATGAGTGCGTACCCCAACGGGTTTGCCAGCCTCGAAGAGGCAGCGGATCACGTGGCCTCATACATTCCTCATCGCCCACGGCCCAAAGATAATAGCGGGCTGTCCAAGAACTTACGGCTCGGCGCTGACGGGCGGTATCGGTGGCACTGGGACCCAAACATGATTAACCCGAGGCGTCGGGTGCGCGACCCGGAACGGATGTTGGCCGCTGCGCGTAGACTCAAAGTGCCGACGCTGCTCGTGCGCGGCAAGATCAGCGATGTGGTGAGCGACGCCACCACCAAAGAAGTCCTCGAAACCGTCCCGCATGCCCAATATGTGGACGTGGCCGAGGCTGGGCACATGGTCGCCGGCGACCGCAACGATGTGTTCAGTAAAGCGGTGCTCGATTTCTTGGCCGCGCTGTAGTGCGTAGGGGCACGGCATGCCGTGCCCTTCATCACTCAGTTCCTTCCCCCTAGAACCTGTCTGTAAACCTCTCAGATTTGTCATTGCTGAGCGGCGCAAGCGGCGAAGAATCTTGTTTTGGACCCTTATGAGTTGCGCTGGCACAATCGCAGTAGCGTGTTCCGAGAAAATTCGAGCACTTGTACGGCTTGTTCGCGCGTGACCGTCGGAAAATTTTCAAGAAACTCGTCAAGCGTGAGACCTGCTTCTAAATTATTCAGCAGCGCATCCACTGGGACCCGCGTACCACGAAACACCGGCGTGCCACTGACGAGGTCGGGATCGACCATGATCGGTAGCTGTTCAATCTCTTTTTCCTCAATGATGAGAGTCATGACCCCACCTCGATTAAATCCCCGCCGCAAACTCGCGCAGCTCGCGATTGAAGCGCTCGGCATCTTCCCAGAACGGCGCGTGGCCGACCTTGGGATAGTAAGAAGTCTGTGCGTGCGCGATCTTGGCCGCATTGTATTTGGCCAGATCGAGCACAGCGATGTCATCCCGTTCTCCGTGGGTAATCAGCACCGGTTTCTTTAAGGTGGGCAGAAGATCGTCGTTATCGAGGTTGCGGGCAAACAACCCTTGTCGCACGTAGGGCGGGACAAGCATGTTGAAGCCGAGAAAGAAGTAGTGGTCTTCCGGCGTCGGCTCCTCGTACACGCACAAACGCAGGAAACGTGCAGTCGCCGCGACGCTTTCTTCCACATTGGTGGACATGATGCCCTGACTCAGCAGCGCAAACTCTTTGCCAATGAACGGTAAGAGCTTCTCTCCCATCAACGAAGACGCTCCCACCAAATGCACGCCACTAATCTGTGCTTCCCCGTAAAACCGCAGGTAGTCACAAATCACTAACCCGCCGTAGGACCAGCCGCTCAGTACCGAGTTGTGCAAGCCGAGCGTAGTAATAATTGCGTTAATATCGTCCGCCCACAAACGCGAGTCGCCATACACATCCTTGGGCTTGTCGGATAGGCCATGCCCGCGTAGGTCGAGCGCGACGAGGCGAAAATCTTTTGCCAAGTCCGAGTGCAGTTGCTTGTTCCAACTGAGCCGACTCTGTGCGAAGCCGTGGATGAAAAGTAGCGCTTGGCCATTGGGGTTCCCGGTTTCATCGACTCGCAGCTTGAGGCCACCACCGCCAATGACGGTATGACTTTTCATGAAGGTTCTCCTCGTGGGTGCGTTCTCCACTCACTCAGACACGAACGCACTGTCGCTCGCCAGATGCGCAAAACTCGCGAGATTGTCGCCGTAGGGCAGAAAAGGAAGAGCAAATTTGTGGGCTTCGGCGGCGAAGTATTCATTAATCATCACCGCGTTTTTGAAATCGTCGGCAGTAATCGTGCGGTTCGAATGACTGGGGCCTTGCAACCGTCGCAGATGTTCCTCAAGCGCCGGAGCGGAGAGGATGCAATACAGATCGGCACCTACCTCGTGATACAGTTCAGGCAGCAGATGGTTGCCTTCGATAATGAGGGAGGTGCCTTCACTCCGCGCACGACGAATGCACGACAGAATGGCAGGACGTACGCGTCGCGCTTGGGCAATCAGCGTCTTGATCGGATTGTCGGAACGAAACGTGAAAGTGAATAAGTCAGGGTCCTTGGCTGGCGTGGTTTCGCTCCTGAGCACCTCGCGGATAAACCCGGTGCCGATCCGGTGATCAATCTGCAAAGAAAAACCGAGTTCCCTGGCCAAGGTACTTTTTCCCGTGCCGGCAGTCCCTCCCACCAAAATGATCGGCTTTCGCATGGCTCCCCCTCACCTGCACCACAGCGCCCCTTACTCCCCTTTGCGCCGTGCGCTTCATGTTGTGCGCGGCAGCGTAGCCGCGTTTTTGCGTTCTTGTCAAGGAAAGCCCGGCAACGCCTGATAGAATCCGTTGGCCTGCACCAACGTCACCGATGTCTCGAAGAGGTCGCTGAGATTCTTCTCGGTCAGCACCTCGCGTTTGTCGCCATCGGCCATCACGGCACCGTTTTTCAACAGGACCACACGCGTAATCTCCGGCGGAATCTCGTGAATGTGGTGCGTCACCAGAATCAGCGTCTTCCCTTCCTGCATCAAGCGACGGATGACGTTGAGATACTGAAAGCAGGCACTGAGGTCGAGCCCGCTGGTCGGCTCGTCGAGAATGAGCGCCTCGGGCTCGTTGATTAACGCACGACCCAACAAGAACCGCCGCTGCTCGCCAGTCGACATCTCGCCGAACATGCGCTGCTTCAACGCAGCAATGCCCAGCTGCTCGACAACACGCCCGGCGCGGGCACGATCTTCCTCGCTAAAGTGATGATGCCACGCCGTGTCGATGCTGGAGTAATAGCCGGACAAGATAACGTTAAGCCCACGTGCATTGCCGACATACTGCTGTTGCAGATCGTGCGAGACGATACCGAAGTGTGAGCGCAACTCCCACACATCCCACCGCTCCTGCCCGAAGATCCGCACGTAGCTGTCTTCCCGCTCCACCGGGTAGAGTTCGCGGGCAAGCACTTTCAGCACGGTGGATTTCCCTGCGCCGTTCGGCCCAAGGATGGCGGTATTCCGCCCGAGCTCCAAGTCCAAGGAAAAGTCGTGCAGGACGCGATGCTGGCCGCGATATACGGTAGCGTTGTGAATTTCGATGATCTTTTGCATGGCCATACGTGACTGTTAGCCGAGAGGATTTTCTTGCAGCCGATAGGCCCGCGCAGCAGTACCGTAAAACAAGGCAGCGCGTTCGGACGCAGAAAAATCCTGCGTCATACGTTTGAACGAGTTCCACAACACGGTGTAGGAACAGGAGGCTTTATCCACAGGGAAATTGCTCTCGAACATACAACGGTTCACCCCGAACTTTTCGATGCAATATAAATAATATGGACCATTCACGGCGGCAAGTTCCGCCGAAGTCGGTGGTTTTTCCTGTCGGTGCCAATCGAAACCACACATAGTCATGGTCAATCCACCAAGCTTCACCACCACGTTGGGACAGGCGGCCACCGCCGCAATCCCACGCTTCCATTCCTCGAACACCTCTTGGCGTTTGCCTGTGTACGGCCCAACCCCCAACGGTCCGCCCACATGATCCAGAATGATCGTAGTGTCGGGGAAGGCCCTGGCCAAGTCCGCAAGATCCATCAGCTGACAATGGTACATCCATGCATCGAAACTCAGCCCAAGCTTGCCCAGGCAAGCAAAGCCTTCACGGAATTTCGCATCAAACATGAGTTTCTCTATCGGTTTGGTGTGGGCATTACGGATGTCTGGGCTTGCATGCCAGCTGGTGGCGTGGCGAATGCCACGGAAGCGATTCTGACTGGCAGCCATATGAGCTTCGAGCACTGGCTTGACGCCACTGCCCAACGTCAGATCAGCAAAGCTCACAATCCCCTCCGCCGCAGCAGTAGAACCATATTGACCGCTAGCACTCTGAGCAGCGATGCCCTGGACGAACTCGGTTTCACCAATGGGACGCAGCTCGGGCGGACCGCTCTTACGGTACATCGATACGCATTCCACAAAAACCGTGGAAACGACATTATGCCCACCGCTCAGATCTTGTAATAGTTCATCAAGCAAATAACGGCTCTGCGGCAAATCCCAGAGATGGTGATGCGGGTCGCAAATCGGCAGTTGAGGATCAAGCGCTTTCTCAACGGTCAGGTTTATCCAGGCAGTACGATCAGTGGCCATATCACGGTCCTTTTCTTTCGTTGGCAAAAATTATTGTTTCTCTCGCGTCGCACGCCTACATAACCAGCACAGACTTTGCTGTTGTACGTTCACGATAGCGAGCATCCCACTGGAGGAGGTGCTGAAATTGCGAGTCAATCACCACCTTGCCGAAACGCGCGAACTGCAAGGCCGCCTCGAGCGTGCAGTCGGCAATGCTGGGGTGCGTACCAGCCACGAACTCCCGCCCGTCGGCGAGTTGCGCCTCTAAATAACGCAGTGCTTCTGGCAAGATCTTGCGAAAATGCTCGGCCACTTCCGGGCTCGGTGGCAGTCCAATCGGAGAATTGGTCGCGTGAATAATCCGCCCGACCGGCAACAACACCCCAAGGTCAGCGATCCGTTCCAGCTCACGCACTCGCGCTCGTTCTAACGGCGAGCGGCCGATCATGGGCGGCTCGGGGTAGCACTCTTCCAAGTACTCGATGATCGTCAGCGATTCGAGCAGATACGACCCGTCATTCAGCTCCAATACCGGCAGTCTGCCGAAGGGATTCCGGGCGCGATGCTCGGGCGTGCGCTGCTCGCCTTTCGGCAGGTTGACCGACACTTGTTGAATATCAATCACCGCACCCGCCGCCGCTTTCTCGGCTAGATACAGGCGGACCTTGGTGGGATTGGGTGCCACCTGGAACATGTAGAGTTTCATGAGTTGCTCCTTGGTTTAGGGATTCGTATTTCATCGCGGCGATCTTGCTGGAGCAAGGTTCGTCATGCCAGCGAAAGCTGGCATCCAGGGAAAGTAGGCATCAGCTACGAATTCTGCCTTCTGGATTCCGGGTCTCGCGTGGCTCGCCCGGAATGACGATCCAGCCGTCTTCCCTTTATCCTGATTGCTACCGTCGCCCCAAGGTGGCCAGCACTTCGAGAGAGGGCGCAAAGAAATTCGCCCCAGACACGGCATGCGAGTAGTGCATCAGGTGGTCGTGGTGCCCGTCGCCTGAAGTGCCCATCATGCGGGCCAGCATCTTCTCAGGAATATCCAACGTCTTGCAGTAGGCAATGAAGAACAGCCCTTTCTCGGACACCGTGCCATAGGGAAAACTGTGGCGGACGATTTCTAGCTCTTCGCCGTTTTCTTCGATCACCGTGCGGCTGATATGCGCGGTGGCAGGCTTGGCTTTCTCAGACAACTCTTCACTGTCGGCTTTGCGGCGGCCAATCACTTTCTCTTGTTCTCTGGGCGGCACGGTCGCCCACTTCGCGAGATCATGGATATAGCGCTGTGTGAACACATAGCTGCCACCAGTGAAAGCGGCATCTTCCGCGCCCACCAGTGCAGCAGCAGAGCGGTCTTTGTTGCCCTTAGGATTTTCGGTGCCGTCGATAAACCCGGTGAGGTCACGGGAATCGAGATACTGGAAGCCATGCACCTCGTCCATGACTTCGACCATGCCGCCAAGCTGCGTACGCACGCGCATGGCGAGTTCAAAGTTCAGATCGTGACGTTTCGAGAGTATATGCAGCAGCAGGTCGCCGCCGGTGCTCGGCGCACTCAGCCCTTCAGCAGCCAAGGCAGTAAATGGTCGCAGCCCGGCAGGGCGTTTCTTGGGGGAGAGGGCATTCCACAATTCGGAGCCAAAACTCACGGTACACACCAGCTTGGCGCGGGAGTCAGTCGCCCCAATTTTCTCGACTAAGGCAGGAATCCCAGCGGCCACCTTGGCCACGGCTTTGCCGTTGACGGTCGGGTTCACGACGTTGAGGATCAGAAACAAAGCATTGGATTGCGGTGCGGGGAGAATCCCGGCTTGCGGAGTCGGCATAGGGCTTTTTCCTTTCGCGAAATATGTCTGTTGAGCGTTTACTGAGCGGACACGTCAGGTGCAAGCCCTCCTCACCTCTGGGTGTCCCATCTACCCGATAGCCTTCCAAGCCAAGCGGTTGGTACCGACCCCTTCGCCTTTGCTGCGGAGTTGTTCGAGAGTTTCCTGAAATTTCTTGAGGGAGTCTACCTCCATAGTGACCCACTCGGATGAGGGTCTCTCCATCTTCAAGAAATCCTCTGCGTAATACTTGATGGCAAAATAGGGGCGCACGACATCCGTAATAACCAGTACAGATCCATCGCGCCTCAGCTCGCAATTTATCTTGAACCCTCGGTTCGCTCCTGGCATAAGGATCTCGGCCTGACTCAAGTCTTTCACTTGACTCGCAGCTCTTTCAAATGCCTCTGCCGAAAGCGTGTTGGGTACAATCAGTTCGATCTCGACCTGTTCTTTCTTGAAATTGAGAATGCGCTCTTTTCGCTCTTTTTCAGGCAAGCCTCGTTGCTCCCGATCTTCATCCGGATGAAAGCGCACTTGGATAGCCGTACTCTTCAGGGCATTATCGACAGGCTTGAGAAAGTTGTGAAAATAGCCCACGGCGAGTCCCTTGGCGACGGTTGGAGCGGAATTCAGCTTCGTTTCCGTTTCTTTATCTTTCTGGTTGAGCTGCTTCTTCGTGTTCACCATGGCGAAGACACCGGTAATGACGGCGGTAATGATGCCAAAAACACCAGTCACAATCGTCGGAGTGATTGAGGTTGCCTCCATACAATTTCCTCCCTTTGCATTCGCTGCACAGTCTCATCGGGTGCATACTGACAAAGCATAGCTGCCGCTGTATTGCAATGTTTGACCATCGAGTCTCTCCCGCTCTGTAGGAAGCGCCCCTCATACTCCAGCATCACAAAAAAACCTCCCGCCGAGGCATTGTGTGTACTGGATCTTTTGCGCACAACAGAGGCGACACACAAGGAGGATCATTATGAAATTTTCTCATCTCGCTCTGCTCGCCGCAGTCGTGGCGGCAGTGTTCGCAACCACTGAAGCCAAGGCGTTTCCCGTTGCCTTGGAGCCCAGCAAAGATAATACGCTCTACGACGATGGCGGTGCGGGGCTGCGCAGCAATGGCAAGGGCAAAGATATCTTCGCCGGAAAAACCGCCGGCGGAGGGTCAATCGTGCGCCAACGCGCGGTCCTCGCATTTGAAGGGTTGAGCCTGCTGCCCACGCCGCTGACCGTGAACAGCGCCACGCTGGTGCTTTCTCTCACGAAAACCATCTCTGGAAATCAAACCGTTGCTCTGCACCGTCTCTTGGCGGATTGGGGCGAAGGCACCTCGAACGCAACGAGCTCGGAGGGCCAAGGTGTACCGGCAACTACAGGAGACGCGACGTGGACGCATCGGTTTTTCAATACCGCTACGTGGTCAGCTCCAGGTGGAGATTTTTCTGGGTCTGCCAGTGCTAGTCGCCTCGTAGGTTCGGGGTCTGGCCCGTATGCCTGGAATTCAACCACACTGGCAACCGACGTGACAGGTTGGATCAGCACCCCAACCACGAATTTTGGCTGGATCGTCATTGGCAATGAAGCCTCAGGCGGCTCGGCGAAACGGTTCGGTAGCCGTGAGTCATCTGCCTTTTCGGAACGGCCCCGGCTCGTCCTCGACGTCACAACTCCTGCCCCACTCGACCATTTCTTCTGCTACAAGGCCAAAAATTCGCCGGGAGCCTTCAAGTTCCTCAAACAGAACGCCACTATTGCCGATGCCATTATGCCCGAAACCGTGTGGCAACTCTTCAAGCCAGTCAGTCTCTGCACCCCAGCCAACAAGAATAACGAAGGAGTCACCGATGAAGAGACGCACCTGGAAGGCTACTGGACCAAAGCGATCAAAGAGGTCACGGTCCCGCCGCCAACGACGACCGTAAGCGTCACCAATCAATTTCATCTCGCCGAGGCGCTCGTGGTCAAAACCGGTAAGCTGGATCGGCTGCTCGTGCCGACCAGCAAATGTGTCGATCAGCCAGTCGGGACTTGCCCCTTGGATCTTGCGCCACCGGCGGTGGACAATCCGGTTGACCACTACGCTTGCTATAAAGTGACGGTATCGAGCAACGGCCCAGCGTTCGATCCTATTCCGAATGTGTCGGTGAGCGACCAGTTCATTGACCCGGCGAAAGATTTCACGCTCAGCAAGCCCACGCATCTGTGCGTGGCGGCGGACAAAAACCAGGAAGGCATCAAGCGCCCGCTCTACAACCTGATGTGCTACAAGGCCGAGAAAGCACTCGATGCCCCAGCGCATGTCAAGCAGAAGAAGCTCCACACCAGCAATCAGTTTGGACATGAACGGATGGACACGCTCAAGGAAGAGGAGCTGTGCGTGCCCTCGTCGATTATTGTGCGCTGAGGCGTTGAGGTCCCTTCTCCCCTCTGGGGAGAAGGACAGGATGCGGGGTGCTACTCCCCTCTGCGGGGCAGGTATTTGACTGTAAAGAACGGTGGTATCGTCATTCCCGCGAAAGCGGGCATCCAGGTTTTGCCCTGGATTCCGGGTCTCGCAGTGCTCGCCCGGAATGACGCACCCCGGTAAGGCTCCCGTGATGAAGTACGCCGTCGCTCTATTTCTCGCGGGCAAACACCGCTACCGCACCACTCGTCGTCGCCCCCACATAGACATGCTTGCCGTCTTTGCTGATCGCTAGCGCAACCGCACCATCGAGGGCTTTGCCATCCACACAGGTGCCACCGCTCCCGTCCTCGCTCGTACAATCCGCCGGATTGGCCAACTGAGTCAGCACGCCCGTGCCCTTGTCCCGAGCGAACGCGGCGATCGCGTCGCTGGAGATGGATGTCACATAGACATGCTTGCCATCTTTGCTGACTGCGACTGAGTACGGGTTGAGTAACGCGTGGCCATCGGTGCAGGTTCCACCACTGCCATCATTGCTGATACAGCCGTCCGTGCCTGCCAACTGCGCCAACGCCCCCGTGTTTTTGTCGCGGGCAAACACCGCCACCGCGGTGCTGACAAAGGACGCCACATAGATATGCTTGCCATCGGGGCTTACCGTCACCGCCCACGCACCAACGAGCGCTTTCCCGTCAGCGCAGTCCCCACCGCTACCACTGTCGCTGATACACCTGTCCAGACCGGCCAGCTGGGTCAACGCTCCGGTGCTCTTGTTACGGGTGAAGGCGGCCACCGCGTTGCTGGCGTCAGACACCACGTAGACATGCTTGCCGTCGGGACTCACCGCCACCCCCCGTGGGCTATCGAGGGCGGTACCGTCGCTGCACCCGTTGTTCCCAGTCTCACTCACGCAGCCGTCGATGGTGGGGTCTTGCGCCAATACGCCGATACTCTTGGTGCGCCGCAAGACCGCCACTGCGTCACTGTCGGCGGACGCAATGTACAGATGCTTGCCGTCGGGGCTCATCGCCACGGAGGCACTATTACTCGGTCCATCCAGGGCACGCCCGTCAGTGCAAGTGGCCCCACCCACATCGGCGATACACCCATCGAAGCCGGGGAGTTGCGTCAATTGCCCGGGGATCTGCCCCCAACTCGGCGTGCTGCTGCTCAAGCCGAGCAGCACCGCTCCCGCTGCTGCCCATTGTCGCACTTTCTGCCGCTCTCGTACCACGATCTCACTCTTGCCTTTCGCTGACAGAAGAACAAGACACGGAGCGCCGCCGCGTGCCAGCTCGTTGCGCCGCGATCCGTCGGTCGGGACCGGCAAGCACCTCCTCTGCTGGCCGCTCTCCGGTCGGTGCTTGCCCTCTGTACCTAGTGGTCTCGCTGCTCACAGCAAACTAGACAGAAGGAGGGAGCAACACAAATCGGCGGCGGCAAAAGAGATCTCTCCCTCCCTTTGACCACCCCCAGGAAATCGACTATACCCTTACGAACAGTCTGTCCCCACGCCTTCCCGGGCTAAGATAGCCTGAACAATAGAGTTTTACTGGATATGTATGGATTTCCCACGGATTAAACGCTTACCTCCCTATTTATTCGCCACGCTCGACAAGATGAAGCT
>SXGS01619023.1_pt1 | contig 15252 bp, 7 predicted proteins | sample 3174681 | NCBI WGS metagenome assembly SXGS01 (sample SAMN11356861, study PRJNA531348) | freshwater metagenome | isolation source: freshwater sample F1-80 | place: China: Fuxian Lake, Yuxi | collected 2017-12-25 | reverse complement strand
GGTCGCCGCACTTCCCGCCGAGGGCTAAACGCGTGCTGGTGATCTTCTGCTCCGGCGCGTTGAGCCATGTGGACACGTTCGACTTCAAGCCGGAGCTGGTGAAACGACATGACACGCCGATGCCCGGCTCGGGCAAGCTCGTCACCTTCCAGGGCGAGAACGGAAACCTCATCAAGCCGCTCTGGGAATTCCGCCCGCGCGGCCAGAGCGGCAAGATGATCTCCGACCTGCTGCCGCATCTCGCAGGGTTGTCGGACGAGATGTGTTTCATCCATTCGATGACGGCGAAGTCGAACACGCACGGGCCGGCCGAGAATCAGATGAGCACCGGCTTCACGCTCGACGGTTTTCCCGCCATGGGCTGCTGGGCGAGCTACGCGCTCGGTTCGGCCAGCCAGGATCTGCCCGCGTTCGTCGCCATCCCCGATCCCCGCGGCGTGCCGCAGTCCGCCTCGAACAATTGGAACTCCGCCTTCCTCCCCGCCGTGTTCCAAGGCACAGCGTTCAACGCCGATAAGCCGATCCCGCATCTGTCTCGGCCCGCAGCGTTGAGCGAAAAGACCGACACGGCGACGCGCGGTTTCCTCCAATTACTAAACGAGCGGCATCTCGCGCGCCATCCCGGCGACACCGAATTGGCCGCGCGCCTCGCGAGTTACGAGATGGCTGGGAAGATGCAGCTCGCCGCCGCCGAGGTCTCGGACTTCTCCAAAGAGACCGCCGCCACCCTCGCGCTCTACGGCGCCGACGACACGAAGAATCTGACCAAGGCGCGCTTCGCCAAGAACTGCATCCTCGCCCGCCGCCTGCTCGAGCGCGGCGTGCGGTTCGTCCAGCTTTTCAACGGCGCCTACGCGATGGGCGAGGGCGTGGGCAATTGGGACGGCCACAAGACCATCAAGACCCAATACGACGGACACGCCCAGATCCTCGACCAACCCGCCGCCGCACTGCTGAAGGACCTGAAAGCGCGCGGCCTGTTGCGCGACACCCTCGTCGCCTTCGTCACCGAGTTCGGTCGGATGCCCACATTTCAGAAAGGCGCGAACGGCCGCGACCACAACCCGCACGGCTTCACCGTCTGGCTGGCCGGCGCGGGCGTGAAACCGGCCTACAGCCACGGCGCCACGGACGACTTCGGCCACCGCGCCGTGAAAGACGTCGCGACCATCTACGACCTCCACGCCACCCTCCTCCACCTGCTCGGGCTCGACCACGAACGCCTCGCCTATTATCACAACGGCATCGAGCGCCGCCTCACCGACGTGCACGGCGAAGTGATCGAGAAGATACTGGCCTGAACCGGCTTGGATTGGAACCGTCCCTCCGCGAGGGCAGGCCCGGGCCATTCGCTCGAATCCGCGCCGAACGCGGTGCCGGGACAATCCATCTTCCGCTTCGTGGAAGTGCAGGACAACCTCCCGCGACCCCGCCCCGGTTTCCCCGGCGGCGTCGGCATCGAGACCGGGGTCCGCCCAGTCGCCCCCGAACCCCCGCCGCCAGCCCGCCCCGGACCGCTGAGCCCTCCCACAGAGCAGGGATTCCTACACCCCTGCATTTTTCCTGAAAGAACCGACCCGCCTCCAGCGATGGTAGGGGCATGGCTGTGCCACCATCGTATGGAAACCGTTGTCCCAATTTTAGAGACTATCCAAAGGCAGCACACTATGCCATGCTCCCACGCAAGAAACCTGTTCCTGTGATAAACCGTAACTCAGCACCATGCGAGGGCGGGCGGGTGACGTTTACCCCCCCCCCGGAGCACGCTCCCTCTTTCTGATCGGCGTGGCCTGCTCTTCCGCGGGGTGCGGCCACCTGCTTCTTCTACTCCTCGCCCACACAAGCCCACGCTGCGTGGGCTGGCCCGGCACGAAAAGGACGTATTCAGGCTCTTGGGAGACGGCCTGAACACCAAGGAAATCGCCGTCCACCTCGGCATCAACTACTTCACCGTCACCACGCGCCATAAGCTCATGGTCACGGCCATCACATGGAACTCCAAACCGATGTACCAACTATTGTGACTATTTTCCATCGTCTCGGATCTCTGTTTTTTTGCAAACAACCAACCCAACCCGCATTAGGAAGCCACGTACTATGAACTCAAATCGAACACTCGTCGCTGTCGTGATCATACTAGGCATGATTAGCGCATTCTTGGCCGGGGCTTTTTTAATCCCGCGCCTCCAAGAACGCGCGAAGGCAGATACCAAGAAAGATGAGACGCCTGCAAAAGCCTCACCATCGACGCCAGCCTCAGTCTCACCACCCGTTGTCCAATCCCCAGCACCATCGCCGGTATCACCTGTAGCACAGCAACCGCGTTTAACGTGCGCGGATATCGTGCAACTCAGGAAAGGTGCAACCCAACTGCAATGGACAGAACAAGCGAGAAGCCTTGAAGGACGGGAGGCTGAGTTCGGTGGGAATGTGCTCCAAGTTTATGACGACGGCCAAGTTCTCGTCAGCAGTTGTCCGGGTTTTCTCACAACGATGCGTCTGGCTGGTATTTCTCGTGAACGGGCGGCCCAGTTGACCAAAGGCACGAATGTACGCGGGTGGGGAAAGATTAGTAAAATTACAGGTTATTTGGCCGTTAGTGTAGAAGTTAAAGTCGAAAAGCTGGAGTGAATCATTTTGTTGGCATGCACGCAAACTGGATAAAAGGAAAAATGCGATGGAATACGTCACTGGCTCTGTTGAGCGAATAGTCTCCCGCAACGAAGCAACAGGTTACACTACGGCCTGCCTTCAGCTAGAGGATGGTATGACGGCGAGGGTAATTGGCCCATTGGCTGACCTTAGCCCTGGTGACCACGTTTCGCTGGAAGGCGAGTGGACCGCGCATCGGCAATATGGGCGCTTATTACGGGTCACAGGCTATCGAATACTCCATTCCCACACACAAGAAACCGTCCCTCCTTTTCTGCAGGAGTCGTGGAGCAGCGGGCCTAGCGAAGAAAATTCTACGCTAGGCTCCCAGCCGATAACAATAGATCTGAATGCTCAAGTTATCACTCTAGGGCGCGATAAGGAGGTTGCCGACGTGGTAATCGATGCGCTGGCTGTATCCCGCCGACATGCTCAGATCACGCGCTTTCAGTCCGGGGTTTGGATTAAAGACCTCAACTCAACCAACGGGACTTTCGTCAACGGCGAGCGATTGACCCAACCGCACCTGCTGGTCCTGGGTGATGTAATTGCGCTGGGAGGTGAACACTTAACATTTGATGGGCATCGCCTGCTAAATCGCAAAGCACGTTCCGCCGGCTTTGAAATTGTGCTCCGCGATGTTGGACGGTCTGTATTGCACCGCGACACAGGCCAACCTCTTTCTTTGCTTCGCCAAGTGAACCTAACGATCAATCCCGGCGAATTCGTGGCTCTTCTTGGCCCCAGCGGTGCCGGCAAGAGTGTTCTGATGAAGGCCATCAGCGGCCGAGAGAGGGCGACCGAAGGTCAGATTCTGTACGATCGCGAGTCATTTTATGAACGATTCGGGTCTTTCTCGACTGCCATCGGATACGCCCCTCAAAAAGATATATTTCATGACACTCTCCTAGTTGCAGATGCACTGCGCTATTCGAGCAAACTCCGGCTCGCCAAGGATGTTACCCCTCAAGAAATTGAAACCAACATAGACCGGGTGCTTGCTCTCGTCGGACTGACAGCGAAGAAAAACGAGGTCATCAAGCGTCTTTCGGGTGGGCAACAGAAGCGCGTCACAATTGCGTTGGAACTGTTGTCCAACCCGAAAATTTTGTTTCTGGACGAAGTCACCAGCCCCCTAGATCCAGCGACTGAAAAAGAGGTGATGGGGGTATTCAGAGACTTGGCGCGCACAGGAGTGACTATCATTTGTATCACACACCACGCCAACAGTTCATCGCTCTGTGATCAGGTGGCCTTCGTGCAGGACGGGCTGCTCACATTCTATGGTCCGCCGCGCAATTTTAAGGAACATTTCGAGGTTGAAAACGTCGAGGATGCCTACGCGCAGATCAAGAAACGGCCAGCCGAGGAATGGTGCGCGATGTATCAAGCAAGCGAGACGCACAAAAAATATGTCCTCAACCGCGCATGGCGGACTGCAAATGATGGTGAAGTTCCAGTAAGTTCCAAGGAGCCGCAGTTCGGTTTACAGGAATTTCTGCAGCAGTGGGGTCTTCTGGTTCGGCGATACGCCCACACAATGTTGATGGATGCCAAAACACCGGCAGTCCTGATCGGCATGTCCATCTTGGTGGCGGCCCTCGTTTGCGTGCTGGTGGCAGGGATCAAAACGGTGGACCTCCAGACCACACCAAATGAATGGTTGGATTTCATGAAAAAGCAGAAGATCGTCTGCTTTGGCTCGATTGTAACGGCGTTGTTTCTGGCCCTGTTCGGTTCCGTCAGAGAAATCGTGCGGGAGCAGGACATTTACGAGCATGAGCATCTGGTCTGTGTAAAGCCGATCGCTTATCTAACAAGCAAGATCGCGCCCCTTTTCATGATTGGGGCAATCCAGTGTTTGCTCATTGTGCTGGTGGTGAACCTATTTGGAGGAATTAAGGCCGGAAACATGGCGGCCCAGTACGTGATATTGGTTCTCGTGTCTTGGGTTGGGACATTGACTGGGTTGGCCATATCAGCGGGGGTCCGGGATGGAGAGAAAGCAGTCATGCTGATGATTGCGGTGGTAATTCCACAGATCTTGTTTAGCGGAGCATTCACGGTGCTCAAGGGATTTGCCAAATTCATTGCAGGAATCTTTTGCGCATCATACTGGGGAATGCAGGGATTGATGGGCATGGTCGAGGCGAAGGTATCCACCCCCCAAATCATCCCAGCCACTCAAGCTGAAGATTTCGCCGGATTTTGGGTCGGGGCCGGAATGGTTTTAGTACACATGGCGACTACATTTTGCATCGCTTATTGGCTCATGGTTCGCAGGGATGGCTCCGGCGCGACAGGACGAATAATCGCTGCCATCAAAAAAGGCTTGCTGGACCGGTGCGCGAAGGCAGACGCCCTGCAGAATCAGCCCGATTCGTCGAGTTCACTGGGAAAATCGGCAACCAATTTTCTAGTGCTGGCGGGCGGTGCATCTGTGTTGGTAGCAGGTGTTGCTGGAGTCTTGTGCTATCCGCACCTTCGGAAGTTTGTGAGCAATGCCGAGGCAAATACCAATCCTACTCCGATAGTATCAACGAGCAACGCTGTCCACACACCGCCACCACCACAACAACCTACACCTCAGCCCCCCTCGCCTTCTGGAACCGTTGCTACGCCGTTGACGGTATCCACCTCACGCCGGCCGAACAGTTTCATGATCCAATCAGTTCAGGCAGGGTCTACTACCGACATCGATAATCTCCGTGTGGTGGATTTAGACACTGGAGCGACTGTTTATTTGAACACTTTCAGTTTACCATCTGACGCGACTAGAGGCCTCAGCCTTTTTTATTGGCCTAAAGGGGGGATTGATCATTCAGATTTCGTTCTGAATGGCTCAATGACCCGAGTGATCAATGGTAAATTGCGTCTCCAAACTACTGGATTCCAGGCCAATGGCGCCGGCGGGTATGAGTCCCATTCGGAATTGGAATTTAATGGCCTCTTGCCCAATAATTTTCTACTGGAGTTCGAGGCTACTCGACTCCAATGGGCTGGGGCGGTTAATTTTGATGTTTTCAGTCGCGAATCTGCGGACGCCATCGGAACTCACATGCAAGGCGGTGCATACTCAAAGAGTCGCGTAACAAAAACTCGGCGAGGCGTAGCGAGAATGAGCGCAAGCGGTAGTTGGTTTAACCCTTATGGCTATATCTCGGACCCCGAGTCGGGGCGATGGAGCATTGAATTTAAAAAACCATCAGGCAGCCTTTTGTCTCCCCATAAGTTGGGTATATCCCTCAAGAACTCCACGCTCTCCTTCTACCTTGATGGGAACCTTCTTAATTCTGCGGACATCGGGGCTCTACTGGAAAGTAGATAAAATAAAAGGTTCAAGCGGTTGAATCAAAGGTTTGGGTACTCGAAAGGGTGATTCGGCCGCACCCGGGCATCAGGGTTTCCCCGATAGACAGAGGCACGGGTTCAGCTAGTACTTCTTGAGCGGGGTGACGGCCATTGGCGGGGGTGCTGTTCACACCGTCACCTTAACGCTGCCTCCTAAGTAACAGGTGACAGGAGCAGCCTCTCTCCGGGCCATCCCGCCAGAATCCAGTGCGTCCGTTCTGGCGTTCGCCTCCAGGAATGGACATCCTACACAACCATGCGTGCTCTCCTTTTCCTCATCCTCGCCGGAAGCGTGGCACTCGCATCCCGCGCCGCGCACTCCGCCGCTCAATCTACTTCCCAACCCGGCGGTTCTGAACTCTTCGCCCGCAGCAATCTCGTCGCGTGGTGCATCGTGCCGTTCGACGCGAAGAAGCGCGGCCCTGCCATGCGCGCGGAGATGGCGGCGAAGCTCGGCTTCAAACGCATCGCCTACGACTGGCGGGCGGAGCACGTGCCGCAGTTCGAGACGGAGATCCTCGAATACAAGAAACACGGCCTCGATTACTTCGCCTTCTGGTCCATGCACGAAGAGGCGTTCAAGCTCTTCGTGAAGCACGGCCTGCATCCGCAGATCTGGATGACCGTCCCCAGCCCGGCCGGCGCGACGCAGGCCGAGCGCGTCGAGAAAGCCACGGCGCAACTCCTCCCGTCCGTCGAGCGCGCGCGCAAGGCCGGCTGCCAGCTCGGCCTCTACAACCACGGCGGCTGGGGGGGCGAGCCGGAGAACATGACCGCCATCGTCAAGCTGCTCCGCGAGAAACACGACGCGGCACACGTCGGCATCATCTACAATCTCCACCACGGCCACGACCACGTGGACCGCTTCGCCACCGCGCTCGCGGCGATGAAGCCGTATCTGCTCTGCCTCAACCTCAACGGCATGACCCCCGACGGCGAGCGGCGCGGCCGGAAGATCCTCCCACTCGGCGCCGGCGAGCTCGACCTGCCGCTGCTGAAGATCCTCCGCGACTCGGGCTATCGCGGCCCCATCGGCATCATCGGCCACACGAACGACGACGTGGAGGAGCGGCTGCGCGACAACCTCGACGGGCTCGACTGGCTTCTGCCGCAGCTCGACGGAAAACCTGCAGGCGAGAAGCCGAAGTTCCGCACCCATAAAGCCGCGGACACCTGGGAAAAAGGAACCACGCCCGCCGCTGCTGCCAGTCCTGCCGGCCTCGTCGTGAACGGCAAGGCCGAGTATCGCACGCGCCCCATCACCATCGAGTGCCGCGCCAAGCTGAACAACGCGCGCGGCTTCAACATCCTCGTCGCGAGCGACACGAAGGCGTCGGCCGAGCATTGGGAGCTCTATTCGCACGCCGGCAGCGGCCTGTTCAGCGTTTATCAGCCGGGCCGCGGCGGTGACTTCAAAAGTGCCGTAAGCATCACTGACGGCCAATGGCATCACCTCGCCGCCGTGCTCGAGCCGGAGCGCGTGCGGCTTTACGTGGATGGAAAGCTCGTGCTGGAGAAGGCCGCGCCGCCGCTGGAAGGAACGCCGCGGCCCGGCGGGCTTGCGTTCGGCCGGCTGGTCGAAGGCGGCATCGGCTGCGACGGGGCGATCACCGAGGCGCGCATCTCGAAAGGAATCCGCCCACCGGCCAATGATCCAACCGCGCCGATGAAAAATGATGCGCAGACGGTCGGGCTCTGGAGCTTCGATGATCTTCAGCCTCGCTCCGCACTCCCGACGACGAAGCCCGCGACCGATTACTGGGCCGTCGAGGACGCTGCGGCCCGCGCGAAGTTGCCGCTCTACCAAACCATTCCCGCAGCGAAACCATCCGAGCTCACGGCCGCGGATGGATTGCCGAAACGCGAAGCGCTTCTCCAGTGGACGCGCTCCCACGGCGGCGACGGCAGCACCCGTTACTCGGCGCTGGAGCAGATCCACCGCGCCAACGTGAAGCAGCTCGAGGTCGCGTGGACCTACCACTCGGGCGATGGCAAGGCGAACCTCCAGTGCAACCCCATCGTGGTGAACGGCGTGCTCTTCGCACCGACCGCGGGCGATCATCTCGTCGCGCTCGATGCGGCCACGGGCGTGGAGTTGTGGCGTTTCAAGCCCGAGGGCAAGCCGGCCTTCCGCGGATTGACGTGGTGGCCGGGCGCGCCGGGGACTGGCGAGCGGCTCTTCTTCCCGACGGAGAAGAACTGGCTCTACGCGGTCGATCCGAAGACGGGCAAGGCCGTGGCGGGCTTCGGCGAAGCGGGCCGCGTGAAGCTGGCGCAGGGCGCGCGCGTGGCGCCGGCGATCTTCGAGCGCACGCTCGTTATCCCAGGTTATCTCAGGGACGTGGAGGCGTTCGACGCCGTCACGGGCGCGAAGCGCTGGGAGTTTCACACCGTGCCGCAGGCGGGCGAATACGGCGCGGACACATGGTCCAATCCGCAGTCCAACGCGGCGAACTGCTGGGGCGGCATGGCGCTCGACACGACGCGCGGCATCGCCTTCATCGCCACCGGATCGCCCAAGCCGAACTTCCTCGGCATGCTGCATCGCGGCGACAACCTCTTCGCCAACTGCGTCGTCGCGCTCGACGCACGGACCGGCCGGCGCCTCTGGCATTTCCAGGAAATCCGCCACGACATCTGGGACCTCGACATCCCTGCCCCGCCGCTGCTCACCACCATCACGCGCGACGGCAAGAAGGTGGATGTCGTCGCGGCCGTCACGAAAATCGGCAACACGCTCCTGCTCGACCGTGTGAGCGGCAAGCCCATCTTCCCCTTCCGCCTGCGCCGCGCGCCAGTCTCCACCGTGCCGGGGGAACTCACCGCGCCGTACCAGCCGGATGTGGAATTGCCGCAGCCGTTCGCGCGGCAGGACTACACGCTGGCCGACGCGCCCGACCGCGATCCCGACGTGCGCGACTGGGCGCTGGGCCAGTTGAAGAGCCTCCAGTCCGGCTGGTTCCTGCCGTTGAGCCACCGCAAGATGACGGTCTTCTACAACGTCCACGGCGGCGCGGAATGGACCGGCGCGTGCGCCGACCCGACGACCGGCCGGCTTTACGTCACCGCAAACCAAGTGCCGTGGCTCATGTCGCTCATCGCGAACGATGAACCGACCGAGGACCTCAAGGCGCCACCGACGCCCGGCCGCAAGCTGTACGAGCAGGCCTGCCTGCAATGCCACGGCGCCGACCGCAACGGCGTCGGCGTATCGCCCGCGCTGCGCGGACTGCGCCACCGCCTGAAGGACACGGACGTCATCGCCCTGTTGAAGACCGGCCGCGGACTGATGCCCGTCGCGCCGGCCATGAGCGACGGCGACGAGAAGGCCCTACTCGATTACCTCTTCCTGCGCGACCGCGCCACGACGCCACCGGCCGGGAAACCCGAGCGGCCGTCGTTCGGCCAGAGCGGCTGGAACCGCTTCCTCGATGCCGAGGGTTATCCCGCGTCCAAGCCGCCGTGGGGCACGCTCAACTGCATCGACCTCAACACGGGCAAACGCCTCTGGCAGGTGCCGCTCGGCGAATACGACGCGCTCGCGAAACGGGGCGTGCCGAAGACCGGCACCGAGAACTTCGGCGGCGCGATCGTGACAGCCGGCGGCCTTGTCTTCGCCAGCGGCACGCGCGATGGGAAGATCCGCGCGTTCGACGCCGACACCGGCGCGGAACTCTGGGCGGCCAAGCTGCCGTTGCACGGCACCGCACCGCCCGCGACCTACACGGTGAACGGCCGCCAGTTCCTCGTCATCCCGGCGACCGGCGGCGGCAAGCTCGGCGGCCCGGCCGGGGATGCTTACGTGGCCTTCGCGCTCCCGAAGAAATGAGAACCACCCGCGCGTTCACCCTCGTCGAGCTGCTGGTCGTCATCGCGATCATCGGAACCCTCGCGGGCCTGCTACTGCCCGCCTTGGGAAAATCCAGAAATAAAGCACGCCGCGCCACGTGCGTCGGCAACCAGCGCCAACTGGCGTTGACCTTCCAAACCTACGCCCATGATCACGAAGGGCGCATTCCCATCGGCTACCGTGGCGGTCGCAAGCAGTGGAATGCGATGGTGTACAGCGGCACCGTGAACGAGTTCGTCCTGTTCGGCTGGTTGCATCTGGAAAAATACTTGGACGTGCCGGGCATCCTGTTCTGCCCCGGCGAACAGGCCGAGTCACAATCCTTCAACACCGCGCAAAACCCGTGGCCCCCGGGCACGAGCGGCGTGAACGTGCAATCCGGCTACGCCGCGCTGCCGGTGGTGGATTGGGGCAGTGCCGGCACGCCTCCGGTCTGGCCGTTTTGGGAAGAGCTCGCGCAGCAGCCGGTTTTGGCCGACACGCTTGGCCAACCGGCGCGCGTGGATTCACGCCATCGTGACGGCGTGAACGCAGCTTTTGCCGATGGCTCGGTCCAATGGACGCCACGCCGGGCGTTCGACGGGGATTTGCAGACGTGCGCCGCCATCAGCCCCAGCAACAACGCCGCGCAGGATCGCATCTGGGCCGCCCTCAGCCGGCCTTGACACTAGGACACTAGGACACTAGGACACTAGGACACTAGGACACTAGGACACTAGGACACTAGGACACTAGGACACTAGCGCGGCAGAATGATAGAGTGCCGAGGGTCAAACAACCGCTTTTGCACATGAACACCCTGCGCAACCTCTCCCGACTGGTCATGGCAGTGTGGTGGGCAGGAAGCGCGAGTTCCCTTCTGGCCGCGGAACTCCCGCCCGCCGCCACGCGACCGGTGGATTTCATCCGCGACATTCAACCGCTCTTCACGAAGCACTGCCTCGCGTGCCATGGCCCCGAGAAACAGAAGAGCGACTTCCGCGTGGACGTCAAGGGGAGCGTGCTCAAAGGCGGCGACACGCACGGCAGAGCCATCGTGCCGGGCAAAAGCGCGGAGAGCCCGCTCATCCGTTTCGTCGCCGGACTCGCCGAGGACATGCTCATGCCGCCGAAGGGCGAGCGGCTCACAGCCGGGCAGATCGGCCTGCTGCGGGCGTGGATTGATCAAGGGGCGAACTGGCCAGACGCCGCCAGCGTCGCGATAGGAAACCGCCTCGATTGGTGGTCGATCAAACCGTTGACGCGTCCAAGTGTGCCGACAATCAAGGACGCGAAGATCAGGATTCAAAATCCTGTGGATGCGTTCGTGGTAACAAAGTTAAAAGAGAAAGAACTACCTCAATCGCCCGAAGCCGATCGACGCACACTCATTCGCCGACTCTCCCTCGATTTGCTCGGTTTGCCGCCGACGCCGGAGCGCGGGGAACGTTTCGTGAAGGATGCCGACCCGAAGGCTTACGAAAAACTCGTAGATGAACTTCTCGCCTCGCCTCATTACGGCGAGCGCTGGGCGCGGCACTGGCTCGATGTCGTACACTACGGCGAATCAAACGGCTTCGGAATGGACCGACCGCGGTTTCAGGCGTGGCCGTATCGCGACTACGTCATCGCATCGTTGAACGCCGACAAGCCTTATGCGCGTTTCGTTCAGGAACAACTCGCGGCGGATGCGCTCTTCCCCGCAGACCCAGCGCTCACGCCCGCGCTCGGTTTCGCGGCGGCAGGACCATTCAATCAAAGCGCGCTCGTCGAACAAGTGGACGGCACGGATTGCAAACGCATCGCGTTGAACCTCGATCGCGACGACATGGTGGCGAGCACGGCAAGCACGTTTCTCAGCATGACGGTTCATTGCGCGCGCTGCCACAAACACAAGTTCGATCCGATTTCTCAGGAGGATTACTATCGTCTGCAGGCTGTCTTCGCAGGTGTCGGCCGCACGGAGCGGATCTTCGATACTGACCCGAAGCTTCGTGTCCACCGCGCCGGACTGCGGCAAAAAATCGCGGACTTGGAAAAGAATTCCGATGCACATCCCGCAACCATTGTTGAGAGCAACGCTCTCGCGACCGCGCAAGTCGCTTGGGAGAAATCGTTCACCGCTCAAGCGGCAAGCTGGACCCCGCTCCAAATCGAGCGCGTCGAATCCACGAACAGCACGACCACGTTCAGTAAACTCGACGATGGCTCGTGGTTGGTCGCCGGCGCGGCCGCCGACAAGGACACCTACACGATTCGCGCCCGCATTACGTTGCCAAAGATCACCGCGTTTCGGCTCGAAGTTCTTCCTGACGGCCGACTGCCGATGCGCGGCCCGGGGCGGCAGGAGAATGGGAATCTGCATCTCTCGGAATTCCGTGCAAGTTTGACGGGCGCAGTCGAAACAGAAAAACCAAAACCGCTCGCGTTGCGTAACGCCTCGGCGGACTTCAATCAGGTTGGCTGGGGCATTGAGCGAGCGCTCGACGGCAAACCGGAAACGGCTTGGGGCATTTATCCGCAAATCGCGAAGCCGCACCACGCGGTTTTCGAAATCACGTCGCCTTCCACCGCCACGAACGGTGTGACGCTCGTCATTCACTTGGACCAACTCCACGGCCAGCGACATCTCATCGGACGTTTCCGGCTCTCGGCCACCGACAAGCCGCAGCCCGTTCGCGCGCCGACGCTGTCCCTCGAGCTTCTTGCCCAACTCGCCCGTCCAGAATCCGAACGCACCGTGGCTCATCGCAAAACGTTGTTCGACACGCACCGCCTCGTGTTCCTCAAAGAGCAACTCGCACAGCTTCCCGCCGAGGAGCGAGTCTGGGCCATCGCCTCGAATTTTGCGCCGATCCGTAATTACAAACCGGCGAAAGAACCTGCAGCCATCGCTGTGCTGCAGCGCGGCAATATCAATCAACCTCTCGCACCCGTCGGCCCCGGCGCGTTGGCGGCGGTGAGCGCGTTGCCGTTTGAATTCGCGATTCCGAATATCAAAGATGAATCGGCGCGCCGCGCCGCGCTCGCTCGATGGATCACGTCACCCGAAAATATGCTGACTTGGCGCAGCATCGTGAACCGCGTCTGGCACTGGCATTTCGGCCGCGGTCTCGTGGAGACGCCGAATGACTTCGGCCGCATGGGTTCGCTGCCGACGCATCCAGAATTACTCGACTGGCTCGCCGTGGAGTTTCGCGACAGTGGCGGTTCATTGAAGCAATTGCACAAGCTCATCGTGACGAGCGCCACGTATCGCCAGACGTCCACGCATCAGGAAATCTCGGCCCGCTTGGATAGCGACAATCGTTTTCTCTCTCGCATGAATCGTCCGCGGCTCGACGCCGAAACCGTGCGCGACGCCCTGCTCGCCGCCAGCGGCAAAATCGATCTCACGATGGGCGGCCCGTCGGCGATGCAGTTCAAGTTCGACGATCCGAACAAGGAGGTCAGCCCGCGCATTGACTACGCCGGCTTCGATCCCGACAGCCCGGCCAGCTATCGCCGCAGCATTTACCGCTTCCTCTTTCGTAACTTGAACGACCCGCTGCTCGAGGCTCTCGACGCCGTGGATCCCTCGCTCTCCACGCCCAAACGCAACGCCACCATCACGCCGCTGCAAGCGCTCTCGCTTTGGAACAATCGCTTCGTCCTGCGCCAGTGCGAGCATCTCGCCGCCCGTGTCGAACGCGAAGCCATCGGTCTCGATGCCCAAATCGCCCGCGCGTTCCATCTGCTCTGTGCGCGCCCGCCGACGCCCGACGAAGCCGCGCTGCTCACCGACCACGCCCGCCGCCATGGTCTCGCCCACGCTTGCCGCGTGCTCGTGAACTTGAACGAGTTTCTGTTTGTGAACTGAAACATTATGAAGCCCGCTTCCAATCCACTTAGCCGCCGCGAGTTCGTCTCGCAGATCGGCAGCGGATTCGGCTCCGTCGCACTCGCCGCGTTGTTGCAGGAACAAGGTCTCCTCGCAGCGGGAGCGACGGGAACAACGACGACTCATCATCGCCCGCGCGCGAAGCAGGTGATTCAGCTTTTCATGCTCGGCGGCGCGAGCCAATGCGACACGTTTGATTACAAGCCGGAGTTGCAGCGGCGCGGGGGCGAGAAGGTCAACTTCACCGTCACCGGCGGCACGCAGGCCAGCGCGGGACCGTTGCTGAAAAGTCCGTGGGAATGGCGGCAGCACGGCAAATGCGGGCGCTGGGTGACGAACGCCCTGCCGCATCTCGCCGGTTGCGTGGACGACATGGCGTTCCTCATGGCGATGAACGCGCCGACCAGCGAGCACAGCGCGGGACAGACGATGCAGACCAGCGGCTTCGTGGTGCCGGGCTTCCCGACCGTCGGCGCATGGGTCAGCTACGCGCTGGGCAAACTCACGGACAACCTGCCGGTATTCGTCGCGCTGCCCGACCCCGTGGGCCTGCCGTGGACAGGCAAAGCCGCGTGGACGAATGGTTTTCTTCCCGCGCTGCATCAAGGCACGATGCTCAATCCCGCCGCTGAGAATCCCGTGCCCGACCTGTTCGCGCCGAAGAGTGCGGGTTTCGTCAACGCCGGTAGCGAACGCGACGGACTCGAGCTTCTCGCGAAGCTCAACCGCGCACGGCTTCAGCCCGGCGACTCACGGCTGGAAGCCCGCATCGCCAGCTACGAACTCGCCGCGCGCATGCAACTGGCCGTGCCCGAAGTGCTCGACCTTCACGGCGAGACTGCCGCCACGAAGCAGCTTTACGGTTTTGGCGACGCGAAGACCGAGCCGCTGGGCCGCAATTGCCTCCTCGCGCGGCGGCTCGTCGAGCGCGGCGTGCGCTTCGTGTAGCTCTGGTGCGGCTCCGGCCTCGCGGGCGCTTCGGGCAACTGGGACAACCACGGCGACATCACGCCCGGCTCGGACTTCGAGAAGATGTGCGTGCGCTCGGACAAGCCGATCGCCGGCTTGCTGCACGATCTGAAAGCGCGCGGGCTGCTGGAGGAAACCATCGTGCTCTGGACCACGGAGTTCGGCCGCACGCCCTACAGCCAAGGAACGAAAGGCCGCGACCACAACGGCAACACGTTCGTAAGCTGGATGGCTGGCGGCGGCATCAAGGGCGGCGCCACTTACGGCGAGAGCGATGAGTTCTCCTTCAAGGCCGCGCACGACACCACGATGTGCTACGACCAGCACGCCACGTTGCTGCATCTTCTGGGTTACGACCACGAGCGGCTCGCCTTCCGACACAACGGCGCGGATCGCCGCTTGACCGACGTGCATGGGCGGGTGGTAAAGGCGCTGCTCGCATGACCCGACACCACTTCGCCCGCCATCTTGCTGCCGCGCCGTCACGGACGACTTCGCTCGTCGTGATGGCGGTCTGGCTGGCGGCATGCAGCTTGCCGGCGGTCGAAGTGGACAAGTCCAAGCTCCCGCC
>SXGS01127057.1_pt1 | contig 15257 bp, 11 predicted proteins | sample 3174681 | NCBI WGS metagenome assembly SXGS01 (sample SAMN11356861, study PRJNA531348) | freshwater metagenome | isolation source: freshwater sample F1-80 | place: China: Fuxian Lake, Yuxi | collected 2017-12-25 | reverse complement strand
GACACAAGGTCGGTGGCGTTTAATGCGAACGTTCTTCTCGATGACTAATCAGTCCGTTGTTCACGGAGTTTCGCGATGTCGCGGCTAGCTCGGCGAAGTGCGTTGGTTCTCGGCCTTGGGTCGGGAGTATTGCTGTTCGGCATCTGGTGCGATTCCACGATCGCCGCCAGCATTCGCAAAGGAAACGCGGTCGCTCACGACGCCAGCACGCCGCTCGCCGAACGGATCGAGAGAGAGAAGACTGGCCGCGAGTTGTTCGTGCGCGACTGGAGCAAGTCCGATGCGAAGTCCGCGCAGGGCGGAGACGGCTTGGGCCCGATGTACAACGACGTGTCGTGCGTTGCTTGTCATGACAGCGGAGGCATTGGCGGTGGGGGAGGGAACAACAAAAACGTCCGCTTGCTGCACCTTGTCGGTCGCAACGGAGTACCGTTGCGAGTCGCAACACCCAGCGAGAGCGAACGGAATCGCAGGCAGCAACTGCATCCCGATCTCGCGACCACGACCTCCGTCATGCTGCATCGCCATGCAACAACTCCGGATGATCCGCATTCGGCCTCTGATCCCAAATACCAACATTGGCTCACGAAGCGACTGCCAGCTTCGATGATTGATCAAGGCAGCCGCTCGCCCAACGCAGCCACAGTGTTCCCGTTCGGACTCGCAAAACCATCCAGCCCACTGGAGACGCAGCCCGGCACGTTTCGCTCCGAAGGTCGCTCAATGCGCGTGACCGAACGGAACACGACGTCGTTGTTCGGAGCGGGATTGATTGACTCGATCCCTGACGCGGCGATCGTGGAGCTGGCCGCGCGACAAAAGAAAGAACACGCGCCGCTGATCACGGGCCGAGTTTCTCAAACATCCAGCGGAGAAATCGGCCGCTTCGGCTGGCGCGGCCAGATGGCCTCGTTGCAGGAATTCGTGATGACCGCCTGCGCCGCCGAGGTGGGTTTGACCGTGCCGGGCCACCAGCAGTCTCGGCGAGTCAAGCTGCCAACAACCGCGAAAGAGATTCAGGTGGCGCTCAATGGTGGCCAGCCAAACCCCGCGCTCGATCTGAATCAGCAGCAGTGCGACGCACTGACGACCTATGTCGCCAGCTTGCCGGCGCCGCAGAGTGCTCGGGCGCAATCGCTCGAACAAGCCAAGTCGGTTCAACGGGGCGCGGTGTTGTTCGAGAAAGTTGGTTGTGCGATCTGTCATGTGCGGGATGTCGGTCCGGCGGCCGGCCTCTACAGCGATCTGTTGTTGCACGACATGGGGCCGGGCCTGTCCGATCCTCTGCCGGCGATGCCGGAACTCAAAGAGAACACGACGCTCATGCCGGGTGAATATTCCGGACCGTCGCTGTCGATCGAGTTGGTGAAGAACGTCACGACGAACATCCATCAGGAATGGCGGACGCCACCACTGTGGGGCGTCGCCTCATCCGCTCCGTATTTGCACGACGGCCGCGCGGTGTCGCTCGAACAAGCGATTCAGTGGCACGGCGGCGAAGGTCAACGCTCGGCCGAAGCGTTCCGAGCACTCAAGCAGGATGAACGAGGCGATCTGGTCCAATTCCTCGACAGCCTTGCCGCCCCCACCGAAAATATCGTCACGCGCTTCCCCATCAACCGCCTGCCTCAAGGCGGTCGTGGCATCAGTGCCAATGGTGGTGGATTCTTCTAATCCGCTCGCGCCGCGTGGCGAATCTTCGAAATGCGGAAGGTGACGTTTCCGGACGAGCTTTGAGAGAGTCTCAAACATCACGGTGTCGAATTTGATGAACGATTGGCTTGGGATTGAAAACCGTTTCGGCCTTTCAGGGCTGAGCGGTCGTGTGACATCGAGTTCTCGGCGCGATGCCCTCGGCGAGTTTGTGGCTGCTCGTTCGGGCCGAACAGTTCCAACGGCAGCGATCCTTGTTGGTCTCGTCTTCTGCGTCGTCCCTTTGGCGAACGCGGCTGAGACTCTGTTGGCTGATGCCGCTGAGAAGGCCAATTGGTCCCGCGTCCGTGAAGTCTTGAAGCAACAACCCGACGTGAATGCCGCGCAGGTGGACGGCATGACCGCGATGCATTGGGCCGCGTATCACGACGATGTGGAGACGGTCAAACGGCTGCTCGCGGCCGGGGCGAACGCGAAGGTGGAGAACCGTTATGGCGTCGCGCCGTTGTCGCTCGCCTGCACGAACGGAAACGGTGAGCTGGTTCGCCTGCTGCTTGCGGCGGAAGCTGACCCGAACACCACGTTGCGTGGTGGCGAAACCGCGCTGATGACGGCTGCTCGGACCGGACGTGTGGAGCCGGTGCAGGCGTTGCTCGACGCCGGTGCCAAGGTCGAGGCGAAGGATCGCAAAGGCCAGACCGCGCTGATCTGGGCCGCCGCCGCAGGATATGCCGACGTCGTTGAGTTGCTGGTTAAATCGGGTGCCGATGTGAAGGCGCGAGTGAAGTCCGGTTTCACGCCGCTGCTGTTCGCCGCGCGAGAAGGACGGATCGCCGTCGTGCGGACGCTGGTGAAGGCCGGCGTCGATGCAAACGAATCCATCCAGACGGAAGCGGGTGGCGGACGGGCACCCGTCAACGGCACGAGTGCGCTGTTGCTGGCCGTCGAGAACGCGCATTACGAACTCGCCGTCGCGTTGTTGAAAGCGGGTGCGGATCCGAACGATCAACGTTCCGGGTTTACTCCACTGCACATGTTGACGTGGGTCCGCAAACCGAATCGCGGCGATAGTGATGATGGTCAGCCTCCACCAGACGGATCCGGTAACGTGACCAGCCTGCAATTTGTTCGCGAGCTGGTCGCTCACGGAGCTGATGTCAACACGCGACTGGCAAAAGGGGACTCCGGCCGTGGGAAGCTCAGCATGACCGGCGCGACTCCGTTTCTGTTGGCATCGAAAACGGCGGACATGGCATACCTGCGATTGCTGGTGGAACTGAAGGCCGATCCGTCGCTGTCGAACAAAGACGGCTGCACGCCTTTGATGGCCGCCGCCGGTATCGGCACGCTCGCGCCGACCGAAGAAGCCGGCACCGAAGCGGAATGCCTGGCTGCCGTCGAATACCTGCTGAGCCTCGGTGCTGACGTCAACGCAGTGGACCAGAATGGTGAGACGGCAATGCACGGTGCCGCCTACAAGAGCCTGCCGAAGATGGTGCAACTTCTCACAGACAAGGGAGCCAAGCTTGATGTCTGGAACCGCAAAAACAAATACGGTTGGTCTCCGCTGTTGATCGCCGAAGGGTTTCGTCCCGGCAACTTCAAACCGTCCGCCGAGACCATCGACGCGATCCACCGCGTGATGCGCGATGCGGGCGTCACTCCACCGCCACCGACCCCACGCCCCGTCTACGGGAAGAAGGGGTACGATCCGAACTCCGACCATTAGCCGCGCGGCTAAGTTCGATGACGCGGATGACTCCATTTCACCCGATCAATAACCCAAGAGGATGGCTCCGATGCGCCCCACGATTTTGCTGATGGTTGGACTGTGTCTGATATCTCTCGGCAGCCGCAGTCGCGCGGCCGAGCCGATTTCAAAGCCGAACATCGTGCTGATCTTTGTCGACGACATGGGCTACGGTGACATCGGACCGTTCGGTAACACGAAAGTGAAGACACCCCAGTTCGACCAGTTCGCGGCCGAGGGGATGAAGTTCACCAGTTTCTACGCGACGCCAGTTTGCTCGATGTCGCGCGCCTGTTTGCTGACCGGCTGCTACAACGCGCGCGTCTCGATCCCCGGCGTGCTGTTTCCCGGAAGTCAGATCGGCCTGCATTCGGATGAGGTCACACTGGCGGAGATCGTGAAGCCGAAGGGCTACGCCACGATCTGCATCGGCAAGTGGCACCTCGGCCATCGCGAACCGTTCTTGCCGACCAAGCAGGGCTTCGATTCGTACTTCGGCATCCCGTACAGCAACGACATGACGATCGACCCGCAGCACGCTCGGTTTGCGAAGGACTGTGTCTTTCGAGAAGGGATGACGGAAGAGAAAGCGCGGGCCGAAGCGATCAAGCACACGGTGCCCCTGATGCGCGGCACAGAGGTCGTCGAGTATCCGGCCGATCAATCGACGCTCACGCAGCGATACACGGCCGAGGCCACGAAATTCATGCGCGAGCACAAGGCCGATCCGTTCTTCATTTATCTCCCGCACACGATGGTGCATGTCCCGCTCGCAGCCTCCGATCGATTTCGTGGCAAGAGCGGCAGCGGACTGCTGGGTGATGCGATCGAAGAACTCGACTGGTCAGTCGGCGAGATCATGCGGACGCTGAAGGAACTGCAACTCGACGAGAAGACGCTGGTCATCTTCACGTCAGACAACGGAGCGGCGTCGGGTTCGGCGGCTCCTTGGCGAGGCAAGAAGGGGACTCAATTCGAGGGTGGCGTGCGCGAACCGTGCATGATGCGCTGGCCGGGCCGCATCCCGGCGGGCACCACCTGCAATCAGATCGCGGGCAACATCGACTTGCTGCCGACGTTTGCGAAGCTCGTTGGAGTCGAACCCGCGAAAGATCGCATCCTGGATGGCCGCGACATCACGCCACTGATGTTCGATCCGAAAGCCGGCCCGGTGCGCGACACACATCTCTACTTCTCTGCGAACCAAACGCTGGCCGCGATTCGTCAAGGAGACTGGAAGCTCATGCTGGCCGCTCCCGCGAACAACGGGAAGGCCAAAAAGAACAAAGCCGCCAAGAGCGAAACCGCCGCGACTGGCCAGGTGCTTTACAACTTGGCCACCGATCCGACCGAAGCCAAAGACGTCGCCGCCGAGCACCCTGAGATTGTCGCCAAGCTGCAAGCCGAGGCCGCGCGGCGCGAAGCCGAGATCAAGGAACATCACCGTCCAGCCGGACAACTCAGCAGCACGAACTAAGCGAGACGTCATCATGCTCAATGACAACTCCTGCTCCATTAATTTTACTCGCCGCGATTTCTTCGCGGCGTCGGCGGAATCGGCGCTCGTGTTGCCACAAGCAGTCTCGACCGGATTGCTGGCGGAGGTCAGACCTTCATCCGGCAACTGGGATTCGCGTTGGTGAAGTCACCGACAAATTGGCAATCAACTATCAGCATTCCGAAAACTAGCCGCGCGGCGCTAGCCCCGGTTCATGCCGTTTATTCCGTCCGAACCCGGGCTAGCGCCCTGCGGCTGATTTGCGGAACCCCAATTCTTAGTTGTGACGCAGCACTCGGTTGCCTGGCAGATGCCATGCCGCCTCTTGTTTGCGAACGGAGAACCGTCTAAGAGTATTGAGCACGATCGCTCTAGGTGACCCGATTGATCGGGTCGGGTTTGGCGAATTGGCCCCGTCGATGGGGTTACTAAGAGCGAGAGTTCCCGCCCGTTTTCACCCGCCCGCCTCCTCGATCTCGGACACAACGCTCATGTCTGCGAGCCATCGAACAACTCGCACCGCTGGCCTCTCAATTTCTCTCTGGCTGGCATTGGGGATGGTGCTGGTTGCCGATTACTCGTTGTTTGCATTTGCCGATGAGCTTCCGGCACGCATCGATGCTCTGATTGCGGCGGCCTCGAAAGATGCGCCTCTGGAGACCGCCAGCGACGATGCGACGTTCGTGCGCCGAGCCTATCTCGACCTGGCTGGTCGCATTCCTTCTTGGCAAGAGGCAACAACGTTTCTTGACAGCAAAGAGGCCAACAAGCGGGTGCAGCTCATCGACACATTGTTGGCCAGCGGCGATTACTCGCGCCGGATGCAGGACTTGTTTCACGCGATGTTGATGGAGCGGCGCGGCGACAATTCCGAATGGACGAAGTTTTTGCAGACGTCGTTCGAGTCCAACAAGCCGTGGGACCAACTCGTCCGCGAGATCCTCGATCCCGATCCCAACAATGAGGCGATTCGCGGGGCGGCGTTCTTTCACACCAAGCGATTGGACAAAGTCGGCCAGCAGGAGACCGACTATCCGGGACTGACTCGCGACGTCGGCCGGTTATTCCTCGGCATGGATCTGCAATGTGCTCAGTGCCACAACCATCTCTTCATTGAGAGTTACAAGCAGGTCGATTTTCAGGGGCTTTACACGGTCTATCAAAACACGTTCATCCGCAGCGACCTGAAGTTTCCGGCCATCGGAGAGAAAGTGCTGACGAAGAAGACTGACTTCAGTTCGGTGTTCGACAAAGTCTCTCTAACCACCGGCCCGCGAGTCCCCGGCGGCAAAGAGATTGAGATCCCGACCTTCGAGAAGAACGAGGAGTATCTCGTCCCACCCGACAAGAAGACCAACTTCCCCGGCACGCCCCGTTTCCGAGCGACGCAGTTCCTCGCCACGGAATTGCCGACGGCCGGCAACAAGGCGTTCGCCAACAACATCGCGAATCGGTTGTGGTTCGTGATGATGGGCCGCGGGCTGTTCAATCCGCTCGATCAACAGCACGCGGCGAATCGGCCGTCGCATCCGGAGCTGCTGGATCTGCTCAGCCAAGAGATCGTCGCTCAGAAGTTCGACATGAAGTGGATGCTCCGGCAACTCGCGCTCACGCAGACCTATCAACGCGCGACGGTGCTGCCTGTGGGAACCGAGCCTCCCAAGCCGGAGACGTATCGCATCGCCAACGAAAAACGTCTGGCGGCCGAGCAGCTCATGAACAGCGTGCTGGTCGCGACCGGCTCACGCGACAAGCCGTGCGAAGTGGATCTCGAGAAGTTTCGAGCCGCGTTCGTCAAAGCGTTCGGCAACGTGCCGCAAGACCCGGAGGTTGAGTTTGCCCCGTCGCTGAAGTCATCGCTGTTCGTGCTCAACGATCCGCTGGTGCTCGACTGCCTGACACCGCAGTCGGGGAACTTGGTCGAACGGTTGCTCAAAGTGACTGACTCCGCCGCGCTGGCGGACGAGTTGTATCTGAGCATTTTGACTCGCAAGCCGACCGACGAAGAACGCACCGCCGTTGCGGACTACTTAGCCAAGAATGCCGAACGCCGCCCAGCTGCCGTTACGAATCTGTCCTGGGCGCTGTTGGCCTCCACCGAGTTTTGTTTGAATCATTGAGTTGTAGGGTGGGCACATGAAACACAATTCGCTCTGCAAACCGTGGGAACATCGGCTGTCGCGACGTCAGTGGTTGGGCGGCGCGGCGGGTGCGGTGGCCGGAGCATTCGGGTTGGGCGACTTCGAGATGCCGGCGTTCGCGGCGGACCTGAAGAAGAAATACAAGCAGGTTTTGTTCGTCTGGCTCGATGGGGGAATTAGTCAATTAGAAAGCTGGGATCCAAAACCGAACACCGAGTTCGGCGGTCCCTTCCGCACGATCCCAAGCTCGATTCCCGGAGTTCACTTCAGCGAGTTGCTGCCGAAGACAGCGAAGCAGATGCAGCATCTGGCCGTCGTCCGCAGTCTCTGCACACAAGACGACGCTCACTCATCCGGCGTCGAACGGATTCAGCGCGGCGATCCAAAGAATCGAGGCGTCGTGTATCCGTACTTCAGTGCGGCGGTGACGAAGCTGCTGGGTCCGAACGACAGTGGGCTGCCGCCGTCTGTCTGGATCAAGCCGATGAGCGGCGGGTTCATCTACAAGGATGCCGGGTTCCTCGGCCCGCAGTATGGGTCGCTAGCCTTCGGCGATGGCAAGCCGCCGGAGAACCTGCTGCGACACTCGTCCGTCAGCGATCAAGATCTGTTGGAACGGAGCCAGTTGCGAACGCTCGCCGACAAGCGTTACTCGCAGACGCATCGTGCCGGTTCGATCGAGGCGAACTCGTTCGTCTACGACATGGGGCTCGAACTGATGAAGCGGCAGGACTTGTTCGATGCGACTAAATTCTCGCCGCGAGATGTCGAGCGTTATGGCACGCACGATCTTGGCCGGCATCTGCTGTTGGCTCGGCGGATGCTGGAGGCGGGTGTGACATTCGTGAAGGTCAACTCGTATGGCTGGGACTCGCACGGAGACAACTTCAATGGCAGCCGGAGCCTCGTTCCGAAGTTCGATCAACCATTCGCCGCGATCATTGAAGACCTCGCAGCCTCTGGAATGCTCGACAACGTGCTGGTGATCGCGATGAGCGAGTTTGGACGCACTCCGCGCGTCAACGGGCATCTCGGTCGCGACCATTGGCCCGAAGCGTGGTCGCTGGTGATGGCCGGTTGCGGAGTGAAGCGTGGCATCGTGGTCGGCTCAACCAACGACAACGGCACCTACGTCAACAGCGAGCCTTATGACATCGGCCACTTGTTCCATACCTGGTTCAACGCGCTGGGGATCAACTCGCAGAAGACCGAATACAACAACAACGGCCAACCACTGCCGATCGCGCACGAAGGCTGTCATCCCGTCAAAGAAATTCTGACCTGACAAACTGTAGGGTGGGACAAGCAGCCCAAAGGCTGCGCCGGCCCACCTTTTCGATTGGTGGGCCGGCGCTCGAAGCGAGCTTGTCCCACCCTACGAAGACAATACTCTTGGTTTGAGACGTCCCATGCTGAACGAATCTGCGAAACCTCAACCACCGAAACCGGTCACAACCATTAAGACCGAACAGCAGATCTCGTCGATCCGTTTCAGCCCCGATGGAAAACGTCTCTTCGCGGCCGGACGCGACGGGAAGATCCATTGCTGGGATTTGAGTCAGCCGCAATTGGTTGAAGAACCCACCGAAGCCGGCAAGAAGAACAGCAAGCCTCCCGATCCAGTGTTTCCTGAGTTGCCGCCACTCACCGGTCATGACGGCTGGGTCTCGCAGATTGCGCTGCATCCGAAGAGTCCGCATCTTTTTTCCGCCGACACTTGGGGCCGGTTGATCGGTTGGTCGCTCACGGAGGAAGCACCGAAGCCCGTTTGGAATGTCCCGGCCGCGCACGATGGCTGGGTTCGTCAGATCGCACTGAGTGCCGATGGCGAACGGCTCGCGACCTGCGGGCTCGATAAGACGATTCGCCTCTGGTCCACGACTGATGGAAAGAAACTGCAAGAGATTGTTGGCCAAGGTGAGGACGTCTACTCGATCGCCTTTCATCCCGATGGAAAGTCGTTGGTCGCTGGCGACCTCAAGGGGATCGTCAAGCAATGGGATCTCGCGGAGGGCAAAGCCGTGCGCGAGTTCGACGCGAAGATTCTCTACCTGTTGTCGTTCATCCAAGACGTCGGTGGCGTGCGCGTGTTGGCGTTTGATCGCGAGGGCAAGACGCTCGCCGTTGCCGGAGCGAAGCCGGCCAGTGGTGGATTTGTCGAAGCCTTGCCGCTCGTGAAATTCATCAACTGGGCCGACGGTGCTGAGGTTCAGACGTTGAACATCGGCGAGAAAACCGAAGGCTTCGTTCACGAACTGTCGTTTCATCCCGACGGCTATTGGATCGGCGTGTGCAGCGGCCAACCGGGGCGCGGCCGCTACTTCTTTCATCGCGTTGGTGAGCCACAACCATTCTTCACCGGCGACAAGCAGATGCCGAACTGCCATTCGATCGCGCTGCATCCCAGCGGCGAACGCCTTGCGGTGATCTCCAACGCCGGCACCTCCGGCCAGATGAAATCGAAAGCTCGCGAAGGGATCTATCCCGGCAACAGTTCGCCGATTCACATCTTCGATCTGCCAAAGGTTACTGCCTGACGGGCAGTGCGGCTTCTTGGCGAGCGGGGTGGCGTCAGCCCCCCGGTACAGTCGCCCCAAAACCGGGGGGCTGACGCCGCCCCGCTCGCCTGTCTCATCTATCTGGATCCGACGGCCGATTGCCACAACGGGACGAGTGCCGGGGTTGAGCCGAAGAAGTACATGGCTCGCGGAGAGGACATTTCCAGTAGCTTGCGGAATTGTGTTTCGGGGTCGCGAGCTTGCGCCGATCCGAGCAGCAGGTCCATCAGCGAGACCGGAAAGCTGAATTGAACGACGCGGGTTTTGCTGAGTCCCAGCTTGTCCTTCAACGCTTCGATCGCGGCCTCTTCGTCACCGATCTCGTCGATCAAGCCGTTGGCCTTCGCCTGGTCGGCGGTGAAGATCTGGCCGGTGGCGAGCTCTTTGACCTTCGCTTGATCGAGTTCTTTGCGGTTCTCATCAATGATCGTGATGAAACGCTGAAAGCTCTCATCGAGGATTTTGCCCCAGAGCTCCTTATCGCGATCGCTCAAGGCACGCAGCGGATCGAGCGAGTCTTTGAACTCGCCGGTCTTCAGCGAGTCGGTCTTCAAGCCAACCTTATCGGCGAGTTCGCTGGCGTCGTAACGAGGAATGATGACGCCGATTGAGCCGGTCCAGGTGGTCGGTTCGGCAAAGATTTTACCCTCTTCACCGCAGCCCATCGCGATGTACACGCCGCCGGATGCCGCGATCCGTTTCATCGAGACGTAGATCGGTTTCGTTTTCCGCAGGTCCACCAGCTTGCGGTAAATCTGATCGCTGTCGGCGACCAGGCCGCCGGGACTGTCGATGACCAGCAACACCCCCTTGATGTGCTTGTCCTCTTTGATGTGCTTGATCGCTTTGAGGAAGTGCCCGGTGAATGGGGGCATGATCGTGCCGCCGACTTCGAGGACGGCGATCTTGTCGGTCGCCGTTTTGTCGCCGGAGTGATACTTCTCGGTCGGACCATCGCCGTTTTGGAAGTAAGCGCGGTACTCGGAGTTCAACCGCGCGGAATACATCAGCGAAAAGATCAACGCGACCATCAGCAGGCGCACGAACCAACGAGTCGCCCAGAACGGTCCCGTCGAATGTTGTTGGATGATGATCGGCGGAGGGGAAGTCGTCTGAGTGGCGAACGGCGGAACAGAAGACATGAGGCGAACTCCGATTTCTTAGGCGAGCCGACGGGCGTCAGCCCTCGGACGTTGCTGAATCACGGCCGTCCGGGGGCTGACACCCACCGGCTCGCCTGATTGGGTTGAGAACAGAAGCCTGGCAAACTTTTCCGGCGGCTCCGACTGTGCCAGCGAGACTGTCGGAATCATTCGCAAGTCCGGCACAGTCGTCATAGGCCGAGCATGTCGGGGTCGATAGTAACTGGCGAAAGACCGGTTGTCGGAACGGGACGGATTATCGGATGGCAGACGGACCCCTGCAATCCCCGCCGCACTCGACACCACTCAACGAGAATGGCCCGACAGGGACGCAGGAGCCTCGGCAATGAACAAGACGCATGGAATGGTCGCTTCGGCATGGATGCTCGGCAGCGGCCTGCTGCTGAATGTGAGTCTGACGGCTCAAGCGCAAGACAACGCCGCAGCGCAGGAGGAGTACTTCTCTCCGCAGCGGACCACAGTGGCTCCGACCAGGAAGGCTCCGGGGTTGTTGTCCTCGATGATCCGCAACGCCCACACCTCAAAGAGTGGCAGCGTCGTTCGCCCGATTCCAACCGCGAACAGCTCGCTCAACGCGAGCCGCAAGATCAACAGCATTGTTGTGACACCGACGCGACCAGCGAATCGTACGGCTCTGACGACGGTTGCTCTTCAGCAAAACGGCGCGGCGACTCAATCGTCTGATGAGCAAAGCGACGCAGCCCCTTCGCCGATTCAAAAGCAGCTTGAAGAGCTGTATCGCAAAGACGGCCGGCCGATGCCGCAGATGAACTTCTCACAGACACCAGTTCCGGCCAACGGCCAAATTCCAGCCGCCGACGGCAGCGTTCGTCCCACCGTGATCGCTCCGTCGAATGTCGTGCCGCCCAAGCCGCGCACGTTTCTCGACAAGATCAATCCGTTTAGTCGAAATCGAACCGCCCCGGCCGCGCTGCCACAGCATCCGGCGAATCCGATTCCGAACGGCACCGCTCGAGCCCCACAGCGACTGAACGGAGCCGCCCCCATCGCGAACGGAATCAATCAGGCCGGCGGGAATCAGAATCCCGCGAATCGCTTCAACGGCGCTCCCGCACGAGCGCTGCCAGTTCCTCAAGCGGCTCAACCGGCGCCGATGGCTCAACCAAAAGCCGCTCCCTCTGGCAGCCAGTTGCCAGACACGCTGCCGCCAGTTCCGGGTGATCCGGGATATCAAGGTTCCGCAGCGAAGACCGGAGGCGAAGCCATCGCGGTTCCACCCGCACCAGCCTCAGTCGATGACGCCTTGGAAAACGCCTTCAACGAAAAGCCCATCGAGAAGATCACTGAAGAAGTCGAAGAGACACCGATCCCAATGGACGAAACCAAGTCCAGCGAGAACGATAACCCCTTCAGCGGCCTGTCGCTTGACGATGAGTTCGGCCCCGCGACTAAGCCCGCGGGCAAACCGGCTCAGTCCGAAATCACGAAGCCCGAATTGCCGGCCACTGACGAGCCGATGCCAGAAGAGAAGAGCATCGAGTTGCCGATCGAAGACGAGATCCCGTTGCCTCCCGCCGCGACGCAAGCGGAACCGGCCAACGACGAGGTCAACAACAAGATGAAGCTGATCGCCGAACGTGGCGAGTTGCGAGGACTGAAAGGATTCTGCCCGGTCAAGCTCCGCGACGAACGCGATCTGAAGAACGCGCTGCCGGAACATCATTCGACGTTCAAAGGCCGCACGTACTATTTCAGCTCGGCCGACGCCAAGGCCGCGTTCGACGAACACCCGCAGCAATACGCTCCGATCTCCGGAGGCCAGGACGTGGTGTTGCTCAAAGACAAAGCCACGAAGGAAGGTTCGCTGGATCACGCCGTGTGGTTCAAAGACCGGCTGTACCTCTTCACCAGTCAGAAGACGCTTGAGCAATTCGTCGCGACTCCCAAAGAGTTCGCCATTAGCGAGTAAGCCCCCCAGCGCCTTTTGACTGACACGATAGCCCCGGCCGCGCAAGCGACCGGGGTTTTTTCGTTGGCATGTTTCCGATTCCTTGGCCAGTAACGGGCCGAACAGTTGATCGAACTGGGGCACCGCCGACTGATTCCAGGGGAGCATGGCCAGGACCACTCCGTTAATACACGTCGGGCAATCGATCTTGCCGTTGTTGCTCGAAGAAACACTGAGCGATTCCTGCGGGGCGTGTATTGCCGTTTGGCGGACGCTTCGCGGATAGGTCCGGCAAGTCTGACGGGAAGCCTAATAGTTCTCGCAGAACGGATTCGCTGTGCGCCGTTCTGTGCGTTGTGAGCAAGTCCAAAAGCGAACGCAGGCGGCGGCGAAACTCAACCAGCAAGGTGCGATTCAAATGACAAACGCGGATCAAGAATCGACCGTCCGCAGACAACGGCTCGGCGGTTCCATCCGGTGCGAATTCAATGTGCTGAGCGATGGAATCCCGATCCAATTGAAAAGGCAAAACGGCGTCTTGGCGGTTTCGATTGCAACTACAACACGCGTAACACAGGTTGTCGTAATCACGAGAACGGCTGGGATCGACACTGCTCGGAGTAATGTGATCGACCGCGAAGTCTTCTTGGCCATCTGGTCGCCATCGTTCGCGGCTCAAGCAATAGATGCAGCGAAAGGCAAACTCATCTCGCAGCCACGGCTTGTAGGCACTGGCATCCGTGTAGCCCTGCGGACCATGCCGGCGCGAGTGTGGTTGTGAGGGATAGGCCAGTGCCGTTTCACACGCGGCTTGTAAGGACTCAGTCATGAGTCATCTCGGAAGGCAGGATCGCTCGCTGCTCGGAAGCCCCCAGAGTTTTCAAGAGTTGCCGATCTTCTGGTTCGCTGGCCTTGGCCACGACCTCTTGTAATGCGTCCAACTCCTGAGCTTCCTGAGCGGACAAGCCTTGGCTGTATTCCTGTGCGATCAAGTCCAGCCGACGGGAATTGATCTTCCTCCAGGCTTGGGAATCCGACGGCCGCTGTACGGCGTCTTCCAGGATGTGAATGGCAAAATCTCCAACGGAAACCTGAACGGCATCCGCTTGCTGCTTCAACTGTCCAGCCAGTTCTTCATCCAAAACCACGGTCACAGCCATTGCGAAGTTCCTCGAAAGAACAGGGAACGCGGCTCAAATCCGACTTGATGCTAGCCCGATTTTCGCCGCCTGAACAACCCCAAGCCGCTGCTGTGGCATAGCTGGCGACAACGGTTTGCCATTGGAGCCGCGCCCGTCAGGAAGCGGGACGTGCAAGCCCTGGAGTGCAGTGGCTCGACACCGCCCTCCATCCATTTGGAATGACGACGTCGATGAACCAAAAGGCGAGGTTCGCCAGTCAACTCTCATAGCGGCGATTCGTGGACTTCGAAGATCGCTCTTCCAATCGAATGGAGGGCTGCGTCGAGCCGCAGCACTCCAGGATTAGTCCGCGTGAGATCATTTCTTCGGAAACAGCGTCTCAAACTCTGGCAGGCCGCGAAGCGGTTTCAGGTCGTCGTCTGTTTTGATGTGCTCGAAGTTGTCATAGCCGGCGGCGAGCGATTCTTTCAGGCAGTCGAGAGACTGTTGGACGAACTTCTGCCGCTCGGCCTGTTCCGCGGCGGTGGGTTGCGGTTTGTCTTTGACGGTGAGCGTGGCGCACAGGCCGTAGGCGCGGGCGGCGTTGTAGAGCATTCCGCCTTTTTGCTCGTTGGCGGGGCCGGTCTCGGTGGAAGTGGCCAGGTCGCGGAGTTTGGCGGCGGCTTGGGCGACCTCCGCCCGTTGGCCGCGTTTGGCGAGTTCGGTGACTCGGAGGCTCAAGAGGTTTGGCAGCGTCTGGGCGTCGGTCTTGAGCAGTGCGTCCCAGTCTCCGGTGGCCAGTGAGGCGACGGCGCAGAACTGAAGACGGCCCTCCAGGAACTCTTTGTCTTGCTGGGAGGCGGCGGCGTTCTGTTTCTTGGCGAGCATTCGATCGAGCACCGCCACACCGGCTTGGAAGCGTTCGCGGGCGGCGGCGTAGTGCCCGGCCTGCACTTCGACTTTTCCCAGTTGGTAGTGACTGAACCACAGATCGCGCTGCTTCTGGGCGTCGTTGGGATCGGCCTCGGCCAGCCCGCGACTGATCTTCAATCCGTCTTGAAACTGCGTGAGGGCGTCGGCCGTGCGACCGAGCTTCAGGAACACGTTGCCGAGATGCATGTAAGTGACTGAGAGTTCGCGCTGCGCAATTGTGTCCGAAGGATCATTGGTCGCAAGGCGTTTCTTGATCTTCAGCATTTCTTCGTACTGGCCGAGGGCTTCAGTCGATTTCCCGAGTGTCTCGAATGTCATCCCAATCCGTTCAATGGACGTTGACAGACCGCGCTGCTTCCGGGCGTCGTTGGGATCGGCCTCGGCCAGCACGCGACTGATCTTCAAATCGGCTTGAAACTGCGTGAGCGCGTCGTCCGTGCGACCGAGCTCGAGGAACACGTCGCCGAGTCGTTTCAACGAGGTCGACAGAGCACGCTGCTTCTGGGCGTCGTTGGGATCGGCCTCGGCCAG
>SXGS01613468.1_pt1 | contig 15262 bp, 14 predicted proteins | sample 3174681 | NCBI WGS metagenome assembly SXGS01 (sample SAMN11356861, study PRJNA531348) | freshwater metagenome | isolation source: freshwater sample F1-80 | place: China: Fuxian Lake, Yuxi | collected 2017-12-25 | reverse complement strand
GCGCGTCTAGATGCCCGACTGCGACGTTGACTTCGATGATCGGCGGCGCAGCGAAGTGATCCGCTACGTCACGGAGAAGTACGGCGACGAGCGGGTCGCCATGATCGTCACCTATGGCACGATCAAAGCCAAGCAAGCGCTCAAGGACTCCTCCCGGGTCCTGGGCTACCCGTTTTCGACCGGGGAACGGCTCACCAAGGCGATGCCGCCGGACGTGATGGGCAAGGGCATGCCTTTGGCGGATGTGCACAACAAGGACGCGAAACGCTATTCGGAAGCCGAAGAACTCCGCGAATTGGTCAAAACCGATCCGGATTCGCAGAAGGTCTTCGACATGGCGATCGGCCTGGAAGGGCTGAAGCGGCAATGGGGTGTGCACGCGGCCGGGGTGATCATGTCCTCGGATCCGTTGATCGACATCATCCCGATCATGCGCCGCGAACAAGACGGCCAGATCATCACGCAATTCGATTACCCGACCTGCGAAGGCCTCGGCCTGATCAAGATGGACTTCTTGGGTCTGCGGAACCTCACGATCATTTCCGACGCGATCGAGAACATCAAGCTCAACCGGGACTTCGAACTGGACCTGGAAAGCCTTGAGCTGGACGACGTCGCCTCGTACGAATTGCTGGCCCGCGGCGACACGCTGGGCGTGTTCCAACTCGACGGCGGGCCGATGCGTTCGCTGTTGAAGCTGATGAAACCGGACAACTTCGAAGACATTTCCGCAGTGCTCGCGCTGTACCGTCCGGGCCCGATGGGCGTCAATTCGCACACCAACTATGCGCTGCGCAAGAACAAGCAGCAGGAGATCACCCCGATCCATCCGGAGTTGGAGGCGCCCCTGGAGGAGATCCTGGGCGGCACCTACGGCCTGATCGTGTACCAAGAGCAGGTGATGGCTGCCGCGCAGAAACTTGCCGGCTTCTCGCTGGGCCAAGCAGACATCCTGCGCCGTGCCATGGGCAAGAAGAAGAAATCCGAGCTGGACAAGCAGCAGGCCGACTTCTTCGCCGGTATGGCCGGGAACGGCTATTCGCAGGCCGCGATGGACGCGCTCTGGAAAGTGCTGGAATCCTTCGCCGACTACGCCTTCAACAAAGCGCATACCGCGGCCTACGGATTGATCTCCTACTGGACGGCTTATCTGAAAGCCCACTATCCGGCCGAATACCTCGCCGCCCTGCTCACCTCGGTGGGCGATGACAAGGACAAATCGGCGATCTACCTCAACGAGTGCCGCAGGATGGGCATCACGGTTTTGCCGCCGGACGTGAACGAATCTTCGTTGAACTTCACTCCGGTCGGCACCGACATCCGGTTCGGCATGGGCGCGATCCGCAACGTGGGAGCGAACGTGGTGCACGCCATGGTCGCCGCGCGCGAAGAGAAAGGCGCCTTCGAGAGTTTCACGGACTATCTGCTCAAGGTGCCGGCGATCGTCTGCAACAAACGGACCATCGAATCGCTGATCAAAGCCGGTGCCTTCGACTCCTTGGGGCACCCGCGGCGCGCTTTGGCCGCGGTGCACGAGGAGGCGATCGATTCGGTCGTGGTGCTCAAACGCAATGAAGCGGTCGGCCAGTTCGACCTCTTCGCCGGATTCGACGAAGCAGAGGCGGAGCCCGGCTTCAGCACCGATGTGCCGGATCTGCCCGAATGGGAGAAGAAGGACAAACTCGCGTTCGAACGGGACATGCTCGGCCTCTATGTCTCCGACCATCCGCTGCGCGGCCTCGAGGGCGTGCTCAGCCAGCATGCCGAGCACTCGATCAGCTATCTGCTCGGCGAGGACAGCCCGGCCGACGGCTCGATCGTGACGATTGCCGGAATGATCACCTCTTTGTCCCGGCGGATCGCCAAGGCCAGCGGCAACGCCTATGCCCGTGCGGAGATCGAGGACCTCGGCGCCTCGATCGAAGTGATGTTCTTCGGGCAGGTCTACGGGCCGATTTCCACGATCCTGGCCGAAGACCTGATCGTCACGGTGAAAGGCCGGCTGCAGAAGCGCGACGATGGCTCGATCACGCTCAACGCGATGGAGCTGACCGTGCCGGACGTCACCGACAGCACCGGCGGGCCGGTGGAAATCTATATTCCGCACCACCGGTTGCCGGAGGGGCGGGTCAATGAGCTGGGCGATATCCTGCGCAACCACCGGGGAAATTCGGAAGTGCGTTTGCATATCCAAGAGGATCGGAAAACCGTGGTGTGGGGCCTGCCGCTGCACTTGCGGGTCAACCCGAACCCGGCGCTGTTCGGCGATCTGAAGGTGCTCCTGGGCCCGGCTTGTCTGGAGGCCTGATGCCGGATCCCAGGTTCCCGCAGCCCGGCCCGGACGCGCCTTACGGTTCCGCCGAGCAGGTCTATTCCGGCCCGGTGGCGGCGGACGCCAGGACCGCGCCGTCGGCCTCGTTGCTGCGCTGGTTCTCGACCCCGGCGTTCGCCGGGATCCTGGTCGGGTTGCTCTGGTGGTGGCTGGCACCCGGTGGCGCGTTTTACGGCCAGGGCACGGATGCCGCCAGTTGGTTGCCCAGGGACTTGGTGCTGGCCGGGCTGTGCTTGCTGGCCGGGCTGGTCACCGCTGTGGTCCTGATTCCGCAGCGGAGCAACCCCGCAGCCTGGCTCAAGCTCTGCGCAGCACTGTTGGGCGGTGTGCTCGGGGCGGTGGTGGCTTGGCAGATCGGTACCTTGGCCGGAGCGGTGTGGGGTCCGGAAGTCACCGGCAGTGTGAATGAGTCGGCAGCATTCTCGCTCCGGAGTTATTCGGCGCTGCTGCTCTGGCCGCTCGGCTGCGCCCTGTTGTTCTTCGTGGTCTCCCTGGGCAGCATGCTGCGTTCCCCGGATCGGCCGGGGACATCCTGAAAGCCGGAAGCGGCTAGACTTTTTCGGTGAGCATCCCTGGCGAATCCCCGATCCTGCGCACCATCGACTGGCGCGGCAGGGCGTTGTCCCTTGCCGAACTCCGGCGCGAGCTGCCGCGCGTGGCGAGCGCCAGCACCCACGACGCCGAGTCGAGCGTGCGCAGCATCCTGGACCAGGTCCACAGCGCCGGGCTGCCGGCGCTGCGTTCGTTCGCCGAAAGGTTCGACGGCGTGGCGCAGGAACAGCCGAAGGTGCCGCAGGCGGCCCTGGACCGGGCCTTGGCCGAGTTGGATCCGGAAATCCGCCGGGCATTGGAAGAGTCCATCGCCCGGGCCCGGACCGTCGCCTTGGCGCAGCGTCCTGAGGATGTCCCGGTGCAGCTGGCCCCCGGCGCCAACGTCACACTGCGCTGGGAACCGGTACGGCGGGTCGGCCTGTATGTGCCCGGGGGATTGGCGGTGTACCCGTCATCGGTGATCATGAACGTGGTTCCGGCGCTTGCCGCCGGAGTCGGTTCGATCGCTTTGGCCTCGCCGCCGCAGAAGGAATTCGGCGGCTTGCCGCATCCGAGCATTCTGGCTGCCGCGCAGTTGCTCGGCATCAGCGAGGTCTACGCGATCGGCGGTGCCCAGGCGATCGGCGCGTTCGCCTACGGGATTCCGGCCAGTGCGGGCTTCGCGGGTTTGGAGCCGGTCGATTTGGTGACCGGCCCGGGAAACATCTATGTGGCCACCGCGAAACGATTGGTCAAAGGCGTCGTGGGCATCGACGCCGAGGCCGGCCCGACCGAGATCGCGATCCTGGCCGATGCCAGCGCCCCGGCGGATTACGTCGCGGCAGACCTGATCAGCCAGGCGGAGCACGACCCGTTCGCCGCATCGGTCCTGGTGACCGATTCGGCCGAACTCGCGGATGCCGTGCAGGCCGAGCTCGCCGCGCAAATGGGCTGGACCAAACACCGCGAGCGGGTGGCCCGGGCGCTGGCCGGGGAACAGTCCGCCGTGGTCCTGGTCGATACCGTGCAGCAGGGCATCGAGGTGGTCGACGCCTATGCTGCCGAGCACCTCGAAGTGATGACCGAAAATGCGACCGCGGTCGCGGCCCGGGTGCGCAGCGCCGGTGCGATCTTCGTGGGGCCGACCGCGCCGGTCAGCCTGGGCGACTACTGTGCCGGGTCCAACCACGTGCTGCCGACCAGCGGCACCGCCGCCTTCGCGTCCGGACTGGGCGTGCATACCTTCCTGCGCGCGATCCAGGTGATCGACTACGACCGGGCCGCCCTGGCCGCGGTCGCGGAACACATCGTGGTGCTCGCCGGGGCAGAAGACCTGCCGGCCCACGGGGATGCTGTTTCGGTGCGTTTCGCAGACCGCGGTGCAACACCCTGATCGGCGCGCCGAAATACTACATCTAGTAATTACGTTCTTGTAATTCGACCATATCTAGTTGTAAAGTTGCTCTTAGCAGCATCGATCCAGTGCAGAAGGAGGCCCGTCGGATGTATTGCCCCTTCTGCCGGCATCCGGATTCCCGCGTCGTCGATTCCCGGGTGGCCGACGACGGTTCTTCGATCCGGCGGCGGCGGCAGTGCCCGCAATGCGAACGCCGGTTCACCACGGTGGAGACCACCAGCCTGACGGTGATCAAGCGTTCCGGCATCGGAGAGCCGTTCAGCCGCGGAAAAGTGATCAACGGCGTGCGCAAGGCCTGCCAGGGCCGACCGGTCACCGAAGACGATCTGGCCCTGTTGGCCCAAGAAGTCGAAGAGAACATCCGAGCTGCCGGCGCGGCGGAAATCGAAGCGCACGAAGTGGGCTTGGCGATTCTCGGCCCGTTGCAGAAGCTGGACAAGATCGCCTACTTGAGATTCGCCAGCGTCTACCAGGCGTTCGAATCCCTCGATGATTTCGAACACGCCATCGAGATCCTCCGGCACGAAGCGGAGCTCGATCCGGCCGGGCAAACGCAGACCGGGGAAAACCCGGTCCGCCCCTGAACTCCGGTGGTGGCCAGGGAGGGGAAGCCCGGGCCACCACCGGCACCATCGACTAGCTGTTGAGCTTCAATTCAAAGCTCGGCGCAATCTGCGGCACGTTCGCCCGGGCATTTTGCAAGTACTCGTCCAGGTAGCCGGAACGGTCGCCCTGGGTGGCCAGGTCGGAGGCGGGATCCTGCAACTGCAGGTCGATGCTCCCGCCGGTGACTTTGATCGATCCCTGGTTTGCCGGACCAGACCAATTGCGTGCATCGTCGGAGGATATCCGCACCGCCAGGCTGTGCCCCTTTTCCAAGGTCCAATCCGTCGATTTGAGTGCGAAGTCAGTCCGGCCGTTGCCGGCCAGCACCGAGATGTTGAGGTCGATCTGCACCGCGGAGCCGTCGGCCGCCACATCGTACAGCGCGGCCACGGCGTTGCCCTTGGTCGAGGAACTCTGCAGATGCACCATCGGGGTCCCGGTGATCCGGGTGCGTTGGGCGACCGGCTGGGAGCGGGTCCAGACACCGGAGCTGCCGGCCGCTGCCGGGCTGCTGAGTGGAGTTCGGCGCATGGTTTCCATATCGGTTTGCGGGGCCGGTTGCTCCGACTGCGCGGAGAAGGCGTTCTTGGCCGGGGCCGAGTAGCTTCCGGAGCCGATTTTCGCCGAAGCCGCGGTGCTCTGGCCGGGCCAGGAACCCTGTTGCCGCCAGATTCCATCGCTGCCCTCGATGGCGAAGGCCGGATCCGTTACCGACGGGGTGATGCCTTTGAGGTTCCGGTCGTAGAAGCGCATCACTTCGTCGAACCAGCCGGCCCGGCCCATGGCGAGGTTGCCCTCGGCATCAGTGTCGTTGCCGCGCACGTGGTCCCATTGGCCGAACCAGCCGCGGACCGGGCCTTTGAGCACGCCCAAGAGTTCGTCGACGCCCTCCGGTTTGGTGTTCGGTTCGATCATGCCCTGGGTCAGGAACAAGGGCACCGTGGAGCCGGCCGCTTTGGTGATCAGATTCCGGTCCTGCCAGAAGGCCGCCGAATGATCCGGGTTCTGGGTCAAGGTGTCATTGTTCCGGACGCACTCCGGGTGCGATTTCTCGTATCCGGCGTTCTTCGCATAGTGCGCATCGTCGCCATTGGCGCCGCCCACCGGCGCGATCTGCGCGATGCCGTCGTAGGCATCCGGGGTGCCCGAATGGTTGGGCCGGGCCACCCCGTTGCTGTACAGGTACCGGTAAGCGTCGTAGACCGGTTCTTGGGCGACCACGGCTTTGAGACCGGAAGCACCCGAACCGAGTCCCATGAGCCCGGTGCTGGCATCGTAAGATTTGCCGTACAGGCCGACTTTCCCGGTGGACCAGGGCTGGCTCGCTGCCCAGTTCACCGAGGCCGCCACATCGGCTTGCTCGCCGGGGCCCTGCCAATCCAGGCAGCCGGTGCTGCCGCCGAAGCCGCGCAGATCGACCAGCACCACGGTGTACCCGCGGTCCATGAGTTTGGCTCCGTCGATCAGATCGGTGAACCGGGAGGACGGGCCGGTTTGGCTCCGGCCCTCGGATCCGGTCTGCCCGGCGTGGCTGAAATACGGGCCGACCGAGAGGATCACCGGGGTCTTGGCGTCCGCGGCCAGATTCTTCGGCCGCAGCACGTCGGCGTGCAGTTCCACGCCGCCGGTCGAGCCGAAATAGGACTGCGTCCACAGCGCGCCGGCGGGCACGTAGGGGTTGCTCGAGTTGTCCACGCCCGGCGCCGCCGGATGCTGGCCGGACGCCGGTTGCGCAGTGGCGGCACCGGCGCCCAGGGAGAGCAAAAGCAGAGCAGTGCTGGCGGTGGTGGCCAGCGCGGAAAGAGCGAACTTGCGGTTGTCCATCGGATTCCCTCGTCGTCGAAAAGACGCCGGATCCGATCAACGGCCCGGCCCTGTGCCAAAACTTTAAGGATCAGGACTGGAGACAAGCTGGGCGTGGCATGGCATTTCTCCGCAAGCCGGCCGGGAGGTTCAGGCCTCGTACACGAAGCCGCCGTCGATCATGGTCTTGACCACCTCGGCTTGCGGCAGGCGGGCCGGATCGCTGCGGAGGAGGTTCCGGTCCAAAACGCACAAATCCGCCACCTTGCCCACCGATACCGTGCCTTTCCACTGCTCTGCGCGGTTCTGCCAGGCCGGCCGGGAGGTGTAGCAGCCCAGCGCCTCGACGAGCCGGATCTTCTGTTCCGGTGCGGTTTGGTTGCCGTCGAGATTCCGTCTGGTGGCGAGCAGCGCCACATGTTCGCGCCAATCGGGAGCCGCGACCGGGGCGTCCGAACTCGCCATCGCGACCACCCCGGCGTCGAGCGCGGAACGGTAAGGCAGCAGCGCTCGGCCGGGAACCGTGGGCGGCACGCCGCGGACGAAGAAGCTCGGCTGCATATTGAGCCCGATCCCGCCCTGGGCGGCAGCGCGCAACGAATCCTTGCCGATCCAATAGCCGTGGATCAAATAGTGCCTCGGATCGGGCCGGGTGTTCTGGGCCTGCGCGGCGAGCAGCGCCTCGACCGTGATCCCGGTGTCGTCCGGGCCGATCACATGCACCCCCAATTGGAATCCGCGCTCGTGCACCGTCCGGGCGATGTCGAAGAGTTCCTGGCGCCGTTCTTCCGGGGAGTCCCCGCCGGTATTGAGCGGATCGTCGAGTCCGTCGGCGAAGGCTTTCACGGACTCGATCCGCAGCCACCGTCCGTCGATGCCCGACGGCGCTTTCCAAGCGTCGAGGAAGTCCTGGAATTGTGCGGCCCGGCCGCCGGACTGGCCCACCGGGGCCAACTGGATGTCCACCCGCATGGGCAGCTTCCCGGCCCGGGCCAACTCCAGATAGACCGCCAAAGTGTCCATGCCCAGCCCGGTGCCGTCGCCCATGCCCGGGCCGATCACCGGCTCGGTGTAGCTGGTCAGACCGAGCCGGTGCAATTGTCCGAAGGACTGGGCCAGCGCGGTGCGGTGCTCCTCCGCGGTGTACGGCGGGACTACGCCGTTGACCAGATTCTGCGCCGCTTCGTAGAGCACCCCGGTCGGCTGGCCCTGCGCGTCCAGGCCGACCCCCGGATCTTCGCCGCCGCGGATCCCGGCCAGCTCCAGCGCCCGGCTGTTCACGATCGTGATGTGCGAGCTGGCCTCACGGATCGCGACCGGATGGGCCTCGGCGACCGCATCGATGTCGCGCCGGTTCAGACTCGCCCGCTCGGCGGCGGAAAACAGCTCGAGGTCCAGGCCGAAGCACTTGATCCAGGATTCCGGATCGGGCTGCCGTTGCACGGCCGCACGGATCGCGCTCTGCATTTGCGCAATCGTCACGGCTGCGCCCAAATCGACGGTCAACGGCGGCCTGGTCAGGGCGTACTGGGCGAAGTGGAAATGCGAATCGTTGATTCCGGGCAGCAGGGTTCCGCCGCGCAAGTCGATGCTGCGCGCGCCTTTGGCGCTGCGCCGCAGCTCGTTCCCGCCCACTGCGGCGATCCGGTTCCCGCGGACCAGGACCGCGCTGGCCTCCGGGCAGGCCGGATCCATGGTCAGCACGGAACCGCTGTGGAACAGCACCGCGTCTTGCGGGCTTTGGCTCCGCGGCGCGGCGGACGCTGCTGCCGGTGCCGCCGCCGAGGCGGCAAGGCCGGTCAAGGCGAAACCGGTTCCGGCTACTTTGACCAATGACCGTCGGCTGATGGCTTGCATGAAGTACTCGCTTCCTGGCTGAGGGGCGGCCGTCGGAGAAGCTCGCGACCGGTGCTTACATGCTGCTGATCGCAGAACCGAAGAGTCCAACAGATTCTCCTCTGAGGAATTCGACCGGGGGCATCCCGGTTCCGAGGTCATGCGACGTTTTGTTACGGTGGAGGAAGCCTGCCGAGGTTTCCGACTCGGCCGGTACGGAGATGACGGACGATACGAGAGTGTGGCGTGCTGCCAACGATGACAAGAAGTACCGGAAAGACCCGACGGAACCCGATATTCGCGGCAACGGCGACATTGCTGGCGCTCCTGCTGCTCGGCTCGGGCTGCAGCATCGGGCCACAGCAATCCGACGCCGGGCAATCCGGGGCGAATCCGCCGTCGGGCACTGGCCAGGGGACTTCTGGTGGATCGCCGTCATCGGCCGCGCCGCTGCCGCCGAAGCCGCCGGAGCTGATCGGCGGCGGGCGGGCGGTTTTCCCGGATCGCCGATTCGTCGCACTCTACGGCCATCCCGGCACTCCGAGTCTGGGCGCCCTGGGCGAGCAGGACCTGGCCGGCTCGATTGCCCGGGTCAAGGATTTGGCCGCGCAATACCAACCCTATTCGTCGGTGCCGGTGGTTCCGGCCTTCGAGATCATCGCCACCGTGGCGGCCGGAGCGGCCGGGCAGGACGGGAACTACTCCAACGAGACCCCGGTCGAGAAACTCCGGCCCTGGGTGGCCGAGGCAGCCCGGGCCGGGGTCTACGTGGTGCTGGACCTGCAGCCGGGGCGAACCGATTTCAGCACCCAGGCCCAGCAGTACCAGGAACTCTTGGCACAGCCGAATGTCGGTCTGGCACTCGACCCGGAATGGCGGCTCGGCCCGGAGCAGCTGCCGCTCGGACAGATCGGCTCGGTGTCCGCGGAAGAGGTCAATGCCACCGGGGCTTGGCTGGCCGGGATCACCAAAGCCGGCAATCTGCCACAGAAGATTTTCATGCTGCACCAGTTCCGGATGAGCATGGTGCAGCACCGCGAGCAGTTGAAGAACCTGCCGGAGTTGGCCACCGTGGTCCATGCGGACGGCCAGGGCGCCCGCGGCGACAAGTTCGCCACCTGGACGGCATTGCAGGCCGGTCTGCCGGAGTGGGTCCGGTTGGGTTGGAAGAACTTCCTGGACGAGGACCCGGAATTGCTCAGTCCGGCGGAAACCATGCAGGCAGTCCAGCCGGTGCTGTGGTTCATTTCCTACCAGTAGGCGGCGTCAGCGGCCGCCGCTGACCGGCAGCACCGCTCCGGTGATGTAGGACGCTTCGGGGGAGAGCAGCCAAAGCACGGCCTCGGCGACCTCGGCCGGTTCGGCGGCGCGGCCCATCGGGATCGTGCCCGACAACCGGCTGACCCGGTCGGGCATCCCCGCGGCCTGGTGCAATCCGGTCTCGGTCAGCCCTGGGGCCACCGCGTTGACCCGGATGCCGTGTTTGGCGGTTTCCGCAGCCAGGCCGCGGGTGAGCACGTCGATCGCACCCTTGCTCGCCGCATAGTGCACCCATTCGCCCGGCGACCCGGCTTTCGTCGCGGTGGAGGAGATGTTCACGATCGCCCGCGGCGGACCAGGATGCGGTTGCCAATGCCGCAGCACGGCTTGGCTCAGCAAGAGGGTGCCGAGCAGATTGACGTCCAGGGTACGGCGCAGCACCGATTCCAGCACATCCACCAGGTTCCCGGGCGAATTCCCAGTGATCGCGGCGTTGTTCACCAACGCGGTCAGCTCGCCGAGTTCGGCGGCCGCAGCCACCAGCGCATCGCAGTCCGCGGCATCCGCGACGTCGCCCTGGACCGCCCGAGCAGTGCCGCCGGCCGCGGAAATCCGCTGCAGCACCGATGCGGCGCCCTGCCGGTCGGCCGAATAGTTGACGATCACCGAATAGCCGGCCCGCGCAGCGCGCAATGCGACTGCGGCGCCGATTCCGCGGCTGGCGCCGCTGATCAGCACGACCCCCGGCGGCTGGGCGGCGGTCATTTCTTCTTGAAATGCCTGGATGCCTGCAGTGCCGCGCCGACGATGCCGGCATTGTTCTTCAGTTCCGCGGTGACGATCTTGGTCTGCAGGTTCAGTTTCGGCAGGAAATCTTCGCTTCGCTTGGAAATCCCGCCGCCGACGATGAAGAGTTCCGGGGAGAACAGGAACTCGACGTGCGAGAAGTAGCGCTGCAGGCGTTCGCTGTAGGTGTCCCAATCCAAGTTCTCACGTTCCCGGGCCGAGGCGGAGGCCCGGGACTCGGCGTCGTAGCCGTCGAGTTCCAGGTGCCCGAGCTCGGCGTTCGGCACCAGCTTGCCGTTGAAAATGAACGCCGATCCGATTCCGGTGCCCAGAGTGATCACCAGCACGGTGCCGTCCTGGCCCTTGCCCACGCCGTAGGCGACCTCCGCGACGCCGGCGGCGTCGGCGTCGTTCATCACGTGCACCGGACGGTCGAGTTCTCCGGTCAGCAGAGCGTCGACGTCGGTGCCGATCCAGCTTTTGTCCACGTTCGCGGCGGAACGGGCCACGCCGTGCGCGATGATCGCGGGGAAGTCCACGCCGACCGGGTTTTCCGCCGACGGCGCTTCGTCCCGGCTCATCAACTCATCGACGATTTGCTTGACCACCTTGGCCACGGCCTGGGGCGTGGAAGGCTGCGGGGTGTCGATCCGGAACCGGTCGCCGACCAGTTCGCCCTTTTTGAGATTGACGATGCCGCCCTTGATCCCGGTGCCGCCGATGTCGATACCGATGACGTAATGGGGTTTCTGCGCGTTCTTCGACATGGTCACTCCGGATAGCTGGAAGGGAAGGGAAAGGCGGAACTGGAATGGTTCTGGAAGCTCAGGGCAAAGTCAGGATTTCGGCCCCGGAGTCGGTGACCAGGAGCGTGTGTTCGAACTGGGCGGTCCGCTTGCGGTCTCGGGTGACCACGGTCCAGTCGTCGTCCCACATGTCCCATTCGACGGTGCCCAAGGTGAGCATCGGTTCGATGGTAAAGGTCATCCCGGTCTCGATCACCGTGCTGTAGGCCGGAGCGGCGTCATAATGCGGGATGATCAGGCCGGTGTGGAAGGCTTCGCCGACGCCGTGCCCGGTGAAGTCCCGGACCACACCGTACCCGAAGCGCTTCGCATAGGACTCGATGGCCCGGCCGATCACATTGATCTCACGGCCCGGCGCCACCGCCTTGATCGCGCGGCGCAGCGATTCTTCGGTGCGTTCGACCAGCAGGCGGGACTCCTCGTCGACTTCGCCGACCAGGAAAGTGTAGTTGGTGTCGCCGTGCACCCCGTCTTTGTACGCGGTGATGTCGATGTTGACGATGTCGCCGTTGTTGAGCACGGTGGAGTCCGGGATGCCATGGCAGATGACTTCGTTCACCGAAGAGCACAGCGATTTGGGGAATCCCCGGTAGCCGAGGGTCGACGGGTAAGCCCCGTTGGCGATGACGAATTCGTGGCCGATCCGGTCCAACTCATCGGTGCTGACGCCGGGCGCAATGTGCTTTCCGACTTCCACGATGGCTTGCGCCGCGATTTTCGAGGCCGCACGGATTCTGGCGATCGTGTCCGCGGACTTCACCTCGGAGCCGGTGAACACGGCAGGGCCCGCCTTGCCGACGTATTCGGGGCGGGCGATGGCGGCAGGCACGGCGCGTTCCGGGCTCAGGGTTCCGGGCAGCAGGGTTCCGAGGGGCGCATGAAGCATGAATCCATCCTACGCATTCGTCCCCTTCATTGCCCGTCCCGGTTAGGCTGGAACTGCCGGGCCGAAATGTCCGGCATGCAAAAGAGAAGCCAGCCGTGACAATGAACGGAGCCGGAATGCCGCAGTTTTGGTACAACGTGAAGACCCATGAAGTAGAAGAAGACGCCCAGTCTGACTGGACGCAGCTGATCGGCCCGTATGAAACCCGGGCCGAGGCCGAACAGGCCCTGGCCAAGGTCCGGGAGCGCAATGAAGCCTGGGACGGCCAAGACGACGACTGAGCCGTCGCCCCCGGAGCGCCGGGTGGTCCTGGTCAACGGGATCAGCGGTGCCGGGAAGACCACGCTGGCGAAGCAATTGGCATCCCGGCTCGGCATCCCGCTGTTCAGCAAGGACGACTTCAAAGAAGCCTTCTACGATTTCGGCCCGCCCGGCATCCCTCCGGCCCAGTTGGGCATGTTGTCGATGGAGGCGCTCTGGACTGCTGCGGCGGCGGTGCCATTTTGCATCGTGGAATCGCATTTCCACCGGCAACGGGACCGGGCTTTCGCCGCGGCCGGGTTGGCCCGCGCCGGCCTAGTGCCGGTGTTGGAGATCTACTGTCGGCTCGACCCGGAAACCGCGCGTGCCCGCGCGATTGGCCGGGCTGCGGCAGGGAACCGGCACCGGGTGCACGCAGAGGATTCCTTCAGCTCGGAACAGTGGGCTTTGCTGGCCCAAGGCGCAGAACCGCTCGGCTTCGGTGCGGTGCTCGAACTGGATGCGGCAAACCCCATCGATGTTGCCGGCGTGGTCGACCGGGTGAGCTGGAAGCTGCGCTGCTGAGGCATAGATTTCTCAGCCTGCGGCACAGGGAACTTGGCAAAGACTCAGCCCGGGTTTAGCTGCGTTGCGGCCGCGGCACAAGTCGCGTTGGGAAACTGGTTGCCCAAGGCATTTTACTAAGGAGCCACAGTGATCTATTCACCCCCCTCGGAATCGCCCGAACGGCCGCAACGAAAAACTGGCCGGCGCTGGATCCGGAACGCCGCGATCGGTACCGCCGCAGTCGCCGTCGTGATCGGAGCCGGTGCCACCGCGGTCTACGCCGCGGACGCCTCCGGCAGCGGAACGCTGGCTGCCGCGAGCAGCCAAACCGCAGGTCAGCACAAAACGCATGCGGGCAAGGTCCTGCACAGCGAATCGGTCGTGGACCGGAACGGCAGCACGGTGACCCTGGACCGGCAGTCCGGAACCGTCGAATCCGTTTCGGCGACCTCGATCACGGTCAAGAGCAGCGACGGCTTCAGCCAGACCTATGTGCTGGACAGCTCGACGAAGCTCCTGCAGGTGCCGGCCAAACCGGCAGCCGGTGAAGCGAAGCCGGCCCAACCGAAAGCCGAGCGGCCGAAGCCGACGTCGATCACCAGCCAAGACCTCAAGGCCGGCGACTCGGTGCGGGTCAGCGCGCTCAAAGCAGGATCGACCTTGACCGCGGAACGGGTGGTGCTGGCCGCCAAGTAGTCCGGGCAATCGGGTCGAGAAGCCCACTTGGGCGCAGTTCAGCAGGGTTCGCAATGCTCAGACCCTGCTGAACTGCGCCCAAGTGCACGAAACGGGCTAGCGGGTTCTTGGCTCAGAACGAGTGTTCCGGGCCGGGGAAGACCCCGTCCCGGACTTCGGCGCCGAACTGCTGGGCCGCGTCGCTGAGCGCCGAGCGCAGGTCGGCGTACTGCTTGACGAATTTCGCCACTTGGCCGCCGCGCAGTCCGGCCATGTCCTGCCAAACCAGCACTTGGCCGGTGGTCGCGGAGCCCGCGCCGATGCCTACCGTGGGCACGCTGACTGCGGCGTCCACCGCTGCGGCGACGTCGGCAGGGACCATTTCCATCAAAACGCAGAAGGCGCCTGCCTCGGCCAGGGCGACCGCGTCGTCCACAACGGCTTGCCCGGCGTCGCCGCGGCCCTGCACCCGGTACCCGCCCAGGGCGTGTTCGCTCTGCGGAGTGAATCCGATGTGCGCCACCACGGGGATCCCGGCGTCGGTCAGGGCCCGGATATGCGGCGCCAACCGGGCGGAGCCTTCGACTTTGACCGCGGCGACCAGGCCTTCTTTCAGGAACCGTACCCCGGTGGCCACGGCTTGCTCGGGTGAAACCTGGTAACTGCCGAAGGGCAGATCCGCGATCACCAGCGCCCGTCGCGCGGATCGGGCGACGGCCCGGCACAAGGGCAGCAGCTCATCCACGGTGACCGGAATCGTGGTGTCGTAGCCGTACACGTTGTTCGCCGCGGAATCGCCGACCAGCAGGGTTTCGATGCCGGCTTCGTCGAAGATCTGGGCGGAATATTGGTCGTAGGCGGTGAGCATGGCGAATTTCCGGCCTTCGTCCTTCGCCTGCTGCAAGTGGTGCAGCCGGATTTTGCGCGGTGAAAGCGGGACCGGCGAGGCCGAGGCAGATGCGGGTTTTTCGATGCCCGAGCCGTAGGGGGCGGGCAGTTCTGCGGAACTCATGGCTTGAGCCTACTTGACCCCGGTCACATCGCTGCCGACATGACGGATTGCTCGGTAGAGTTGGGGGAGCTCGCCAGGAGCAGAACTCGATCATTGAGGAGCCCCGATGGACCGTCAGCAAGAATTCGTCCTCCGCACCATTGAAGAACGCGATGTGCGTTTTGTGCGGCTCTGGTTCACCGACGTCGTCGGATCGCTCAAATCGGTGGCCCTGGCACCGGCCGAAGTGGAGGGAGCCTTCGAAGAAGGGCTGGGTTTCGACGGCTCTTCGATCGAAGGGCTGGCCCGGGTGTTCGAATCTGACATGTTGCTGCAGCCGGACCCTTCGACCTTCCAGATCCTGCCCTGGCGCGGCGAAACCGAGCAGACGTCGCGGATGTTCTGCGACATCCTCACCCCGGACGGCCAGCCTTCGACGGCGGATCCGCGGAACGTGCTCAAACGGACCTTGGCCAAGGCCGCGGACATGGGGTTCACCTGCTACACGCACCCGGAGATCGAGTTC
>SXGS01072891.1_pt1 | contig 15262 bp, 15 predicted proteins | sample 3174681 | NCBI WGS metagenome assembly SXGS01 (sample SAMN11356861, study PRJNA531348) | freshwater metagenome | isolation source: freshwater sample F1-80 | place: China: Fuxian Lake, Yuxi | collected 2017-12-25 | reverse complement strand
GGTCGCACCGCGCGACTCAGCCGCGATTGCCGCCGTAGGACTGCACGAAGAGCTGCTTCTCGCCGACGCGATCGTAGGAAAGCTGGCGGAAATCCGTCGCCACCTTGCTGGTCAACAGCCATGAAGCGAGTTCCTCGGCGAGGCCCGGTGCGATCTTGAATCCGTGACCGCTGCCACCGCTGAAATCGGCATAGCCGCCAACCCCGGTTCGCGGCCCGAGATAGGGATACCAATCCGGCGTCACGTCGTAGAGCGCGGTGTAGGCGTGGATCAGCTTGGCGCCTTGCATCGCCGGGATGCGGTGCTCGAGGCGGGTCTGTACGTCAGACACGAACAAGTCGTCTGGCGTCTCCTTGTAGTTGTTCTCGTCGACGTCCTCGTAGTTCTTGGGGAAGCCGCGGCCGACCACGTAACGGCGATCGCCCTGCGGACGGATGTAGATTGCATCGATCGTGTTCGAGATCGCATGTGCCGGGAGCTCGCGCCCCGGGCGGCCCTCCCACACCGTGTCCTGCTCGCGCATGCTCCGCATCTCCATCGGCAGGCCGGCGAGGCGCGCAAGCGCCGGCGCCCAGGGTCCGGCGGCGTTGACGACCGTGTCCGCCGGGATCGGGCCGTCGTCGGTCACGATGCCCGTGACTTGGTCGCCGTCGCGCACCAGCTTGCGGACCGCGACGCGCGTGCGGACCTCGCCTCCGATGCGCTTGAACGCGGAAAGATAGGCCTCGACCGACTGCACCGGATCCGCATAGCCGCCGAACGGCTCGAAGCCGACCGCAGTCAGGCGCTCCGGATTGAGCCATGGGAAGCGCGCGATCGCCGCGGCGCGATCGAGCCACAGCGTGGTGATTCCGACCTGTTGCTGCATCGCGATGTTCTTGCGCGCCGCGTCCTCGTTCTCTGCCGAGATCAGGAAACAGTAGCCGACGCCGCGATAGCCACCGTCATGGCCGAGGTCGCCCGGCATCGCACGAAAGATGTCGACCGAGCGTTTGGCGAGCCGTGCCATCAACGGCGTCGAATAGTGCTGGCGCACAATCGCGGCACTCTTGCCCGTGCCGCCCGAGGCGGGTTCTCCGCGCTCCAGCACCAGCACGCGCTTCGCACCACCCTTCTTCAGATAGTAGGCGAGCGCCGCACCGCTGATGCCGGCCCCGACGATGACGTAGTCATAAGCACTCATGTCGCTTCACTCCCTTGCAGAATCTGAACTCGTGACATAGCCCTCGAGGCGATCGGCGGTGCGCGCGGCGCGATCACACCGCGCTGGGTCGCCGAAGCCGCCGCCGCCCGGCGTACGGACACTGACGCGACCGCCCTCGGCGATCGTCAGCGTGATCTTGGACGGCAGCTCGCGCGCCTCGCCCTCGGGGTCTAGGATGTAGCGCGCGCAGGCACAATCGCCGCCGCCCGCCAATCCCCAAGGCGCGAATTTTCGCCCGTCGGTCATCCGCATGAAGGCGCAGTCGGCATATGGGAACTCGAAGTCGCGCCGCACGCCGAGGCCGCCGCGAAACTCGCCGTCGCTGCCGCTGTCGGCAACCAGCTCGTAGCGCGCGATGCGGATCGAGTAGTTCATCTAGACCTCCGCGATCGGCGCGTTCTCGGTGTTGTGCAAGTTGGTCTGCACCGCGATCGGCCCGTCCTTGGTCGCACGCGCCGCCGCCGGCTCCAAATTCTCACACACCACTTGATACGCCGCACTCCGTTCCGGCTGCCGGCGTACATACACCGCGGCGCGCTTCTGGTCAGCCCGCGCCGTCACCTGCGCCCGCTAAGGCCATTTCGGCGCCAGCACCCACAAAGTAGTGGTGCCGATACTTGCGCGGTGGCGGTATAAGGAACGCAACCCGCTCTAGAAACTCGCTCGCGCTCAGCCGTAGTTCAATCGATATTTGCAGCCTAGCCTGTGTTTCAGGACGGCAACCTCCTCGTACGAGAGGTAAGCCACTGCAAAGCCCAAAAATCGTTGAGGATGGTGGTGCAACTTATCCAGAATGAAGAGTTTGCCCTCATGATTGAACCGATATGTTTCTCGACGGGTCTTGCTCCAAGTGACACAGATTAGCCCTTCAACGCGCCAGCCGTCAGGCCCTTGGCGACCTGATCCTGCAGCAGCGCGAACACGATTAGCACGGGCACGGCCGCGATCAGCATGCCGGCAAACAGCCCCACCCACGAGGCCGTATACTGCGCCTGTTGATCCAGGTAGAACAGGCCTAGGGGCACGGTGCGATGCGCCGTGTCCTTGGTAAAGATTAGAGCATAGAAGAACTCATTCCAGCCATATAGAAAGCCCAGAATCGTCAGCGATGAGATGCCGGGCATGGCCAGCGGAACCATGATTTGCCAAAACGCGCGGAATGGTGAGGCACCGTCTATGGCCGCCGCCTCTTCAAGTTCGGGGGGGAGGCTTTTGAAAAATCCGGTCATCACAAAGGTGTTGAAGGGCAATTGAGCCACTGTGTACAGGACGACCAACACCCACCGGCTGTCAAGCCCAATAGGGATGGGCAGCTTTAGAAACCACTGCCGGGCGGCCTCCACGCCAAAATACAATGGGACGGTAGTCAGCATATAAGGGATCATGATCCCGATGAGGAAGTAGGTCATGAGCGCTTGACTAAAGCGGAAAGGGATGCATGCGATCGGGTAGGCAGCTAGTACGGAGATTGAGACTGACGCAAGGGTGCTAATCGTAGCGATCACAAGGCTGTTCTGGAACATGGTGCCCACGCCCCGATCCCAAGCTTTCTGAAAATTTACCCACTGCGCGTCGCGCGGCAGGGTCCACGGCGGCTCACCCATGAACTCGCGGTTGGTCTTGAGAGAGACAGCGGTTACCCAAACAAAAGCAAAGAGCGTGGGTAGGATCCACGCCGTCAGCACAAAGTAGATGACTAGGCGTTTAATCCGGAGCAGGGGCGGGCGCATCCGCCAAAGCGCGGTCAGGTTTTCGGGATAGGTTGGCTGATGATCCATTATGCCTTCCGGGGCGCGCAAGTCGAGCGCTTAGTACTGCACTGTTTCCCGCTGCATGGCACGGTTGGTGAAAGTGCTTAATATAAAAATCACCACCATTACGGTTGTGGCCAGCGCCATACCATAGGCCCAGTTGAAAGTTTTGAAAGTAGTAAGGTATATAAACGTGCCCAACAACTGTGTTGAATTGAGCGGCCCGCCGACACCCACTGGCCCAGTCATTACGAAGACAAAGGAGAACGCTTGCAAGGCCTGCATCACCCACAGCACCAGCAGAACTCGAACCACCTCCCAAATCAATGGGAGCGTGATTTGACGGAAGATCTGCCCATCACTTGCGCCGTCGATCTGGGCCGCTTCATTAATTTCAGGCGGGATGCGCTCAAACCCGGCGCTGAGCATGAGTACCCACGTGCCTATGCCGTGCCATATGCTGGCAATAATTATAGCCACCAGAGCACTGCTGGTGTCGCCCATCACACCCTTGGTCAAAAACTCAATGTTAATTGCTTGGCCGATGGTTTTGAAAGCCATGCCAACTAACCCAAACGTCGGATTGTAAATCCACTTCCACAAAAGGCCAGCCACGGTCACCGATAGCACCACTGGCGCCAAGATCAAGAAGCGGTAATACTTGCGCAGAGGGAAGGGCTGGTTGAGGCACCAAGAGATTAGGAAAGCCGGGACGAAAAGGATCACACCGCCAACAATCATAAGAAAAAACGAATTCTTGGCTGCGTTTGCGAACTGAGGATCCATGGGAATCAGCTCGAACCGAGTGACGCCGGCCCAAGCGGGAGTGGTGTTTGCCTGGCCCTGCCAATCGGTGAACGCATAGGCCACCGTGGCGATGATGGGCACTAGGGTGATGCACGTAAACAGGATGAACTGAGGAAGTAAAAATGGCACGATCAACTTTTGGCGGGTTCGCTGATACACTGGTTCACTTACCTTTTCACAAGCGCGTCATGGGGTAGAGAAGCGGTTACACCGCCTCTCTACCAAGTGCAAGTACAAAAGCAGTTTACGGGGTGGCCGTAGCACCGGCAGCCTTTAAAGTACGATACTGCTGCAGGTTATTGTCCATTTGTTCAATCATCTCCTCCGCCTTAATCTGCCCCAAAAACAGCGACTGGGTGGGTACCATCCAAGCCTGTGTGAGGGCTTCGTCCCAGTGGATACCCCAGTAGTAGATGATGAAGTCGGCAGTGGCGGCCTTGGCCAGTTGCTTGTCCACGCCCGGCACGCCGGGCGGAGCACTCACGCCCTTAACCGGCGCGACGATGCTGAGCGTCTGAGCAGCCTTCTCCATCACATCCTTGGCCGTCCGCCGCTTCAAGAACTCCACCGCCAGGTCCACGTTCACCGTGTGACTGGTGGATTTGGCCGGGTTCGGGATGCTCATCGCCTGCGAGGTGCCGAACATGGCGTTCTGATCGCCCTTGCCGCCCGGGTAAGTCGGGAAGTCAGCCACAGCCAGCTGAAAGCCCTCTGGGATGCTATCCTTCATCTCGGAGGTGAGCCAGGAGCCCATGTGGATCATGGCGGCCTTGCCTTGGAAGAACAAGGCCTGCGCCCCAGTGAAGTCGGCGGCCTCATAGCCGTCCATCAGGTAGTCATTGTCCACCAACTTCTGCAGTTCCTGCGCCGCCGTCAGGAAGCCGGGGTTGTCGGCCAGCTTGCCGTTGCCGTAGGCGACGTCGAGCACACCTTCCTTGCCCACCGTGCGCTGGATCATGCGGTCCCACCAGTGGCAGGTGTAGTAGAAGGTCGGGCCGGAGAGGCAGATCGGCTTGATCCCGGTCTTGGTCTTGATGGTCTCGCACAGGGTCAGGAACTCGGGCCAGGTGCTGGCCGGCTGCACCCCGGCGTCGTCGAAGATCTTCTGGTTGTGCTGCATCAGGAACAGCACCAACTCAAACGGAACGCCGAAGCGCTTGCCCTTGGTCTTGCTTCCCTCGCGCATGTCGAAGTCCATCGAGTTGACCAGCGGCACGAAAGTGTCTCCCCACTTCTCACCGCTGGGCAGGACGTCGTTCATGTGCGGGGCCAGGTCGTACAGGTAGTCCTTGTCCGCCCATTCCCAGGTCGCCGGCGCCTGGTTGTTGAAGCGTCCAAAATCGACGTCCAGCGGGTCGCCGGCCTGCCAGCGCAGGACGCGCGCCGCATCGCTGGCGGTGTTGGCGAAGGTGTACTTGACCGTCGCTGAGGGGTAGTCTTTCGTGATTGCATCGCCGACGCTCTTGTGGAGGTCGAACCACGGCCCCTCCTCATAAAACGTCCCGACCTCTAACGAGCCTTCCAGCGTCTTGGCGGCCGGGGCCTGGGTGGCCGCCGGGGCCTGAGTGGCGGCCGGGGTGCAGGCCGCCGCTACTCCGCCTGCCGCCGCCACGCCAGCTGCTTTTAGAAATTGCCGCCGAGATAATGAATTGATCTTGCGCATACTAGTTTCTCCTTATTGTTTAGTAGCCGTTTGTTGATAGTAGCTCGTGCATTATTGGTTCAGACTAAGCGATTATTCCAAATATTTTAGACCTCCAAATCAGTAACTACCCTTACTTTGGGAGCATCCCCGCCAAAGCTTTGGCCATGCACTCCGGCCTTTTTTCTTCACCGCGATCAGGGTGTTACTCGAGCCCCGCGAAAAAGTTCACCTGACCTTCGTTAGTGTAAACCCAATTACCGCTTGAGTCAAGTGTCTGTCTGCACTAATTTCTGCGGCACCAATACCAGAGTGCCAAAGACTACCCTTATTCATAAAGGTTGTAAATTCACCCCCGAAACACCCTCTAAATATCCTGACCTCAATAAAACACATTTCACTTTTGAGACTAAGAGCGGCCGGCGAAAGCATCGGCGATGACAGTACTCTCCGCACCCCGAAGCTCGTTACTAATTTGTAGTTGCCGGTTACTCGTCTTGCTTTCGCTTCACGATCTGGTGGCTTTTGAGGTTAAGTTGGCGGGCGGTGAGACCACCGTCAACGACCATTAATGAGCCCGTGACAAAGCCGGCTTCGTCGCTGGCAACATACGCGACCGCGGCAGCAATGTCGTCAGGACTGCCGAAGCGACCGATCGCAGTGGCGGAGCGGATTTCGTTCCAGATTTCGGCGTCCCAGCTTTCCGCATTCATTTCGTGCCAAATGGTGCCTGGACAGATAGCGTTAACACGAATTCCGTGTACTCCAAGTTCGAGGGCACAGGTTTGGGTCAAGTTGATGATGCCAGCCTTGCTTGCTCCATAGTCAGCGAGGGTGGCCTGACCCCGGGTGCCGTTGGTTGAGGCAATGTTGACGATTACACCGCCACGACCCTGAGCCACCATTTGTCGTCCAGCAATCTGACTGCACAGAAAAGTTCCACGTAAATTCGTATCCATAATTTGATCCCAATCAGCGTCCGTGATATCTAAAAAGGCACTAGCGCGCGCGATGCCAGCATTATTGACCATGACGTCGACTCGTCCCCAGCGGGCGACGACTCGGTTGATCATCGCTTGCACCTGATGCCGGTTGCCAACATCGGTGACGCTCCCCTCAATCTCGCCTTCAACGGCAAGTTCAGAAACTGTCTTATCGAGCAGTTCTTGGTTGATATCGCAGATCAGCACTCTACCGCCCTCACGGAGGAGTCGACGAGCAATCCCTTTGCCAATTCCTCGACCAGCTCCAGTGACGATACAAACTTTGCCTTCCATACGATTCATAGGTCAATTACTCCTTCTTTAGCAAACGCGGTAACGTTTGCCTTGCACTGTGTCGAGTTCGACACCTAGACCAAGCAGGTCTGACACTCTGCACCTTCCTGCTTTAGAACAAGCCGTTTTGCGGTGCTCTCAGTGGAAAGAGAGCTCACCAATGTCGCACGAGAAATGCTCCACGGCGATTGCGGTGGTGACAAAGCACAGTTTATCATCGCGGCGCCTCCAACCACAAGTTCAAAACTCAAAATATCATACAAGTGCCTTACCTATTCTGCAAGTGATGGGGTCTAGCGGTTCAAATTCCCCTACTCTTACCGCAGTAAAACGACAGCAGGTCGGTAGATCTGGTGCGTACTCGGGTCATCGGACCTTGCGCAATCCTTACGCTTACGTCTTAGACGCCAATAATAAAATTGGTTTTGCAAGCGACCACCACAAATGGCGCGCGATTGCTCGATCAGGACACTGACAGGTATCGTTTCAATGGCGGTGATCTTCATCGACTGCCTCCGGTGGCGTCAGAGAAGTCGCGGAGGGCGGTCGCGACAGCATCAATCGCGATCTCGAGAAAGCGGTGGCCGTGATCAGCAGTTGCGCGGTCGGGGCTATCTGAATAGCCGTCGATCTCCTGCCAGGAACCGTGGCGTTCGATGCGAACTGGCGGGTAGAAGCTGCGAGAATCGGTGGGTCCGACATCGTCGCGATGCGGCCGCGGTTCTTTCACCAGGTGTGGCTGGAGCGCGAGGACGATCGACGTTTCGAATGCTCCGGCGTGACCCGGGAGACGGCCGAGTTCGTGTGCGTTGCCTGCTACAAGCGCGTCCCACGCGGTCACCCAGTAGGAGGCGGCCGCGAGATCGGCAGGGCGCTTCAAGGCAAGATCGCGGACGACGAGCTGAACGAGTTCGTTGTTTCCGCCATGACCGTTGACGATGAAGACTCGCGTGAACCCACTCGTGATCAGGGATTCGACAAGATCTGTGATCAAACGGTAGTAGGTTTCGGTGCCGATCGACATCGTGCCGCCGAAGGCCAGGTGGTGACCAGAGGAGCCGAATGGAAGCGTCGGAGTGACGACGGCAGGGACGCCGGAGCGCACCGCTGCCTGACGCGCGATGTATTCGACCGCGAAGGTATCGGTGCCTGTTGGCATGTGCGGTCCGTGTTGTTCAGTGGCGCCGGTTGGCAGCAGCGCGATCGCGTTCGGAGCGACGGCATTCGCTTCGGCACGGGTCATTTCATTGAAAAGCAGGGGAGTCGCTACGCCCATTGCGTGAAGAATTCCTTCCAGTTCTCGTAGCTGATCCGGTCCTGGATTTCGGTTGAGATTTGCGGGAGGTTCGTGCCCTCGACTGGTTTATTGACATTCCGTAGACCATTGATCACATTAGTGATCGTCGCGGAGGGGAAGTCGGAACCGAGGAGCAATTTGTGTCCGATACCGTACTCTGTTGCGGTCACCATCGCCTGCCAGTAGCGCCAAGGGCGATAGTGGAGCGCAGAGATATCAGTGTAGACATTCGGGCACTTCCGGACGAGCACGACGAGGTCTTCTTCCCACGGATGACCGAGGTGGGCGATGATCATTTTGAGATCGGGGAAGTCCATGGCGATATCTTCGAGCTGGAGTGGCAACCCCCAATTAAGTTTCGATCGGCTCGGGAAGGTGGTGCCCTGGTGCCACATGATCGGTAAACCGAGCTGCTCACACTTCTTGAAAAGCGGCCAGTATTTGCGGTCCTGCGGATCGAAATGCTGATAGACCGGACCGAGTTTCAATCCCTTGAGTCCGAGGTCATTCACGCAGTAATCGAGTTGTTCCATATGGTCAGGTTGACTTGGGTCGACTGACGCCCAGCCTTCCATCTTGTCAGGGTGGAGTTTGACGTAATCGGCAATGACTTCGTTCGGAACCCAGACGCCAACTGCTCTTGCCTGGAGTCCGAAGACAACGACCTTGTCGGCAGGTTGGGAGACTTCCCAGTGCGTTTCGGGTTTCGAGTCGTAGCTGTGAAGATCGAGGTTGGCGGAATAGGCCTCGCCGCCCGAGTATTTGAGTTTGATCAACTTGGAGGCGAGCGCTTCTTCGGCGTATTGTTGCCCGACGTGATCCGGATACCACATCAAATGGGTGTGACAATCGACAATCGTTCGTCCCTGCGCGTCAGGCATAGTGTTCCTCGTTTCGTAGTCAGGCGGGTTCAACCCCGCACCATTCGATGATCAGACTTGCGAGTGTTTTGGTGAAGGGAATCAGGTGTTCATCAATCAGGATCGACTCGTTCGGTTCGTGCGCACCACCTGGTCCACCCCAGTGACTAGCGCCCATCGCGACAGTCGGCATCGGTCTGGGTGAGTACAGCAGAAACTGAAAGAGATCGCTCATTGGCATGCCGGTGAGGCGTGGTTCCTGACCGGTCGCACGGGTGAAACTCTTGGCCACGGAGCCGACAAAGGGTTCCGTAGGATCGATAGCGGAAGGCGGCATCACCCGGCCGACCGCAGTGATGCGCGGGGGTAGTAGGGCGTCGCCGAAGCGAGCTGCGACCCCGGTAACCAGAGTATTGATGCGAGCCTGAATCCCCTCGATCGATTCGCAGGGGAGTACGTAGGCGGAGACGTGAAGCCGACCTGCACCTGGGTTCGAGTGGTCGTACGAGCCTGCCTGAAAGAGGCTGATCCGAACCGCGTAGTCTGGCCAAGCCGTTTCCGCATATCTGGGGTCGCCGGCGAATTCTGCCCTGCGTTGCGAAGCGAAGACCTGCATTTCCTGATGGAGGGCAGGCATCACCTCCATGATCCGGTCGATTGTCACCCCGGCACTGTCGGGGTTGTATTGGACTTCGATTTCCAAGTTGATTCCACCGAGTTGGGCGATGTGGATTTCCATGCCCAGACCGTCGGTGTAGACACTCGCGTCCGCGACGTGAGGGCGAAGAAGCGTGGCGAGTGTGCCATTGGCTCCGGCGCTCTCCTCGTCGACTACTGAGGCGAGAATGACATCTCCTTTTGGTCGGAGACCGGCTCGCTCCACGCAAAGTAGTGCCATAGTTTGCGCGGCGATCCCGCTCTTGTCGTCGGCCGCACCGCGACCAACGAGGGCGCCATCTTCGACGGTCGGATTGAATGGGCCGTGTCGCCAGAGTTCGTGTGGTCCCGCCGGCACGACATCGACGTGGGCGAGAAGGAGCAAGCTCCGGCCATCGCCGGAACCGCGACGAGTGACGACGACGTTCGGGCGGTCGGTCAAGTCGGAACCGGGCCACCAGCCAGGGTTGGAATTTATCCCGGGGACTTCGTCCGGGCGGAAGACATCGACATCAAAGCCGTTTGTCCGGTAGTAGCGCTCAAGCCATTGCTGACATTCAAGTTCGTCGCCGTGCGGACGCCGGTTGACGCTTGGAAAGCGGACGAGATCCGAGAGAAAGGTGACGATCTCGTCGCGGCAGCGATCAATTTCGACGTGAACCAGTGCGTGTGGATCGGCAGTCATGCGGCACCTCCGGTTTTGATGATTTTGCGGGATTCTCTGCAGCGGTGGCAGGCAGGATCGGCACAGAGCAGCTCATCCGGTTTCTCTGTGAGCATCTCGACGACTGTTTCGACGAGTACCTGTCCACGCATAAGCTGGATCAAGGCATCACCTAAGATGCCGTCGCGGATTGCTCCTCGCTGCCGCATCGGGCGTTCGACTGCGCCGAATGCCTTGCTGCAACCAGAGGGATGGATAATCGGCACTGTGACATCGCCGGATGGCGTCACGACGGTCGCCTCGGTTGGGCTATCGGCAAAGAAGGGGACATCGAGGTACGGAACCGCAGCGTGAATTTCGCCAACATGAATTGTCGAATTCGCGCTGTGACCGACGCCGATCAGCAGGACCCAATCGTTGCGGGCGACCATCTGGTCCATTGGTGAGTTGAATCCGCAAGCCGCTTTCAGATGATGGCCCTCAACGATTCTGGCGGCGTCGGCCCCGATCGAGGCGGCCGAGTGGGTCGGGTGCCAGGAGCGATGGGCGTCTCCGCGATTGCGGATCGTTTCGGTCAGGCGACCGGTGAGACTCGGTTCCGTGAGCGGGTCGAAGCGAGTAGAAAAGTAGGTGTAGGTCGGGGCGAGAAGCGTACCGCCCTCGCCGATGACATCCAAGATTGCATCAACGACAGTAGCCGCACCACCATCGACGGGTCCGAGGGCACGGAGTGAGCTGTGCACGACAATCGAATCGCCTTCGCCGACACCAAGTCGGCGGAGACGATCAGCGAGGTCGCGGCGGGAACGGGGGGTCGCGGTCATTGCGGACCCTTCGATTTCAGGACGTGCCTCTGTGCCTCACGGTCCTTGGGTGCGGGCGGGGTCAGTGGTGAACGGACTTCGCCGCCAGTCAAACCGACCATCGTCATCGCTTCCTTTACTACGGTAATGTGGTAGCCCTTCTTGCGCTTGCGGAGTTTCGCCACGGGGACGGATCGAGCCCGCGACGATACGATGGAGTTCCGGCCAATCACCATCGGAAACATTAGTTAGTATGTGACTCATGGGTCTCTCCTTTGGTAACGTCTAATTAAATTCCCCATCCATATTTTTTCCACTTGAAAACAAAACGTCCGCGCCAGCGACGTCTCCAAATTCTCACCCACCACTTGATACGCCGCACTCCGTTCCTGCCGCCGGGGTTGATACACTGCGGCCCGCTTCAGTCGATGAATCAGCTGGTGGGACTGTCCGCACCAGCGAATTAGACGTCAGCGGTCATTCGCATCTTTGCCTTGTTCCCCGCCCACGCATACTCGATAAACTTGTCGGACATGTGATCCGGATACCACATCAAGTTGGTGTGCGTATCGAATAGCATCTGTTACTCTGTAAATCGCCGAACTACGTTTGCCGTGATCTGGGAGACGCCAGCGTCGACCAAGAGCGAGCTGGGCCAGCAGATGGATCCGACCGAGAAGACGGCTCCGCCGTTCCCTGGTTGGTGGATCACCATCTCAGCGCCGCCGTTGTCTGGATTCAGACCGCGCGCCAAGAGACAGGTATTGGCGGGGGAGCTGCGCGAAATCTTGTCCGTTTCGTGCCCCGATGCTCCGCCAGGGATCCGCTCGTGCAGCGACTTCTTGCCAAATAGGTCACCATTTCTCAAACCGGTATTCGCGTATACCCAGTGACTGTCATCCAACACCTGGTAAGGAGCCGCCGTCATAACGCCCCGGTGGTCGAAAACCACTCCCAGCAGGTTCGCTTCCGACTCCACCCGCATGTGGAACCGGCTCTCGAGTCGGCCCTCCGAGGCACGCAGCAAATGGTCGTCGCCATTGCGATAGATGCAAGTCTGTTCGTCCAAGAACTCCACGTCGCAGTTCAGGCCGTTCCCACCCAGATACATCAGCCGTCCGCCCCGCTCGAACACCCACGACTTCACCCGGTAATACATTTGGCGGGACCAATACTCGGGGTGCGCGCTGATCATCAGCAGCTTGTAGGCATCCAGATCGAGGGTCCCGGTGTGGAGCTGCGTCTCCGAATACAGGTCGTAGTCGAACCCCTCACGCTCCATCCAACCGAACAGCCGCCACTCCGCGGGGGCGACGTGGGACGCCGCTCGGCCCTCAATCGGATCGCCAATCCGCACCTCCTCGGGGATGTGGTTGATCCACTCGGGGCGGTCAAACGAGAGCGGCGCGTAATCATCCCGGTTGTAGTTCAGGTGTTCCGGATCCGTATATCTCCGCAGCTCCAACCGCGAATTGCCGGTCGGGGTCGGGGGGAGGCCCTCCGGATGGTTGTAATTGCTGCGGCCACCGAAGGCGTTGTAGGCATTCCAGTTTATGTTCGCCGCCAGGACGGCGATGCGGGCGCGCGGCTTGGCCGGGGCCACAATCCAGGGAAATGAAAAAAAGCTTCCCGATTCCCCTCTGGCGTGAAAATAGTACAGGCCGGATCGCTCCGGTGCGGTGATGAACTGCTTGTGGTGTGGGCTACTGTAGCCGGACTTGTTCCACTGCACCCCAGTCCGAGTATAGTCCCCGTCGGGGGTGATCTGCACCGTGGCCCGCGGCCCATGCTCATCGAACCAGCCGATGTTCCGCACGAACTCTTTCTCGTAGCCGTAGCGCCACAGCTCGAGCTTGTACGCTTCCGGCGAATGAACCCGAAATTCGGACTGCTCCCCGGAGCGCACACACTTGGGCCACATATAACCCAGTATGCTGTCCTTGAGGAGGCGAAACTGATACGGCTCTTCTTCCTTAACCGTGATATCCACGCTCTTGGAGCCGAAACCAGAGTGCGTGAGGGTAACGCGATATGGCCCGGGCTTCACATCCGCGTAGACGGACCCGCTGGCGCGGGAGCGCGCCTCCACGGATCCTACCTCGTTCACAAACTCCAGGGCCACCCCACACAAGGCAAGGTACCGCTCGTCGCTCACATAGCCAACTAGCATGCTCATCGCCCCGGCCACCGTTCCCGGGCCAGCCCGGGGCTGTCGACCCGGAATTGAACGAGACGCGTGGGCTTCCACCACTTTAAGGATACCATGCGGCCGTCTGGCCCGCCAAAACAGAGGTTGCTCGGTATGGAACCGAGAACCGAGATCTCCTTCAGCACCTGGCCCTCCGGGGACATCTTCACCACCGAACCTTTTCCATGCCGGGTGATATGAAGGTTCCCATCCTCGTCGCATCGCATCCCATCAAAGCCGTAGTCCGGGAACTGCTTCAGGAGCCGCTTATTGGACAGCATTCGCTCCGGCGTGATCGAGAATGCCCAGACGGTGCGCTGCACGCTCTCATTGACGTAGAGCGTCTTCCCATCCGGAATCACCTAAATCCAATCGTGGTGCCCATGCCACTCGCCAGCTTGGTGGTCTTCCCATTCTTGTCCACGCGCCAGAGCTGGCCCGTGCTTTGCTTCCAATTCGGATCGCTCGCGTAGATCGTTCCATCCGCCGCGATCGCGAGGTCATTCGGCTGTTTATAGTCGCATTGTGGGCATGAACGGAAATTATCCGCGTCATCGGACCGACCTGCAGCACGTTGTGATTGGTGTAATCAGCGATATATATAAACCCCTTGGGGTCGAAGACGATCCCATTCCCGATGCTGCCATTAGACAGCTCGATAAACTGCTCCGCTTTGCCCTCGGGAGTCACCTTCCCGATCGTATGTTGTTTGGCAAAGTTCATCGCGTAGACGTTGCCCGCGCGGTCACAGTTGGGTCCCTCGATCCCCGTGTAAAACCCCCACCGCGGTCAGCTGCTTGGCGACGAAAAGCGGCTCATTAGCCGCGTTTGCAATCAGGCTGCAAATAATCAAACTCCATGCTCCTATCGAAGCCACTGTTCAACCTCTCCAACTTGGATTTCCCGAATGACCAGATCCGGGGATGCCACTATCTGCAAACAAACTTTGAACCGGTCTCACTTTGCTTCATCCCTGTTGAGGATCCCAGCTTCCGCCAGACTGGTCGCTGGCGCACCTCGATCAAACCAGCATATCAACCTCTTTGGATCTACCCTAGCCAGTGCCTGCTCAACCTCCGTCGCCAACGGCCCAAATCAAGCCTTCAATACTCAAGTAAGTAGCATTTGATTTGTCCGCGCCTCACCGGCAGATAGGAAATTCAAAGACCTAGCATACGCAGACTGTAAGCGCTGAGACCAAAATTGTCAAGTCCAACTTTGCGCGTGACTTCACCCCCAAAACCATCTAATGGCAATAGGCAATATTCACTCAATCTTATTCGAAATTCCGAGAGAGATGAGCCGCGTAACATACGGAAATAGAGCAGTGCATTCACTACAGCATACGCAGTCCTAAACATTCAGTGCACTCTGCCAGCAGCCGCACCACGCCTACTCACGCTGCGCCGCGTGTGCCATTTCTGCAGGGCAGGATTACCATCCCAACGTCTGATCAAACTCCAGTTCCGGGACCAGCTCCGCATCCGCACCCACAGGGGACGTCCACTGATAATCCCCCGCTTCCGCTGTCAGGTTTGCCGTCTGGCCCGATTTGGACAGACCAGCATCGGCAGCCCTAAACATTCAGTGCGCTCCACCAGCATCCGCACCACGCCTACTCACACTGCGCCGCATGGCTTTGGTTTTACCGCCCCAGCACTTCTGCCAATGCCGCCAGATCGTCCACCATCACGCCATCCGCACCGTAGGCTAACATCAACCGCATCGTGAGGGGATGTTCAATGGCCCCGAACCAGATGTAAACCTTCTGCCTACTTATGGTTGGCGAGGACTTCTGCAAGTGTCCGCCGAGCGTAGCCCACCCCCACGGGATTGGTGTGGAGGTAGTACGGGATGAAGACCAGCGCCTGCCAGAGCGCCCAGCCGCGCCCGCACGCCCACATGCACCGGTGCAAAACCACATGCGCATGCGAATTCATAGTAAACCAAAGTTGTGAACAATTAGCACCTCCCATTCAGACTGCTTTCGCCGTGCTGATCCTCACTCCGGCAGTCACGCAGCCAACCTGCAAAAGACCGCATTTATTGGCAATCAGAGCAGTGGCCGGGTGTTCCTGTTGTTGAAATTACACTACAAGCAGGAAATTCTCC
>SXGS01224100.1_pt1 | contig 15263 bp, 10 predicted proteins | sample 3174681 | NCBI WGS metagenome assembly SXGS01 (sample SAMN11356861, study PRJNA531348) | freshwater metagenome | isolation source: freshwater sample F1-80 | place: China: Fuxian Lake, Yuxi | collected 2017-12-25 | reverse complement strand
TCCTGCATGCTCATCACGACTACAACGTCTCTTATGACCGGATCAATGCGCAGTTTGTTGGGGCTTCGCAACTGGTCATCCTTGCCGAAGGCCACCAGGAGGGGGTCATCAAAGATCCGCACGTGCTGCAAACCCTAGAGAAGTTTCAACGGTACATGGAACGACAGGAGCTTGTGGGTGGAAGCATCAGCATCACCACGTGGGCGCGGCGGCTCTATCAGACCTTTCAAGAGGGTATTCCCAAATGGGCGATCATTCCTGACAACCCGCGTGATGTGGGCAATATCTTCTACCAATTCCTCAACACCGTCGGTGCAGATGATCTCGACCGCTTCATTGATAAAACCTCGCAGAACGCGACCATCACCGTCTACTATAAGGACTACAACCACGAGACCGTCACTGGCTCGATCGCACGAGCGCGTCAGTTCATTGAGGCTAACCCGGTCGAGAACATCACTTTTCGGCTGGCTGGGGGGTTGCTCGGCATCTTAGCCGCAGTGAACGAAGAGGTCGAATGGTCGTACAAATGGAATCTGATTCTTGTGATGGTCACGGTTTTTGTGCTGAGTGTGTTGACCTATGCCTCTGTGGTTGGAGCGCTGATCGTGATGATTCCGTCGATTGTTGCCCAGCCGCTCTCGGAAGCGATGATGTACTGGATGGGGATTGATGCGAACATCAATTCCTTGCCGGTTGCCGCAGTTGGTATCGGTATTGGCATTGACTATGGGTATTATGTGCTCTCGCGCATTGTGGAAGAGTATCAGCGCTGGGGAAATCATGACCGGGCTATCGAAGAGGCACTCATGACAACTGGGCGGGCGATTATGTTCACTGGGACCACGCTGACCGTCAGCGTCATTTTCTGGATTTTCTTTCCCATGAAGTTCCAGTCGGAGATGGCCATCTTGCTGACACTGCTCCTCTTTTTCCATGTCGTTGGAGCACTGGCCTTCATTCCCGGTACGGTCTCGTTGCTCAGACCACGCTTTCCGTTGCCCAACCGCGTCATGGTGTGGGTACTCTTGGCCACTTTTGGACCAGCCGCGCTGTTGTATTACTTCGATTACGCCAATCTCCTGAGTCTTGGGGTGTTAGCGTTGGTCGTGGGTATCGGAGAACACACCTGGGCAGCACGGAACAACATCGGCTTAGAACTGCGAGCGTAGAGGGAGAGAGGAGACTGGCGATGCCGCCGCGCTGTACGGTTTTGATATCTAAACGCGCGGTGCTGCGTGCGTGGAGCTGGGGCTCTCCCAGCTCCGCCTCAGCCCAGATTAGGGCTTGGAGCGAGTGCCTCGGTAACTGTGCCTTGCTCACGTGATGCAACCATTTCGCGTTCGGCCACGAGCGTACGAATGCGCGGGATAAGCTCACGGCCAAACTCTTCGGCATCGGCAAACGGATCAAACCCACGGATGAGCACCCCGCGCACGCCAATGTCGTAGTACGACACGACGGCCTCAGCCACTTGCTCTGGGGTCCCGACTAACGCGGTGGTGTTGCCACTCGCCCCGGACAGCTTCACCAACCCAGTCCATAAGCGTTCGTCGTGAACCTCTCCAGCGTCGGCAACCTGCAGAAGCCGCCGGCTGAATTCCGCCTCCATTGAGATAGGCAGCGGTTGCGGATTCTGTTCGAGTTGTGTCCTGATACGATAAGCTTTGTCCCAAGCCGCGTTTTCCGTAGAGGCCAGAATAGGGCGAAAGGAGATGTTGAAACGCGGCTGGCGGTCATACTGCACAGCTTCGGCGCGGATGCGATCCATCATCGACCGGACTGCTGCGCGTGGCTCGCCGAATACCGCGTAGACGTCGCAATGCTTCGCCCCAACACGGACGGCGGCATCCGAAGCACCACCAAAGTAGAGTGGGATGTGTGGCTGTTGTGTCGCACGCACTTCGGAGAATGCTTTCTTCACGTGATAGAAGCGCCCGGCGAAATCGAAGGGCTTCTGTGCCGTCCAGGCGCGGCGCAAGATTGTCAGATATTCATCTGTACGTTCGTAGCGTTCGTCATGCTCCAGCCAGTCACCGTCGCGTTGCTGCTCTTTGTCGGCACCACCGGTAATGATGTGCAACCATAAGCGGCCATCGGTCAAGTTGTCGAAGGTTGCAGTAGTACGTGCGGTCAGGGTCGGGGCGACGAACCCAGGGCGATGGGCAACGAGAAATTTCAGGTGGTCAGTCGCTGCTGCTGCGTATTGTGCAATCTGAAACCCTTCAGCAGAAGAGGAAGAATAGCCGACCAGCACTGCGTCAAATCCAGCGGTTTCGTGCACTTGTGCAAAGCGGCGGACGTAGTTGCGGTCGATACCGCCGCCGATGACATGCACCGTGGCCCCACCAGCTGGCGGAGCCACTCCGATCATCCCCAGGATGTTCATAGGCATAAGCGTCTCTCCCTACCACAAGATTTCCGTCGTGTTAGCAGGAACGATGGAGAAAAGGAACCGATGGCGATGGTGAACACTGGTCCCCGACTTTCTCGTCGCGTCTCTTACGGTCAGTTCGGAACACGATGAATAAATGGACTGCCGATAGGCGCTCATTCGACACCAGCGTGTATGTGACTCTGCACCAGCGGCGGCTGGCGGAGTGCCACCGCATTCTCCCGAGGCAGCCGGACGACAAATTCGCTTCCCTGGCCGGGTGTCGACGTCACGGACAGGTCTCCAGCGAAAAAATTCGTCAGAATCGTGCGCGAGATTGGCAAGCCGAGGCCCGTGCCTGCGCCTAACGGCTTGGTCGAGAAGAAGTCGTCGAAAATCCGTTCGAGATGTTCCGCAGGAATGCCGCTACCACAGTCGCGGACACGGACTTCGAGCCCGCCTGCCACTTCGGCAATGTGGACGAAGACTTCGCCGGACCCGCCTGGAACGCCCACATACGAGTCAATTGCATTCGCAATTAAATTCGTCAGCACTTGACCGAGCTTTCCGGGATCGCCGTACAGGACTGGGTCCGCCGCTGTGCATGTGACCAGGAGCGTACAACGCGAGAGACGTAAGCGATGCGCCAGGAGCAGACCAGTATCGTCCACAACTTGCATCAGCGAGAACGAGCGTGATTCGTCGCGCTGGAGATCGCGCGTATGTGTTTTGAGGCTGTGAATAGGTGCCGCTGCCTTATCTACCCACTGCCGTGTGGCGCGGACGAGCCGATACATCTCGGCGGCAATATCGCGGTGATCCCCCGCGTTGACGATAGGGTTGTTGATAGAGGCGCGATATTCTACCACGAGGTCTTGCAGCAGTTTCAACGAAGTCAGCGAAGCTCCGAGCGGGGTATTCATTTCGTGGGCAATCCCCGCCGTGAGGCGGCCTAACGCGGCCATCTTTTCGGCTCGCACAAGATTTTCTTGGCTGTGCTGTAAGTCGCGGTAGGCTTGCTCTAACTGTTGGAGCGATGCTTGTAATTCCCCGTTCGTATGCGCTAATTCTTGCGTGCGTTCGTCCACTTTCTGTTCCAATGCCGCATTGAACTCTTGAATGGCTTGATACGCACGGGCGTTGGAGATAGAGAGCACGCTCTGGTTCGCCAGCGTTGCGAGAAACTCACTATCGTCAGCGGTAAAAAAGCCGCCGGACTCTTTCTGCCCAAGAATGATGAGACCCAGGAGTTCGCCTTTGAGCACAAGCGAGACCGCCAGTTGAGCGTGCGATGCCGTCAATAAACAATGCAGATCGTCTCTGGCATGAAGCTTTCCTTCTCGTCCTTCAGCGAGATCATACAAAGAGAACACACGTTTCTTGCCTTGCTGCAAAGAGCGTAGCAGGGTGTTGGTAAGCTGAACCGGATGCAGTTGATGGTGCGGAGGATATGCTGCTACATACTGGCCGGTGTTCGCGTCGTACAAGAAAACACCGCCTTGCGTGACCCCGAGCGTTTCGCTGAGCGTACGCCAGAGGAAGGCTAGGATCTCCTCAAGCCCAAGAGTTGACGCAAGAAAGGCGCTGGTGACTTCGAGAACTTTCCGAGGATTGTAGCGTAAGCGGAAGAACAGCCGGTCGATGACATGCTGGACGTGGTCTTTCAGAGGATTAAACAAGAAGACGACGATGAGCGTAAACAGCAAATGAAAGAGCGGGGAGCGTGCCCACTCGGAGGAGTGCAGCCCAAGATCAAGCAACGTCAGAAAGCAGAGGTAGCCCCCACTCAATGTGACTGTCAGCGCGAGATAATAGACTCCGCGTTTTAAGAGCGCGTCGATGTCGAAGAGGTCATGCTTCACGACAGCGTACCCAAGACTCAACGGAAAGAGAAAAGCGGTGAATGCACCATAGTTGACTGCAATATCGCCGCCGGTCACGCCCGACGCGAACATGAGTCCGGCTGGTAGCGCGAAACCGCCCAGGAAGCCAAGCAGGACGACGCGAATCCGCTGGCGGATCAGTCGCGACGTTGTGCTGAGATAATCTTGCACGATGCGGCCCACGAAAATCACGGCACCTATGCCAACGTACACCATGCATAAATTATGAATGAACGAGTAGGCGGAAGGGCGATACAAACACAGCTCGTAGGCAAGTCCCAAAGCCGTGGCAATCACATAGGGTAGCGCGAGGATCAGTGTACGATGGCGGCGCAAGCGATCCACCGGAAACACGAGGGCAAGGTGAATGAACCCGGCAGGGAAAAAGGCTTCTCCAAGAACGTGAAGACGAAAGAACCAATGTGGACCATACAGATCGACCGCAGTGATGGTAAACAGCCCCGACGTGATGCCCCCGAGGAATAAGGCCAGACTGGCCGGTGCGTGTGGGGCGAGGAGCCAAACGCTCACGCCGATGAACGCTAACGCCAGACCATTAAATAAATAGGCGACGAACAAAAGCAGATAGTCCGACAGAAGAAACGTCGCGGTAGGCAGGCGGAGAGACGAGTGCTGGCCATCTTTCTCCAGTGTGTAGGTAACGACCTCGCCAGGGGGGAGATGCCGTATCAATGCATAGAGTTGCGCACTCGAAGCAACGGGCTGACCATTGGCTGCGACGACGACGTGTTGGTAGACACTACTCGGGGAGTGGTGGGCAACTGGCCAGTGCGGCAAACTCACCGATGCCACGACCCGATTGTCCATGACAAGGAAGCCGGGAAAAACTGTATGCACCCGCCAAGCGCCCGTGACGCCACAGGTCACGGCCAAGCCGACGGCGAGTGCAACGAAAACGGCAACGCACCCTTTATGCCACAGCGGCAGCATCCTGTTCCTCGCTGATGATGGTGTGAGGTGCTGCAGAGCGCCGCACCGCGCCCAGCGCAACCGCGCCGATGCCGAGGCATAAGATGGCGAACCAGTCTCCATAGCGGGTATAGATCGTGAGGGCTTGGCGTGGGGTCGCCTCTCCTAACGCAACGCCATCTGCCAATGTCGAACGTTGCGACACTCGCCCTACCGGGTCGATAAACGCCGATACTCCGGCAGTTGCGGCGCGTACGAGCGAGCGCTTGTTCTCGACTGCGCGAAACACTGTCATGGAGAAATGCTGCGCCGCCGCAGCATCGCCGGGGCTTGTCAGCCACGTATCGTTCGAGATGTTGACAAGAAACTGCGCCCCGTTTTGTACGAGGCGGCGTGAGAGTGTGGGATAGGTGGCTTCGTAGCAGATCGTCACGCCGAAGGCACTCTGTAGCAAGGAGAATACGGTGGATTGCTGGCCGGCAGTAAACTCGCTTGGGGCGTCATCCGTCTGTGGTGCAAACGCTGGAAAGCCGGCAGGGCGATATTCCGCGAACGGTACCAAGCGAATTTTATCGTAGATTTGGACTGGTGCCGTGTCAGGAGACAACAGGTAGGCCGAGTTGTAATAGCGGGTGGCGTCTCCTTCGCGTTCCGCGCGTGGAGCACCGAGCAGAAGAGCCGCATGGGTCGAGTTTGTCAGCCACCCCAGTTGCGCACGCAACGCCGGTTCCTGGTCAAGATAAAAGGTGATGGCAAATTCCGGCCAAACAATCAGATCTGGCTGCTGCTGGGCAATACCCTGGTGCGTTGTCGCAAGGTACCGCAGCAGCGAGCTGGCGTGAGAAGCCCGCTGCCAACGCTGGGCGTTCGGTATGGCGCTGCGCACGACTGCGACGGACAGCGGCGTGCTCCTCGTATCACCTGCGTACTGATGCAAGCGCACGGTGCCATAGACATACGCGAGGACAATGCCAGCAAGAAGCATTGACGATGCTGACCAAGGAAACTGGAGAGCCGAAGGTGGCGAATGTAAGGCAGCAAGCGAGGGGCGGAAGGACACAACAGCTTCCGCGACCACATAACTGCTGAAAGCCAAGAGAAACGAGAGCCCATAGACGCCAGTGAGGTCAACAAACTGAATCAACGGCAGATGGTGATATTGGGTGTATCCTAAGAGTTCCCAGGAGAAACCGGAAAACAACGAGGTACGGGCATACTCGGCACCGACCCACAAAGCCGGAACTCCAAGCCAAGAGAGCAGCGAGCGCGGGCGGCGCATCAAAATACATGCTCCTGCCGACGCTAGACCGATATAGACACCGACAAATACGCTGTAGCTCAACAGCGTGAACAAGAGTGCAATAACCGGAGAGAGAGGAAAATAGGCGGCAATGGCGAAATAGAGCCAATAGGTGATGCCAGCACAGGTCAACAAGCTATAGGCAAAGCCAGCAGTAAAAGCCGCGAGCGGTGTCGCACTACGAATGACGAGAAATAATGGCGAGAGCGCCACCCATCCCGCGAGGCTCCACTCGTACGGAGGGGCCGCCAGGATATAGAGCACCGCGCCCAACAAAAGCAGCAGTGATTTCTGGCCGACTCGCCATAGAAAACACATGACCGGAGATAAAGAAGAAACAATCCAGGGCACGGTGCCTCGCGGAGCAACCCACGGTTAATGCGGCCCTGAGTGATCTTCTTCGTCCTTCTCGGTTTCCCAACCGCCTTGCCTATCATCTGGGTCGCTTTCCAGGTTGAGGTCGAACACTTGAGCGCCCGAATCAGGAAGAGAACCATCATCATAATGGCCGGAGACAGCAAAGATCAGCGCTGAGTAATCGACATGGGGGGTGCCATCACGGTGCCAATTGCGATCCTGCGGGTCGAGATCCTTGGCCCCTCCCGAACGGTGGTCGGTGCAGTATTGGGTAAAGGAGTGACGCCAGTATTCGATTTTGTCGCTCTTATCATTGTTCCCATTATTCATGTCGGGGAAATAGTGCGTTGGCGGCGTGCATCCGGCAGCGTCACACGAGAGCGATTCGATCACAAAACCTTGCATGTTGAAAATATCGATGCGTCCTTGATCGGTGAAGCGTAACGGGTTGCCTTCCATAAGCGCTTTGAATTTCATGGGCTGACAGACTTTCGCGAGCCCGCCGATGCTGAAGTACAGCACTCCATCCGCGCCGACCGCAGTTTTGTAATTCGTTTTCGTGAATTTGAGGGTTTTTTCCGCAACCATCACGGGTTTGCCAATGACGGTAAACGCGGCGTCGGGAATGGTGAACGAGGTTGTTTCTCGCGAGACGGCGATGTGCGTAGGACCGACTGGAAGATTGCCAGGAAGAGAAAGTATCAGTCGTGGCGTGATGGTTTGCCTGGTGATGTCGCCGATGTCTCGCCTTAACACCACCGTCGCTTTTCGAGAGGCACTAGCTCCAGCATTGTTATGGAATCTGACGGTCCAGGACTGTCCCTCCACCAGGGCAGCATGGAAAAGAGAGATTTTCATGCCACTAAAAGCAGCATGAGGAATGACCGGTGCCGGCTCTGGCGGTGGCTTATCGCATCCGCATCCTGCCTGCGACGGCGGGGCGATGAAAAGCAAACAAGAAAAAACAGTCAAAACGACGGCGCGAATTTTATGGCGGAAAGGCGTGTGTACATACATCATGGCGAGTATACTCTGGAGAGCGGCGCACGAACTGTCGGGGAAATTCGGAAATGCGTGTCGGGGTTTTTCTGATAGTTAGCGCAATCCAGACTTTTCCGTCACGAGCGGGACGGTCAGCGTCACCGACGCACCTGCACCCGGGGTCGAACGCAGGGTGAGGGTGCCGCCGATTAATCGTGCGCGTTCATACATGCCCACGAGGCCGACCGCGTGTGGGTCCGAGACATGCGCCGCGTCAAACCCTTTCCCGTTATCTTCAACGTTGAGGATGATCTGCTGTGCTGAGCGCTGCAATGAGACGCCAATACGGGTAGCCAGGGCGTGGCGGGCAACATTCGTCAAGGCTTCCTGCACAACACGGTAAAGGTTAGTGGCCACCTCTGGGGTGAGGGGATGCTCGTGGAGATTGCTGGAGAATTCGACATCAAGGCTGCTGCGTCGGGCGAACTCCCGCGTATACTTGCGAATCGAAGCTTCGAGCCCGAGCCCTTGCAACTCACTCGGGCGTAAGGTGGCCGAGAGTTCTCGCGTGGCTTGCGTAGCTTCTCGCACTAAACGTATAGCTTCTTGCAGACGCTCCCGTGCATCAAGCGAGGCAGAGGCGCAATGGTTGAGCGTCCACTCGGCATTCATCCCAATTGCAGTCAGCAGTTGTCCGAGGTGATCGTGCAGCTCGCGGCTGATATGCTCGCGTTCTTCCTCTTGCAGGCGCAAGAGCCGGGCGGAGAGGCGCTGCAATTGTGTGTGCGAGTCGGCGATCTCCCGTTCTGCGGCGCGGATGTGTCCAACCTGATCTGCTGCCTTGAGCGCCACATCGACCCAAAGCAGTAGTCGCTCGGGACCATCGGTTTTGTCGTGATAGCCTTGAATCGCGAGTTCCCGCAACATTTCGCGCGGTGGTTTTTCTCCAGAATAGCCGGTTTGGAGAAGAATCTGCACCTCAGCATCGCGTTCACGCAACGCCAGGATGACCTCTTCGCCGCTCATGCGCGGCATGAAGTAATCGACAATAATGAGCTGCACCTCTCCAGGGCAGAACAGCGCAAGTGCCTCTTCGCCGCTCATGGTGGCGAGGACGTGATGCCCCTCGCGTTCGAGCAAGAGGCGGTTAGAAATCAGCGTTTCTTCTTGATCGTCGACGACTAGGATGGTGTGTCGTGACTGTTGAACGACCGTGCCCAAGCGTACCATAGGCTGCTTATGTACGAGGGCTGCAGTTTCTGGTCAATGATCCCTGAATGCTCCAGTCAGCAGCAGCACCGGCCTTTGTTGCGCCAACCCAGCCAAAGTGATTTCAATAATCCTGGGAATCCACATAGTTGGGTACTTTATAGTTTCATTGATGATTTTTCAACAATTGAATTTTCCCAGGCTACCCCTGGAAAAGCTGTGCAGGAGTCACTAAGCTAGCCGCCGTCGTAAGTAGGAAAATTCTCAATGAACATTCTCAATGAAATTGGAGGGATGCGTTATGGCAGGACTGGTACAAGGCAAAGTAGCAATCGTTACTGGTGGTAGTTCGGGGATCGGGCGGGCGACTTCACTCATTTTTGCACGCGAAGGCGCAAAGGTCGTCGTCGCGGACGTACTGGTTGAAGGTGGTGAGGAAACTGTGAGTCTGATCAAAGCCGCTGGTGGCGAAGCGGTCTTCATCAGGACCGACATGGCAAAGCCAGCAGATGTCGAAGCGATGGTGCAGAAAGCGGTCTCCGCCTATGGCCGTCTCGACTGCGCCCATAACAACGCTGGTATCGAAGGTGCCACCGGCAGAACTGCGGATTACAAAGAAGCCGATTGGGATCGCGTGATTCAGATCAACCTCACCGGCGTGTGGCTGTGTATGAAATATGAAATCCAGCAAATGCTGAAACAAGGCGGTGGCGCGATTGTCAACACGGCCTCGGATGCCGGCTTGCTGGGCGTGCCGCAGATGCCGGCATATGTAGCGAGTAAGCATGGCGTCGTCGGTCTGACCAAAACTGCGGCCTTGGAATATGCTAAGTCAGGCATCCGCGTGAACGCTGTGTGTCCCGGCGTGATTAAGACGCCGATGGTGGATCGCATTACCGGCCAGCGCCCAGGGCGAGCCGAACGTATGACGGCAGCCGAACCAGTCGGACGTATGGGCAAACCAGAGGAAATCGGTGAAGCCGTGGTGTGGCTGTGTTCGGAAGCAGCCTCATTCGTTACCGGCCTGCCGATGCCGGTTGATGGTGGTGTGGCAGCGCAGTAGCGGCGGGGAAAGGCGGGTGTGAAGCCCGCCCTATAAGCAGCGCAGAAGGCATTCATCGCAGAAGGCATTGCAAAAGGAGGGCGTGTTATGAAAGTTGGCGTGTTTCTTTTAACTGCGGACCCGAATACCGATCCGGCTGTCGTCGCAAAAAGGGCAGAAGAATTGGGGTTTGCTTCATTCTGGGTGCCTGAGCATCCGATCATTCCTATCCAATTCAGCACCGGCTATCCCGGTGCGCGTGACGGACGTATTCCCGACGGTGCAAAACGAATCGCCGATCCTTTTGTTGCATTGGCGCGGGCCTCTGCCGTCACCACGACCATTCAGCTCGGCACCGGCATCTGTTTAGTTCCGGAGCGTAATCCGCTCTTGTTGGCCAAAGAGATTGCCAGTCTCGACCGCTATTCCGGTGGGCGTTTCCTCTTTGGCATCGGTGCCGGTTGGCTCAGAGAAGAATCCGAGATCATGGGCGGGGATTTCGCGCATCGCTGGACGCAAACTCGCGAGGCGATTCTGGCCATGAAACAACTGTGGACAACTGAGGAATCCGAGTACCACGGCAAGTATTACAACTTTCCGCCAGTCCTCTCTTTCCCCAAACCGGCACAGCGTCCGCATCCGCCAGTGCTGCTGGGCGGCTCCTCCAAACATGTCTTCAAGCGCATCATCGAATGGGGTGACGGCTGGGTGCCGACTATCGGCTCTGCCGAACAGATTCGCCGTGGCCGCGAAACTCTGAATGACCTTGCTGCGGCAGTGGGACGCGATCCGAAGGCGATCCCGGTGTTCGCCTTCGGCGGTCCCGGGCAATTTCGTGACCGTGCGCAGGTTGACGAACTCGAACACGCCGGGGCGAATCATGCGACGATCTGGTTGAAGGATATTACCCAGACTGGCGCGTTGAACGAGTTGGAGGAACTAGCGCGACAAGTGCTTGCCCGCTAGGGCGCAGGAAAACGAGACTACGGCAGATTGCAGGAGGAACGACAATGGCAAAAAGCAAAGTTTCGATGGGGAAGCCGGCTCGCTCTCCGGGCGTGACTGTTCAAGAGTTATTGAACCTGGAGCGAGCTCCGGTTCCTCCTGCACTGCGAGAAGTCGTTGCCGACGATCTTGGCTCGGAAGATATCGCTACCGAGCGCTATTATGCTCCCGAGTTTTATCAGCGCGAAGTCGAACGGATGTGGAGCAAGGTCTGGCAAATGGCCTGTCGCGAGGAAGAGATTCCGCAGGTTGGCGACCACATCATCTATGAAATCGCTAATACGTCGTTGATTGTCGTCCGCACCGGCGCACAAGAAATCAGAGCGTACCATAACGCCTGCTTGCATCGTGGACGTATGTTGCGCGAGACCGGCGGCAACGTCGCGCAGTTCCAATGCCCGTTTCATGGGTTCACCTGGCGGCTCGATGGGACGCTGAAGGTTGTGCCCTGCCGGTGGGATTTCCCCCACATCAAAGATGCGGAATTCAGCTTGCCGGAAGCTAAAGTCGGCACTTGGGGCGGGTTTGTGTTTGTGAACCTTGACCCTGCGAGCATGCCGCTCGCAGACTATCTCGCCGACTTACCGTCGCACTTTACCCAGTGGGACTTCGAGAATCGCTACAAGCTCGCGCACGTGGCCAAAGTCGTGGCAATGAACTGGAAGGTTGGCGTCGAAGCCTTCATCGAGTCGTTTCACGTTCTCGCCACCCATCCGGCGATTATGCCTTCGACGGCAGATACCAACACCCAATACGACGCGCAAAAGGCCAAGCCGCATTACAACCGCATGATTACTGCTATGGCCTCATCCAGCCCACATCTTGGAGACGGCGTCAGTGAACAAGCGATTTGGGAGGCAGTGAAAGGGCAGGTCGGTGCCAGCCGGATGGACGTACAACTGCCCGAGGGCATTACTGCTCGCGAGTTTGCTGCCGACGTCATGCGTGCGCACATGAGACAAATGACCAACGGGACAGATTTTTCTCACGCTACTGATAGCGAGATGATCGACGCGATCCAGTATTACGTTTTCCCCAATTTCTTTCCCTGGGGCGGCTATGGGCCGAACATCATTTACCGCTTCCGGCCCTACCACAACGAGCCTGAGCAAACCTTGATGGAAGTCATGTTCCTGGCACCGGCCCCCAAAGACAAGCCGCAACCTAAGCCAGCCCCGATGCATCTGTTAGGTCCACATGAGAAATGGGCAGACGCCAAAGAGCTGGGACTCCTCGGTCCAGTGTTCGACCAGGATATGAGCAACATGCCGCTCGTACAGAAGGGACTACGCGCCTCGCGGAAGCCAGGGGTGACGCTGGCGGATTATCAAGAGAGCCGCATTCGACATCTGCATCGCACGCTGGATTTGTATATGTCAGGCGAGATCCAGATACCGATGGTGCCGATGGCAAAAGAGAATGGGCATGGTGGGAACGGGCGGGGGCGAGTGACGAAAAAGAGCGTACCTGCCGCAGTGCGGGGCGCTCGCGTGAACGCCCCCTCGTCACCTCCGAAGACTAGTGCAACGTCTCCCCGTAATGGTCAGCGTACGTCTTCGGCACGTCGAACTTAAACAGCTTGGCGGCGTTCAAGCCGAGAATTTTGGCGCGAACCTTACCGTCGAGCGCACCCATCTGGCGCTCGATGGCCTCTGCTGAGTGCGGCCATGAGCCTTCGTGGTGCGGGTAGTCGTTGGCCCACAGGCAGTTGTTGACCAAGTTGTACTTGATCGCGAGGTCGATCCCCACTTGGTCTTCTTGGAACGAGGCATGGCCATGTTCGCGGAAGTAGTCGCTCGGCAGCTTCTTCAAGCTCGGCCACCTCCACATGTGATGTTTCTTGTAGGCTTCATCCATCGCCTGGATCGCCCAGGCTACCCAGCCAATGCCACACTCGATAGCAGCGAACTGGAGTTGCGGGAAGCGTTCGAGCACGCCGGACGCGCACATGTTGGCAATCGGTTCGACCGTCGGTGCCAAGGAATGCGAGACGTAGTTGATGACCGCACCGCCATCTTTACGTGCGACACGCGGGTCACGTCCGGTGGAAATATGGAAAGTGATGGGCAGTCCGGTCTCCTGAATCGCCGCCCACAGGGGATCGAACATCGGCAGGTTGTAGTTCGGTTGTTTTGCGTCGTACCCGCCGAAGATCGGCTTGCAGGGCAAGGTGAGTCCGCGATACCCCATCTTGGCCACACGATGGATCTCGGCAATTGAACCCTCGAGATCGCCGGTGGCCAACGCCGCCATCGGCGACATACGCGCGTTGTATTTACCGAAAGTTTCCCACGCCCAATCGTTGTAGACACGGCATTGCGCCATCGCGAACTCGGGCTCCGGCGTGGCCCACATGAGCAGCCCTTTGTTGGGGAAGATAATCTCGGCATCGACACCGTCCCGTGCCATGTCTTGCAGACGCTGCTCGGGATCGGCTCCAGATTTTTGCCGTTCGAGATCTTCGCCGTTGAAGACGGTGTCGTGCAGTCGCGATTTTTGCCAGCCTTCTGACACCTGCCATTTGACGCCGTTTTCATCGACGACGATCTTCGGCAAACGGTCGCGATATTTCGGTTCCAAGCGTTCCCGCCACAAATCTGCGGGTTCGTTAGTGTGGCTGTCACACGAGACCATGAAATATTTATTCGGGTCAGTGGGCCGCGCGGTCCGTTCCCAGCCTTCGTGCCCTGGAGTTTCTAGTCGCCATTGGTTTGGTGCATCAAGCATGTAGTGTGCCCTCCTTCGCGAAATTGTCTTATCGTCCATACCAGTTCGTTAGGGTCTGTGGCAACGTACCTCGCGGGGCCAGAGGAAAAGTTCACCCCCCTGCCGCAGGTTTAGCATCGCCGATGCCTTCGTAGCGATCTTGCCAACGGAGAAAGCGAAACCCATAAACTCCACCTTGGCGCTGTACGACGGCAGCCAAGCGGCGAGTGAAACCGTTGCCATTGAGGTAGCCAACGCTGTCGATGGTCACGACGGTGGGAACCGTAAGATTTAAGCCGCCTCGGTTGGAACCACTTGGGAACAAGTTGGCCATATCAGCGGCACTAGCATCGGCACGTTGGCGCACGAGGTCTTCAGCGAGACTTTGGTCGAGTCCGAGAATCGCACGAATCACTAAGGGACTAGCGGTCAGCAGATTTGGGGTATTCCCTCCTCCTGCCGAATACACAGTGAAAAGGTCACGCAACCCGGCCCCACCGCTGCCATAAAACAACGCGGGAGTCACGCCGCGCACGAGCATGAGTTCATCGAGGGTGTCGAACGGACCATCTTTCGCTGGGTAAGACACGTTACGGGCAAGATAGTCATCGCTTTCCGCACCATGGAGGCGCACGAGATTATCAGCATCACGCCAGTCGAGAATGGCGTCGGTCAGCTGTTCTGATGGCTTGACATCGAACCCCAAGTTGACGAAGGCTTGGCGGAGTACGATCTCATCCACGCGGTTGAGGTTGATCTTGCCGCCCTCATCGACCACGCGCACCCAATAGCCGCCAGCACCGAACTCTTCATTTTGCCAGCGACCATCGCCACGCACCCAAATATCCTGCTTTTCTTGCGCCACCGTCTTTTGATTGTCTGAACTCAACCCGCGTTGCAGACCGCCATGATTGCCGGGCTGATCAAGCATCGAGCGGCCTTGTTGCTGGGCACGAAGGACGGCGTATAAGGCACGATGCAATCCGGCCAGTGCGAGATAATACGTTTCAGTTTCTTCGTGATATGTCAGGGCTGTAAGCCCTTCGATACGCATGGTGCGTGCGAGTTCCAAGGCTAAGACCATGAGCACGGTGAGCGCCCAGACCACCATGATCAACACGATGCCACGTTCGTGTTTCATCGGTCTCGTCCTTTTTCTTCGCGTTTGCGCTCTTCTCGCCCGCGACCACGAATGCGATCCCGCCGCGCTGCGGCATCTCCGCCTTGAATGGCTCCGAGGACATCCGGCGGCGGATTCAGCACGTACAGCGGCGTCTCAATGCGCCACTCGTAGGGCACCGCTCCTAGCCGTGCCCGCCACGAAAAGCGTACGGCGGCCGGCAAGGTTTTCTCTTGCGTGCCGTCCCAACGCGACGTCCATTCTTCCTTCGGACGACCACGCATATCCATTTCATTTTGCGAACGTCCGAGAAATTCCCACACGAGGTCATCGACCTCTGGCAAGACTTCTGTCTC
>SXGS01621199.1_pt1 | contig 15266 bp, 11 predicted proteins | sample 3174681 | NCBI WGS metagenome assembly SXGS01 (sample SAMN11356861, study PRJNA531348) | freshwater metagenome | isolation source: freshwater sample F1-80 | place: China: Fuxian Lake, Yuxi | collected 2017-12-25 | reverse complement strand
CGTCCGAGGACTCCGGAACGGGGATGCCACAGCCACCCAGAATTGACATCAGCAGCAGCAGAATGATTCTCGCACTCAGCCTGTGTTGCGACATCGTCGCCTCCTGTGAACGGCCTGTGAGGATTCGGACGGGCGGTATTCTGCCGCCGCCGCCGACAGATCGCAACTCAGCCCGATTCACACGGAACTCAGGTGTGCGCTCGCCCGTCACCCGGGGTTGTCAGTCTTATCGGGGCGACCGCGCCAGGCGAAATCCCAGATCCGTGTGACGAAATCCGGGTTTGCGGCAGTCCCGGTACCATGGCTGCAGCTCAGTCCGTCCGAAACCCCAGTTCAGCCAGCTGCCTCCCTTGAAGACCTTGAGTTCCCCGGCCGGCGGACCTGCAGGATCAGCGACGGGGGCCGTGTCTGTCGGATAGGGAGCGTACCAGTCGCTGACCCATTCCCAGACGTTCCCCTGCAGATCATGGAGCCCCCATTCATTCGCACGTCTGCTTCCCGCGTTCAGGGGTGACTTTGGTCCTTCGAGTGTCTCTTTTCCGGGGACGCCCGGATTCTTCCAGACATTGCCGGAATTGCCTTCCCACCAGGCAAGTTCGTCCAGATTCGCCAGAAAGTCGTGTTCGCGCCCGGCCTGGCAGGCATACTCCCACTCGGCTTCGGTGGGCAACCGGTAATCGTGAGTCTCGTCAGCAGCATTCAGGCGACGAATGAACTCCTGCGTCTCTTCCCAGCTGACACTGTCGACCGGCAGCCGTCTGCCGTGGTCTCTGCGTCCGCTGGGATTCCGTTCCATCAGAGCATCCCATTGTTCCATCGTGACTTCGAACCGGCCGAGCTGAAAGGCGCGGCTGATCTGCACTTCGTGGACCGGACCTGTCTCGATGTGCTTTGGTTTCTGAGTGTCCGCCGGAGATCCCCTGCGAAACCGCCCCGCAGGAAGCTCAACGAACTCGAATCGGGCGCCGTGGACGACAACGACACGTCGCGACTCGGTCGCAAGACGCTCCTGATGCAGTTGTTCTGTCCGAAGTGCCATGTCGCGACGCCAGTCGTTCAGATCGACATCAGCAGAGACATCTTCCAGCCAGCGTGCGGTACGCGCTGCGAGGTCAGACGATCGCTGTTCGAGGCTGGCGAGCCGCAGTTCCTGGCGGAGTGCGGCCAGATATCTCGCGTCATCATACCCTTCACGGTAGGCTTCCCATGAGAGGGTATCGAAGGATGCATCGGCACCACGGAGAACGAAGCCGATGGAAATGCTGAACGGCCCGGGATCGCGGAAGCGGGGCTGTGTAATGTGCGTGTAGGCCCAGGTCATGGTGCCGTCGAGCTGAGCCTTCCACAGGCCCAGTCCGCGCAGGCGGCGATGATGTTCCACCCAGACGTGCCCGGCACAGGGGTCCATGTAGGTCATCACACGGTGGCCGGCCTGATGGATGCTTCGAATTCTTGCCTGGAAGTCCGGCGTCTGCAGCAGTCCCGGACGAAGGCCCTCCTCCACCTCGGGCGGAATGGACAGAAACCGTTCGGCCGGCATCAGACTGTGGCGATCCATCAGCGGATGGATGGGATGCAGCATGATCGGTACATCCAGCAGATCACTGATTCCCTCGGTATACCCGGCGTAGTGGGCCACAAAGATCCGTCCGCCGCCTTCGCGGACCGATTTCCAGGCATCGCGTTGCGCAAACAGAGCCTCGCCGGTAGCCTCGTCCGCGCCCATCAGGCAGACGTCTTCATACCCGCGCTGCCGCACATAGGAGACAAGTTCCTGCACCTGCTGCACATTCCGCGAGTACTGTGCGGCATCGATTGACTGAGATGTATTGATGGCACCAGCACCCAGAAGAAACAGCCGCCGCCTGGGCAGCCCGGCCTGCTCGCGGAGCTGCAGAACTTTTTCCAGGACGCTGAAATCGAGGTTTCCGGCGGCGTTCGTCACCGGCTGCGGATAAATGTTGGGGTTCCGGCAGCCGTGGGCCGCCATGTTTCTGAGGTCAGACAGGTACTGATCCGGAGTCAGCACGGCATAACCCTGCGGGTTGTCAACTGCCATTTCGCCTTCCAGCCATGCCGGATGATAGACGGAATATTCAAAATCCGGCTCGATCAGATCGAAGGACGGCACCATCAGTTCAAGTTGCAGCTGCCGCGCTGCGGCGTTCTGTGACGTGATCGTAACGGTACCGCGATACCGGCCGGCCTGAGCCTGCGATGGCACGTGAATCGTGAGCCAGAACTGCCGGCGACTTCGGATATCTCCGGCCTGCAGTGAGGTGGTATCGACCGGAATTCGTGTAAACACATTCGTCTTCGTGAATGCGCGATCGACGGGCGATGCGTCAGGAAGCACGGACCGCGGCTGAGGCTCGTCACGAACTACAATCAGATTCGGGTCGTGGACCAGCACCCAGTTAATCGTCGCCGGAAAGTCGCTGGTATAACGAAACACCGGGGCCACGACCCGCACGTCGACAGCTGCGGCAGGGATGATGGCCGAACCGCCGGACCCGGGCTGCAGATCGGAGACCTCCACCGACACACCCCGCAGCGCCGCTGCTGTTTCCACGACGAACGAGGCCGGTTCGAATTCTCCTCGTGCCGCCAGCACTTCAATCCGGTTGTGTTCGCGGCAGGTTGCGGGCAGCGGACCATCCGGCCGAATCACCTGATTGCTCAGCGGTGTCTCGACAACGAATACCCGAAAGGACGGGTCACTCGCCCGGGTCACTCCGACCGTAAAGAGCACTGCAGCCCAGACCAGAACGCGGCCTGCAAGTTTTCCCGGATCTGTCTGAATCATCAATCTGCTCACTGAGGGTCTGCGGGTCTGAGTGCCACTGCTGTGTTGCGCATTGTCGCGGATCAACTGCGCAGGGACAATCATTCGCTGGGGAGCTCGGCCGCCGGCAGCCACCGATCTGTCGTTCTGTCGATCTGTCATGCGGTGACCTGGCGTGAGCACCGCCTGTCCGTGGCACTGGCCGGTCGCCCCGAAAATCCCTGCCGCAGGTGCCGCAGCAGGCGTGGGGACAGTTCTGCTCAATTTCCCGGACGACGTGCGTCTGTTACAAATCGGTTTGTCTCTCCGCGTGAACGGGGAGAACCTTCAGGACACACTGCCGGACCAGTTTCCGTCACTGGAACTCCGCCAGTGCGCACACACCTTCAGCTCGGACGAACGATCACGATGCTCGCAGGACACATCGTTGCTCGACGACAGATTCAACTCGCGGAAATTCAGGAGCCTGAGCTGCCGAGCGCCGAGCAGTCACCGGGGCAGATCATCTTTCAGCCGGAAATGACATGTCTGTGTGGATCTGACCTGCCGTTTTTTGACGGCGACTTCGAAGGTCACATGATCGACTATCCTCAGCCGATCGGAATGTCACTGCACGAAATGGTTGGCACTGTGGTGGCCACGAATGGGCTGCGCTGGAAGCCGGGAACCCGGGTTCTGGCGGTACCGGTCGGCCAGATGGGTTTTTTCGAACGCTTTGTCATGTCCGAGGATCGCACAGTCCCCCTCGATCCGCGCCTGTCCGACGAAATGGCGATGCTGGCACAGCCGTTCGGGACTGTCGTGTGGGCCTTGAAAAAGCTGCCCAACATGATTGATCGGGATGTGGTGGTACTCGGCCAGGGGCCGATCGGTCAGATGTTCAACGCGGGACTGCGAAATCTGGGAGCCCGCCGCATCATCGGCATTGACCCGCTGTCGTCGCGCCTGCCGATGAGCCTTCGGATGGGTGCCACGCACACAGTCTGTGCCCTCGGCCGGGAAGCATCCGCACAGGTGCGGGAGATCCTGGACGGTGAACTTCCGGAGGTCGTGGTTGAGGCTGTGGGGCATAAAGCTCAGGCGCTGAACGACGCCATCGAACTGACTCGTGCCTTCGGCCGGATTCTGTACTTCGGGGTACCTGCAGCGACGATCGGCGGGATCACATGGAAATCGGCCATGCTGAAGAACCTCACCATCAGCACGAGTCTGCATCCTGACTACGAACGGACGTTTCCGCTGGCCATGCAGTGGATCGCCGAGGGGCGAGTGAATCTGGAGCCGCTGATCACGCATCGCTATTCGCTGCCTGACATTCAGCAGGCTTACACGGTGTTTCGAGACCGGGTCAATGGTGCACAGAAGGTCCTGGTGGAGTTTCCGTCGCTGGCCCGCAGCCGCAGCAGGCCCTGATCTGATGCGGCGACAGGACGCCGCCGCGAAGTGACTGCCAGACCAGTTTCTACCGGCCGATTTTTCCGGCCTGAGGGGGCGCTTCGGGTCACGGAGCCACAGTTTCCTCCACCACGTCAGGGCAGTCGTCACGTGAAGCACCATGTGGTGTTATGAATACGTGAAAGGGAGGGAAAGTCCTGACGCAGATGGTGTGAACTTTGCACGTTTTACGCTAGTCTCGTTGCCGGCTGTGCAGACGTGAAATCCCGGGTTCCCCGGATCTCTGTCTGCAGCGAGTGCCTTCCACACCCCTGATGATCCCTGCCCAGAGCAACTCGGTGCCGCGTGCGGCCCGTTGCGCTGCAGTTGATGCCCACCATGACCGGACAAACCCGACATCTGCTGGAATCACGCGACGGAGTGCCGTCCCGTGTGAAGACAACATTGTACGACGCGACGCATCGCTGCGTTTGTCTGACAGGAGACGATGCGGCAGTTCTGAGTGCTGTCGCATCAGTTCTGACAGTGGCAGGATACGACGTGCGACGTTTTGCAGCACCCGCCGAGTTGCTCAGTGCGTCGCAGGAACTGCCACCGGGCGTGGTGGTGATCTCGAGTGAGAGCGCGGCACCGAACAGTCTGGATCACCAGATCGCTCTGATTCATCGTCTGGCGTCATTTCGGGTGATCCTGTTGGCCGCGTTTCCTCGTGCCAGCTTTGTCGTCGCGGCAATGAAGGCGGGAGCTGTCACGGTTCTGGACCGGCCGCTTGATCCGGAAGTACTGCTCGCCGCAGTGGCGGAAGGATTCGCACAGATTGATCAGGCGACGGTGCTGGAGGAGGCGGATGCGAGTCTGCCGCCAGTCATTCCGCACGGCCAGAGCTATCTCGACCGTCTTTCCGAACGCGAGCGGGACGTGATGCAGCTGGTGTTTGAAGGAGCAACCAACAAGTCGATCGGGATTCGGCTGGGCATCAGCATCAAGACGGTGGAAAAGCATCGTGGCCGCGCGATGAAGAAACTGGAAGTGTGCAGCCTTGCGGGCCTGATTCGACTGATGGATCGGGAACAGGGAATGAATGCGGCTCCGGCGCGCCCCGAAGGCGCAGCCTGACTTGCATCGCCGTGACTGGGCCGGTTAAAACCCGGTCTGGTGACCGCTTCTGACGGTCCCCGCTGGTGCGGGCAGCGGGGAGGTTGTCGCGAGGAATTCTCCTGAGGGCTTGTCTACGATGAAAGTGGCGGAAATCGAAGTCATCAGTCTGACGGGAGGGACTGTTGACGGTGGCTGGCCGCAGGGCCATGAACCACAGGAGAATCTGCACACGCTGCTCCGCATCCTGACGGACGATGGATGTTTCGGGTGGGGCAGCTGTTTCACATCGGGTGCACTTGTGGAGGGAGCGGTGGCGCTGCTCTGGCCGCTGCTGAAGGGTCAGTCTGCCGTTGAACCCGAGCGCGTGAGCGAAACGCTGCGGCAGGCCAGCTTCTGGCAGGGGCGGGGAGGTTCCGTTGAGCACGCGATCAGCGGTATCGATCTGGCGCTGTGGGACATTATGGGCAAGGCCTGCGGGCAGCCGGTGTCGCGCCTGCTGGGCGGCAACTACCGATCTGTGATCAAGCCCTACGGTTCCATCCTGTTTGATGAACCGGACGCGTTGAGACAGACGCTGGAACGTGTCGTGTCGTCGGGATTCCGAGCGATCAAGCTGGGTTGGCGCCCCTTCGGGCGGCGCAGCCGGAAGTTCGATGAACTGCTGATCCGGACTGCCCGGAAGACAGTGGGGGAAAACGTCGAGTTGATGGTGGATGCCGGCGGCAGCGAGCAGTTCTGGCCGCATGGGACCAACTGGGCGCGGGAAACCGCACGCATGCTGTCGGACTTCGATATCACCTGGTTCGAAGAACCTCTGCCCCCGGATGATCTTGCCGGGTATCGCGAGCTGACGCGGACGTCGCCGGTTCCGATCGCCGGGGGTGAAGTGCTGACCCGCAGACAGGCCTTCCTGCCGTGGATCGAAAGTCGAGCGGTGGATATTCTGCAGCCGGACTGCACCAAAAACGGCGGACTTTCCGAGTCCCGTCGAATCGCCTGGCTGGCCTTTGATCACAATGTTCTGGTCGTGCCGCACGGCTGGAACACCGCGGTGGGACTTGCAGCCGATCTGCAGTTCAGCGCAGCGATTCCCGTGGCACGGTATGTCGAATACCTGACCCCGTGCGCGTATATCGATGAACTGACGGAGTCACCATTTGTACTGGATGCTGCCGGATGCCTGCAGATTCCCGATCGACCGGGACTTGGTCTCGAGATTCATCCGGACAAACTGAAGCGTTTCGCCGGAAAAAGAATGGTGTTTCGCTGACCGCACGGTCGGATTTCATTGACGGAAATCGGCCGGACGTGGTGTAATTGGACAATTCGGGCAGGATTCTCGTCGTTCTGGGAAAGGCCTTGATCAATGGAAGTGGCTGCGAATCCGGAAGCCGTTCCGCTGAATGAACGGTTTCAGGCTGCTCAGTTCCTGATGCGGGAGCTGAGTGAACATCTTCAGCAGGCCTTCCTGCCAAAACTCACTGATCTCCGTTCAGCCAGCAAGACAGCTGACGTGGAGGAAGTGACAGACCAGGCCATGTATGACAAAATGCTGGCGGCGATGCAGGCCGATGAGTTTGCCGGAAAGCTGTTCGAGACGCTCATTCGTTATCTCGTGAGCATCGAAAAGGAAACCGGTGTGATGCTGGGAGTCCGGGACCCGGATATCCTGTGATCAGTCTGCAGTCACGGTCCGATCACTGTGCGGTACAGGTCATGATTTTCCTGGGGAGGGAACTGAACATGGTCCGATGGAATCTGTGTTTGCTGGGCGCGTGGAGTCTGATCCTGCTGGCCGTTCCCGCGGCAGCAGCGGACGGCTGGGCAGAACTGTTCGACGGGAAGTCTCTTGCCGGCTGGACCCGGGCGGCACACGGTCAGGCCGAGTACACCGTGCAGGACGGCACGATTCATGGCCGGACGGTGGAGAAGAGCCCCAACACCTTTCTGGCCAGCGATCGTGAGTACGGTGATTTTGAACTGGAATTCGAAGTCCGGGTACATGATCAGCTGAATTCCGGAGTTCAGATCCGGTCGCGAGAAAAGACCGCGAACGACATTTCGCCGGGGTCCGATGGCAAGGGAGAAAGTGGTATCGGACGCTTTCACGGACCGCAGGTCGAGATTGAACGCAGTCCGGGATTCGCCGGATATATTTACGGCGAATCCACGAAGTATGGCTGGCTCTCACCGGAACCAAAAGACCCCGCGGTCAGGCATACCTGGATGAAAAGCGGCGAATGGAACAAGATCCGCGTGCTGGCAAAGGGGCCTCGCATTCAGACCTGGGTCAATGGTCACCCCGTCGCAGATCTCACGCATGAGGAAATCTACCGCACGCACCCCAAAGGGAAAATCGGTCTCCAGGTCCACGGGATCGCTCCGGGCACCGGGCCATTCGATGTCGCCTGGCGAAATATCCGAATTCGTGAACTGAGTCCGTGACCATTCAGAGTCGGTCAAGCGCTGCTGAGACGACATCGGCCGGTGAAGCCAGGAACCGCTGCATGCTGGCCTCGTCGGTGAACAGCCAGACGCGGCGGCGAAATACCGCAGCGTACTGGAAATCTCCCTCAACCCGCCGATTCTCTTCTGCCAGCGTAACCGGGCAGCAACCATCCAGCATCGGCCAGTACCGTTCCGGATGATCCAGAAATCGGGCCTTGTGCGATTCGCTGCGAAAACTGAGAGTTCTGCCGCGATACGTTCCTCGCAGCTGCGACGATCCCTGCACCAGTTCCTGATCGTCCACGGCACTGACAATGCAGATCCCATGGAACGCGGAGTCCGGCGCCGGCGGCTCCGGCAGTGAATCCAGCGTTGCCGTTCCAACGGGTTCACTCTCCGACTCGGAGTCCGGGAGCGCCGGCACGTTGACGTATTCCGCCTCGCTTTCCGGCTTTCTGAACAGTGACGCGCGACCCGCTGATGCTGCCGCTGCGGCACGCGGTGCTGCTGCGGCACGCGGCGCTGTTGTCGCAGGCGGTGCTGCCGCGGCAGGCGGTGCTGCGGAGATCGCGGGCACGCCGGACACCACGGGCGGGCGCGATGCGGCTGGCGGGACGTTGCCGGTCCTTGTGTCCGTCACCGAGATCGCTGGTGTGCGATGACGTGGCTGCGGAGCTGGGCTGGTGGCAGGGCTCTGCCGGACCTGAGGTGGCGGCGACGACGGGTGCGTTTTCTCGAAGACGCGATCCAGTCGCGTCGACAGTGCCTGTGCCGTCTGGAATCCCGAAATTCGCTCCAGGATCGTCAGGTCCGGGCTGACGATCAGGATCGCAGGCAGACCCTTAATCTCCAGCTGCCGAACCAGATCCCGGTTGGCATCGGCGTCGACCTTCAGCGGTACGTACTCGGTGTTGACGCGATGAATAATCGCGGCATCGGCAAACGTGCTCTTCTCCATTCGCTTGCAGTAGACACACCAGTCGGCCGTAAACTCCATCAGCACCGGCTTTCCGCTGGCAGCCGCTTCGTCCAGAGAACGCTCAATGTCTTCTGACCACCGAATCATTTCACCTGCGTTGGCTGACGGAAATGTCAGACACAGGAGGAGACTGGCGACGCGGAAGCAATTTGGGAGGTATGGGAAGTGTTTTGGCATCGACCGACACTCACAGCAGCGGATACTTCAAAGCAGACTCTTCCGGGTTTATCGGTTGTAACGGGGCTTCGGCGTTCAGGAGTCTCTGGAAAATCAATACCCGGAAACCCTGGTTTATGGCTGCGCAGGCAGTTATCGAGCATTCTTTCTGCCGACCGCCGCGTTAGAATGAGGCTGGCTTTACCCGACCGGATCCCCAGGTGGCACCGCGATCATGTATCGGCAGATTTGGCCGCTTCTCACTGCGGCGGCGAGACGTTTCTGGTCAGCCCCGGACAGCGGGATGACCTGGTATCTGTTCTGTGCCGGACTGCTGATGTCATCGGTTGGCCCGGCGGCTGATGGTGCAGAGCCGTGGGCCGGTCTGGTCGTGCGGTCGGCAATTCTGGAACAGCTGCTGAATGAAGAACGTCGCACTGAGCAACCAGTATCGAAGCAGTTACTGGGAACTCCGGTGGATGGCTGTCAGACCACGATCACTCGTGTCAGCGCGCGAGTCAGGCCGGATCCGGCACGCATACGGGTGGACCTGATCAATTCCGGCGTAATCACCAGCCGGACGCGCGGTCTGGATCCGCAGGCCGTTGTGGTCAGTCAGGGTACTCACGCGTTTGAGATCATCAAGCCCATTTATTTCGACGGCCGGCGAGTTCTGACGGAACGCTGCTACGGTCGAATTCAGGCGCGGCAGGTGCCGGTCCGGGTGATCAGTGCCGCCAGCTCGCTTCCGCTGATCGGTGGTTTCGCGGATCAGATCGCATGGAGTGAAGTTCTGCGGCGCGCGCCGGAATACGATGACGCCGTGGCTCGGGATCTGTCGACTGATGTCCTCCCGACGATCGACCGCGAAACCGATCGCGAGCTGGCCAGATTGGATGAGCAGCTGAGATCTGTCCGCGGTCGGCTGGCGCTGGTGGACCCAGGCGACTTCCTGCGCTGGGCGGCATCTTCGACGGAAGAATTCGCACTCCTGACGGCAGAACTGTCGCGTTCTGACGGAGCACATGCCGAGATTTCATCCCGCTGTCTGGAAGACATCAGCGATCAGGAAGATCTGGTTCTGTTCATCACTCAGGACCTGGCGAATGAGCTGATTGAAAAACTGATTCCCGAAAACGTGACGGTGACGGATTCACAACTCAATGCGATGCTGCAGGAATTCGAATCCGACCACAGAGATCCGGTGCGGGACCTGCGGCGGGCAGTCACATCCGCAGTTCAGGCTGCCGACCGGGAGCCGACCATTTTTTCTGTTCAGCTGGCCGCCCGGCAACCGCTGCAGCTGCAGTTTCTGGACGGTACGGTCCGGATCGTGACGACCTTTCAGATTGTTCCGCGGCATGGTGTCAGCAGTGGCTGGCAGATGACGGAAACAACGTTGCGGGGCGCAGGACTGGACGCCGGTGACTGGACGATTGACGTGGGTGGCGTCACCGCCCGGCCTGTGGACGAGAGCTCAGGCAGCGGAGCCGACGAGGCCCCGCCGGAACAGTCGGATCTTTCGAAATCAGCGCTGACCGCGACGATGTGGTCAACGCTGATCCAGCGGTCGGCTTCGGCTCTGATCGCGAAGATTCCCCGGATCCGGCTGTCTCGACGACTTGACCTCAGCGCGGCCGGACCCCGTCTGCCGTCCCTGAAGCTGCATCGAATTCGCAGCGACGCAGGAATCCTGCGAGTGTCCCTTCGCCGCGAGAAGCTGCCGGCCTCAGCAGTGGGTGCAGAATAAGAAATCAGGGTCGGATTTCGAGGGCCTTGATTTTCTGCTGGAGGCTCTGGCGGTGAATGCCAAGTCGGCGGGCAGCGGCGCTGACGTTGCCGGATTCGAGCTGCAGCGCATGTTTGATGGCGGACCGTTCAAAGTCGTTCACCAGGCGTTCCCTGGCTTCTGTCAGAGGCAGGTCCAGATACTGCAGGAAATCGGGTGATGCGGCCGCGGGCGTGATGGGGCTGAGGCCAAGTTCCCGGACAGAGATGATTTCGTCGTCGGCAAGGGCGGCGGCCGACTGCATCATGTGCTGCAGTTCGCGGACATTTCCGGGCCAGGCATGCTGCAGCAGAGCGGTCGTGGCATCGCGTGACAGACGGCGCTCCGGCCCGAGGAACTGTGCGGCCAGGAGCAGGATATCTTCCTGCCTGTTTCTGAGTGGCGGGATCCGCAGTTCAATTCCGCGCAACCGAAAGTACAGATCCTGACGAAACAGCCTGTCGGTGATGGCCTGCTGCAGATCCTGATGCGTGGCGCTGATCACGCGAACGTCGACGGGAACGCCGGTTTCCGAGCCTACGGGCTGGACGACGCCTTCCTGCAGCACGCGCAGCAGTCGCGTCTGGACGGTGGCCGGCATGTCCCCGATTTCGTCCAGAAACAGGGTGCCGCCATCCGCCTGTCGGAAAACGCCGTCCCGTGCGCGATCTGCCCCCGTAAAGGCACCGCGAACGTGGCCGAATAATTCACTTTCCACGAGCGATGTGGCAATCGCAGCCGTGTTGACCGCGATAAAAGGTCGGGCAGCCCGAGCACTGCGGGCGTGAAGTTCCTGCGCCACCATCTCCTTGCCCGTGCCACTCTCTCCGTGGATCAGGACCGGCAGTGTGGTTCTGGCGGCCCGATCAATCAGGGCGAACAATCTCTGCATGGGCTGGCTGATGCCGCGAATCCGGCCGAAGCCGGCGCTGGAATCGACCCGATGCTCCAGCTCGGCAACTCGCCGCTGAAGCAGAACTCGTTCCTCGGACCGGCGGGCAATGGCCCGCAGGTGATCGACGTCATAGGGCTTCGTCAGATAGTCCGCTGCACCGCGACGGATACATTCAATCGCCGCGTGCATGCTGTCGTTTGCCGTCACAACAATGATTTCCGGCATCTGTGGCGGGCCGTCGTGCTGCAGTTCCGCCAGCACCGTCAGTCCGTCGCCGGGTTCCATCTGCAGATCGAGAAACACCAGATCCGGTGCGGATTGCCGAATCTGGCGCAAGGCATCGTCCCCGTCTGCGGCCTCCAGCAGCTCCCGTCCTTCCTGCCGCAGGACCCGGGACATGGCGTAACGGGCTGCGAGTTCGTCATCGGCGATGAGAATTTTCATGGACACGGAAAGCATACGGGGGCATGGTCAGGGAAGCGGGGGCGGGCCGGCGGGATTGTGAACAGTCGCTGTATTCTGGTCATCCCAGCGCGGCAGACAAACCTCAAACAGAGTTCCGGCAGCAGGATCACAGGAACATCGAATGGTTCCGTTCAGCTCCCGCACGCGTTCGGCCGCGACGTAAAGTCCCAGTCCGGTTCCGTCGGCCTTGCTCGTGACAAAAGGATCGAACAGACAGTCCTGCAGCGCCGGGTCAATTCCCGGGCCGTTGTCCGACACGCAGATGACGACCTGCCGAGGCGAACAGGCTGAGGTGATGACGACACGGCCCTCGCTGCGACTGTGTGCCGCTTCGATCGCATTGCGAATCAGGTTGAACAGGATCTCGCTCAGAGTTGCGTCGTTGGTCGCAACGCTGGCCGTGCCGGCGGCCAGCGACGTCGCGAGTGTCACATGCTGCTGGCGACTCAGCTGCCGCAGAATCCGGAGCAGCCGTTCGATCACATGATCCGGTGCCACCTGACGGCGAGACTCATCCGCGGGACGAGAGTACTCCAGCAGTCGCTGCGTCGTCGTGGCCAGTCGATCAATCTCCGACAGGATGACGCGGACGTCAGCCGCATGCGCGTGATTCTGTCCGAGATCCTCCAGCAGCATCGTGGCAATGGCACGCATCGACGACAGCGGATTTCGCAGCTCGTGGGCCAGTGACCCGGTCAGCAGTCCGAGTGTCGAAAGCTTTTCCTGCTGCATGGCCTGGCGTTCAGCCCGCAGACGTGCAGCATCCTGCCGCCGGTTATGCAGAGTTGCGGAAAACTGATCAAACAGCAATGCCAGCGCCGTGAGCTGTTCAGCGGCAAGGCAGTCACTGCGATGGCGACCGCCCAGCAGTGCGATTCCGCGGACTGAACCGAACTGCAGGCGAAACGCCGCCAGCGTCTGCAGCCGTTCCATCGCGTCAAGAATGTCCGGATCTGCGACCTGCGCCCGATCCAGGATGGTCTGCCCCGCCTGGCTGAACCAGTGAGACAGCAAACGCACGTCCGACCAGTCCGACTCGCACAGTTCCTCCCCGCCCCCATTCTCCGCCGTACCGACTCGCGAGAATTCGTTCTGACTCAAGTCGCGGTATACGCAGATGCGGGTGAACCGGACAGCCATCTGCCGGGTCACGGCTGAGCGAAACCACTCGATCAGCTCGTCCGCAGAGACAGGGCCCATCTGACACAGCTGCAGAGAGATTTCTCGTGTGGCGCTGCGAGCGTGCCGCACATCGCCGCTGACCAGATATCGCAGCGACTCCCGCACACGCATTCTCAGGGGCTGCCACGCCAGTATCAGGACCAGCACCAGCATTCCTTCCACCAGCACCAGATCCAGCTGCGAACTCCGTTCCATCGCCACGGTCAGCGGACTGATGGCCGTGTGATGAAACAGCAGGATGATCGCCAGCAGAGCACCGTAGACGATCGTACGTTCCATCACGATGGGCAGGACACGCTGGCGCAGGGAATTCCACATAAACAGAAATGCCGGAACCAGGGGCGACAGGCAGGTGATCAGTCGCAGCGGTGGCTCCAGGCCGGAGTCCCAGTCCAGACGGACGTACACGACGGCAAGAGCCGTCTGCACCAGCAGCAGGCCGGAGAGCTGCCGCAGAAAACTCGCCTGTTCCGGACCCGCCGACGAATCCCGGAGCTGCAGAAACAGCATCACGGAGGCAGCGTTGGCCGTGCAGAGCCAGACCAGGAACGGCAGCTCAAGGCCCTCAACAGCGCGCAGAAAATCGCGTGACTCCGCCCCGGCGATCCGCAGCCCGACCAGCGGCAGCGCCAGGATCGGCAGATAGACACACAGGCAGCGCAGGTCCCGGCGAGGAGGTGGTGACAGCCCGGACATGGTCAGTCGAACGGCCGCATGCAGCATGGCCGACGGCAGCAGCAGCAGCCCGCAGCACATCAGAAACAGTGACAGCCGGTCCAGCAGGTCTGCGGCATTACCGGGAGTCTCGCGCAACAGCGTGTGCAGGAAACTGCCGGAATGCCATGCCCATGCCCCGGCAGCCAGCAGCTTCAGCCAGACCGCAGCCCTGCGTCGATTGATCGGTTCTCGCAGCACCAGCAGCAGGACCGTGTCAAATACGGCTGCGAATCCGATCAGAAACGTTTCCAGTCGTGTGAACATCGGGCCTGGATCACATTGTGGCAGACTGCTTTTCGTCAGTCAGACTCTGTTTCAGAAAACGCAGTTTCAGAACGCGGCATTGCGCCGGCCATGGTTCCGCCGGCCATGGTTCCGCCGGCCATGGTTCCGCCGGCCATGGCTCCGCCGGCCATGGCTTCGCCAGCCATGGCTCCGCCAGCTATGATGACGACGTCGTCATCAAACACATCAATCGTCCCGTCGGCGGTCTGCAGCCAGGACACTGACTGAAAGGACGTTACCAGTTCCACCCGCAGGACGCCATCTCCCTGGAGACCAGCTAACCGACTCGTCACGCGGGTGCCGCCGCGACCGGATTCACAGCCAGTCGTCACGGTTCGGCTCATCACGCTGTAGTACGTATCGCGAATCAGCACGCGGTCGCCGGTCCGGATTCGCAGCAGCCGTCCCGCCGAAGGCGAAATGCGAATCCGGTCGACGCCGTACCAGCTCCGAATCAGCCGGAACAGTGTCAGGGCAGACTGCACGGCAGCATTTCTGAGGCGGCTCATGGGGATTGCTCAGGATTCAGGGAAGACTTCAGCAGGTCCAGTTCCTGTGCCAGTCGTTCCCGGCGTTCCTGTTCTTCGAAACGACGGTCCAGTTCCGCCGCGTCCGGATCCCGGCCGTCCATTCGGTCCCAGGCTTCGCACAGGGCTTCCTCGCGATCCACCCTCTGTTCCATGCGGCTGAACTGGGCGAACGCCGACTGGCTGGAGGACCGCTGCAGGACATCGCTGATCTTCCGGGCTGATGACGCGCGAGCAATCCGGGCGGTCAGCAGGGTCTTCTTCTGCCTCGCCTGTCGGATCTTGTCTTTGAGATCCCGGACTGCCTCCTGCAGTTTCACCACTTCTGACTGCTGCCCGGCATGGTCGGCAGCGTATCGATCGGCGCGCTGTGTGGCTGAGAGCTTCTGTTCGAGTGCCGTCCGAGCCCCCGTTTCATCGCCCCTCCGAAGAGCTGCGGACGCTCGCGCGGACCAGCGCTCCGCGTCGCCACGCTCACGCTCAGCGCGTTTTCGCATCTGAATTTCGTCCGCCACCGCTTCGGCAACGCTTCGGCGTACCCGCTCCAGCTCTTCTTCCATATCGAT
>SXGS01076333.1_pt1 | contig 15267 bp, 10 predicted proteins | sample 3174681 | NCBI WGS metagenome assembly SXGS01 (sample SAMN11356861, study PRJNA531348) | freshwater metagenome | isolation source: freshwater sample F1-80 | place: China: Fuxian Lake, Yuxi | collected 2017-12-25 | reverse complement strand
TATCTTTGCCGTTGCAAAAGCTGCTGAATCAAGCTTACCAAAATGGTCGTTATGGCTCGATTCTCGATTACGACCAACAGCCAGAAATTGGATGCTCGGAAGAGCAATGGGAATGGATTCAAATGCGACTAGATCAAATTGCAGAGAACTAACAAGTCGAGTGATTGGGCAAAGGCCCAAGAACCTCAAGCTCGGGCAGTTGCCACACATGTCACCGAACGCTTAACTTAATTTGCACGAACAACACTGCAATTGGACTGTAGGGTAGGATTCACGAGGAACAAGCGACCGACAATCACGCTATCGTTTCAGCGTTTGACCAGCGCTAGGCAATCTTCTCCAGCTTGGTAATGCGTCCTGTGGCAACCCACTCGGCGACGTAGATGTTTCCTTGTGGATCGAAGCAAGCGTCGTGAGGATGAACGAACTTGCCATCTTGCCACTCTTGCGGTCTTTCGCGTAGGCCCTTGGTCTGGACGACACGCTGGACATCTGCACCCAAGTGTGCGACGACTTTGTTGCTCTTGTCCAGGAGAGAAATGCGGGCGTGCAGTTCGGGAACAAGCATCAGATCACCCAGTATGTCAATGTTGGCAGGTAAGCCGAACCCTGAAATGGTGTCGATGTAAGTGCCATCCATCTTGAATCGTTGCAACGTGTGGTGGGCTCTGTCGGTTACCACGATAACTGGTTCGCTGTTGCGGCGATCGATCCACAGACCGTGAGCTGTTTGGAAAGTGCCTTGCCCCTGGCCGACGCCGCCGAAACAACTCTGCCATTTGCCATTCTTGTCATAGCGATGGATCAAATTGGCTCCATAGCCATCGACCAGCAAGAAACCGCCGTCGTCCAAGAAAGCAAAATTGGTTGGCAGAAACTTGTCTTTGCCCCAAGCCTTCTTCATATCGACTTTGCCATCGCGAGCAAGTGTGTCTTCGCCTTCGGAATATTTGCCACTCTCCATCGGAGCATACTGTTGCCAAACGGTTTCGCCGGTCAGCGAGAGCTTGGCGAAGGACTTGATATTTTGGTACGCGCAGACATACAGGAATTCCTCGTTACCGTCTTGACGAACCTCGATTCCATGCCCTCCTCCTTGGAATTGCGCCCCAAAGGACCGCACGTACTTGCCCGTGGAATCGAAAACAAAAATCGAAGGATGATCCTTTTGATTAGCACGTCCTTCATGAATCACATAAAGGTTGCCCGCTTTATCGACGGCGACGTTATGAGTCGTTTGCCAAGTGAACTTATCAGGCAGTTGAGCCCAGTTGTGATGCACTCGGAATTGATAATCCCCTTCGCCAATGATCAAATCGGAGGCATTGTTAGCAGCCGCACGTCTGGCTGCCAAACCCGGCACGGCAAGGGTAGCGGCTGCTGCCGATGCGGCCGCTACTGATGTTGTGAGAAAACTGCGGCGAGGAAAATGTGAATTTGACTTCATAGTCTTGTATCTCTAGTTGAAGCTGCGATATCGTTCAAATTTACTCGGCGTTATATAGCGAATTTGCAAATGCTAATGGGATTGAGAACAGGGGCCGCGTAGATTGCATGTATGATTTTAACAGATCAGCAACCAGTTGCGCTGGCTCACATCGATCGTTAGCATAACTAATCTTGCGGTTGACTTTAGACGCAGCCACAGTTTCTACCTTGAGTTTCTAGGCCAGGCCATCCGTCGACACACGATCAATAATCTCGGAACGGACCTCGAGGCTCGGCGGCGGTCATTTCGGATTCCCAATCGGTGAATGCTTGCTGCATTTTGGCTAGCATCTTAGGCTGCGCGAAGGACAAATCGTGGGACTCGTTGGGATCCGCGGCTAGATCGTACAGTCCGATGCCTTTGGCGGATTGCAGCCACTTCCAATTGCCGATGCGCGCGGCTTTGTCGTCTCGGCGCTTCCAAAACATCTGTTTGCGAGGCGATGCGACCTGGCCAGCTAACGTAGGAACGAGATCAAACCCGTCCAGTTTCAAGCCATCCGGTATTGTTGCTTGTGCGGCAGTTGCGATCGTTGGAAACAGCTCCAACGAAGTTAGAAATTCGTCTGTAACGACGCCCTTGGGCAACTTGCTTGGCCAACTCGCCAGGAAGGGGACTCGCAATCCGCCTTCCCACATCGTGGACTTTTGACCTTTCAACGGACTATTTCCGCCATTACCCGATCCACCGTTGTCCGAAAGAAAAATGATGAGCGTATTCTCTGTCTGGCCGGATTGGTCGATATTCTGCATCAGTTGCCCGATGGCTTCGTCCATTCTGGTGACGGCGGCATAGTAATGAGCCAAATTCTTAGGGACTCCACGGGCGAGCTGGCGCGCGATATGTTCGGCGGGCGCCTGTACGCCAACTTTTGCTTTTTCAGACTCGCCTTCGCCAAATGCAGAAGCTCCATGAGGAGCATTAAAACACATGTAGAGAAACCAAGGTCGATCATTTGGTTGTTGAACAAACGCGAGCGCCTCGCGCTGGAAGACGTCGGTGATGTATCGGCCTCGATCCTCGTCCGAACGCTGGTTGCCACGAAAAATGGAATGAATCCCATAACGTTCGTGCGTAAAGTAGTCGATGCCGTTATTTCCGTGTCCGTAAAAAAAATCGAATCCACGCTGCAAGGGCAAGAATCGTTTGGCCTGTCCCATATCCCATTTGCCGACGACTCCAGTTCGATAGCCTGCCGATTGAAGTACATTACCAATCGTCACTTCGCGGACGTCCAAGCCTAAAGTCATTTCTGGCGACACGGCGTACTCGGAGGGCGAAAAGCGATGGCCATAATTCACTATATCGTTGCGAACCATATCGTACAGACCATTGCGTTGCGGAAACCGACCCGTGAGAATGCTCCCACGGGAGGGCGTGCAGGCTGGCCACGTGACATAGAAATTGGTGGCTCGTACACCTCGTGCCGCGATGCGATCCAAGTTGGGCGTTTCAATCGGCTTAATGCCCATGCACCCTAGATCCGGCCAGCCTTGATCGTCGCTGACAATCAGCAATACGTTTGGACGACTATCGGCATGTGCCTGTGCCGCGGCGTTTGACAATACTGCAGCGATCACCACCAGCCATTCAATTTGTCGCTTCATGATCAAAAGTTCTTTACCGGTAGGATGACTTCTGCAGTCGTACCGTGGCCGACACGGCTGCTAAAGCTCAAGGTTCCGTTAAGTCGTCGCAATACATTGCGAGTCAGGTACAGGCCCAGGCCCATGCCACGACCTGGCTCCTTAGTCGTAAAGAATGGTTCGCCGGTACGTTTGAGTACTTCCGGAGCCATGCCATCGCCACGATCGACGATCTTAATGCGCCAATTGCTGGCGTGCAATTCAGCGTCAAGTTGCACTTGGGCACCTGGCTGGCTGGCATCCAATGCGTTTTGAACTAAATTGCGAATCGCCTGCGCGGTAGCTTGAATTGGCAATAGATTCTTGACGGCGCGGATGTTGTCGGCGATCGAAATTTGAATACGATTCGACTGACGAATTCCGACCATGATTTCATCAATGAACGATTGGATATCGATACAGTCGAATCGTTCACCGGCCGCTTCCCCGGCTGCGCTGCGCATGCCTTCCAAAATTCGCCGGCAGTTTTCAAGTTCCGATCGAATCAGGCCGACATCTTGCTTGATCGATGGTGGCACTTCGTACTTCTCTAGGTTGCGTCCAAGCTCCTTGGCCACAACCGCAATCGTCGACAGCGGAGTCGCCAACTCGTGTCCAGCACCAGCGGCCAACGTGCCCAACGCTTCCAACTGGCGACTGCGAATGCGATCATCTTCGGCGGCCTGCAGTTGCAACTCGCGCTGTTTCAATTCACCGGTCAGCACGGTGATAAAGTATGTGATCACACCGCCACAGGTAGTGAACGCAACCAGGTAACCAGCCTTGCGAATGGACCAGGCCTCCGAATCGCTGAGCGCAAGAGTACCGTCAATGTAAAACAACGGCCAACTGTAGGTCAGCAGCAGTGTGATACCCGCCACTGTAATAAACCACAGTCCTATGGCCCAACCCGGTGTCAGAATTGCACCGGCGACCGCAATATTCACGAAATAAAAAAGGGCAAACGGATTGGCGGTGCCGCTGGAAATCAACAACATTCCCGTCAATACCAACATATCCAGCAACATCAGCCCCGCCGCGACCTGATTTGTCGGCAAGCGATCCGTCCTCTGCAGTCCATCGCGTCGGAGATACGTCAACCAAAAAAAGTAAGCCAAGTTCGTCGTCGCGGTGATCCCTATCAGCGAAATTAGTCCCAGCCATGGCAATTGAACTTTCAACACCCAATACACTACCGCGATCGTTAGGAGTTGGCCCGCGACAGCTACCCAACGAAGCTGCAGCAACCAGATCGCCGTGTCAAAGGTTGGATGGGAATGAACTTGGGGACGAATCAGTGGTGGAATATGCATCGCAATCATTCCACTTACTGGGAATGCAATACAGTCTGAACCAAGTCGTTGCATCCAAGGGGTCGAGTGAGTGCAAAGACCTCACCGGCCGAGAATCCTGCTGCGGTTCCGTTGGCGATCGCCGTTGATCGCACACGTTCAAAAACTCGCATCTTCTCGGGCGGGAATTGCGTTTCATAACAAGCAATCGACGCGAGTTTGCGCTCCAAATAAGCTGAAATGTCGACAGTCACACGCGAATCAATACCAGCGATCGACGTGGGTTCAAACGCGAGTTGAAAGTACAATTGGGCCGCGATCGTATGGACCGGCAGACCGGCGAAATGCTCGTCCCATTTGGTTAGCCGCGAATAAAATACTGCCGCATCGGTCAGCAGCATAGCTTGATAATGATCTGGTGAAGCCATCGGAGTCTTGTTGCCAAATCCGATGACAATGCGCGGCCGATATTTGCGAAATTCTTGCGCCAATAGGCAACGGCCTTCGAAGGTATCGAACAACCTTCGATTGGGCAGATCGAGGATCCGACGCACGGTAATGCCCAACAGTTTGGCCGCAGCCTGCGCTTCAGCTATTCGAATTGCTGGGTCCTGGCAGCGCGGCGTCGGTTCGCCATTGGTCAAGTCGACGATGCCGACCTTGTAGCCTTGTTCGACCAACTTCGCCAAAGTGCCGCCGCAGGCAATTTCGACGTCGTCCGGATGCGCTCCCACGGCGATCACATCCAACTTTGGATAGTCTTCAACGGTTGTGTTCATTTCCAGTGGACTCTCAAGGACTTGTTGGCCGCCGCGCTACGATCAAGAACGATGGATTGGCCGCTTCCAATCGTAAGTCATCGAGCTGTTTCTGGCTGCGCGCGAGATTGATCATCGTGACATTCAGCTCGACAGCAACATCTTCAAGTGCCCGCTGTACGGCAACTAACTTTTCCAAGTTAGCAACATTGATAACGAGTCTGCCGCCTGAACGCAACCGTTGCCATGCCGCCTGGACCAGGTGCGAGACCGTACGGCTGGTACCGCCCACGAAAATCGCGTCCGGATCGGGCAGGTCCTCCCACGCGTCAGGAGCTTCGCCAAGCACCGGGATCAAATTGCGAGTTCCGAATCGAGACGAGTTTTCGATTAGCAAGTTGTAGTCTTCGGCATCCATTTCAATAGCATACACTTGACCGCCAGAGGCCAATTGCGCGGACTCGATTGCGACCGAACCACTGCCTGCTCCCACATCCCAAACAATACTCGTGGGCCCCAAATCCATTTCCGCCAGTGCGATCGAACGCACCTCAGAGGGAGTCAATAGCCCACGTTTCGGTTTACTCTGCAAGAAGAGTTCATCGGGATTTCCGAAGATACGCTTGCCTTGCATGGCGGCAGGTCGGTCTGGGACGTTGGGCTGTCGAACCAGGACCATGACATTCAACGGGGAAAACGTTTGTCCGACGATTTCAGCGACTTTGCCGCGCGTGACACGTTCGTCGCGCGAGCCCAAATTCTCGCACACGTAAACGCTAAAGTACTCAATGCCTTTTGCTAGCAGAGCACCGGCCAGCGCCGACGGAGTCACCTCGTCGCTGGTGAACACGCCTACTTTCTCTGCACTGCGAATACGCTCGACCACGCGATCCAAATTTTGCGTGGCCAAGTTGGTCAAATAAGCTTCGTCCCAGCTTTCCTTGACTCTCGCGAATGCCAACTGCATGCTACTGACATGCGGCAGGACGTCGAAACGCTCCTTGCCGAATCGTTCGCACAGGAATCGTGCGGTACCGTAAAACAACGGGTCGCCGCTGGCCAACAATACGACTGGAACTGGAGTAGGTTGCTCGACCAGCAAGGCTACTTGCTCCAAATCCGCCGACAAGATAATTCGTTGCTGGGCTTCAGATTCGGCGATCTTCTTCAGTAATCCACTCGAGCCCATTACGGTACCGGCATTCTTGATCGTCTCTTTGGCTTGGCGCGTGAGTCCTTCCAAGCCATCGTCACCGATACCAATGATTGTGATTTTTCCAACCAAGGGCGTTCCTCCTCAAACAAAATGACGTAATCCTTCGAACGATCTACGACGATGGTTACAGTTTCCCAGATAAACGCGACTTGTGTAAGCCCAGAGAGTGTCCAGAGAGTTTACCGAATCGTTTGTGCGTCTAGTCGCTCAGATTGGAGATTTTGTTCGACTTGTGGAAGCAACTGCCGGAGAATTTCGCGGGTACGTTGCGGATCGAATCGATTGTTCTTTTCCAGCTCCAGGAATATCGATTGCGCCGAGGGAGAATTTCTCGGTTTGGCGATCGGCAGGTCGAGCTCTTGCGACAATTCATGCAAGAGCCGGTCGATTGGTTCGCGGGAAACTGATTTATGATGGAGCAGTTCGCGACAAGCAATCGTCACCATCCATCCCGTTTGTTTTGCAGTCCAGTAATCGTGGATATCGTCGTCGCGCAGCGTGATCAACTGCTGAACCCATTGGCGAACCTGAGCTCCCGTCATGATTCTCGACCTCTCAGCGCTCGTCGGCGACTCCACGACGAATTCGTTCATGGCCTCCAGTACCTGCATGCGCTGTCCAAACGGCTTAGCGTTAAATACATCATTAATTGCCATGATACGCGGGCCTGGCAACCTATTCTCTAGCGCCTCGGTCGGTAGTTCGGCCAGCCACCAAGCCATGGGAAACGGGCGCCCAGGAATTCGCCCCGCTGCCTGCCGACGTTGACTGGGACGTTGCAATTCGTGGTGGCATGCGTTGCAGTCGTACAATGCATAATCGCCCCACAAATTCTCGCGCGACGCTGCATCGCGCAGCAGCTCTATCGCAACTTGTTGAGCAACTTGGCCGCCGATGAGGCTAGCTTGAGTACGTCGGTACGATTGGCGAATCGCCATTTGCCCAACAGGCATTTTGTATTTGTCACCGAAGTTTGCCGCAAAGTACTCGTCCTGCAATTCGAAGCGCTGTGGGCTCGGCTGACCATCAATCGCGGGAACCGGTTTTTCGGCTAGCGATTTCCAATGAGGTGGCATGGCGTCGAGAAGGGACTGGAAATCAACCGGGGGTAATGGAGGATGGCCGGCGGCATACATCGCGTGCGTAACAAAACGGTTTTGATCGATTTCCCCGATGTGGCAACTAAAACAAATCTCTGCACTGTCTTTGGGTGATCGCAAATCGTTCATGCCCAGCGCTTTCTTTTGCGCAGGTGTCTTGGCACGCCAATTGACTTGTTGATGATGTTCGACGCGAGTCAACTGACTGCCAGCGCCGTGGCAGCTTTCACACTGAACGCCGTATTGCAATACCGATTCGCTCGGTCGTTTTGCCCGATGATCGACACCGGCATGGCAAGTCAGGCATTGCGAGACGAATTCGTCTCCGCTTGGACTCCAACCCAGTTTTTCACAGATTTTTCGCGTTAGTTCGTTATGTTTGGGGTCAACATATTTGTAGGCGAGCGCGTGCCGATCATGGTTTAACCATTCTCTGGCTTCGACCATGCGCACAAAGCTGGTGATTCCCAACCGTTGGTGTATGGGGCTGGGATTACTGTGACAGGCTGCGCATTCTTTGACGCCGATAGCCGTAAACTGTGGCTGATTCACCGAAGTTGGCGCTTGGGCAATCAGCAGTCTTTCGGTTAGGAAAAAACCGAGACTGATCAGTACCGAAAGGCAATAGTAGAGTGAGCCCGTCGGCAGCAGCACTCTGCCGGCGCGCTGGGCAAGGAGGCAGGCTGGGAAGGAAGCTGATGCCGATCGTCGCGCAGAACTAAAGCCGAGCGACAGATGAGTTTTTACCAATACAATCACGACGCGCAAGCGAGTGATTGCCATGATTGATTCACTCGCCTGCGCGTCGAGCTTGTATTCGCTGATGCCTTGGTAAATTTCCTTGTTCCGCTCGCCCAATAGATTCACAACTGCAGTTTCTCCAATTCTTCCGCGCAGGCTTCGGCGGCTTTTTTCCAGTGGTTGATATCCAGTGGTTGGCGGCGAGAATCCCGCCGAGGGAATAAACTGGATTGAGTCCCAATTGGGAATATTAATCCCTCGCGCAATATTAGCAGAGATTCGTTGGCAGTTGTTGTGTGAGCGACATCCGCTGAGAAAGAGATATCCACCGCCCATGCAGCCGAGTAGGCTCGACACGCGAACTCCCAATCGCGAATAAGATTGTCCGATCTCAACAGTCCACTCGCGACGTTGGCTTGGCGAGCGCGATCCCAGTGCGTTATGGATTCGCTGAATTGACTTTCTAAGTTGAGCAAGTTTTCTGCGAGCGAACGCGTTCGTGTGGCGATCGTGGTGCGGCTGGTCCTGTCAGGACGCAAGCCGTAGGTAACTAACTTGTTTTCTAGGCTCGCAAGTTGTTCTCGCAATTCCTCTGCATCTCGCCCAGGCGCAGCCTGAAAAATGGACTCCATTCCAGCTAGATTCCACCGGCGTGGATTGAGGTTTCCAGAATCGCGCAATTGGACTGCAGTTCTGGGCGGATCTTTGGCAAGCGTACCAAGTAAAGAGGTAGAATCAAATAAAGAGGTATTGGCATTTGGCATGGGTTTCGTAATCGCAGACGTGAGAGCTTGATGACAATCCGAGCATTGAAACACCGACAATTCGGGCCAGACGCTAGCGGCGTGGGACTGTTCGGCTCTGGCTAGCGTCAAGTTCAGTTCTGCCTGGGCCATCGCAAATTGGCCGGCTAGCCAAAGTTTGGCTCGCCGGTCACGAGCAGTGTCGGTTTTCTCGCGCCAATGTTTAGGCAGGGCCTCATGGTAGCTGGCGAATTCAAAATTTAGTATCGGATGTCCAGCCGCGATTAGATCGTGGTTCATGTCGCGGTCCGCGTCCCCGACATGGCAGCTCGCACATCGCTGGGCTCGTTTGAGAATGGATTTGAGATCGACAAAACCGTCGACTCGATTGCCCGGGAATTCGGTGTGATTGCCCGTGATAGCTGAAGACGCTGCCGATGAGCGAAAGCTTGGCCGGAAATGCTCGTGGTACCAGGACTCAGCAGGACCGTGGCAAGCTTCGCAGCCCACACCTTCGGAAATCTCAGGCCTCAAGGTGTTTTCGCGGGTGGCATTGTTTGCTGCTGCACTCATAACCGTGGCGGTACCCAATCCGGTTGTGTTGTGGCAGGCAAGGCAGTTTTGAAATCCAGCAATATCCGCGAGCTTGCCCGAACGAATAATCCGCAGCTTTTCTAAGATAACGAGCGATTCATTTGAACAGAGCGTTCGCCACGAGCGCGAGTGTGGGTCACGGCTAAGCCAAAGAGAATATTCCGAGCCGCGCGGAGCGACGGGGCTGGCGTTGCCGGGCAAAGGTCCGCCATGGCAGGTCGCAGCCGCACAGCTTGCCGCGCCGCGAATAGGGGTATTTCCGGAAAATTCGCCAGACGTGTGGTTTGGAAGAGTTTGTGTATCCGATATCTGGTCGAGTTTGGTGCCATCTGAGCAAAGGGATGTTACCGCCAGCGGGCAAGCAATTATAATCCACATCAGTAGGTAGACAGCAGATCGCAACATGACTGCCGTAATGCGGACCAGGATGGGACCGACTTTATCGTAACTGGGAGTGCGCAACTTGGCCATGCAGGACTCCGGCGTCAACCGACTCGCGCCGCGACTGGGGTTATATTACAAAGGTCGAGAGATCTTTAGCTGCAATCTTAGCGCCCCGACGGAAATTGGCAGGCGTCGGATGGGCGAACCGTCGCCACCCTCGCTGGTGCCTACTTCGGGCGGCACTCGATTAATCGTCGCCGATCTGGAAGTACGAGCCTTTCCCCGGGAACTGGCTCTGATTGAATTGGAAGCAACCGGAGCAATCCGAATTTCCAATAAACATGCTACCACGCCATTCAAAATTATCGGTCATGCAGTTCTGAATCCTTCACAAAGCCAGTCGGTGACAGTGACAAAGCCGGTAGTGTTGCTGTTGCCAGCGAAATATTCGCTGGAAATTTCCAAGCCGCAGGCTTCCCCAATTGTTCCAATCGACGATGAAGAGAATTCTTTGGGCAGAACTCGACTACGTCGACCTGACGAGAATCTCCGACCCCAAGCAGAAGCGCAGCGACTAACCGGGAGCACCATGAATATGCAGACGTTGGGTCGCGCCCCGATGTCGTCGATCAGCAGTTGGAAATCGGATTCCATCGCCGGCAAGGGTATCCAAGTCGAGGTGTTCCTCGATTGGCTTGACCGCGTCATGATCGCGCTACAGCGCCCGGTCACGCATCCGAATTTCTTCTCAGGCATCGCCGAAGCGGCCGCCAGAATTGTGGGACTCGATCGAGCTGAGATCATACTTTGGGACGGTAGGCAGTGGAATCGCAACCCGGCTTATTCTTATGTTTCCGATCGTATCGACAGTGGCCAATTGGCGGCGCCGTCGAAAACGATGCTTGACCAAGCTCTATTGCGCACCGAGATTATTGTCTTTCCCGACTCGTTGCGATCCGGCCAAATTGGCGACGCAGATAGTTTACGGGGCTTGGTGGCTGTTATTGCTTGTCCGATTCTGGACGAGACGGGCGATACCGTCGGAGTTTTTTACGGAGACCGAGCCATTCAGGCTGCCGGCGGGAACGAACATGTTTCGAATATCGAAGAGAAACTGGTCGAGATTCTTGTGACCGCCATCGCGCAAGGTATGGTGCGCGCGAAGCGAGAACAATTGGTGGCAACCTACCAACAGTTCTTTTCTCCTAAAGTAACCGACGCGATTCGCCGAGATCCGCGATTGCTGGAAGGTGAGGATTGCGAAGTTTCCGTTCTGTTTTGCGATATCCGCGGGTTCAGCCGCGTGACCGACCAAATCGGACCAGCCGCGGCAATGCGCTGGGTACACGATACGTTGAGCGAATTGTCGGTCCACGTTCTCGAATCCGATGGAGTACTGGTCGATTTCGTAGGGGATGAGTTGTTGAGCATGTGGGGTGCGCCGGATCGTTCGCCCGATCATGCTTTCCGCGCTGCTTTTGCTGCGCGCCGTATGATGAACCTGCGCAACAAATTGAGCGAACGATGGAAAGAACTAATTCCCGATGGAGTTGATTTTGGGATCGGTATCTGTACCGGCAACGCGCGAGTTGGCAATACGGGCTCGAGCCAGAAATTCAAATACGGCCCCATGGGACGAACGGTAAACCTCGGCAGCAGAATTCAAGGTCTGACCAAGCAATGGAAGGTGCGCACTTTGATCGATGGCCCGACCGAACGACTGCTGCCGCCGGATATGTTGCGCCGCAGAATTTGCTGCGCGCGTGTGATTGGGATGGATGGCGATATTGATCTCTACGAGCTTTTCGCAGACGATGATGAAGATTCCAAGCAATTGAAACAAGACTACGAGACTGCCTTGAGCATTTTCGAAGTGGGCGATCACCGGCGCGCTTCGCGCGCTTTCGGTGATTTAGTTCAACGCTATCCCAAAGATGGACCGTCGTTGCAAATGCTTGTTCGAGCCGTAAAGCAGTTGGCCGAGCCGAGCGATAAATTCGATCCCGTCTGGATCGCCTCGGAGAAATAGACTCTCACTGCAACTATTCACAGAAAGCGCTCGGTCGCATCGATCGTGTTATTAGCTAGGCATTTTCGACACCATCTACCCTGGATCTGCCTAGCGCTCACGCTAGTTATCAGCAGTGTGTTGTGGCATGCCTACGCATCAAGAGTCGCAGGACGGTGGATTGGCGGCAGCTCTCTTACCGGCTTAGTGATCGGCTCGGTGGCGACGCTGATTATTCTTTCCGAATTATTGCTCTGGCCACGCAAAAAGTTGCGTCGATATCGACTCGGACGGGCGAAATCGTGGATGTCGGCGCATTTGTGGTTGGGACTGGCGACCGGCCCGTTGGCTCTTGTTCATTCCGGATACCATTTTGGCGGAACTCTTTCCACGCTGCTGATGTGCTTGCTCGCAGTTGTATTGCTGAGCGGTATCTATGGCTGGTTGCTGCAAACGATTATTCCCAAATGGATGTTAGTCAATTTGCCCGCGGAGACGATTGTTTCGCAAATCGAACACGTTTCCAGACAAGCTGTACAGGACGCGCGAACCATGTTAACGGTCGCATGTGGCGTCTCGCCTGCGGAGCAATCTGATTTGGCCGAGTCGCGCTGGAACACAGCCGAAGCCGCTGAAGATGCCAAAGCGATGATCGTGATCGGTGCGGTCAGCCAACGCGGCGGTTTGCGAGGTAGAACTTTGGTTACCGCGCAAGTTCAGGTCGAACCAGAAGACCAGCAAACGATTTGGCGACAATACCTATCCTTTATCGAGCCGTTCTTGCTTGGAAACAGCTCCCCAGATCGCTCGCTGGCCGACAATCAACGATCTGAGCAGTGGTTTTCCATGTTTCGCTCGTCATGTTCGTCGACGGCATCAGAAGTGATCGATCGTTTAGAGGATCTATGCCAGCAGCGACGGCAGTTCAATACCCAAGACAAAGCCCATCGCTGGCTACATAATTGGATCGCCATTCACGCCAGCATTTCGATCTTGTTAGCAGTACTCCTGGTGGCTCACATTGTTCTGGCAATTCGTTTTTGGTAGGAGCCGCTCGAGTGATTGAAAGTGGCCGAGATCGCTCTAGACGCATCGACACCAACTATCATCGCAAGGTTGACGCGTCGATCAAGCTGAAGAGAATTTACGGATTGTTGGCGCTGGTCGTTGGGCTAGGTTTGTCGGTCTGGTTTGTGTATGCATCGATCAGCGCACGCGATTCAGGAGCGGTCAGCACTGGGGCCTTGGCTTCCGCGCACGCATTCATGGGTGACTCGGATTGCCTAAAATGCCATACGGCTAACGTGCCGATTCGCAGCGATGCGGTGTGGGGCAAGGATCTGCATCATGTAGCCGCTAATAATCAAAAGTGCGATGCATGTCATGCATCAGCCGGTCATTTCGTCTCCCACACCCGTTCCGATGTGCTCGATTCCCTAAGTTGTAGTGAATGCCACCGCGAACATCTCGGCAAGCAAACCAGTTTGGTACTCCAGGACGACTTGCAGTGCATTCGTTGCCACGAGAATCTGTCTGCCGTTGCCAAAATTGCCGGCCAGCGGAAGGACGCGACAAGTTTCTCCAAAGCCGGCGGGCATCCTGAATTTCGTTCGTTGACAAACGACCCCGGGACGATAGCGTTCAGCCATGCTCAGCACATGCGGCCTGGTCAAGCATTCGCTGCCGACGACAAGTCGGCCACGACGCTGGCCCGCATCCCAAGTCAGTTTAGGCATCTTTATCGAGCAAATTCCCAGGGACTGGTCCAACTTGATTGCGCCGATTGCCATTCTCCCGATAGTGCTTGGCCCAAGGTGTCTGGAAGTACTCTGGGATCGCGCGCCAATACGCCAGATTCGGCAATTGATCGCGCAACTGCTCAGTCGCTTGAGCCTCCGGCGGACCAAGCAATTTCGGCATCGACATCGCGTCAAGCCGAGCATCGGTATTTTCAGCCCGTTGAGTTTGATCGGCATTGTGTGGGTTGTCATCAGTTGCCACTGAAGATCCAGCATGGACTCGATCGAGCTGCCACGATTGAACAAATTCAGCGAGCAGCGGCAGTAACCGTGGTTCAACAGCACACGCCAGGCGATCTAGCAACTGCGTCGACACAATTGGCTGACCGAGTCGCGGCGATTTTTGGCCAAGGGAAGATGTGTGCGAAGTGTCACCAACTGGAAAGCGACCAAGCTGCTGGTCACATTGTGCGACCTAGTAACATTCCCGCTCGCTGGTTACAAGGTGCACGATTCTCGCACGCGGCGCATCGCGATCATGCGTGTAGTTTGTGCCATGCTGACGCACATAGCAATTCGCCTCCTGAAGCTAATCAACCACTTGCGCAACGAGTAATGATTGGAGGCTTGAATGTCTGCGTCAAATGCCACATCAGCGACTCACAACAATTAGCCGATCGCAGCAGCGAAACCATGAAAAACATGACAGACGGAGCATGTGTCACTTGCCATCGCTACCACCTTGATCCGCCCAACGCCATCGATCGGCGAGCCAGTGCGGAAATGGGGCGACCATGATGACGAATCCGCCCTGGGCTGGTTGGGTGATACTGGCTTTTGTCGTGCTGTGCACGATCGGTACTGCGCAAGAGAAAATCGCACCGGTGAATGCTCAAGTAACCGGATGTTTTACTGCAAACTGTCATGGATCGAATTCAACCGATGGTCCCGCTTGGTCGCGTGCCGCTGCGACATGGTTGATCAAAGATCCGCATGCGCATGCATACTCGACGCTCATGAGCCAATGGTCGATCGAAATCGTGGCGAAATTGAGCGCTGATTCGATCCAGCCCAGCGATCGATTCGCGTTTCGCAACTTTGTCAACGATAGATGCGCGACGTGCCACGCAACGGCTGGACAGCCAGAAGTTCAGTTGTTGTTGGGAGTTGAGTGCCAATCGTGCCATGGTCCTACGTCCGCTTGGGACGCATCGCATTGGAACGGTGCAACGTCCAGTCCGTCGACTGCTAACGCGCATTCGAAACAGCGAATAGACCTGCGAAATCTAGAGACTCGCGTAACCGTTTGCACAACTTGTCACATCGGTGATTTGAATCGCCCACAGCCATTAGAAGTAAATCACGAACTTATCGCTGCCGGCCATCCGCCGATGTATTTCGAATTTGAGTCATTGTGGCAGCGCATGCCTGAACATTGGGCTAGCGACAAAGACATTCGCCATCTTGGAGATACCGCACCGTTTCAACGTTGGCGTGCGGGTGTGTTACTGGGGGCTGCCGCTAGAATGCAAATGCTTGCAGTGCGACTCGATAGGGCCGACTCCGTTGCGGCGCTCG
>SXGS01622382.1_pt1 | contig 15270 bp, 13 predicted proteins | sample 3174681 | NCBI WGS metagenome assembly SXGS01 (sample SAMN11356861, study PRJNA531348) | freshwater metagenome | isolation source: freshwater sample F1-80 | place: China: Fuxian Lake, Yuxi | collected 2017-12-25 | reverse complement strand
TGAACGATGAAGAAACCGTCGCGTTGATCGCTGGCGGCCACACTTTTGGTCGTGCGCACGGGGCTCACAAACCCGAGAAATGTTTAACGGGTCCTCCTCCCGCGGGAGCTCCGGTTGAAGATCAACTCATCGGTTGGAAAAACAAATGTGGTAAAGGTAACGCAGAAGACACCGTCACGAGCGGAATCGAAGGCGCATGGACACCTGAGCCAATCAAGTGGACGCATGAGTATCTGATCAACCTCTACAAATACAATTGGAAGCTGCATCGAGGACCAGGCGGCAAGTACCAATGGTTCGCTGAAGGTTTGGAGGATTCAGATCGGGCACCGAAGCCGCACACGGCCGGAAAAGCACCGATCATGATGACAACTGCTGATCTCGCACTAAAAGAAGATCCTGCGTATCGCGAGATCTCGACCCGCTTCCTCAATAACTCAAAAGCGTTTGAAGATGCCTTTGCGCGCGCTTGGTTCAAGTTGATCCATCGCGATCTCGGACCGAAGACGCGTTACCTAGGCAATGCTTACCCGCGCGAAGACTTCATCTGGCAGGATCCCGTTCCTGCAGTCGATCATCAGCTTGTGAATGCGGCTGACGTGAAGGAGTTGAAAGCAGAGGTCCGCAAGGCTGGATTGAAAACTTCTGACCTCATCAAGACGGCTTGGGCTGCGGCGGCTTCGTTCCGGGGCACTGATATGAAAGGCGGCATCAACGGCGCACGCTTGCGTTTAGCTCCACAGAAGGATTGGGAAGTGAATGAGCCCGAACTCCTCGCGCGAAACCTCGCGGCTCTTGAAGCGATTCAACAACGATTCAACGGTGCGAAAGCATCCCAAGGGAAGAAGGTGTCACTTGCGGATCTCATCGTGATCGCGGGTAACGCCGGGGTTGAAGATGCCGCCGCGAAAGCGGGAGTACCGCTTGAGCTTCCATTTACTCCAGGGCGCACGGATGCCTCCCAAGAGCAAACAGATGTGCAGCAGTTCCAGAATCTCAAAGTAGTTAGCGATGGCTTCCGCAACTTCTACAGCGTGCAGGAAAACTACCTCGCGCCTGCAGAAGCGTTTGTCGATCGCGCGGATTTGCTTGAGCTCACGGTGCCTGAGTTTACGGTCTTGACCGGAGGCCTTCGCGTTCTCGGCGCGAACTACCGCGATGTGAAACACGGAGTCTTCACGAACAGACCTGGGCAGCTAACGAATGACTTCTTCAAGAACCTTCTTGATCAATCGACCGTGTGGTCGCTCGCCGATCGTAAGACGGGAGTGTTCGTTGGAAAAGACCGAGCTTCCGGAAAAGAAAAATGGACGGCGACAACCCACGATCTCATCTTCGGTTCTCGCTCGGAGTTGAGAGTCGTTGCGTTCAGCTACGCATCCGACAATGCCAAGTCTCGCTTCGTTCATGACTTTGGCAAAGCGTGGACGAAGGTGATGAACCTCGACCGCTTTGATCTGAAGTCTCACTGAGAATGTGTGGGGAAAGTTTCAATCTAGCAGAAGAACCATCTGGTCTTCATCTAAGAAACTTTCCCCAACTTTCATCGCTCTAGGTTCGGTGCCCCACTTCTTGAAGCCGTGTTTTTCGTAAAGCGCTCGAGCAGAAGTGTTGGTCGCTTCGACCGAGATAAGTAGGGATCTTGCTTTCATCGTCTTGTGGGCGTGCTCGATCACGAGATTGAGGAGCTTACCGCCAAGCCCTTTCCCGCGCTGCTCAGGTTCCACGAACATGCCCCAGAGAATGGCCTTGTGACGGTTCTTCGTCCGGGATTCTTGAAAGAGGCCGGCCATTGCAACGATTCGGGCGCCATCGATCGCACCGAAGATCACGTTAGTCTCTTCGTTCTTCGCGAGGACACTCTGAAAATGCCCAGGTCCTTTTGCTGACTCTTCTTCGTAAGTCATCATGAATGCATTGGGATCTTGCTTGAGCGCTCGTAGGCGGCACTCGAAGAAGCTGTCGAGGTCGTCGATTCGCAGTCGTCTGACTTCCATAGTGGCTCCGCGGGAGAGAGGAATTGGCGCTTATTGTGGTAGGGCTCGACTTTTTGCGCAAGATAGGTTAGAGTCGCGTGTTTCCAAATTTCGTTTCTCACATGGGGGCGTAATGGCTTCGACGTGGGTCGTGAAGTTTGAGGAGCATGCCGGGGCGCACGAGGACCTCGTAAAAACGTGCAACTTGTAGTCGGCAACGATTACGCTCTCGCTGCTTAATTGACAGCGCATTGAGCCTACTGGTGACTGCGCAGTAGGACCTCAGTGTAACTTTAGCGGTCTCGACGTTGAGTTGTTTTCTCCAGGGCTCAACGTTTAAACAACTGGGGGAGGGGTGTAGGAGAGTTTGTCGTTGGACGCTCTTGCATCATCCTTAAATCAGCGACTAAGCATGTAGCCCGCCTCAATACAGATCACTTACGGACCCGGGTTCGATTCCCGGCGCCTCCACCAAATTTGAAGACCCTGCTCAACTACTTGGGCAGGGTTTTTACTTTCTAATTAAAACAACAACTTAGCTGCGAAGGGGCTGATTCAGCTCATCGCGCTCCATCATCGAAAATCACGCGAAATCACGGGATCTGATGTAAGCGTGTCGTGAACGACTGTAGCAAACTAGCGTTAACTACGCCTCTTGCTAAGTATGTAGACATTTATGTGGCTCACGGGTACAGCGTCCGCGTGAGCAAACGCAGCAGCAAGATCATCCTGACGAACGAGGCACGGGTCCTGAAGGCGCTTCGACTCGAACATCGGCTTTCGATGAAAGAGGCCGGGAGACGTGCAGGACTATCGGATTCGATGATCGCTCACGTCGAGACAGGCAGGGCAAATCCTCCCGCTGGTGAGCGACTCGAACGACTGCTGACTGTTTATGGCGGGTTAAAACCCAAAAGCTATTGGGAGCGAGTCCGTCGATTCCAGTCACAAGTCACGCCAAAGCATGAAGCATTGGAGATAGTTGAACGCCTCAATGATCACCAGCTCGAGCTAGTCTTGCCGCTGCTCAAAGCTGTAGCTTCGAGGTAGGCGTCAGCGACCATTACTTTAAGTGCACGCTACAAAACGCTCTAGGGCGCTCTTGATGGCTTCTGGAATCTCATCTCGAGTAGCAGAGCTGTATTTCTTCATGGCGTTGTCTACCTTGACCGAATCAGACCCCGACAGCCCAGACACTTTGTCAAAGTCAGGCACAAGAAACGCTATGTTTGACCCTCCGACGGTGCGCAATTGTTCATTCCACTTGCGATGATCTGAATCATCAGGGTCATCTTCATCAGCTAAGATAAAGTGTGGAATACCAAACGCCTTGGCCACCTTCGCGAATAATCCAATCTTGGTCTTGCCGCCGCACTCGATGATCGAGAAACCTTCCTTATTCACGTCAATGCCGAGCGCGCGTAGAATTAAGGGCACGGCTACCTTCTCTGTATTCCCTTCGACGAAAAGCACCTTCTTTGCAAAGAACAGCTCGTTTCGTTGACTGTCGAACTCTGAGATGAGCCGAAGCTCTTGCCTCTCGTTTGCTGCAAGCATCTCAATCTTCGCCTGGAATGTGGCAGTCCCAGACTGCTCTGCCCTCCGAACGCAAATAACACCTTCAGGCCGGTCGATAGACACAAAAACCGGGGAATGCGTCGTCAAAAAGACTTGGTTCCCTTTATCCGCGAGGCTCCTTAAGATCGAAGCAAAATACCGAGACTTCTGCGGATGAAGAAAAACCTCTGGTTCCTCGATAGCGAATACCGCCCCCTGTTTGCGAAGCTCCTGATATGTCCTGAACAACGCGATCACGATGGCACTCTGAAGTCCTGCGCCAACGTCCCGAGCTGAGGTGGTTATCCCAAGCTGTCGAACGTACAACTCGATGTTCTTGTATACGTCCTGTGGGTCATAAGCATCAAAGTGCAGGGAGAGAGAGTTGTGCTCAGGGTCAATGCCCATCTGCTCTAGCGTGTTTGTTGCCAACGAAGATTCGATCTCTGTGAATCCGTCGGTCTTCAGATAGGTGTAAGCCTGCCGGATTGCCGCTTCAAATGCTTCCTTACGGGGAACTTTGACCTTTCGCCCGTCAACGGTCATTTCGACTGTAGACTTAGGGTTCACGAATTCAGTGTGAACGTCCTTGAAGAGTCTCCGTAAAACCGAATATCTACTCTTTGGCTCGTGATCCGAATAATCGCGCAAGACATCGACGAAGATAAGCGGGATCTGTTCTCGAAGTTCGCCAGACACCTTGAGTTCGTACCAAGGAATGCCTTTGAAGCCAGAACCCGGCTTCGGTGGGCTCGCAGGGTACTTCGGCACTTTGCCATCGACATCTATACAGCGGTAGTCGGTCCAAATGGTGCCTGCAGGCTTATCCTTGGTTCTAATCTTGTAGGTTCCGCACCGAAGCTCGAAGCCAGCGACCTCCAGATCAACAGTGCGTTTAACTGCAATGACTTGATCGAAATAAATCTGGATTACGATTTCCTTCGACTTGTCGAAGTTGTGAAAATCCTCTTCCGCAAAGCTGCGCTCCGAAGGCCACGTTTCTCCAAGAACTAACGAGATCGCTTTAAGGATATTGGATTTACCGCAGTTATTCTCCCCAATGAACGCATTGAAGTCGTTCGCTTGGAGCTCGAGACTTTGTATGGAACGATAGTTTTCGATCCTAACTCTACTAATTTTCATGGTTAGGTACGGCTTCCACGAGAAAGCTCACGCAGCAGCTCGTCCACATTGGTCATCGCCCCGGCCAGTAGACTCTTAATCTCCTCTGCGTACTGTTCGGGCTCGAGAAGCTCCTCTTGCTCAGGGCCGTGAGGATTATAGTGACCGGCGGAAAGGTTCATCTCGTCTTTGATGATGCGCTCGACCGGCACCGTCCAACTGCGCTCAGTGTCCGGACGTTTCTTGTAGATCTTAAGTAGCTCAGCAAAATGGGCTTCCGTGATTCCAGCCTTCTTGGTCAGCTTTTTGCCGTCAATGAGGCCGACTTCATAGAACCAAACATCCTTTGTCGCCCTTCCGCCTCGTTCAAAAAAGATGACTGAGGTTTTGACCGCCGAGTACGGCAGGAAAATGCCGGGCGGAAGGCTAACTACAGTATGGAGATTCGCTTCTTTGATGAGTTTTGCTTTGACCTGCTGGTAAGCGCCGTTGGTCTGAAAGAGAATTCCTTCCGGCACAACGACTGCGGCTCTGCCGCCTCTTTTCAACGACTTTTCGATATGTTGTAGAAACAGAAGCTCTGTCGCATTAGCTTCAACCGGGAAGTTCTTCTGAATGATCGGCTGCTCGCGCCCGCCGAAAGGCGGATTAGCAAGGACCACGTCGAACTTGTCACGCTCGTCGATCTGCCGGATATCGATCTGTAGCGTGTTCTCCTTGGAGATACGCGGATAATCCATACCATGAAGTGTTAGATTCATCAGACATAGGACGAACGGGAGCGGCGTCTTCTCCCGGCCATAGAACGTCTTGTTGTTGAGAATCTTCCTGAGGTCGGGCGTCTTTGCCTTTGGCTCTAGGTAAATGTGCGCCTGTGCAAGGAACCCACCCGTTCCGCAAGCCGGATCGTAGATCGTCTCGCCGATCTTCGGATCGATCATCTCAATCATCGTCTTAATGAGGGGCCTTGGCGTATAATATTCGCCCGCATTGCCACCGCCCTCGCCCATGTCTTTAAGCAGGCTCTCGTAGATATGGGATAGCGCGAAGGCTTCCTCACCTACGTCGAAGTGAATGCTCTGAACGAGGTCAATGACTTCGCGAAGAAGATAGCCCGAGTTGACCCGATTCTGGACGTTCTTGAAGATGGCGCCGATGATGTCGCGAGGATCGCCTTCTTTCGTGCCCTTGAGGCTTGCGAGATAAGGAAAAAGCTCGTCGTTAATGAAAGAAGTAAGTTCCTTGCCAGTCTTACCTTTCTTCGCGTCCGACCACACCTCCCAGCGGTACTCTTTCTTCAGTATCGGATGGTATTCATCACCGGCAAGCTCGGCTACGGCCCGGCGCTCCTTCTCTTTGTCGGCGAAGAACTTCAGATAGAGGACCCATGACAAAGCCTCGGTGTAGTGGACGGAGCCGCTGATTCCGTCATCAGTGCGAAGAATGTCGCAGCAGCGTCCGATAATGCTTCTAAGTTGTTCTTTACTGGTCATGACTTTGACTTACCCTTCTTCTTGGCAGGCTTCGGTGACTCAGCCGCTTGCGCGGGATTAAGCTGAGCCAAGAGGTCGTGGCCGGTGCCTTCGGAGCTAATTTGAGGAACTAAATTACCCCGAAATGCAGAATCCAAGATCGAATTTTCTATTCTTTCCTTCGCTTGCTCTACTTTAGAAATGTCAGAGGAAACGCGCTCAAATGAAGCCATCATGCGTTCGATCTTTTCCACAATTCGGTTCTGTTCAGTTCGAGGGGCAATTGGAACAAGCCAGTCCTCAAGCGTGCCCGGCTCAAGCCGCTTTGTGCCGTGACTTGCCGTCTTAACAGTTTCGAGGACGGCATTCTTCGCCGCAGTCATTGCCCAAAAAAGGTACCGTTCATCGATTTCACGACTTGGAGTCAGGGCCTTAATGTCTTGATTGATAGTGACCTCAGCGGTCGTAAGGGCGATCGGAAAACTATGGGCCAGGATCATACCGCGAACTACAAATAGCAATGACCCTATAGGAAGCAATCGAAGCCGAGTAACCTCCAACGCCTGGGTAGAAATATGATCAATTGAATCGCAAATGAGCGGTTGCTTCATGTCCTTTGGCGACACCCAAGGAATGTCACCAGTCCAGAACTTGTCATTACCGGTTGCTGGCGTCATGCCCCCACAAAACTCGCCCAATTCAGAAAGACGAGCAAAAGCCCACGACTTCGGAATCTCATATGGGATCTCGTCAGCAGTGACCGAAAGAAGGTCGTCCTTCGTGGATTTCTTGCCTGCGTTTGCCTTGGCCCGTTCGGCGCGGATGCGCTCGAGAAGCTTGGAGGCGGGCTCATCATTCGGGTCTTGCGCGATGAGTTCCCCACGAAACGCCTTTGCCAGCAGCGATGCCTTGTAGCTTTCGAGCAGCGACTGGGCCTTGGTGACCGACTCCTCGATCGCGTCGATGCGAGAGAAGCAGGACTCGATCTTGGCGACGATGCGAGCTTGCTCTTGCTTCGGCGGCACCGGCACAGGAGCGGAAAATACTACTGCGTCTGAAACCGCTGGATAGCTTGCACCTCTTTGCTTCGACTCCATTAGTTTAAGAAATGACGGACTCCGGACGTAGTTGAATATAAACGCTGAAGAGAGCGTGCTGGACCGGAGCACGCAAAACCCAGTGCTCGCGACTGGATTCGTGAGTCGTGGAACTAACGCAATATTCTTGAGATATGGTCTGACTGTACTAAAGATCACGTCACCGGCCTGAACAGGCTTTCTTGCGCGACTCGGAGCGGTCCTAGGGGAAAGCCGTTTTGGACACTCCACAACATTCAACTTGTTATTAACCGACTCAATATCGATGTAATCGAAATCCGCTAAGGGTTTTCCTTGCTTCACTTTTTCACAGACCTCACCAAGTGTGGTCTGTGACCAAGCCACAGGCAATTTCGTCAGGCTCACGCAGCCTCCTTGTAGAAAACCGCAAGGATCTCATCCACAGCAGGCAGCAGCTTGCCTCCGCTAAGGAAGTCGCGAAGCGGCTTCTGAAGCTGCAACAGTTCCTTTGATACGCCGAGAACATCGAAGTGGGAGCTGCGGTAGGAGTCCACGATCATGTCGAAGACAATGGCCGCATCGCCTCGTAACGATCGCCTCTCAGCCCACCGTGTAATGCGTTGTCTCTTAGGTTGAATGTCTACGTTGAAGAGCAAGGCGCGATAGGCATCGACCTCGTCCACGGCTTCACCCGATGAGAGCTTTGAAGTGTACTCTGCGAGGAGTTCTCGGTTAACGGACTCGAAGGCGAGATCCTGACGGACTTCCTTGATGTTCTTAAGCGATGAAAAGGCATCATGAAGCTCGCCTTCAGATCCGAAGATGCGTGCCAACTTTCGCCTCTCGACTTCAATCAAGAACTCCTTGGAAACACGCTCGTCAGCGCCATACATCCGGTCAAACGATTCGCCTCGCAGTCGTGCTTTCATGACGGCTAGGACCTCGGGGTCAACATCGAGAATATCCTCGGGATGCGGCCTAAGCTCAATTGTGCCGGCCGGCTTTCCATATACGAGAATGTTCTGGTGCTCTTTATCATCTTGGTTCATGCAGCGATCCTCGCATCATAAAGAGCATCTTGTAGGCCAGTCACAAGACTTCTCAAAGCGTCTTGCCCGCCAGCGAGAGTCTGAATTTCGGTCACGCTGCCGTACTTTCGGAGCTGCGGGGTCTGCCAGAACTCCGGTGACAAGGTAAAGGGCTGAGTGTCCATTGCAGCATAGACATCTAGCATGTCGTCGATGAGTCTCTTGATTTGTTCAGGCTTTGACTCGAAGAAAGCCTTGTTCAAAGACCGAGCCTTATGGATGCGTTCCTCTTTTGTGAGGAACTTCTGCCCGAAGATCATGTTCGCCAGGATGTCGAAGGCATCTACTTTCTGAGCCGAGCTGAGCTTGTTCTTCTCGAAGAAGATGTGAGTTAGCGCCTTGATATTCAGTTGACCCTCGGCAATCCCATCTTCCATGAACCGCTTTCTTGCGCCGGAGTTCTTCCAAAGCTCTTGAAGTGCCTTGAGATCTTTTACTGACTTCAAAAACAGGTTGGATTGATAGACGACGAACTGGTCAGCGGAGACGGGCTTGCCATCTTCGCCCGTGAAAGCGATCGTTTCAGCAACCATCTTGACGTTGCCGCGCAGGAACTCTTCGCTCATCCGATACCGTAGTTGTCGGCGTCGCTCCTCATCCTGCTCGTCGTAAATGCCCGAGGAGTCCACAGGCTTTTCCTGCTCGCCATCGGCAATGGGCACTTCTTCTGTATGACTGGATTCAGAGGCCGTGAGCGTATTATCCTGAGCATCTTCGGGTTCAGGAATCGTGATCCCGCCTTCGTCCTCAATCTTTGCTGGAGCATCATCCCACTCGGGATCGTTGAATAGCTGGGTAGAGAAATTAGCGTACTCGAGAATGTAAAATCCAAGCTTCTGTCGAGCTTGATCGGGATGATCGTAGATGCGGGTGTCGCGCCCGATGATCTGCTTGAATTCGACCATTGAGCCAATGTTGCGGAAGATGACGACGTTCTTGACCGTCTTTACGTCTACGCCCGTGGTGAGGAGCTTCGATGTTGTGACCACGATAGGTTCGTTCGAGTCGAGATCCTGGAACTTCTCGAGGAATGGGTACTTGCCGTTTGGATCTTTGTCGTTGCCTGTGATCCTGACGGCGTATAGGCCATTGTAGTCAAAGTGATATTTCTCTTTGTACTTGTCGAACGCCTCCATGACGTATTTTGCCATGTCGAGGGCATGTTGCTGATCGACGCAGAAAACGATCGTCTTACCTAAAGGATCTGTGGCGAACAGGTGCCGTAGCAGGTGGTAGGCAAACGCCCGTGTGCGTTCCGGAATACTGAGTTCACGTTCAAAATTTGGCGTGAAGTAGTCTTTGACCTCGATGTCTTGGCCGCGCACATCCTTAATGCCTTCGTGCTCGGGTCGGTATCCAAGAGCATCGATGTTCGTGGTGACCCGCTTGATGATGTAGGGTGAAAGAAAGCCGTCTTCGATCCCGTCTTTCAGCGAGTAGTTGATGACTGGGTTGCCGAAGTATTCGTAAGTGTCGTTGGATTCGGTTCGCTTGGGAGTGGCGGTTAAGCCTACCTGAACGGCAGACTTGAAGTAATCCAAAAGCTTAAACCAAGTTCCCGCTTGATTAGCGCCGCCTCGGTGAGCTTCGTCGATGACGATGAGATCAAAGAAGTCTGCCGGAAACTCCTTATAACGATCTGGCCTGCCGGTCTGATTGCCCTCGTCATCCTGGCCGACAAGGGATTGATAGATGCCAAAATACACATCACGCCCGAGCGGAAACTTCTCGTCCCTGGGAGAGAGGCGATAACAAGCCCCTGCGTCCATGGCGTTATTGAAGTCATTGAAGGCCTGATCTGCGAGGAGGTTGCGATCAACGATGAACAGGATTTTCTTTGCGGCTCGCGCTTTCCAAAGCTTATAGACGAGCTGGATCGCAGAAAAGGTCTTCCCGGTCCCAGTCGCTTGAGTGATGAGAACGCGCTTCTCGCCCTTAACGATATTCTCAATAGCGTTATTGACGGCCAGCTCTTGGTAGTAGCGCGGGCGACGACGTTGGCCGATCTGAGATTCGTCATAGTAGTCGTGGAGGATGGCGGTCACATTCTCCGTCGTTGGATTGACCCCGGAGTAATCCAGGTAGAGCTTCCACAGCTCTTCAGGCGTATGAAACCGCTCGACCGTCGTTTGGATGCCCTTCTTGAGGTCGAAGAACTCGATCTGATGACCATTGGTCGAATAGGCAAACCAGAGGCCTAGTTTCTCAGCGTAGGCCCTCGCCTGAGCAGTACCCTCAAGATGACTGTCGGCCTCTTTCTTGGCTTCTACGACAGCAATAGCTTTGGCTGGCCGGTAGCGAAGCAGGTAGTCGGCTTTAACGGGCATCCCCCGTTTAGCATTCTTGCCGTCGAAGTGGATGCGGCCTGCTGTAATGGGATACTCGGGCTCAACCTGCCAGTCATGGTCCCACCAGCCTGACTCTTTGAGTTTAGGGTCGATCAGCTCTTTACGAGTCCTTGCCTCGCTCCTGAGTCCCATCGCCTAGCCCTCGACCTTCAAAACGAATTTGTCGTCGTTAAGGACCTGCTTCAAAATCGCTGCAATCAGCTCCTGACGAGACAGGTCGTTACTGGTCGCGATCTTATCCACGCTTTCCATGAGCTTCTCAGGAAGGCGTAAAGTGACCGTCCGGAACTTCTTTTCGCTCGGCTTAACTACTTTCATGTCTAAAGCTTAGACACGAATCCTCTAAAGCGCCAGAAGCATTAACAGATTCAAGCATTCCGCGCTTGATACTTATAACGCACTCGGCCACAATGGAAGCCACCCCACAGGAGGCCCCATGACGCCGACCCTTCTCGAAATGCTCCAGAAGTACGCCGTCGCCGTTGCTGTACCTCAAGGACCTGAGGAGCATCCGTTCGACTACTCAATGAATCTTCCGATCTCGAAGAGCTTCCCCGGCTGTATCGCGTTTATTGCCTTTTATAGGCAGCTTGCTGGCGGAATCGAGCCGAACCTTGACGACCTCTCCGAAAACCTCACCCTAGGCTTTGTGCGGCTACTTAAGGGCGAGGTCGGTGACCGGGAGTTCCAGGAGATGTGCTGGGACCTCCGGGAGTGGTTAGGCTGGCTTCACCAAGGCTCATACACTTGGATTGATCTCGGAGAAGTCATCGAACGGCACCTTGCCGGAAGCGGTCGATCCGCAGCTTAGGTTGGCATCCAGCACATGCTGGATGAGCTTGCGTCCAGTTAGTGCCTGTTAGTGCGGATAATAGGCCAGTTAGTGCGGAGGTAATCGCGAGCTCGGCGAGGTTCTGGGCTCAGTTATTACTGGATCTGACGGACTCGTCGTCGAGGGGCACACCCGCAAATAACTGGGCAAAAACCGAAAGTAACTGGACAATAACTGGGCGATGTCTTCGGCTACAGTCCTCTAGGGGTTCAGTCATTACTGATGACCTATCCGGTCGCACCTTGCCTTTGATGCCCTGATAATGACACGGGCACCACAGTACCAGCGGTAACCTACAAACTCGGTGGAATAGTCATTGCCGTCGAATATCCCTACTTTTTCACCTAGACCGGCCTTGATGAGCGGCTTGTGCTTGGCAAGCATGACTCGGCCATAATGCACCTTCCTGTGCGTGAGTCGTGCAGCGGCCGGATCAAGCCGAGTGCGCTGGATCTCACGGAAGACCTCATTGAGCGTCCGGGTTCGTTTGTATGCATTGCCCACCCAATGCGCATTGATGGAAAGAACAGTGATGCCAAGGGCTGCAAAGAAAGGGTCACGCTTCTGATCTGATCGGATGACAACGATCTTGTCATCGTGACTTCTCCCATCGACCTCTATGGCCAGCCGGAGACTAGGGATGTAGATGTCAGGGCGGCGAATAGAACCGGAGTGGTAGAAGACGACGTTCTTCTGAACCTCGATGCTCATCCCGCGATACCGAAGGCCCCGACACAGGGAAAGAAAGAACAAGTTCTCGTACTCGGTTGATTCGTGAGTGAGTAGCTTCTCAATCTCGTTATCCGACTGGGTAAGTGTCTTCATTTTTTGGATACACCTCTCGTACTGCGCGACAGCCACTGCCGCGTAACTCGTTGATTCAGTTAGAGTAGATCCAGCCCCGATGTCGGCATCATGGATCAGCGCCTTCCAGAGATCGGCCCGCCGGGCTCGGCCACGGACCCTGCGACATTGCTGTACCCTTCCACTGGCGCAATCGATCAACCTGCCGATGAGGGCGTTTGCCCAGCCCATTGACTGACTTGAGTGATGCCAATCCCATTCGAATGAGTTCCGCTGACAAAGAATAGGTACAGCACTGGCGTATGGCCGGAGAACCACCACCTGCCTTACGTCATAGAAAGGTGGAAAAACGAAAAAGGAGAAATCCAAATGAACAATCAAAGTAACGAAGCAGCCTTCGCGCCCGCACCACTCGAAGTGTGGGAGAAGGAAACTCTCGGTCTGTTACTGGACCGTCTTTTGAAGTGCCCCAGCGCCACTTCAAAGGGTCGCGAGTTTCTCCTGAGCCTCAAGAAATCCTACGACGGCTATGGGGATCTCACTCGACCTCAGCGGGAATGCTTGGTGATGAACGTCGCGCAGGCTCTCCAGGTCGGATACGTGATCACCCGCAAGCGTTGAATCAACATAGCGAATGACCTTGTCGAACCCATCGACAGAAAGGGAACCGGCATTGCCCTTGGCGATCCAACGATCCAACCTCGGTGTGCCAAACACGATGGAGTAAGTCGTGAAAAAATCCCTTAGCCCGGCAGAATTGCCGGATCAATCCGTCACTGATACAAATGGCGAATCCTGCTCTTTGAAAACTGAAAAGATGCTGACAACCGATGAAGCTGCCGCTTTCCTCGGGATCACGCCCGGGTCACTCAGGAATCTGGTGAGCCAAGGCCGCGTTCCCTATTACAAGTTTGGCAGGCTGAATCGGTTTAGGCGCGATGAACTGGCTCAGCTCCTTCTCAGCGACAAGCGAGGAGGAACATATGGCTATTAAAAAACGCGAAGACGGGACGTGGATCGTCTCTTATTCCAAGCGCCACCCTAAGACTCGGGTGCCGGTATCAGCTCGACGCTACTGCAACGACAAGGGCGAGCCGATTCGGTCGCAAGCGGAAGCTCAGCGCATCTTCAACGGCCTGGTCGGGCAAGTACAGGACACCTTGAGGCGAGCGATTTGCCCGCCTTGGAAAAATGTCTGCGAGGAGATGATTGGGTACAAGCTGTCATCGACGGAATGGTCACCTAAGACAGCAGAGAACTATCGCATCCATCTCGAAGCATACACCTATCCGACCTGGGGTGAGAGGCTGATTGACAGCTTCAATGCCCAGGAGATTCGAGATCTGGTGATGATCCAGATGGCTGAGCGGAGCGACATCCATAAGAAGAACGTTCTCAAGTTCTTGAGGTCGGTCTTTAGCTTCGCTGTCGATCTCGGCTACATCAAAGGCAACCCGGTTCCGACCCTGAAATTCAAGCCAAGGTCAAAGCTCACGACAGTCTTGACTGGCCCTCAGATGGAGACTCTCCTCACCAAGGCCAAGGTCCTTGAGCATCCGTGGTATCCAGTCTGGGCATTTGCCTGCTACCTGGGAATGCGCTCAGGCGAGCTGTACGCCCTTCAGTGGGATCAAGTGGACCTGGACCGCATGCAGATCAAGGTCAGTCGGGCATGGAACTCGAAAGACGGCTTTAAGACGACCAAGTCTGGGCACGATCGGTGGGTGAAGATCCCGGCAGGCCTTGCCCCGATGATTGCCGAGCTGAAGCTGAAGGCTGGCAACGACCCTTTCGTGCTCCCCCGGTTCACCGAGTGGGAAAAGGGCGAGCAGGCGCGCGTGCTGAGGGCGTTTCTCCGTGGGATCGGGCTGCCCCGCGTGCGCTTTCATGACCTGAGGGCATCTTGGGCAACCCTGCTCTTGGGCCAAGGAGTGGAGCCCGCCAAGGTCATGAAGCTCGCCGGATGGGCCGACATGAAGACCATGGAGCGATACATCCGACTCTCAGCGATTGACCTTCAAGGCGTAATGGATGACCTCGTCCTTCATGACGCTGATCAGGGTGTCGGTGAGATTCTCACCTTGGAGGATCGTCGGAAAAAGCAGTGAATCGGTCGTCAATGACGGTGGAAGTGCGGGAAATAACTAGGCTCCAGAAGTTTTCCGCCTTCTCCACCAAAATACAAATGCCCAAACGCTCAATAAGCGCTTGGGCATTTGTATTTTGGGTGGTCGTCGCCTTGAATCTCATCCCCGGAGTCACGTACCGGACAAGGGTTGCACCGCGTGCAGACGCCGAAGGCGTTTGCCGCGTGTGCAGGGGCGAGCACGACGCAGCGACTTGCGCGGAGTCGCGCGCAGGTCACGAGTTCGCTTGCGCCCGTGGCGCATGCGAGTGAGCCCCAGGGAACCACCGTGAGCGGGGAAGATCTCCGCCTGGTTGAACTTCGTGTCGAGTAGCCGGTGTTGATGGGACGACTCACGGCTTGTGCAAGCGCTTCAAAGGGCGCCGGTGGCGCTTTGAAGTGATGCGCAGGACGAGTGTCGGTGGAGCGTCGAATACGCGTAAGCGAGGCGCAGTCCACGAAGCTCACTCGCGCTCGAGGCGCGGGTGAGTGAGCCATCAGAAAGTTACGACACGTCCTCGGGTGCTCCGCAATCATCGACAGCACACTCAGATAAGATCCACTCTCAAAGCCTGGATCAGCCCTGATTGCAGTTTCATCTGGTACTTAAAATTCAGAGGACTCCCTCTGAAATTCCCTGACGCTTTTACCTTCATCGTGATTGTGTCGGGAGTTTCTTCGATATGAGTGGGTTCCGTGTGGAGGTCATACTTCATTCCTCTGAAGTTCTCTTCGATGGCCTTTTTCCCAACCATAGTTTCGTTTTCACCGGTATCCGAATAGATGGCATTCTCCGCAAAGCAGGACAGATACTTTTTAACATCCTTCTCGTTAGTGGCCTGAACCAGAGCCTCAGCAATTTTTGGTAGTTTCAGTTTCATAAAGTTT
>SXGS01018119.1_pt1 | contig 15274 bp, 12 predicted proteins | sample 3174681 | NCBI WGS metagenome assembly SXGS01 (sample SAMN11356861, study PRJNA531348) | freshwater metagenome | isolation source: freshwater sample F1-80 | place: China: Fuxian Lake, Yuxi | collected 2017-12-25 | reverse complement strand
TTTGGAAGCTAGGGAGGCGTTTTTATACAGAATCCAGGAAGCAAGTCACCGTGTTATGCAGAACTAGATTATACAGAATCGAATTATACAGAATGAGCTGATGGGGCAACGCCCAAGTGTTTGTCCCGGATTGTTCTGCTACGGCACAATCGTCACTTCATCAATTCAGCTAACTTGGGGCCGATGGCGTCTGCCCAGATCTGGTAGCCAGCCGGAGAAAGATGCAACAGGTCGGGCATGATATCTTTGGTCAATGTTCCGTCGGGCTGCAAGAATTTCGGTCCGATATCTAGATAATGAATATGCTGGCCGTCGTTGAGCTTGGCGATCATTGCGTTGACTTTGGTGAGCTTTTCACGCTGCGGGAATGATGGAGTTTCGCCGCGCGGGAACACGGCCAGCAACAGTAAGTTGGCCTGAGGTTGTTTTTCGCGAATGGTCTTGACGATCGCCTTAATTCCGTTGGCAATTCCTTCGGCGGAATCACTTCCAGAATTGTTCGTACCGATCATCAGTACGATGGCTTTAGGCTTAATACCATCCAATTCTCCGTTGGTGATGCGCCACAGAACATGCTGAGTTCGATCGCCGCCGATTCCGAAGTTGGCAGGTTTGTATTGTCCGAACGCTTTGTCCCAAATGTCTCTGGAATCGGTGTTTCTCCGTCCACCCCAGCCCGCCGTGATCGAGTCGCCTAGAAAAACCAGTTGCGAGGTTCCTTCTTTGGCTATCGATACGAAGCGCTGATGAGCGTCCATAAACCCTTGATTGGGAGAGCCATCGGGCATGACTTTGGGTGCTGCGACGTCGGGCGCTTGCGGCGCGGCGGCTTGTTTTTGGGCAACGGCAGTTCCAATCGCAAGCGCGACAGACACCAGGAACATACTTGCGAGGCTACTCTTCTTCATTGTGCGACATCCCAATAGCGAAAGTTACTCGAACAGGAATTCGAATCGACATGTGAATTTGGCAACTTAGTCCGTTCACACGGCCAACGCAACCGAGCAACAGAAATCCTAAGCAATTCAGCGGTTTCGCATTTCTGAGATCTGTCGTTGCAAATCTTGAAACATCGCGACCTGCAAGTCGATTCGGCCGCGCTCGAGTTGTGGGCGATCAATCGTCCAGTACCGAATGACGGCAACTGCGGCTGCGATTAGCGCTACATTGGAGGCGATCGAAATTACCACCGCGATCGCCTCAGTATTGCCCGGTAACCATGGCTGAATTTCCTGGAATACGAGTCCAAACATGCCAGAGACCACGACCGCAGCAATCGTCCAAATGACGAAAAGCTGACTCGATCGAGCTGTCTCGTCAAGCGACTTCAGAGTGTTGTGAAGAATCATGCATTGCTCCTGAAGTGAAGATTGTGAAATACCGGCATCTTGTTCGATCAATTTCTCTGGGAAGGACTGTTGGGGTTCGAGGTCACTCATCGATTTCTCCTTGAATTTTTTGTCGAAGTGCCATTTTCGCGTAGTGCAAACGAGACTTGACGGTGCCAATCGAACACGAGACAACCTCGGCGATCTCGCTCAGTTCCATTTGTTCCAAGAATCGGAGCGTCAGTACTTCGCGATGTTCATGCGAAAGAGAGTCGAGTGTTTGATGGACCAGTTCTACGTCTCTCATCGCGTCAAATTCGTTCCATGTATCCAGGATTTCAGACTGCTCGATCTCAGGCGACAACGGCTTCGGGAGCCGCGCGGAACGCCGCAAGTGGTTTACCGCCAGATCGTGCGCTATCTTGAAGAGCCATACTCGAAAAGCTTGAGGGCTTTTGAGCGTGGAAAGCCGGCGGTACACGACCAGCCACACTTCCTGAAGTACATCTTCCGATTCATGCGTGCAACCAACCAGACGACGGACGTAATAGGTCAGTCGCCCTTGATATCGAATCACCAGTTCTTGAAACGCTGCCAAGTCGCGGGTCTGAGCAAGAACCACGAGCACCGACTCACCGAGATGTTGGAATTTCGGGTTTGGGTTCATGTTCGATGGGAACTCGTGGTCACTCATTTTTTCCGAGGCTACATTCAAGCCAACTTCAGGGAGTCAAAAGTTCAATTCTAAGAAAAAAATTTCGGATGTGACGAGTTCGCTCCCCGCCGATCCGCACCGAAAGCACGCTCAAGTTCTTGAGCTAGCTTGAGCAAAATTTGGCCCCGCATGTTCAGCGCCGGATCTGAGGTGAAGCTTGTCCACCATCAACGAAATCATCATGGCGAAATTCGAAGGGGCGAAACAAGGCGCTGCGGCAGACAGTGGAGCAATGTATGCTTTTCGTGACGTGCAACTCAGTCGGGCCCTCGCTGCTGAGCTTGCTCGCAATGCAGCCAAGAACATTCGAGGCGGAGTTGGATATATGTCGATACACAGGTTCATCCCTGTTGGTGGGTTAGCGACAATGATTGCGTCCGCCGTACCTGCCTACCGGTACGCGAACTTGTCGTTTGTCGATTCCTGGGTGTCAATTTGGGCGGTCTTTTTTCTTATTGGATTCACTTTAACCGCTCTGGAGGCCTCGTTTTTTCTTAAGGCTTCGCCGATTCAGGGATGGCGACCTTTCCTGATGGCATTTGTGATCACCGGGATCATGGCGGCGGTGGCCGCGGCATTTTCGGCCACAAGCGCCCGCTCTCAGGGGCTTGTGTTCGGTGTCCAGAGCCGCCTGGTGCAACATTCGTTGGTGTATTGGCTATGGAGGTTCTTTGGGGCCGCCGGACTGTTCACCTTTCTCTACGGAACAATTGGTTCAGCGACTTGGCCGTTCATCAAGAAGTACTATTCGGACCGATCTTTGGGTCTTGACTTGCACGTTCCAGATGGTCGGACGGTTATCTTGTTGCAAATGATTCGCGGTTTCGTAGTTGCGATTGTCTTGTTTCCACTGATAATTACGCTGCGCGCTTCAAAGACCATCGCCGTAGCCGTGCTCGCGGTTCTTTTGCTTACAACGATGGCAATTGGGCCACTGACAATGGCATCTCGCTGGCCCATCGCCCTTCGCATGATCCATGTTGCCGAGTTTGCGTTATTTACGGTACTGTACTCGGCGGTCGCGCACACTTTGTTTGCACCGGAGATATAACGATTCTAAGTTTGGATTGACGGTAAACAGTTAACTCGTGAGACATAGTGCACCTTCGGCAAGCAACTATCGCTGACTACTGCCGATCACCCAGGGCGTCGATTCCTGGTATACGGCTGATGGTACCGATGCTGCCTCGTTTGTTCTTCAAGTATGGCACAGCACCCTCTTGGAGCAGGCTCCCAATGAATTTTAGTGTGGTAAAGCGATCGGCAGTTGGCGATCAACTGGGCTATCAACAGAAGTGCCCAAAGTGCCCAGGTAAGAACCGGGCTATTCAAGTCCGGTTTCCAGTTGGGGGCAAACGATTCAGAAAATGCCATTGCCAAAGGAATAAGAACCAGCGCAAACATGAAGACGATAATTCTTGTAGCACATCCCATTCCAGCGCCGTAAAAGGGAGGGCCCAGTTCGATCAACTTGCCGACGTCGGCGGCGTGTCAAGAATGGTTTAACAAAGTTGGCCCTGCGAGTCCGCTTTCCTTTGGCAGTGGTGGAACACGTTCGCCTGCTGGACGACCTGCGACTCACGATTTCGACCCTCCTACGGAGTGCCTCCCATCACGTTCGCAAGGCGTCCAACACGAGATCGCGCCGGCACTGAATAGCCGGTTATGAGAAGTTCGGGAGGTAACTGATAAGACAAGAGTTTTCGTAGCAATAAACATCGTTCGATAAAGCTAATGCCACGGAACGGAAGAATTATTACATGAAATCCAGAATCTTTTAGACTTCGTTGAGCTGAATCCACCTTTCCTTGGGTTGTCATCCATAGGGTCGCCCTTGTTGCCATTGGCGTCCGCTCAATCTCATCGTTGGCACGACAAGTGTGGAGTTAAGCAATCCTCGATCATCGAGGCTGTTAGGCGAGCGGCAGATGCAGGGTTACCAATGTAACCCGAAGCGTGCGCGAGGAGTCAACGCGAATCACCTCGCTCACGCGTCGGGTTACGGTAGACTCTCCTCTGCCGCTCGCCTTAATGAAAACTCTTAACTCTTGATTCGCTCGAAAATGTCCTGCAAAAATGGCCCTATGCGTGTGGTCTTGTTGGGAAATTCTTGCGAGCTCGTGTTATTATTATCGACTTCGATGACCACCCACCAAGTATCCCCTTTCTTTCTCGAAGCGGAGTCGCGATATGTCCCATCATGATCGTCGTAGTTTTTTGCAAAATTCGGTGCTAGCCAGCGCGGCAGCAATGTCGCTGGGCGGTGCACGTTCGTTGTATGCTCAAGAACCAGCCAAGTCAGGCGGTAAGTCTCCGAATGACCGCTTGCATGCGGCAGTGGTCGGCGTGAACGGCCGCGGGGGCAGCCACGTTTCGTCGATTCTCGATCGATCGGATGTGGTGATCTCGCACATTTGTGATATCGACGAGAATGTCGGCGCCAGCCGTTCTGCGAAGATCGGCGAGAAGCAAGGCACCGTCCCAGAATTTGTGCGCGATATCCGCAAATTGCTCGAAGACACCTCGATCGACATTGTGACGATTGCCACTCCCAATCACTGGCACTCCTTGGGCGCCCTATGGGCCGTGCAAGCTGGCAAGGACGTCTACGTTGAAAAGCCGGTCAGCCACAATGTCAGCGAAGGTCGCCGCGTTGTTCAAGCCGCGCGAAAACATGGCCGCATCGTACAGACCGGGACTCAGTGCCGATCCAATCCTGGCATGCGCGATGCCATGAAGTTCATTCACGATGGCGGCATCGGCGATGTTAAAATTGCTCGCGGACTCTGCTACAAACGTCGACCTTCGATCGGCGCCAAAGGGGAATACCCGATTCCTCCTCAAGTCGATTACAACTTGTGGCTCGGGCCAGCACCCGAAAAGCCCCTGACGCGTCCGAAATTTCATTACGATTGGCATTGGCAGTGGGATTACGGCAACGGCGACTTGGGCAATCAAGGTATCCATCAAATGGATCTGTGTCGCTGGGCGCTTAACAAGAATCAACTCAGTGATCGAGTTGTCAGTTACGGCGGTCGCTTTGGTTATGTGGACGCTGGCGAAACGGCGAACACCCAAATCATCGTTCACGATTTCGGAACTCAACAGTTGGTGTTTGAGGTACGGGGATTAGAAACTCCTAAATTGCGCGATGTGGGCGTGGGAATCATCGTCGAAGGAACCAATGGCTCGCTGGTCATGAGCAGCTACGACAGCGGAAAAGCGTTCGATCCGGATGGAAAAGTGATCAAAGAATTCAGCGGCGGGGGTGATGGGCATCACTGGTCGAACTTCATCGAAGCGGTGCGAGCTCGCGATCACAAGAAATTGAACGCCGATATTGAAGAAGGGCATCTATCCAGCGCCCTGTGCCATCTCGGCAACATTTCGCTACGCCTGGGCAAGCAGATCGAAGGCGGCCAAATGCTTGATGCGTTGAAGGACTTCAAAGGTCACGAAGACATGAAAGCTACGTACGGACGAACTGCCGAGCATTTGAAGGCCAATCAGGTCGACGTCGACAAAACCATCTTCTCGTTGGGGCAGACACTTGAACTGGACGCCAAAGCAGAAACGTTCAAGAGCTCTGATGCGGCGAACTCCATGCTCACGCGCGAATATCGCAAGCCGTTCGTAGTTCCCAGCGAGGCGAATATTTAGGAATGCATATTCTAGGCTGATAAAAAGTGAACCGTTGGCGCTAGGCTGGGTGTTAAAAATTCGGTTTTGACACGACATTCGCGTGCGCGGGTTTTATTCCGCATTTGTACATGATTGGTTGACCGTTTCGCAAAAGTCCCGAAGGGACGACAGCGCCAATGCCGGTGGTGTGAACCACCGGGTGGGACGTTGCCTAGGCCAATGCTTTACTGGCGAACTGCTGCGCTAGCGTACATCCGGAGACGCTCGTTGGGACTCGTTTGGCTCAGCCGAACCAATATTTCGCGCGCACTTGGATGATCGATATTTGCCAAAATGGAAATCGCCCGTATCGCGCGTTCAGCGAATTCTACATCAGCACTTTTGCTGACCAGTATTTCGGAAAGTTCTTTGCGAGATTGCGCTTGAGCGGCAGTCATTCCTGCCGTTTGCTGGCGCACGTCGAGCAGTACTTCAACCGGCAATATCTGGTCGCGAATAAAATGTACGCTGGCATCCGCCAATTCAATAAACTGCCAATATGCGCCGTAAGCTTCACTGGCATCTGCGCTGGCCAATTGTCGCCACAACTCATCATGACTACTTAGCTGACGAACGACTTTGGGAGGTTGAAGGTTCCAGACGTAGCCCACATCGTCCGCTCCGCCACTAACCAGCGTCCGAGCATCACGTCCAAATTCTACACGTTCTACTAGATCTCGATGACGTCCAACATCCCGTACGGGCTGGCCAGAAAACCAATCGAAGATACTAATGTCCCCAACACCATTTCCTACCGCCAGCCAGAGGCCGTCGGACGAAAAAGCAATTGACCCGTATCGCAATTGACCAACGCTGAATTGGCTGACAAGCTCCAGTTGATCCATCCGTTTACGCCAAACTCGCACCATGCCGTCCAGATGCGCTGTGGCGTAAATGGCGTCAGCCGGCGATGCACAAACAGTATACATTCGCGCGTCGGCGACGCCTCTGGGTCCCTGAATGCCGTCCAAACTGTGCTGGGAAACTATCTCGCCTGTTGCAGGCTCCCAGAATCGCACGGTCTTGTCCCAACCTGCAGTAATCAAGCGCTGACTAGCAGAGTCAAATGACAAACCGTAGACATTTTTGTGGGTCAATCGAGCCGACTGTTTGCCGTCGATAACATTCCACATCAATACGGCAGATTGGCGAAATACCGCTGCAGCCAACGACTGGCCATCCGCCGAAAATTTAAGGCACTCGATACTAGAATGAGGGTCTTTGCCCTTAGGCCAAGTCCATTGTGCGACAGTGCGATTGATTTTAGTATCGACGATCTGAACACACAGTTCCTCATTCGGCTTCTCTCCGCCAATTGCCAACCATAACGAATCGCGAGAAAAAGCTAACTGATGAATGCTCTTGAATCCCTGATGCGTGGCCGATTCACTCACCGAATCACGTTTAGTAACGTGCACCGCAGCATCGTCGTCTGCATATGCGAGCAATCGTCCGTCCGGTGATGGTGCAATAACACTCGAGCCACGCTGGCCGATCGGTAAGGGAAGTTGTTTTCCCGATTCCACGTCCCACCGTCGTATCGGTCCATCCCAGCCGGCCGAATACAACAGCTTGCCGCTGGATGAAAACGCTAACGTCCACGGTTTCCAGGCATGTCCAAGCATGATGTGTTTGACCTGCCCAGTGACAGCATCGAACAAGTAGATCATCTCGCGCGCACCGATCGAAGCACCTGCCGCCAGCGTCTTTCCGTCTGGGCTGAAGGCGATCGCGCTAGTGTAGCTCTCCGCGGTCGGATGCGGCTCAACCGTATGGCTCCATAAAGGCTTCGACGTGGCCAGATCGTATACCCGTACTGAACTGTCTCGCTGGGTAGCCGCCAGTCGCGTCGAGTCAGGAGAAAAATCGAGGCGCACCAAGCTTGAGCTCAATTCGATCGTGTGCTGCGACTGTCCTGTGCGCGCGTTGACCAAGTAAATCTTTTTGGGAGACTCGCTTTTGACAAGTGCAATCCGTGTTTCGTCGGATGAAAAAGCGGCCAGGCAAAAGTGCCCGCCATACGACAGTCGATCATGCTCGTCGAACGCCGATTGATCGATCGAATTGTTTTTTATTGAGAACAACTCATGGCCATCAACGGTTGAGACACTAACTCCGAACGCGCCTCCCAACAGAATTGATTTGCCATCGCGAGTTACGTCGATCGATTTGGGCGCCAAATTACCACGTCCAGGATCGGGCAGCGAATTGGGCAACTCGACAACAATCTTCTCTCCTGTTCGAGTATCGCGACGGACGACCGAGGACGACGTGCGCACAGTGTAGAAGTAGTCGCTGCTGGAGCTAAATACCATGGGGTTGACGCCGTAGGACGCAGCATTGAGCTGCACTTCGTCGCCACTACGACCGCCGCGCCACAGCTCCTTGCCGGTCTGTGTATCCCAGCCGATCAATTCCTCTTGGCTAAGCGAGACGAGAGTCTGCTCGTTGGGTGCCAACGCAATGGCGATCACCGAACTTGGATGTAGCAGTCGCTGAGTACCAAATCGCTGCAGCGCATTGGAAGGCAGAGGATCGCCAATCGAGTCGAATCGACGTGCCTCGTCGCGCGACTGCTGTGCAGCGCCCTGGTTGATTCCCAGCGTGAACAAGAGTAACAGCGCAATCGTTATCGATTGCCAAATTCCGTTCACTGGAGGTGATGCGCAATTGGTGCGGGACGATTTCCAATTCAAGTCATCACAACTTGCTGGCCAACTAGCTAACGGATTGGAAATGCGAACATTCTTCATGTTTCATATTTTGGCTTGCAAACACGCAGTTGCGTCAGCGAGGGTGGGTAACGGCGGCATGCGCACAAGGTTCACTTTTTTCCCGGCCAGGATCACGGTCTTTGCGATTGTAATCCAAAGGCTCCGTTTGCCGAACGAGTCGATTACTCACTGCGATCCGAAATCCAGCAGAAATTTGTTGGCCAATTATGCTCGTTCGATCGGAAATGGGATCACGCGATCGATACTGGTGTGTCCGCACGCGACCATCACCAAACGGTCCAGTCCAAGTGCGCACCCCGAACAGGCTGGCATGTCACAACGCATGGCTTCGATCAGCCGACTGGAACTGGGCAACTCTAATTTGCCATCGAAGGCTCGCTGACGCAGCCCATCGCGGTTGCGCGACTCTAACTCATCTGCGTTCAACAGTTCGTGATAGCCGTTGGCCAGCTCTACCCCTTGTACAAACAGTTCAAATCGCTCGGCGGTACCCGGTTGATCCTTACTGATCCGTGCCAGGGCCGACTGGCTAGCGGGATAGTGAGTTACGATCGTCGGACGCTGGCAACCGAGTTGAGGCTGTACTAGTTCCGCAAATATCAGATTCAGCCATGTATCCTTCTCAGCACTAAAGTTACACTCGACAGGCAATCCTCGCTCAATCGCAGTTTGCGCGAGTTCATCAACGCTGGTCGACAACGGATCAATCTTCACTGCCTGCTGAAATGCCATAGAGTAGGAAACGACATCGCATCGATCGTGGCGAAGGATCTTGCAAATCAACTGCGACAGGAATTCAACCGCTGATTCCAGGTCGTCGCCAACTCGATACCATTCCACCATCGTGAACTCGGGGTTGTGATGTTCGCCGCGTTCTTCAGCGCGAAACACTGGTCCGATTTGGTAGATGGCCGACATTCCGGCGGCGACCAACCGCTTCATGCCAAACTCTGGCGAAGTCTGCAAGAACAATTCATCGTTACCTGCGGACTGGCAGCGCAGTTCACTGGCCATCACGCGAATCGGGTCAATGTACCGATCGATCACGGTGTCATGGCTAAGCACCGGAGTTTGCACTTCCACAAAACCAAGCTCGTGAAAATACTCGCGGATGCCCCATACGATCTCGCCGCGCTTGTTCAGCGTCTCCACTGAGGCCGTCGGTCGCCAATCTCGTTGAATATCAGGCGGCATAGCGACGTGGGAAAACGCTGGGTTGCCACGTAGGCTGGGGAGTTTGCGGACTGCGATCGCGAATAATGCGTCGAATCGCAAAAGGGCGCCGATTCTGCCGGCTATAGTAGATGCGTGTATTCGCTTCACCCAACAGACCGACGCTGAATAACTGTACGCTGACGATGCACAGCATCGCGCCCAGAATTAGCAGTGGATTGCCCGTCATGTCGCTGCTGGCAAAGATTTTCATGCCTGCTGTTGCCAGCAACATCAATAACCCACATCCGAGCAAGCCCAATCCGATGCGACCAAACAACTTCATCGGACTCCCGTAGTAGTCGAGCATATATTTGACGGTCAGCAAATCCAACAACACTCGAACCGTGCGCGAAATACCGTACTTAGTTTTACCAAACAGCCGAGGATGATGCGTCGTAACTACTTCAAGACACTTGGCACCGCGCCAGTGAGCGAGAATGGGAATAAATCGGTGCATCTCGCCGTACAACTCCAATTCTTCCGCAATTTCTCGGCGCATGGCTTTTAGCGTACATCCCAAATCGTGGATCGGAAATCGAGTCACGTAGGAAATCAGTCGATTTGCCACGCGACTGGGAATCTTGCGACTGACCAAGCTGTCGTGCCGATCCTTGCGCCAACCGTGCACCAGATCGTAACCTTCCTCCAGTTTTGCCAGCATCATGGGAATATCGTTCGGATCATTTTGCAGATCACCGTCCAGCGTACCCAAGAATTGTCCACGCGCGACTTCAAAGCCAGCTTGCATCGCCGCCGTTTGTCCGTAATTCTTGCGAAACCGGACCACCACCAAACGATCGTCGGCCATCGCCAGTCGTTCGAGCAAATCGCTCGATCCATCGGTGGAGCCGTCGTCGACCAAAATTAGTTCGCTTTCGCCGTGCAGGCCATCCATGACCATGGTGATTTGCTCGATCAGCAGCGGAATGCTCTCCAATTCATTGTAGACGGGCACAATTATACTGTTGCGCATATCCAATCTCCCTGCAATCGGCCTGGCGTTAGTGTGCGGCAGGGCGCTAGCTTCCGGCGGCAAGTTGTCGCGCAAATTCAGTCGTAACTCGAAGTGTCAAATCAATTGATACCGCAAGCAGCGCAACAATTTCCCGCTGGGACTAGCGCCCTTCCGCTCACTCAAGCCAGGTCACTCTCGACCTCGCTACCGAACGACGCTGGCCAAGTTTAGAGAGCCAGCTCGGCAACGTGCAACACCAAAAATTCGCGATCATGCTAGCATTCGAATCAATCGCGCGCTGCCAAGCGATCACGTTTTTCTTTTACCAGCTCAAGAAGCTTGGTTTCGTGGCGTTTCCACCAACTGGTCGCGTCGCCGGGGCGCCAGGGGTGGGCGACTGACAGATCGTCTAATTGCTGAAGAACCGTAGAAATGCTGGCCGGCCGCAAGGCGGGATTGGTGGCCATGCAATTGCTCAGCAATTGTCCAAACTGCGTTACGTTGGCTGGTAACTCAACAGTCTCACCAGGCAACGCGTCCACACCGGTTTCGCGCACACCACTGTACAGTGGCGGCAATTGACCGGTCAGCAGAAAGTAGGCCAGTGCTCCGACGGAATAGATATCCACGCGAGGATCCGCCAGCCACGGACTGGCCATGCGTTCGGGCGCCATGAATCGCGGAGTGCCCACGACCACTTTGGTTTGCAATGTGCTTTCATCGACGCCTGGGGCAAACGCTTTTACCAGTCCATAGTCCAGCAACTTAATGAAATCTGCTTCGCCTCCCCGATTGCCGATCATGACATTCTGTGGCTTGATATCGCGATGCACCAAGCCTTCCTGATGGGCTTCTCGCAATGCCCGGCAAAGTTGCCGAAGAATATGGATACAGCGTCCGGCAGGAATCGGTCCAGCGTATTCGAGCAATTGGCCGAGGTGAGCGCCCTGAATGTATTCCATCGAATAGTAGAAAATGCCCGACGTCGTACGACCAAAGTCATAAATCGAAATGGTATTGGGATGAGTCAACTGGCACGCTAACTGAACTTCGCGTTCGAAACGCGTAAGACTGGACGGGTCGCTCGGATCGGCACGCAGGACTTTAATAGCGGTCGGGCGGCGCATGAGAACGTGTTCAGCCAAATAGACTCGTCCCATGCCTCCCTCGCCCAATAATTCTCGAATCCGGTAGGGACCAACCTCGCGCATGGATTTCGCCGAACGCTGCCTATGCTGCAGCCAGGCACTGAAAAGTGCGGCAGCCAACAAGGCGATTCCACACGCGCTCAATAACCAACCCAATGAACGCTGTACCTTGAGAAACGGCGCATAGGCCATCACGAAATCCTGCTCAATCGCGATTCCAACTTCGTAGTCCTTATCCCAGCGCCAGGCGCCGACGACGGGGATTCCCAGATAATTACGATATTCGCTTACGCTGAATCCATCATTTCCAGCCGCCACTTGGCTGGCCAACAGCGTCGGTTGCCATGTCGTCGGATCCTTGGTTTGCGAGCCAGCAAGGTGTTGGCGCAGATCGACGCCCGGATCGCGCACGAAGGTTTGATCAGACTCACCAAACACACTGTCAACAGACATTTCTGCGCGCTTCAGGTCCTCGGCGCGTTTGCTGGGAGTCAACATCACTCCTTCGCGGCTGAGCATATAACTGTCCAGCGTCGCGTACTGACTTGGCAGCTCGGTCAAGGCAGCAAACTCCTCCTCCAGTCCGTAATCGCGAACCATTAATGCCGCCACTACCGAACCCATCGCGTCCTGAACCGGTAGAAAAATTGCGACCACGGGTGCTCGAGTTTCCATGACGTACGCTTGAGTGACTCTCTTGCCGAGCTTGGGGAGGAACATCATCTTCTGGCCATTCATGACTGGCGTCAGCATGGCTGCTCCGTCGGCAGTCGCACCTTCTGCCAAGATGTTGGGTTGATTCTTCTGATTCCAATCCGCCAGCGTCAACAAGCGCCGATCCCAGACTGCAAATTTGATAGGGCGCTCCGCCATTTGCTCCAGCGCTGTCTGTAACTCATCCACGTGTGGGGCGCGTTTCATATTTTCGGCCAGTTCTGGCGCATCGGGACGATGTTGCTCGGCGATCTTTACTAGTTCCAGAATTGCTTGTGCGACTCTTGGAGATTCCGCCCAGGCTGAGGCCTGGCGCAATTTCTCCGATTCCCAAACGTGGAACTTATCTCGCTGATCCTCGATCAGATGATTCAGTTGAGTGGCTATCATGCGGTCGAGCGAGCTGCGCAGGTCGTTGGCGATCCATGTGGTAAGCAGCCAAACAAGCGATAAAAGGGGTAAACCGATCAGCAACATTCGCCAAGGGTCGCGTGAAAAAATTATCTTCACCGCGGACGTTGAGCTCTTTGTAGTGAGTGAGCCGCGCGCTTGAATTCGCTTGGGTGCGGGTTGAACCACTAACGATTGGGCAGTGTGATACTCCAAGAGTGTACGCACTTCCTTGGCAAGTTCTGTATCGTCTGCAGCAAGGCGCGATAGTGCTGCGTTCTGGTCGTCCGCATTCAGGCCCACCAGTTCATGAAAAGCAATTTTTGCGCGTTGGTACAAATCCTGTTTCAACCTGCCTGATCCCCCACATCCAGCCATCTTCGAAGCCAAGCCTTGGCCATTGTCCAATCGGCTTCGACCGTGCGTTTGCTTACCTTGAGGTATTCGGCGACATCCGCCACATTCATACCTGCGAAGAACCGTAGCTCGACGATGCGCGCTTGACGCTCATCGAGCTGACTCAACTCCTGGAGCGCTTCATCGATCGCCAAAACTTGGTCATCGTTATCGATTGAAACCGCGTCCCAGTCCTGAAGGTACTGCCGTGAAAATTCTCCGCCCCGCTTTTTACGTCCTCGGTGGCGCGCTCGGTCCACCAAAATATGGCGCATCGACTTGGCGGCTAATGCAAAAAAATGCGCTCGCGTCATCGCGTTCTCGGTCGGCAGTTTGAGATACAGCTCGTGAATTAACACCGTCGGGGACAAAGACACAGTCGCCGGCTCGTCGCGCAAATAATGGGCCGCCAACCTGTGTAGATCGTTATATAGCCGTTCAATCCACTGCACCGACCCTACACACGTCTGCGGCAATGCTCCCAGGTCATTCGAATCGCTCATTTCACCCCCCTAAGAATCGCCAAACTGTTCCTTGGCAAGCAATTGTTGCCGGATGCGTGGAGCGTTAAGCGTTGCATGAAGTGATTTCGCCTTCATTGGCAAGGTTTCCAACCGGAAAGTACTGCGGATTGTAGCACAAAACGTCGCTTTAATTTTTTGAGCCAACAAAGCGAGGCTCAACGCCCGTATTGCCCGACCCACTCTACCTCATTGTTTTAAGGGTTCGTCGTTGAATATCATCGTGTTAGACAAACAGCCTGATGCAATTGCATTCTGGAGCACGATCGCAATGGAACTGCAGGCCGAGTGCACGATTGCTTCAGAGTATTCCCAGGAACTCTCGCACCTGACGATTGCTACCCCCAGTATTATTGTTGTTGACACATCGATTTGTTCGGGTGAATTAATGGACTTGGTTGCGACAATTCTCCATGATAAACCTGCGTCCACGTTAGTGGTCACTGGAACGGAGTTTTCTCCCCAGAAAATCGTTGAAATGTTGAATCGGGGCGTACGTTGGTTGTTCACCAAGGAACTTTCCCCAGACGAAGTTGACGCAGCCATGCCAACCATTCTGGAATTCGCTAAGGCAGCTTTCCAGGAGTGGAGCGATCACCTAAATCTGTCCAGCCTATTCGCAGAAGTCAGCAGTCGAGAGATTAGTGTGCTGAGGATGATTATGGAGGGCACACCCAATAAGATGATTGCGAAACAGTTAAACGTCAGCATTCGTACCGTTGAAGCTCGCCGTTCAAAGTTCTATCGAAAGCTAAAGGTGCGCAGCGTTGCTGAGCTGGTCCGAGTCGTCGACCGCGCCGAACGCTTGCGACAGCGATTTTCGGCTGTAACCGTTTTGCCGAATCTGATCACCAAGCACGAATGCTCGCTCTCGCTCAAGCGACCGTCGGAGTCGCTTTCTGGGCACGGTCGAGGTCTTATAAGCGAATTTTCCGCCTAATTTCGCGGGGCGATTCTCCTTGGGAATCCCTTTGCAGCCCAACAGTCATGCGAACGTGGACTACTTCTGGGCGCTAAGTTGTTTGTCCGTTTCCGACTGCTCGCGCGCCAACTGGTCCCAAAAGGACACGTACTTGGAATGATGCTTAATGTAACTTGGATCGAACACAGCGCGCCGCAGTTCTTCGCGTTGCTCAACTAACTTGCTGAGATCCTTAGGTTCGTCAGGATGAAAAACCGGACACGGCCGATCGTAAACGATTGTGGCACCATTCTTGCCGTCATCGTGAAACTGCGACAACCCAACGACGCGATTGGCGACGTAGATAGCTTCATTTAATTCATGAGTCACGATGAGAATCGTATATTCCGGTTGTCTCCCCTGGCGAATCGCGGCCAAATTCTCTTGATAGAATCTCAGCAACATTATTTGGAGACTCTCCCGCGTCGCTTCATCAAGCGCTCCAAAGGGTTCGTCCAACAGCAAGACTTTGGGTTTGAGGATTAAGGCTTGTGCGATAGCGACTCTCTGGCGCA
>SXGS01194515.1_pt1 | contig 15277 bp, 11 predicted proteins | sample 3174681 | NCBI WGS metagenome assembly SXGS01 (sample SAMN11356861, study PRJNA531348) | freshwater metagenome | isolation source: freshwater sample F1-80 | place: China: Fuxian Lake, Yuxi | collected 2017-12-25 | reverse complement strand
GAACTGCGGCTGCCACGCTGGTCGCATTCGCTCCGGCAGACTCGCCGGTCAGAAGTTCCAGCAGCCACGGAGTTGCCTGAGGAATTACAATCATTCGCTTCGGCCCCCCGGGAGTTCGGCTGCTGATCAGTACTGTAACCTCATTACTGTCCGACTCAACCGGTCCGGCGGGAGATTCCGTCGAGGCTGGCTGAGAACTGAAGGCATCGAATGGAGCCGCTGCGCCACCCGCGGTCTGATCGCTGACGACCCCGACGGACGTCGGCAACTCCTCCGCGGCATCAAATGCGGGCGAAGTTGGTTCCGGACCTGCGGCGGAATCGAATGCGGCCCGCGCACTGGTTGGCTCGGCAAAGGCGACGTCAGGCGTGGTCGACTCAAACTGCGGCTTCAGGATATGCTCCAGCTTCTGCTCCTCGAGCAATGTCAGGATCGCTTCGCGGGACATATACAGTCCCTGTTTTTCCCGGCGGTCCGCCGCACTGCAGACCGCCAGCAGATTGCCGCGCTCGTCGAACAGCCCGCCACCGGAACGTCCCTGGACAGGATCAAACGTGCAGGTGATATTTCCGGGCCCGTCGTACTGATTGACCCTGAGAATTTTCACGTCCAGGACACTCGGCGGCCGTCCATTGTCACAGCCCAGAGTAAACGCTGCCTGTTCCGGCAGAACCCCGGGCGCCTCATCCGTCAGCCGTACTGACGGCAATGGTGCCGCATTCCGAATCCGCAGCAAAGCCAGATCCAGACGATGACTCCCGCTGTAGTCAGTCACTGGAAAGCGGATCGGCTTGCCATTCTGAAAAACATCGATCTCAACGACCGCGGACTTGTCCTGCTCACGGAACAGGTGAGCACAGGTGAGGATCAGCGACATGCCCTGTTCGCTGTGAATAATTGTGCCGGTTCCAACGTCCTGCAGTTTACTGCCCGTAACCCTGACTCGAACCGTGGCCGCCGCCGCCGCTGCCGCTGCCAGCGAATCCGCCGCCGAATCAGAGTCGGGACTCGGACTTTGCCCGCGAATTGTGGCTTTCGGGAATTCGAATCCGGACCCGCCTCCGTTCCGCTGCCAGATACTGCTGATCAGGTCCTTCAGAGACGGCTTCGACGGCGACCCGGATGGCGTGACGGGCGGCGCCGCCTCAGCCAGCACGGCCTCACCCCGCCGGGACGACCGACGGTCCGTCTTCTGGTCACGGCTTGCCTCACCGAGATCCCGGCAGGCGCGTTCCAGTTCTCGCCGCAGCTCGCTTTCCGGTGTCAACCCCTGATAGCGACGAACCTCCCGGCCACCGGCCAGCACAATTAAAGTCGGCAGCTTCCGGACGTTATACTTGCGGTGAAGTTCCGGTTCCTCGGAGACGTCAATCTTCCGCACCTGGAAGCCGCTTTCTTCCAGTCGCTGCAGGACCGGAACCATCTGCTGGCAAGGCGCACAATAGCTGGCGGTGAAATCAAGCAGCACGACGTCCGGCAGTGGCGCTTCAGCAGGCACTGCACCAAGCATCAGCATCAAGATCGCATTCATGGTCGGCTTCCCTGCCAGAGAATGGATTGACAACGAACCAACAGGCTGTACAGCCCTGCACTACGGCTCCGCCGCAGGAATTTCCCGTGGGCACAATGTGCTGCCCTGCCCTCAGCAGGAAAACATTCCGGCAGAATGGACTGCCGTTCGACACCTGCTGTCGGCAGAAATTGCACGTTTTTCAAACCGTGATTTGCAGATTCTACAAATTCCTGGCCGTTTGGTGCAATTCCAACTTGCGTCATACTCCTGCCCCACAGCCGGAAATCATTCACAGGTTACCGGTAACGGCAGAGCCAGGCCTGACACAACACAGACCTGTCGCAATTCGTGTGCCGTGGCGGAGGACACCGCGGTATTTCTGAGTCTCGCGGGCTGCCGTTTGTGTGCGGCTCTTCCAGCGCAATCCGGATTGTCCATGAACTGTGTCCGGATCCGGGCAATCTCAGCGGAACATCCCAGAAAGGCATCGATCACGGCCGGGTCAAACTGGATACCCCGCTGCTGCCAGAGGATCTCCAGACATTTGCTGAGGGGAAACGGCTGCTTGTAGGGGCGGCGACTGGACAAGGCGTCGAAGACATCCGCGACCGCCACGATTCTGCCTTCAAGAGGAATGGCCTCACCCTTCAGTTTCAGCGGATAGCCGTTGCCGTTCCAGTATTCATGGTGAGTCTGCGCAATCATCGCCGCCAGTTGCCGCACGGGGCACGAGCAGATCCGACGCAGGTTCTGACTGACGTCAGGGTGCTTCCGCAGAAGACTCCAGTCGTTGCCGGACAGGGGATCAATCATCCGCCGACCAATGGCACAGTGCTCCTGCATCAAGGCATATTCGTCAGGTGTCAGCCTGCCGGGCTTGAAGAGAATGGTGTCCGGAATTTCGGACTTTCCGATATCATGCAGCCGGGCGGCCTGCTCCAGAATCCGCAGCCTGTGTTCCGGATAGCCCATCCTCTGTGCGATCACCGCGGCATACCGGCCGACGCGGAGCACATGATTTCCCGTATCGTCGTCCCGGTGATGTCCGTCTCGCTCCAGCTGCCCGCGAATGCCGCAGGGGCTGGCCTGTTCCGATTCGATGATCATGCTGCGAGATTCCATGTCGCACATGAGGACTGAACGCAGATGCCGGGTCTTCGCCGATCGGGGCAGCCGAGTGGTCGCGGCGGCATAATGTTCCGCCGGCAGGCCGAGACCCGGGCCGGTCAGACCCGGGCCGGTCAGACCCGGGCCGGTCAACCCCGGGGATATGCTCTGCCGGACGTCGGGGAGGCCCACTGGTTGATTTCTCCGCATGGCAACTTCGCGTCCGCGTCCCAGAGAATTCCGCATCTGCGGAGGATCAGCTGGCAGAACTTCAGGACCGGACTCGGATCTGACCGACAGCCTGCCGGCCCTCGTCTGCTCTACTCTGGAGCATACATCCTCCGGAATCACGGATTCCGCGAATCACCCTTTGGATGGCGTCGATTTCCGGCAACGTGGCTGAATCGGAGGCGTGATCCTGACGTTGCGGGAATTCGTCACATCCGGCACAACCACCAGATGGTGACCTGCGGGAACAGCTGTCAGCAATGGCAGGTTTTGTCAGTGGTTCTAAGGCTCGAAACTCATTTTGGAGCTGTACAAGTGCGGATTAGTGGAGATCAGTGTTTCCCTCTGTCCGCCGACACGTCGATCAGCACAGGCACACTGGCTCCGGCTCTTGTGCGTGGCCGGGCGGCTGCCAGTACTGCCCCGGCACCCACCCGAAGAGAAATTGTTCACGACGGTGGAGTACCGGGTGTGGCATCAATTCGCGGGCGGAGCGGGTTGACCATCCGGTGGTTGTAGTAACCTGCGCCCCGTCCAGCTGCGCCGTTCGTTTCTGCCGGCAAATTGCCAGGTACCGCTGAACGCTTCTTCGCTCTCATCAACCAGCCAGCGGAACGAGCCTGAAGAGGATGGATCGCGGAACCGCCACGTCCCGGCAATCACGAAACCTCCAGCACCATTTTCATTTTCCTCGTAGAAGATGTCGATCTCATCCAGTGTGTGCAGGCGTCCGTCGCCGGTTGAGTACGTTCCATGATTTCCATACAGCCGCACCTCGCTCTCCACCGGCCCGTTCGGGCTGATGTACGTTGTCTGCCAGGCAGAGGGGACGTACTGCTCGAAGCCGTTCATCTTGTAGAGATCAAACAGACCGTCGAGCATGTTTTCCAGTTCGTTGCGATCATTGTCGTCCATCTCGGCCAGCATCTGACTCACCCACGGCGACTGCATTTCCTGTCGCGACGGATTGGGAAGTGCAAGCAGCCCATCCGCATATTTCAGTCGGGCACGATGTTCGACCTCTTTCCGTGACGCGTTCGGCGTCAGCCTCTGTTCACTGCGAAACAGCAGTTCGTACTGCGTCTTCAGGGCAAAGCACTCCGGCGCTTTGATCGGATAATCGTATTTGAACAACTGCACGTTCACGTTCTGGTCACCGCCCGGTGCCAGATACAAATCGCGGACCGCCCAGGGGTGATAATCCGTTTGCCGGATCATGACATCCACCAGTGGTCCCAATCCGGTCGCATTCAGCACGTATTGATTCTGCTGTGGGACTGAATCCGCGGGTCGCTGCGGCGGCGCCGGTACACCCGGGGGCAGATTGGCGGCTCTGGCGGCCCGAACGATCGCTGAGCTGGACGGTACGGGCGGATTTCCCTGCCGGGCAAGATTCCAGACCTCCACCGTGACCTGCTGGGCAAAAACGGACGGTGTCAGACAAAGGCTGGAACACAGAATCAGGATGCGGTGCATGATCTGCTCCTCAGGAACATGGATGTGAAGGTCACGGCGTCCTTAATGAATCCAGACGTTGATCTGTGGTGGATGTTCGCGAAATTCCGGATAGTAATAAATGACTGCCACCCGAGTGCCGGCGGGGGTTGTTCCCGGGTGCTGATCGCTGGCAGCGCCGTTCCGCAGGGGCAGTCTCGGCACCGCTCGCTGTGCCAGATCATGATCCCTGTCGGGGGCGATCCAGTGGATTTCGATCTGGTCATCAGGACTATTCGCGAGGTCGCCGCGTGCATTTCGCACCTCGGCCTCAACCCTCGGACGGGTCATCGCGTGATCGAGGACATGACTTGTAAAGACGACGCCAAACGATCCGGTATCAGCGAGGCTCTCGGATACTGCAATCAGCGACCTGATTCCCGTTGTGACTCCCGTGGGGTACAGGTCATACAGCGGACTCACGTTCGATAAGTCATAAGTTTCGCCCGGCAGGAGTTGTTTTTCACGCGACTCGGGAAAAAGCAATCGGTAGCCCCCGAACAGGGCGGGGGCCAGAACCAGAGGAACCATCACGAGCCGCCAGCGCGTGCACATTCGCCGGATGACAACCCGGATCGCCGTGGCCGGCACACCTCGTGGCGAAGGCGGTTCGTCAAGTTCATTCCTGTTGCCGGGATCGGGACGCTTGCGCACCTGGTCGGCGAGATCACCGCGCCCGACTGCGTCCAGTGCATCGGCGAGGTCCGCGAGGCGTTCTCTGCTTTCCAGCCAGACCCAGATGCCGGCAGCTTCTTTGCCGTTGTCCCAGGTGAACTTGGTTGCCTCGGGGATCTCCAGCTGGATTGCCAGGGAATGCCAGTCCTGCAGCAGGCGCTCTTCAAACTTCCGTCGAATCTCACCAGCCGATGCCATGAATCGCGGGCCTTGATTGTTCTTGCCGAGTCCGGAGTTCATAATTCTGTCTTACGTCGACATCAAGGGCAATCGTCGGGCTGCGATCAATGGCAAGACTCACAGCGGGTCAGCTGAAACGACTGCACTCGGGTCTGGTCGCCGCCTTCAGCCGCGACGAACTGAACAGACTGCTCGCATTTGATCTGCAGGTGAGATACGACCGGATGGTTCGCCCGGGCAATCTGGAAGACGAGGTCTTCCAGTTGTGCGAATGGACCGAGCGTCACGATCGCTCGAGGGAATTGATGGTTGCTGCTCTGGCAGAACGACCTCAGAATGCTGAGCTTCGACAATTGGGGGACGAGCTGCTGCAGGGTGATCGGCTGGTGCAGCGACAGTTCGAACTTCACCGGCAGGCCGCCAGCGACGTTCAGGGCAGAAGTCAGGCAGAAATCGAGGCGATTCTGCAGGGGCTGCCTCCGGTGACTGGCCTGCAGGCGGCAGTGGCTCTGTCCGGTTCCGGCACCGGTGCAATTTCACTGATTGATGCATTTCGGAAACTGAACGCAGCCCGCAGGGCGATTTGCGTCATCCGTGTTTCCGGAACCTGCGTCGGCACCGGGTTCCTCATCAGCCGTCAGCACATTCTGACGAACCGCCACGTGTGCGATATTGCGGTACAGCTCGACGTGAATCAGATCGCGGCCGTCTTTGACCACTCCGGAGAACAGCCGTACGAGTCGCTGCCGGCGCGACCGGTCCGGCTCGTTCAGCCCCTCGTCGCCAGCGACCCGAAGCAACTGGATTATGCAGTGCTGCCGCTCGCTGAGCCTGTCGAGCCGGAGCGGCCATTCCTTTCGGCGTGCCTGGAACATCTTCAGGACAAGAGTGCAGTCACCGTCCTCGGGCATCCGGTCGCCGGAAGTCGTCCGCTCGAATTACAGACGGCCGCCGGCAGTATTCGGGATATCAATGACCATGACTATCGCATCGCATACACCGCTCAAACGGCACCCGGCTCTTCCGGATCCCCCGTGTTCAACGCTGCCTTCGAACTGGTGGGACTGCATCATCATGGGCAAAGGCTGGTGAATAATCACGGCATTCCGATCTGGGCAATCCATCAGGACCTGAATCGGAAGAGTCCCGGACTGATGTCAGTCATACCCGAACGCAGGTCCGGTGGGACAGGGCCGGTGGCTGAGCAGCCGATGCTGGAGGCCCCGGTCGTCCTGGCATATCCAGCGCCACGATTTCCGGAGCCGACGGAGACTCAGAAGCCGACAACGAACAACCCTCGCGGTTGTTTTAATGGACGTACCAGACTCGAGTTCGGCAGACGACTGCTCCATTCGTGGCCCGAACTGGCAACAGTCCTCGAAATCCCGGATCACACACAGGCAACGTGGAAGCAGGGGCGTGAAGCGGATGCCATCTGGGTGTGGCTTGATTCGAAAAGACTTCTGCCGTCGCTTCCGTCAGCCCTCGCAGAGATCGGGCGATCGGACCTGGCGGAACTTTTCGCGGATCGCCACGGCTGAACGGCCCGCGCCCCTGCAAGTCTCCTCGGTCCAGTACTCGACGGAGTGCCGGGGCTCTTCATCCTCCCTGCCGGATCACGTCTGCGTTTCCTGCTGCAGGTGCACTCCGCCGCAGCTCCTGCTCTGAGGGTGGCGAAGGGACATCAATTTCTGTAAACCATCACGTGAACGGTCGTCAGCACAGATTGACGCCACGCGGCGGCGCAGCGAATTCGCCTCCTGGCCGTTCGGCACATCGGCCGATCTTTTATCCGAGGAGTTTCTCATGGATCAGGCGGGTCATCTGCAGCGGTTGCGCGACATGTTGTCTCAGGTCGTGCCGCGGGAGATACAGGAAACGCCCGGGGCGGCCCTGGAATTCCCCGAACTTCCGGGACAGCTGCAGGAAGCGGCTGCCACCGGCTTCGCGCGGCTGGTTCGCCACGAAGAGATCACGCGGGACCAGCAGCATACGCTCGAAGCAATCATTCTGCCGCAGTTTCGCCCCGCTGTGAACATCATCGGAGGAACGTTTTCCACCCCACCGTTCCCCTGGGAACATCTGGGTCACGCCGACGTGCAGCCGAAACTTGTGACTTCGATTCAGTCGATCGGAAGAATCGAGGTGCCGCGGCATCCGTCCGTCCCGTATGCCGGAACAGGATTCGTCGTCGGCCCGAACCTGATGATGACCAATCGACACGTGGCGCAGATATTCGCGACTGGACTTGGCCAGCGACAGCTGTCGTTCAAACCGGGACGCACTGCTGCAGTCGACTTCAGACGCGAAGTCATCGCCACTGCGGCAGAACTCCTGCTGGTGAAACGGGTGGTGATGATCCATCCCTGCTGGGACATGGCACTGCTGGAGGTCGAGGGACTGTCCGCGAACCATCCGATGTTGAAGCTGTCGGTCGAGGACCCGGATGCACTCGCAGAGCATGACGTCGCCGTCATCGGGTATCCGGCCCAGGATTGGCGCAACGACACCAGTCTGCAGAACCAGGTTTTCGGCGGCGTTTACAACGTCAAACGGTTGCAGCCGGGCAAGCTGAAGGTGCGACGCACGATTGAGAGCTTCGGCAACAACGTCAGCGCCGTGACGCACGATGCCTCCACGCTGGGAGGTAACTCCGGTTCCGCGGTGATCGATGTCCAGAGTGATGGACAGGAATTCGAAGTTGTGGCACTGCACTTTGCCGGTCTGTACCTGGACGCGAACTTTGCTGTTCCGACATTTGAACTCGCTCGTGACGACCGGGTCGTTCAGGCGGGCGTTAACTTCGCAAAGCCCCTGCCTTCTGCCACGCAGGACTGGGCTGCGTTGTGGCGACTTGCTGACCGATTGCAGGAGACTGCTGTGGCGGCGGCTCCGGCAGTGAGCCATCCGTTTGCTGTCAGCGCGCCGGGAGTATCCTTCACGGTGCCGCTCACAGTGACTGTGTCGCTGGGCAGTCCACCCGGCAGTCCGGCTCCGGCCGGATTTGGCCCCCCCTCCAGTCTGACAGCGCCAGCCAGCTCCCATGCCCCCGCAACGGCTGAGTCACAGACGATCGAAGGCCTGTTTGGAACGGCCGACACGGAGGTCGTCAGGAAGGCGTACGACAAGTTCAGGTCGGACCGACTGCACAGGAATGAGTTTTCCTGGGAGAATGCACTGGCAACAGCCGACTGCAGCCATGTCGTCTACGAAGTTCCCTCGGTCGTGATCAGCACTTGTCGCAACAAATGGCAATTGCAGTCCTGCGAATTTGTTTCGACCGACGACACGGAATGCTTCGTCGCGTCTTCGGAGAAGGCGATCATCGTTTCCTTCCGCGGTACAAAGGGTGTCCGCGACTGGTTGATTGACCTCAACAGTCTCGCTGTCCACGCTCAGTACGGGACAGTGCATCGAGGCTTCTACTTTGCCTTCCAGTCGGTCAAATCTTCTCTGGAAACGCTCATTCGCCGAGAGAATCCGGCCGAACGCGCGATCATTCTCACGGGACATAGTCTGGGGGGAGCGCTCGCCACGATTGCGGCAGCAGAGTGGCGGGAAATGTTTTCGATCAGCAGTGTCTACACGTTTGGTCAGCCCTGTGTTGGCAGGAACGACTTCCGTACCTTTCTGTCCGGGCATTACGCGAACAATTTTTTCCGCTTCGTCAACGACGATGATATTGTTCCGCGGGTCCCTCCGGGATACGTCCATTTCGGCAGGCTGTATCACTTCGGAGCTGACGGCTCCGTCGGTCACGAATCAGTCGCGGCCACCACGGGCGAGCCAATCGCCGATACGCTCAGCGATGATGAGTTCGCGGAGTTGAAGGTTGCCCTGGAATCCGAGAAGTCTGGCGGTGCCACTGAAAGCGCGGGTCTTGAGGGCTGGGTTCCCAGTATCTCCGACCATAAACTGGATCGGTACCTGGCTCAGATATTGACGAACCAGCCATCGTGATTCGAAGGCGGTATCTGCAGGCGACCATCTGGCGGCTGGACCTGATTGTTTCGTTTTGACCGTAAAATTGCTGCCTGAAATCATCGGCCAGCTGATGAACTGATCCAGCGAATCCGAATTCGAGGCGCAGGATTCATGTGGCCGACGTTTTCATGAGTTTGTTCAACTGATTTTTTGGCCGGTCCTAAGGAATACCGCGAACGATCGTCGGTCCGATCAGTTTCGTGAGCCAGACCGGAAGTCGCTGCCAGATCCGGATCATCCGGTCGAAACGGCTGTTGTCAGGGCGGAGTTCGCTCGCACGTTCGTCCCGGACATACGCCTGCCACACGGCGGGGTATTCAGCCGAGCCCCACTGAGCCTTGAACTTGTGGGTGCCGCTGCCCTGTGAACTGCGGCCAAAGTCAAACATCGGCTGACCTCGCTCAACGGTGTGCTTCAGCACGTGCCAGTACATCAGCATATTGCAGCTGGTGTGGTTGTATTCACGGAGTGCGCTGGCACTGGGAATCAGTGTGACACCCGGGGCGTGCAGGAGAAATCCGGAGGCGACTGCCTTTCCCCGGAATGTGACCGTGCAGATCTCAGCCGCCGTTCCGAACTCACGCAGCATCATTCCGAACAACGACCTGGGAAACGGGGGCGTGCCGAGATCCCGCATGTTGCGGCAGAAGATCGTGTAGAATTCCGGCAGGCGCTCACTGTGCCCGAAACACACCTGCAGGTCCGGATTATCCAGCGGCCGGCGAATCTGACTGCGGACTTTCGATTTCAGACCGCTCCACAGCTCGTCGGCAGTTCTCGGCAGCGCCAGACGCAGATGAACCTTGTCCGTCCTGGCAGCTCTCAGCGCCGGATGTTCAATCCTGCGTTCATGCCGCAGTTCCAGCTGCTTCACATTCAGTTTCTCAGCCAGCGAAACCGCCGCATCGATCAGTTTCCGCGCGAGCGATTCCGAGTCGGCCAGAACTCCGCCCGTGTTCAGATACGGCTGACTGACCAGGAAGCGGCCGAACAGCGGTCCGGAGATGAACATCAGCGGCAGGACTCCCAGAATCGTACCGTGCCGCTCAGCCCAGACAAAATATGGGCGATGCCACAGCGCGGCACTGAAGATCGTGGCCCACTCAGCCCGCAGATGAAACCCGTCATAGCCCCACTTCACGAGGTACTCGTTCCAGCCGGCGGGTGCCTGCCGTTCGCAGCAGACGGTAATTCCGGATTCCGCAGAATGATCTTCGGCTGACATCATCAGTGATTCCACACCCGATTCGCCTGCGGGCTCGGCCATCGTCACTCCCTTTCCCCTGTCCGGCCCGCGTGCGCCGCGCTGCTCCCCTGCGCCGCGCTGCTCCCGTGCGTCGCGCTGCAACTCGCTCTGATCCGCATGAACGCGCCTGGCACCGGCGAGCCGAACGATCGGGCGACGGCCAGTGTAGGGCTTCACCCCGGATTGTGGAAACGGTTTTTTCAGGATCAGGAATCACAGTCGGGACGAATTCCTGTTCCCGGATCCGGTGCTCACTTCTTCAGACTCAGAATCGATGCCTTTCTGGTTTCCTCCTTCGGAAAGACTCTGCCGGTCACGATGGTCTGCCAGATCATACTTTCGCCAGACGGACAGTGTCTCGTGGAGGACGCGATTTCCCATCGAATGAGCCAGCACATTGATGCGTTTGGTGCAGGGATCATCATGTGGATTTGCCTCTGCCGAGTTTCGCCACTCCATAAACCGTTCAAACATGCGTGCCAGGGCAAAGGCACTGACGTCGGCTGATTTCTGGTCGGACCAGTATTCATTGACCAGCCCCTGGCTGGCATCACACGGCCAGATCACCGGGACCACCAGGACTTCATTGGCCTTCTTGCCGTTGCAGAGTCCCTGCGTTTCTTCGGCAGCGGCGAACACGTCTTCGGGCAGATTCGAAAACCCGTGGACGTAGAGCATCACTTGACGGTACCTGGATACCTTCAGGCCCTCCAGCAGTCCGGATCTGCCGGCTTGCCTCAGTCCAGTGTATGCACCAGCAGGCCGCTGCGAAGCTTGGGCTCGAACCAGGTACTCTTGGGTGGCATGATCTGCCCGGCATCTGATACGGCCATCAGCTGGTCGATTGATGTGGGGTACATCGACACGGCCGCTGCCCAGGTGCCGGATCGCACCAGCTGTTCCAGCTCTGCGGTGCCGCGAATTCCACCGACAAAGTCGATCCGTGGATCGCTTCTCACATCGCCGATTCCGAAGATCGGGTGCAACACACGTTCTTCCAGAAGGGCGACATCCAGTGACGCCGTCGGAGTATTTCGCGAAATGGACGAGGCTGACACCGTGACCAGCCACCAGCGCTGATCGACGAAGACCGAGAACGAGCCGGCTGCCGGCGGACTGGGATTGCTGGTCTCCACCACTGTTCCCACTTCCCGCAGCCGTTCCAGCAGCTGTCGCGGCGTGTGGCCGTTGAGATCCCGCAGCACGCGGTTGTAGGGCAGAATACGGAGTTCACTGGCCGGAAACAGGACGGTCAGGAACCAGTTGTACTCTTCCTGGCCGGTGTGCTGCGGATTGGCGAGTTTTCGCTGTACTCCCGCACGCCAGGCACTGGCAGCGCGGTGATGTCCGTCCGCCACATAAAACACCGGAACGGCTGACAGACTGCTGACGCAGGTCGCCGGGTCGCTGATCCGCCAGACCGTGTGCCGGATCCCGTCCACAGCAACAAAGTCGTACAGGGCGGCTGCCCGGGAAGCATCGGCCACAAGGGAAGTCACTTCCGGGACGTCACGGTATGTCAGGAACACCGGTCCGGCGTTTGCGTTCAGCGCCAACACGTGCCGCGTCCGATCGTCTTCCTTGGCCTGCCGAGTCTTTTCATGTTTCAGTATTCGGTTTTGCTCGTAGTCATCGATATGACAGCAGCAGACGACCCCGGTCTGGGACCGTCCTGCCATTGTCTGGCGGTAGGCGAAAACACCCGGCTGCGCGTCACGAATCAGCACGCCGTCAGACTGCAGCCGCTGAAAGTTCTCAGCCGCTCTGCGGTAGACCTGCGGGTCACAGGGGTCCGTCTCCGGAGGAAAATCAATGTCCGGCCGCACGACGTGCAGGAAGCTCAGGGGATTGCCCTGTGCCAGCGCGGCGGCTTCGTCCCGGCTGACCACGTCGTACGGAACGGAGGCGACACGGGACTCGAATCCGGGCGCCGGACGCAGCGCCTGAAATGCCTTGATGCGTGGCATGTCTGGGAGGTCCTTACCTGCAGGAAATGCGGAGAATCGTCAGAACGTCGCTGCTCACTTCAGAGGTTCCGGAACGGACCGGAATGGCCATGCAGGACTTCCGGGCGGATCCGGGATGATCGGCGATTTTCCGAATGCGAAATCGTCCGGCCGGAGGTTCGCCGTTTTCCAGAATGTGTCGTCCGCGATAAAACCGTAGAAAGCCGGGAAGAACGGGTCCACAAATTCCACATCCGCCTTTGCGGGGACGTCCTGACCGGTCAGGAAGAGCGCGGCGTTGACCACCATTCGCCGCAGATCCTGACTGACGAAGTCGACCGCGGCTCCGGCCGTGGTGCAGAACGCCTGACCGTGCGACTTCCCGTCGGGACTGCTCCAGGGATGGAGCCAGGCAAGGGCCTGCATCGGTCGATTGCGTTCATCGTCCAGAACCCGCGACTTCGGGTCCAGCGTTTCCGTAATGGCGCCGCGCATCAGGATCGTGTCCATGTCGGTCAGGTGCTGCACACCGTAGACGTCGCTGGGTGCGAACACATCCTGCACACCCCGCAGGACTGGGTGATTTTCGGCGCCCGGTTCAATCACGCCGCGGGCGCCCTCGACCTTGTGTCGGCCATGATGACTGACCCACTGTTCGCCCAGAATGCGGAGTCCGAATTCATCGAAACTGATCGCTTCGCCGAACTTCTGCGCGCCGCGAAATGCATGCGTGGCCGTTCGCAGGCCAATCAGTGGTCTGCCGGAATTCAGATACTGCGTCACATAACCCGCCTGCTCCGGACTCGGCTGCCGGAATCGCGTGGCAATGATCATCAGATCCGCCGTTTCAAGCACCTGAAGTCCCCGCAGGCCCTGCTGGTTATTCGCATCAATATATGTGGCTCCGTCAGGCCCCATGGCGAATACCACGGTGCACCGAAAGCCGTATCTTCGGCTCAGGATCTTGCCCAGCATCGGCATCACCTGCTCCGAGCGGTACTCTTCGTCACCTGCGACCAGCACCACGTGTTTCGAGTCGGGGGCCACCGTGTCGGGTTCCAGGACCAGGGTCCCCTGCGCAGAAAGTGTTCCCTGCGCAGACACGCTGCCGCAGTACAGCAGCGCCGCAGCCAACAGGCAGACCTGCACCAGCACGCGGCAGAACGCTGCCGAACAGCGCGACTGCTGCCATCGGTTCCGCGCCGACGGCGGCGGGCCGCTCACGGTTCCGATCAGGGGAGAAGTCGACTGAGGCACGCAGATGTGCAGCATGGTTTTCACCTGTGGGCTGGGTGATTTGTGTAAACGGATCGACTTACGGTCCGATCGGTCGGGATCTGGCAGATGCCTGAGCCGAACTGCCGACCGGAATCACCTGATCATAGTCACTGGTCAGAGGATTCTGAATCGATCTGAGGAACTGCCGGTGGAATTCCGGTGGTCCAGGATGTTCGTCAGGAGTGAAACCGTCCGGGAGGTCGCACCCTGCTGGGTCAGCACGATCTGCTGAGCGTTTCGGCCGAGCGTCTGGCGCCGACCTGGATCCGTCAGCAGATGTTCCAGTGCCGGAAGCAGGTCTTCAGGCTGCGCCAGCGGCAGACAGGCCGCGGCGTCCTGCAGAGTGGCCACGACATCGCGAAAGTTCGAGGTGTGCGGCCCGAACAGGACCGCCGCGCCGTAAGCGGCGGGTTCGATCATGTTCTGTCCGCCCCGACTTCCGAAGCTGCCGCCCACAAACGCGATCTCGGCCAGCCCCCAGCAGGCCCCGAGTTCTCCGATTGTATCCAGCAGGATCACCGGTTCCGGGCCGGACGTCGCACCGGCTGCCGGCGCAGCAGAACCGGGTGTCTCTCGCGACTCGCCAGGTGAATTCTGCCTGTCGCTCGGCCCGGGGGGCAGCATTGACCGCCGGATCAGCGGCAGGCCCGCGTCCTGCACGAGATGCGCGACTTCTTCAAATCGTTCCCGATGCCGCGGCACCAGGATCAGACGCAGTGCCGGCCAGCGCCGCTGCAGCCGCTGCCACGCGCACAGAGCCAGTTCTTCTTCCGGTGACTGGGTGCTGCCTGCGATGAAAACGATGTCCGTATCGCGGATTCCGAACAGTTCACGCAGGACCTGTGTCGCGGGGTGCCGCCGATCCGTCACAACGCCGTCGAACTTGACTGATCCGGTGACGTGTACCTGAGAGTGCGGAGCTCCGAGGGCAATCAGACGTTCGGCATACTGCGGCGTCTGTGCGGCGATCAGCCGGGTGCGTCGCAGCATGGGTGCCGTGATACGGCGAATCCGGCTGTACCCGCGGAAGCTCCGATCACTGATGCGTCCATTGACCACGGCGACGGGGATGGACTGCCGACTGCAGGCCGAAATGAAATTCGGCCAGAGTTCGAGTTCCATCAGGACCACCAGTGCCGGCTGCAGCCTGTGCAGAGCTCGGGAAACCGCCCACGAGAAATCAAGTGGAAACCAGGTGACGGTGGATTCCGGGAAGTGCTGCCGCGCCAGATCGAACCCCGTGTCCGTCGAGGTTGTCACGATGATCTGATACTGATCCGCCGCCTGTGTGCGAAATTCAGCCACAATCTTGCGGAGCTGAATCACTTCTCCAACGCTCACAGCATGGAACCAGACCGCCGGACGGTGGTCAGCGGGAATCGGGAGAGCACCTGCGAATTTCTGCCGCAGCCCGCGGCGATAGCGGCCATGCCGCACCGCGCGCCAGATCAGGATCGGGCCGAGCAGCGCAAGCAGACCGGCATAGACGGCGTTGAGCATCCAGCTGGTACACACACGAGGCAAGCTGCGTTCCTCTGATCCGGCAGGTTGCCGCGGCAGGTTGCCGCGGCTGTCCCAGAATCGTCAAAACAGAACAAGGAGCATCAGCTGCCGCAGCACTTCTTG
>SXGS01106214.1_pt1 | contig 15277 bp, 16 predicted proteins | sample 3174681 | NCBI WGS metagenome assembly SXGS01 (sample SAMN11356861, study PRJNA531348) | freshwater metagenome | isolation source: freshwater sample F1-80 | place: China: Fuxian Lake, Yuxi | collected 2017-12-25 | reverse complement strand
GGCACCGAACTGACCCCGGCCCTGGGCATCGGAGCCTTCGCCGATAAGACCCTGGTGCACGAGATGCAGTGCACCAAGGTCGATCCGGAGGCCGACGCCGGCGTGGCGGGACTGCTGGGGTGCGGCGTGATGGCCGGGATCGGAGCGGCGATCAACACCGGCGCTCTCACCCGCGATGACACCGTCGCCGTGATCGGCTGCGGCGGCGTGGGAGACGCCGCCATCGCCGGGGCGGCGCTTGTCGGGGCGAGGACGATCATCGCCGTCGACACCGACGACACCAAGCTCGCCTGGGCGCGGGAGTTCGGCGCCACCCACACCGTCAACGCCCGGGAACTCGACGTCGTGGAGACCATCCGCGATCTGACCGACGGCGTCGGTGCGGACGTGGTGATCGACGCCGTCGGCCGCCCGGAGACCTGGACGCAGGCATTCTACGCCCGCGACCTTGCCGGAACCGTTGTGCTGGTGGGCGTTCCGACCCCGGACATGCGCCTGGAGATGCCGTTGGTCGACTTTTTCTCCCGTGGCGGATCCCTGAAGTCGTCCTGGTACGGCGACTGTCTGCCCGAGCGCGACTTTCCCACCCTGATCGACCTCTACCGGCAGGGCCGTCTCCCGTTGGAGCGTTTCGTCTCCGAACGCATCGGCCTCGAGGATGTCGAGGAGGCCTTCCACAAGATGCATGCCGGTGAGGTTCTGCGCTCCGTGGTGGTGCTGTCATGACCGGCATCCAGCGGGTCGTCACGCACGGCACCTTCGAACTCGACGGCGGCAGTTGGGAAGTCGACAACAACGTCTGGATCGTGGGCGGTGACGCGAACGTCATCGTCATCGATGCCGCCCACGATGCGCAGGCCATCGAGGATGCCGTGGCCGGACGCAACGTGGTCGCCGTGATCTGCACCCACGGTCACAACGACCACATCACCGTCGCCCCGCGACTCGGCGCCGACCTCGACGCGCCGGTACTGCTGAACCCGGCCGACACCATGCTGTGGGAGATGACGCACGGCGACAAGGAGTTCCGTCCGCTGAGCGACGACCAGGTGCTGTCCGCCGACGGAATCGAGTTACGGGCGATCGCCACCCCGGGGCACTCCCCCGGGTCAACCTGTCTCTACGCCCCGGCGCTGGGTGCGGTGTTCTCCGGCGACACGTTGTTCTGCGGCGGACCCGGCGCGACCGGGCGTTCCTTCTCGGACTTCCCGACGATCCTGCGGTCGATCAAGGACGAACTCGGCGCGCTGCCCGCCGACACGGTGGTCTACACCGGCCACGGCGACTCCACCACGATCGGGGGCGAACTGATCAATTACGACGACTGGGTGGCCCGCGGCAGCTAGTCCAGCTGTGCGGAGCTGCGCGGATCGACGATCACCTTCGCGTGTTTCTCCGGGTCGCCGAGCGCGGTGAACGCCCCGGCCACGCCGCCCAATCCCACCTTCCCGGTGATCAGCGGGGTCGCCTCGAGTTTTCCGTCGGCCAGCATGTGCAGGCTGTCGTAGAAGTCCAGCGGGGTGTAGCCGAAGACGAACCGCACGTCCAGTTCCTTGGCAAGCGCCATCGTCGGCCTGATCCGGTCGGCGCCCATGCAGACCCCGACGACGATGACCCGGGAGTTCAGTGGCGCATCCGCCATCACGCCGTCGATCATGCCGGGCACACCGACGCACTCGAAGATCACCGGCCGCTGGGGCCCGGCCGCGCCGGTCGCCTCCGCGGCCCGGTACACATGCGACCAACCGGGCAGCCTGCGCAGCTTGTCCATCGAGGCCAGCGCCAGTTCGTAGAGCTGGGGCGCCGCGGTGATCACACCCTTGGCGGTGACCTTGGCATACGGCGAGTCCACCGCCGGGTCGACGACGACGTCCGCACCGCAGCGGCGCGCCAGCTCGCGCCGGGCCGGCGAGAAGTCACTGGCGATGACGGTGCCCACGCCGGCGGCCTTCAGCTGACAGATCACCCCCAGCCCCACCGGTCCGCAACCCAGCACGATCGCGGTGTCACCCTTTTTCACCTCGGCGCGGCGCACCGCGTGCAGGGCCACCGCCATCGGCTCGGTCAGCGCGGCGATATCGGCCGACAGGCCATTGGGCACCGGGAAGGTCAGCGACGCCTCGACCAGCACCCGTTCCGCGTATCCGCCGGGCGCCAGCGGCGAGAGCCCGGTCAACTGGACACCGCCGTGGGATCGCACCAGCGGGAAGGAGACCACGGTCATGCCCTCCCGGAGTTTCTTGGGAGTCTTGCGCCCGCGTTCGGTGATCACACCGCAGAATTCGTGCCCCATGACCGTCGCGGTCTCGCCGCGCATGAAGTCCGGGTAGCCGACGCCTTCCATGACATCGGTGAGATCGTCGGCGTGATCCTTGGCGTGCAGGTCCGACCCGCAGATCCCGCAGGCCCGCACGTCGAGCACCAGCTGACCCCCGGCCGGACGGGGATCGGGCAGATCGACCACGGACAACGTTCCCTGCGAGCAGCTGACAGCCTTCACAACGGGGAGTCTAGGCCGTCATCTCCCCTCGAGGATCCGGCGCTTCTCGGCGTTGAACTCCGACTCGGTGAGCGCGCCGGAATCCCGCAGTGCCGCAATCGTCTTCAGCTGCTCGAGGCGAACACCCTCGTCGGTGGGGATATAGGGATCCGCGGCCTCCGCAGGTTTCCCCGCGGCGCGGCCGCGACGCCGGAACCACCACATCGCGATGGCCAGATCGACGCTGACGACCGACAGCGCGACGAACAGCCAGAGCGGACCCTCGACGGACCGGGTCTGCCCGAACGACAGATGCGGGTCGACGTAGCCGTTCACCGGCCCCTCCGCGACGACCCGGTAGTCGCCCTCGGTGGCGACCTTCATGAACCAGACCCGGCGATGGGCGTCGTCGCCGATCACAACCGTCTCGCCGAGATCCTCGGTGACCAGCGGGTCGCTGACGCCGTCCGGCGGGGTGATGTCCATCGTCAGCGGCGGAACCCGCATTCCCCGGCCCTGATGGTCGCGAACGTGGAAGCTGACGATGGCCTCACCCGCGGGCAGTCGCACGATGCCCGTCCCGGGTATCGGCACCTCCCCGTAGTTGCCGTACTTCTCCCCGGCGATGCCGATCGCCGCGGTGGTGATCAATCCGCCGACCGAGACGGCCACCAAGAGGCCGACCAGGATCGTCAGGACATGCCGCGCACGCATCCGCCGAGTGTGCCACGGAGGGGTTTGCCGCGCGGCCACCGACGACTACGGTCGCCTCAAGACACCCGAGGAGGTTGCGATGTCCCCCGAGAAGCCAGACCGTCACGCCGGTGGCCCGCTCACCCGGTTCGCCGTGCGCTACTGGGTGGCCGTCGCGCTGATCGCCCTGGCCGGAGTCTTCATCGGACAGAACCGCGACCGCCAGAGCGTGCACCTGCTCTGGATCACGGTGGATTCCCCGATGTGGCTCCTGCTGGCCGCCATGCTCTTCGTCGGAGTGATCGTCGGTCTGCTGCTGCACCGCCGAAGGACCTAGCGCCGTGCGCGAGTCCAGCATCGTGGTGCGGCCCCAGCCGATGGAGAGCGCCACCTACACCGCCTCCTCGCGACTTCAGGCCTCCGGGTTGGATTCCGGCATCAGGCTTTTCGAACAGGCGGCCAGGGTCGTGCCGTTACCGCCACCGCCACAGCCGGTCTCGATCGCCGACTACGGGGCGGCCAATGGGTACAACTCGCTCCTGCCGGTGGGCGCTGCGGTCGGCGCTCTGCGGGCCCGCACCCGCGCCGACCACCCCATCCTGGTCACCCATACCGACCTGCCGGACAACGATTTCACCGCGCTGTTCACCACCCTCGCCGAGGACCCGGACAGCTACCTGGCCAGGGATGCCGCGACCTTCGCCGCCGCGGTGGGCCGGTCCTTCTACCAGCAGATCCTGCCCTCGGAAAGTATTGCGCTGGGATGGAGTTCGTGGGCCACCCACTGGCTGAGTCGCGTTCCCGCGCCAATCCCCGACCACATCCACATCGCGCACAGCACCGACGAACAGGCCCACCGCGCCTACGCTGCCCGGGCTGCCCTGGACTGGCACGACTTCCTGGCTTTCCGTGGCCGCGAACTGGCGCCGGGCGGACGCCTCGTGGTGCTGACGTTGGGCCTCGACGACGACGGCCTGCCCGGGTTCGCCGGGGTGATGGCCGCCATGCTGGCCGGGCTGCACGGCATGGCCGACGCCGGCACGCTGCGCCCCGAGGAACTCCTGCGGATGGCCATCCCGACGGTCGGCCGCACCGAGGAGGACCTCCTCGCCCCGTTCGCGCCGTCGGGCCGCCTGGAGGGCCTCTCGGTGGAGCACCTCGAACTGTTCGACGCCGGGGACCGGTTCTGGGCGCGCTACGAATCCGACGCCGACGCCGAGGCGCTGGGCGCGGCCTGGGCGGGCTTCGCGCGGGCCGCGATCTTTCCCACCTTGACCACCGCACTCGAGGGCGGGCCATCCGGCGCGCGGGCGGCCGCGTTCGTCGACACCCTTGAGGCCGCGATGACCGCGCACCTCGCCGGGTTGCCCCGGCCGATGACCATCCCACTGGCCGCGATGGTCTTCGTCAAACACTCCCGGTGAGCCGCGGGGGCAGTCGGCCTGCGCAGCGCCGCACTCAGCGAATGGTGCCGTGCCCGGCGATCAGCGGCAGGTCCAGGGCCGTCACCCACCCGGGCGGCAGGTCGTTGACCGCCGGGACGGCGTTGAGCGCCCGCAGGCCGGTGGCCAGACAGCCGGCCGTGGCGGCGTCGCGCCCGGAACCGTCGGTGAACCGGAACGCGGTCTCCTGGAAGATGCTCGGCGTTCCCTCGATATCGACGCGGTAGACGTCATCGGAGTCTCCCGACGGCCAGTCCGGGGCGGCGTCGTGGCCGATCCGGTTGACGTGCTCGAGTTGGATGCGGGTCTGACCCTGATAGACGCCGTTGATGGTGAATCGGACCGCGGCCACCCGGCCGGGTTCGATGACGCCCTTGACGGTGCGGCGTGGGGTGTCGGTCACCCACTTGTCCCAGGTGGTGGTGATCTCGTCGAGTTCGATGCCGGCCGCGTGGGCAATCATCGGCACGGTGGCTCCACAGGCGAACACCAGGATGTCGCTGTTCTCCAGCAGCGGGGTGAACTCGGGTTCGCGGCCGATGCCCATCTCGAACTCGTAGTCGCCCTCGTAGTTGGTGTAGTCCAGCAGTTCGGAGGCCCGCACGCGGCGTACTTCCGAACACAGGCCCATCAGCGTCATCGGGAACAGGTCGTTGGCGAACCCGGGATCGATACCGGTGGTGAAACAGGACGCCCCACCCTCCTCGCAGGCCGCGGTGATCGGCTCGATCCAGTTCGGCGGGTTCAGGTGCATCGCGGGCCAGACCCACGGTGTCATCGCCGTCGAGCAGACGTCGATGCCGGCCCTCAGGAACCGTCCGATCAGGTCGATGTTGGCGTCGGCGTGCGCGGCGGTGGGCCCGTAGTGCACCAGCGCGTCCGGTCGCAGCGCGATCAGCGCGTCGACGTCGTCGGTGGCGGCGATACCGACGGGTTCCGGCAGCCCACAGATCTCACCGACGTCGCGGCCCACCTTCTCCGGGTTGCTCACCCCGACGCCGACCAGGTCGAACTCCGGGTGCCGCAGCACCTCGGGGATGACCATCTTCCCGACGAACCCGGTCCCGTAGACGACGACCCGCTTGACCATTTCAGTGACTCTCCTTGGCGCGCAGCGCATATCGACGCTCCGCATATTCCAGATCGTCGCGCCACAGCCGGGTCGCGGCGATCTTCATCAGCGGCTCGATGATGGGGGCCGCCCGCAGCGCATACCGGAAACCCGAGAGATCGGACTGGGCGATGACGGCCTCGATCACCGCCGTACGCGGCCGACCGTCGGGGCCCGTTCCGACCGGGGTCGCGTGGGTTTCCACGACACTGCCCGCACCCTGGCCGTCGACGATGTGCATCACGATCGTGCGCGGTTCCGGGCAGCTGAACTCGGCGATCACCGGCGCGCCGAGCCGGCCCATATGGAAGGTGACGGCGACCTGGAAGACGTCGGCGTCCTCGTCGGCGTCGACCGGCGGGGCGCTGAGCACCTGGAGTTGGGCGAACGAGTACGGATGGAACCAGGCACCGTGCCACGGATCCAGACGGTTGGAGATCACATCATGCGGCTCGCACACACCCTCCAGACGGGTGACCGCGGCCAGCCGGGCTCCCTGCGGGCGCGCTGGCAGCACCGGGGCGTCCAGGGGCTCCTCCCCGCCCACCCGGTCGAGCCGGACCCACACCAGCACGCCGTCGTCGAACGCCGGCAGCGGCTTCCAGCCGAATTCCCGGCTGCCGTCGAGCCGCAGCCCGTGCCACGGGCAGATCAGTCCGCCGCATTCGACCCGCCCGGTGGACAGGTCGGCCCCGAGATGCGGACACGAGGCCGGGCCGACATGCAGACCGCCGGCCTCATCGCGCCACGCGACGATCTCGGTGCCGGCGATCTCGGTGCCGAACGGCCGATCGGCACGAACATCACTGCTGGCGCCGAAGACGAACCAGTTACCGCTGGGCCGACGTTGCGCACGCCGCAGGGCGGCGTCGATGATGGCCGGCTGGGCATCCTGAAAGGTGGGCTTCTGCGCGGCCCAGTCGATCTTCGGAAGGACCTCCAGCGGAACGTCTTTGGGCATTCGCTTCGCCACCACCGACCACAGGTCCATCACCGTGAGCCTTTCTCCGCGAGGCCTTTCTCCGCGAGCCGCCGAAGCAGGGGCGAGCGGCCTCGCACCGGCACCGTATACAAGGTGTGGCCACTGACCCCCCAGCCCGCCAGCAACCGGTTGGCCGCCGACCACCCGGTGGTGGCGGCCCGCTCCATCAACGCTACCGGCAGGTCGATCCGGATTCCGTCGCCGGCCAGCATCAACCCGGGCACCCCGGTGTCCACGGTGGGACGCTCGGCAAAGGACCCGGGCGAGAACAGCGGGCAGTCCTGCTTGAACAGAATCCGCTCCGCGACGATGCCGGCCCGGGCAGTCTCCGGATACAACTGGTGCAGCCGCGACAGCATCTTCTCCCGCAGACCCTCGAACGGCGGCGGATCCACGACGGAATACGAGTGCACCTCGACCACCGAACCGCCGTGCTCGCGGGCCCATTCGGCGGCCTGGCGTTCGTAGTTGCTGACCACGCTGATGTTGTCGATCGGCTCGAGTCCGCCGGTTCCGAGGAAATCCGGGCGGTCGTCATCGACCGGGCGGTCCAGCCAGAGCCGCTGCACCACGAAGGGCGGGGCGAGTTCCATCGCCGCCACCCGCCGGCGCCAGGACTCGTCGCCCAACCCCGGCGATGCGGCCACGATCCTCTGCAGACCACCCGTGTCGACGGCCAGAACCACACCGTCGGCATCGATCACCCGGCCGTCGTCGGTGTGCACCGCGAACTTCTTGGACCCGCCGACCGACACTGAATCGGCCGACACCGAGGTGTGGAACTTCACCCCGCGTCCGCTCAGGTACTCACCGAGCGGATTCCACAGCGCGGTGTCGAAATTCGACTCCGCGACGTCGAAGACCAGGCCTTCGCTGGAGCCCAGGAAGTACATGTGGAACATCGCCGCCAGTTCGGCCGCCGACAGCCGTTCGGGCCGGGCGAAGAAACTGCGGGCGAACACCTCGAAGGCGAGGTGGCGGGCAGCCTGCGGAAAGTTGATCTCATCGAGGAAAGTGCCGGCATCGCGGTCGTCGAGTCGCTCGTAGATATCGGGCACCGACACCGCGGCCAGCGGCGCAGCCGCCTTGGCGTCGATCCGCACCAGGTCCCGGAACCGGAAGGTCGGGCTGCGTAGCGCGAAGACCAGCGCGTTCCACGGCGGACTCTGGGGCAGCCCCCGGAAGGTGTCACGGCGGCCCTGACCGTCGATGAGCGGGTAGTCCTCGACCGGGCGAAGCCGCCGGAGTTGCGGGTCGCTGCGTTCCAGCAGCGCCCGCAGGTTGTAGTACTGGCGGAAGAAGGCGTGGAAGCCGCGGTTGTTGGCCACCTCGGTACCGGCCAGCGGACCCTCGTCGAGACGCTCGGTCCAGCCGGCCACCCGGCCGCCCAGGTTGGGTTGGCGTTCCAGGACGTCCACGGTCACGCCGCGTTCGACCAGACCGGCCGCGGTGGCCAATCCGGCGATGCCGGCGCCGACCACGACGACGTGCGGGACGGCGGCCAGTGCGGAGGCGTGCGGCACCCCGGTCGGCCCGGGGTGAGCGACGCGGCGCGGATCTTTCGGATCTTTCATTGCGGAGCATCTCCCAGGAAGGTGTGCACGATATTGCGCTGCCAGCCCGGCATGGTCTCGCTGTGCACTCCGGCGAAACCCGCGGCGACCAGACGGCGCTGGACGTCCGCGGCGCCGTCGAAGCTGTTCACGCTGCGCCACAGATGACGGTAGAGGGTGCTGTCCCCGGTGCGCCGCCAGCCGGCCGGGATGATGATGCCCCAGCAGACCGCATTCCAGATCGCCTGGGCGGCCCGGGAATCACGCACCGAGTACTCGTGCACGGCCAGCGTCGCACCAGGCGCCAACAGCGCGCGGAACCGGCGCAACTGGGCGTCCGGGTCGGCCAGGTTGCGGAGCAGGTAGGCGGCCAGGATGCCGTCGAACGGCCCCTCGACCCCGGCCTGCGACAGCGCCTCGATCGGGGTGTGCACGAAACGTACCGAGTCCGGCCAGGCCTTGGCGGCGGCCTGCTCCAGCATCCCCGCCGAGGCGTCCACGGCGATGATTTCGGCGTACGGGGCGGCCTCCAGCAGCGCCGCGGTCGAGGCGCCCGTCCCGCACCCGGCGTCGAGAAGACGCAACCCCCGGCCGCCGCCGGGAATCCGCATCCGCCGCGCGGAGATACGCAGATGGTCGTGATAACCCGGGTTCGCGCCGACCAGCCGGTCATAGGCCGCGGCGCCGACGTCAAAGGCCCCCGGGACGTCCGCCTTCGGCAGGCCGTCCGCTCCGATGCTCACCTGCGCCCCACCCCCGCGGCGATCGGGATGCGCCCGGCCGGGCGCAGCAGGCGGTGCCACGTGTTGTCCATCAGACCTCTATCAGAACACGGTCAGGCCGCGCGGGCCCGCCGGGCCCGGTGGGCGCGAACCAGACCCTTGCCGAACACCTGGAGCCGCCGCCCGGTCCCGACCGAGGCCCTTTCGCTGAACACTGCGAAGTCCATCTCCTCGATCCGGTCGAGGATCTCCGAGTACAGGGTGAAGGCCGTCGTCACGCACGGCCGGGACGCCGGGGCCAGCAGGGCGATGCCCTTGTAGGCCTCGCGGTAGATGGCCCGGGTGATCTCGTGCTGGGCGGCCAGGGCCTGACGGACCCGGGCATCGGTACGCGCGGTGCGCTGACACCAGGTCAGCAGTTCGCGGTCAACCCCGAAGGCGGCGAGTTCGTCGGCGGGCAGGTAGACCCGGTTGCGTTCCAGGTCCTCGTTGATATCGCGCAGGAAGTTGGTCAGCTGGAAGGCCCGCCCGAGCGCCTCGGCGCAGGGTTCGGCGTCCCGCAACGGACCCACCGTGCCCAGGATCGGCAGCATCTGCAGCCCGATCACCTCGGCCGAGCCGCGCATGTAGCGGTTCAACGCGGGGCGGTCCGGATAGTCGGTGACCGTCAGATCCATCCGCATCGACGCCAGGAAGTCATCGAACAGGTTCAGCGGGATGCGGTACGTGCGCGCGGTGTGCAGGACCGCCGGCAGCACCGGCTCACTGGCCTCGTCGCCGTCGAAGAACGTCGCGGCCAGCCGCTCGAGGCGAGCTTCCCGGTCGGCGACGCTGGCATCGGACTGCAGATCGTCGAGGATGTCGTCGGCGTAGCGGGCGAACCCGTACAGGGCGTGCACGGCGGGCCGCTGCGACGGGGCCAGCAGCCGGGTGGCCAGGAAGTAGGTGCGTCCGTGCTCGGCGTTGAGCTGCCGGCAGTACCGGTAGGACTCACGCAACCGCGCATCGGAGATCCCGGCGGCGTGCAATTCGGTGCTGATCACGCCGTTGCCCGCTTCGATGGAATGACCGTCGGGCGTTTGGCGCCCGCCGGTCCGGTGATACGTTCGGCGGCCAGCCGCCCGGAGATCAGCGCAGTGGGCACACCCACGCCCGGCACCGTCGACCCGCCGGCCAGCACCGCATTGTCGATGCCGCGCACCAGGTTGGCGGGTCGGAACGGTCCGGTCTGGGCGAAGGTGTGCGCCAGCGCGAACGGGGAACCCGCCATCATGCCCTGACGGGCCCAGTCGGCCGGGGTGACGACGTCAAGGATGTCGGCGTCGCGGTCCAGTCCTGGCATCAGGCGCTCAGCGGCCGTCGCGAGCATCGTCCTGGCGTAGGAGTCACCCTCGGCTGCCCAGTTGATCGTGCCCACATCGAGGTTCGGGCAGGGCGCCAGGACGAAAAGCAGGTCCCGCCCGGCCGGGGCCAGGCTGGGATCGGTGGCCGTCGGCATCGTGACCAGTAGTGACGGGTCGCTCATGAGCACCCCGTCGTCGATGATCTCGTCGAAGGTCGTCGACCAGTTCTTGCCGAAGCTGATGTTGTGGTGTTCCAGCGCCCCGTTGACCGACGGAACACCCACGTGCATGACGACCGCCGACGGGGAGGGGCGGTACTTGATCGAGCGGCGGGGCGTGCGGCCCAGGAGTTGGTAGGTCAGCGGCAACTCTGTGGTGAGAACCGCTGCATCACAGGCAATACGGTCTCCGGAGTCGGTACACACCGCCGTCACCCGCGAGCCGGACCGCTCCAGCTTGGTCACCGAGGTCTCGTAACGGAACTGCACGCCGGCATCGGCGGCCGCCTTCGCCATCGCCTCCGGAACGGCCCGCATCCCGCCGCGCGGGAAGTACACCCCGGCGATGGTGTCCATGTAGGCGATCACCGCGTAGGCGGCGAGCGCCTTCTGGGGCGGCACCCCGGCGTAGAGGGCCTGGAAGGTGAAGATCCGTTGCAGCCGCTCATCGGTGATGAAGCGGCCGACCATCTTCTCCCAGCCGCGGAAGCCGCCGATGGCCGCCAGCCGCGCCAACTGCGGGGTCAACAACGACAGCGGCGAGGAGAAGTTGGATCCGATGAAGCCGTCGATCTCCAGCTTGTACAACTCGGTCAGCCAACTGCGCAGCCGCCAGTACCCGGCGACCTGGTCGGGCCCGGCGAACTCTTCGATCGCCGCGGCCATCCGGTTGCCGTCGGCGAATACGTCCAGCGTGGTGCCGTCGGCGAAGGATGCCCGGTAGGCCGGTTCGGACGGCACGATCTCGAGGTACTCGGCCATGGTGGCACCGATCGCGTCGAAAGCGTCCTCGATGATGTCGGGCATGGTCAGCACCGTGGCTCCGGTGTCGATCCGGTAGCCGCGGATGTCGGCCTGGCCGACCCGGCCGCCCGGGTAGCTGTAGCGCTCGACGACGGTGACCGAGCGACCCTGACCGGCCAGATGCATGGCGGTCGACAGGCCGGACAGACCGGCCCCCACCACGACGACATGGTCTGTTCTTCCGGGGATTGTGCGCACAGTGCTCATTGCAGGGGCTCCTTCATTCAGGTCGTGCTCACGTCGTTCGGCGGGTGCACACCGCGGCCATGTCGGCCAGCGCGGACTGTGCCCAGCAGTCGATTCGGTCGTCGCTGATCTGGTCGACGGCGACGGCGACCCGTTCGGCGATCAGTTCCTCGATCCAGTCCAGTGCACCGGTGGCCACGATCAGCGTCCGCCAGCGCGCGATGTCGGCATCGTCGAGTTCCGCCGCAGCGGCGAGCTCGGCGAACTGCCGGCGGATCGGCGCATCCGCCATCCGCTGGGCGGCCACCACCAGGCTGGTGGCTTTGCGCTCGAGGAGGTCACCCCCGGCGGGTTTGCCGGTCACCGACGGCGATCCGAAGACCCCCAGCACGTCGTCGCGCATCTGGAACGCCTCGCCCACGGCCCGGCCGTAGGCCGCCAGCACGTCGATCAGGTCATCGCGCCCCGCCATCGCCGCGCCGATCTCCAGGGGCCGACGCACCGTGTAGTTACCCGATTTGCGGCGGGCGACGCCCAGGACGGTCTCCAGGTCGGGATGCGCGCCGGCGTCGTTGGCCACGTCGGCGCACTGACCGACGGCGAGTTCGATGCGCATCTCGTCGTAGAGCGGCCAGGCCCGCGCCAGCGCATCGGGCCCGACTCCGCTCTCGCGCATCATCTGCTCGGCCCACACCAGGCACAGATCGGAGAGCAGAATCGCCAGCGACGCCCCGAACCGCTCCGCCGAGCCCGCGAGCCCGCGGTCGCGGTGCCAGTCCCCGAACCGCAGGTGGGCCGCCGGCCGGCCCCGGCGCAGCGGGGAGTCGTCCATGACATCGTCCTGCAGCAGCGCGAAAGCATGCAGCAGCTCGAGTCCCGCGCTGGCGCGCAGGGCGTCGTCATCGGGGTCGGCGCCGCAGAGCCATCCCAGGTACATGAACGTCGAACGCAGGCATTTGCCGCCGTCGAGGAAGTCGGTGAGCACCTCGGCGCTGACGTCCACCCCGGTGCGGTGCAACTGTGGCACGCATCGGGTCTCGACGAACTCCTCGACGTGATCCAGTGCCCGGCGGCGCACCCCGTTGCGCCAGATCTCGAACTGCGGGCCCGGCGCTGTGGCCACCGGACCCGACGCGGCGCCGCCGGCCCCGCTGGGCGACGTGGCGTCCATCCCGCGCACTGCGATCTCCTGTCCCCCGGGTTCCCTCGCCCCCGTTCCTGACTCCAATTCAAGACGACGAAGCCGACGGGCGCCTTCCGGGACCCCACTTGGTCACCTACGCGTAAGGTTTGCTCCGGCGATGAACTGCGGTTTTCCGCAACCACCGCGCGCCGTCCGCCGAGAGGGCCCGATGACCGAAAGTCGCGACATGACACAGCTCAACGGCAAAGTCGCCCTGGTGACCGGGGCGTCGTCCGGCCTCGGCGCCGCGGTCGCCCAGATGTTCGCCGCGCGCGGGGCGACCGTGTTCGGAATCGCCCGCGACACCACCCGGATGGCGGCGGTCTTCGAGTCCATCCCGGGCGGCGCCTACCTGTCGGCGGATATCACCGACCCGCTGGCCTGCCGCGACGCGGTGGCACAGTGCGTGTCGCGATTCGGCCGCCTCGATGTGCTCGTGAACGCGGCGGGGTTCCACCAGATGCGGCACACCGCCGAGGTCACCGACGACGACTGGGCCTACGATCTGGCGGCCAACCTCACCGGACCGTTCTCCCTGTGCCGGGCCGCCCTGGCCCACCTGCTGGAATCCGGCGGCAACATCGTCAACGTCGCGTCGGTGGCCGGGGTGGAGGGCGAGGTCTATTCGGCGGGCTACTGCGCGGCCAAGCACGGCCTGGTCGGGTTGACCCGCGCGCTGGCCGTCGAGTTCACCCGGGAGCGGTTGCGGGTCAACGTGGTGTGCCCCGGTGGCATGCTCACCCCGCAGGTCACCGAGTTCGCCGCCCCGACCGACCCCGACTACAAGCTGATCATGCGCATCGCCGCACCCCGCGGGCTGATGGAACCGCAGGATGTCGCGTCGGTGATCGCGTTCCTGGCCAGCGACGAGGCCGCCGCCATCCACGGGGCGGTCTACGTGGTGGACAACGGGAAACTGGCCGGCTGACTACCGCGCAGCGGCCTGCAGCACGGGGATCTTGTCCGGACAGTAGGTGCTCAGCGCGGCGCCGAGGAACTGCCAGGCCTGGGTCTGGTTGGTGTCCCGGTCGAGGTTGCGCGACACGAAGGCCGCCGCGGCATACGCGTCGGGATCGACGCCCCGGTCGAGGCGCTTGCAGGTGATCTTGCCCAGCCAGGCGTTGTAATCACGCTGACCGTAGATGCCGAAGCTGTGCAGCTGGTCGGCGAAGTCGATATCGGGGTCGGCCTGAGCCGGCGCGGCGGCGGCGATGGCGACGGCACTGGCGAGAGCAGCGGCTGCCGCCACGATCGAACGACCGGGAATGGGCATGCTCCTCAGTCTAAACCCATCACTTACATGGGCTAATCTCTTATCGGCAGTCGCGAGCGTGCGAGGAGGAAGATGAACGTCATGTCCCACTTCCGGATCGGTGCCGCAGCCGCCCTGTTGGCCGCCGCCCTGACCCCCGCGACGGCCTCGGCCGATGCCACCGACGACTATCCGATCCCGAACCGGATGCTCAAGACGACCTGTACCGCCGAACAGATCATGGCCGCCGCCCGCGACGTCGAACCGGTCTACTACGAGCGCTACATGATCGACTACAACAACAAGCCGTTGGACGTCCAACAGGCCGCCCGGGACTACATCCACGACTTCTACGCGAAATCCCCGACCGATCGGCGCGCCTGGTCGGAAGAGTTGGCCACCAACATCTACGCCGACCCGCTGGCGTTCCGCTGGCCCAACCACGCCAAGCTGTTCTTCAACAACAAGGGTGTGGCGGCCAACACCACCGATATCTGCAACCAGTACCCGCCCGACGATATGTCGGTGTGGACGTGGTGAACGGCGACGGCGCGACGGGTGTCCCGCCGGTGATCCAACGCTGGCTGCGCGTCATCGAGAGCGGACAAACCGAGGAACTCGATGACATGCTCGCCGAGGACGCGGTGTTCTACTCCCCCGCGGTGTTCACCCCCCAGCGCGGCCGGGCCACTGCCGCCGCGTATCTGCGCGCCGCCGAGCAGATGTTCGCCGGAACGGACTTCCACTACGTCGAGACATGGTTCGGCGACCACTCGGCGGTCCTGCACTTCGCCGCCGAGGTCGACGGGCTCCAGGTGGAGGGCATCGACATGATCCACTGGAACACGGACGGCAAGATCACCTCGTTCCGGGTGATGATCCGGCCGTTCAAGGCCCTGCAGGGGGTCATCGGCAGGATGGCCGCCCTCCTCGCCGACCACTGAGCGGCATCGGCTGCGGTAACGATTTGCAGACAATGCGCTCGGGAAATCGGCCGGCCAGCCCGTGATAAACACCCGCTGAACAGGCCCTCTGGCACCATAGGCCGGTGCGGCGCGGCTCTGGAGTTCGTGGGGCCACAGTGAGTAGAGTTCAGCCACAGCCATTGCCGGGCCGCCGCGGGTTTGCGTGGAGCGGTGGCCGACGGTGAGCCACAGGCAGGAGAATGTCGATGCAGTCAGCCAGGGCAGCCGCCCACATCGGCCGGATCGGAGGACTGGCGCTCGCGCTCGGGGTCGGCGCCGCGGTGGCCGCCGGAACGGGTGTGGCCTGGGCCGACGCCGAACCCGATTCCCCGACGTCCTCGGAG
>SXGS01455524.1_pt1 | contig 15284 bp, 13 predicted proteins | sample 3174681 | NCBI WGS metagenome assembly SXGS01 (sample SAMN11356861, study PRJNA531348) | freshwater metagenome | isolation source: freshwater sample F1-80 | place: China: Fuxian Lake, Yuxi | collected 2017-12-25 | reverse complement strand
TATGATAAAGCATTAGAGATAGATCCAAATTATGGAAATGCAATTAATAACAAAGGCAATGCACTTGACAACCTAGGCAGATATGAAGAAGCCATCACATGTTTTGATAAAGCATTAGAGATAGATCCAAATTATGGAAATGCAATTAATAACAAAGGCAATGCACTTGACCACCTAGGCAGATATGAAGAAGCCATCACATGTTATGATAAAGCATTAGAGATAATGCCGAATTTGCATGGTGCAGTGTACTACAAGAGAAATGCACATGACATATTTGGAAAAACACCAAGAGGTCAGTAAATGTCGTACCAAAATACAGAAACAATCAACAATACACGTGAATTAAAGACAAGTGATTAAATGACAAAATACAAACACCCAACATACTGTGCACAGTGCTAGGTTATTCCCCTGGAAAAAAATTCAATTGTCCTAGATGCAATTCTGAAAAAATTACTTTTCTCTTCAAACCAGGCTTTAGATGAATTGACATTCAATCATGGTGCTCAATTATACACAATGACATAATAGAATTATGCAATGTATATCAAATCATCATGAAAAATAACTTTAGTCCACTTTGGTTATGCAAGGATTGCTATGATGGAGGAGTTGTTCTTGAAAAGTAATCAACGCTCGTGCCTGAATTGACGTTTTTACCGTCAAAACGGTATTACTGTAATGTTATAACAATACTAGATTTCTTCTATTCCAATTTCTTTGAGATAATTGTATGTTCCATCATAAAATTCTGGTTTTATTGTAGCATCTTCTGTTTTACCTGTTGGAATAAAAATTACTATTCCTTGTCTTGCTCGAGTTAAAAGAACTCGATATGTATTTTTCAAATATGTGATTTTGTCTTCGTTTTGAATTTGATTCCACTTTGTTCCAGAAAATTGATTGTATGACCATCCATCATTATGATATCTAAAATTAGCATCCCATGCAACACATGTCCAATCTAACTCTAAACCCTGAATATGAAATTCTGTTGCAACATATTCCAAATAATATGATGAGCGAACATCTTCTTTATTATTCAAAAACCATAATGGTGCATCAATGTCTGATTCAATATAGATTCCATAAGGTCGTAGTCGATGAGCTTTGGCACTTGCAGTAATACCGTATCTCTCATTTCCTCGGGACATACTCTTTAGCCATTGTTTTGCCTTATCAAAATCCCGTGTCAATACAATAGGATATTTCCCCTTTAGTTCTACTAGCCATTTTTTTGCATACCAAACCCTCAATAAATTGCTATAATATACGAAAATTAAATTATATTTTCAGCTTATCAACAACTCTATAAACAATCAATCAATATCACAAACATGACAAAACTCGAATTAGGTGGACGTCCAGTAGATATTTCAAAAGAAAATGGTGCAATCAAGATTGTTTTTCATCCAATTGCAAAAGGGGCAAAGCATCCAACTGCAACTGTCTTTTCTGTAAAACTATCTAAAGTGGATATTGAAACCCTCAAAAAGGCATTTTTATAGATAGACTTCCATTTGATAATTACATACTTCCAAATGTTTTTATCAGACTTCCATTTTGATATAGCATGTCTCAAGCCAGAGCCGATGAACAATTTGTAGGAAGTGAAACATATGGGTTTGATGCTATTCGAGGTGTCCAGGCCGGAAACGAATTTTACGTTGCCATGTGTCCACTCAAAATTATCCCAAAGTTGTTTATCTTTAATGACTATGATATCCCTCCAGAATTACGAGCTCAGAGAACCCTTACTGCAACTCGAATTCCTGCACTCAAAAATTATATTTTGAATAATCCTGATAGTTACATTTTCTCTTCACTTACTGCATCAGTTGATGGAGTCATGAAATTTACTCCAGCAGCATCACTTGGTCAAGACGGCAAATTGGGACGTCTTTACATAAACATGGATTCAAGATTATTGATTAATGATGGACAACACAGAAGAAAAGCAATCGAAGAGGCTCTAAGAGAGAAACCTGATTTAGGTCATGAAATGATCTCTGTTGTATTTTTCAAAGATATCGGACTAAAACGTAGTCAGCAAATGTTTTCTGATTTAAATAAAAATGCAGTAAAGCCAACAAAGTCACTAAACATACTATATGATCACAGAGATGTTTTTTCAAAATTCATAGTTGATCTGCTAAGTAAAATTGAAATCTTTGAAAATAGAGTTGATTTAGAACGAACTAGTATCTCAAATCGTTCCACAAAAGCTTTTACATTAAATGGAATTTCCGATGCCACAATGAAATTACTTGGAACATCTAAAGGAAGAAAACTCTCAGCAGAAGAAAAAGAAATGATTACAGCTTTTTGGCAGACTGTTTCAAAAAATATTCCTGAATGGCAGTTATTATTACAAGACAAAGTTTCAGCATATGAATTACGTAAAGAGTTTGTTCACACAAATACCAATGTACTAAATGCTTTGGGGATTGCAGGACACACTATGATAGAAGAATTTCCAGATAATTGGAAAGAAAAACTACGAGGTCTAAAAAACATCAATTGGTCTAGAGGTAATCCTGAATGGCAAGGACGGCTAATTGTTAATGGACAAATGCAAAAAAATTCACGTGGAATAGAACTAGCTGCAAATACAATTTTGCAAAAATGCAACATCAAATTATCTGAAGATAGATTAAAGCATGAGATGAAATCTTGAGTGAATCTGTCTTTGATAAAAAAAGTCTTGGCGATATTTATGAGGAAATAAGAAAAGTCTATCTTAGCGATAACCGTCCTTGGATAATTGGATTTAGTGGAGGAAAAGATTCAACATGTATGGTACAAATTGTATGGCATGCATTATCTGAACTTCCTAAAGAAAAACTCCAGAAAAAAATCTACATAATATCTTCTGATACTTTGGTGGAGACACCAAAAATTGCAGAAAGAATTATGACTACGCTTGTCAACATTGAACAGGCATCAAAAAAGACAGATCTTTCCATATCTACTAATTTATTGAGACCAAAAATATCTGATACATTTTGGGTCAGGCTTTTGGGATTGGGATACCCTGCACCCACTAGTATGTTTAGGTGGTGCACTGACATGCTAAAAATTAACAACGCTGATAGATTCATTCAAGATAAAGTCTCAGAGTATGGGGAGGCAATCGTACTATTGGGTATGAGAAAAAACGAGAGCTCTACAAGGCAGCAAGTGATGAATTTGTATAAAATCCCAAATAGTTATCTTTCCAGACACTCAAAATACGCTCAAACCTATGTGTATACTCCTCTTGAGGATTTTTCTTCTGAAGATGTTTGGAATTATCTTTTACAAAATAAAAATCCATGGGGTGAAAAAAATAGAGATTTACTTGCATTATACCAAGATGCAAACGCAAGTGAATGTCCGCTAGTTGTTGATACTAGCACTGCATCATGTGGAGGTGGCAGATTTGGATGTTGGACATGCACAGTTGTTGATAAACAAAAGCACTTGGGAAATTTCATAGAACATGGAGATGAATGGATGGAAACACTAGTGGAGCTCAGACAAGAATTAAAAGATACACAAGACTCTGAAGCATGGGATAAAGTACGAGAGAAAAAGAGAAGACATGGTAGAGTAGAATTAAGATCAGATGGTTCAGGCAAGTATACACCTGGTCCATATACAATGGATTTTAGAAGACAGTATTTGGAAAAACTTCTTTTGGGACAACTCAAAGTGCAAAAAGAAGGACCAAATCCTAATCAGACTTTGATTTTAGATGAAGAAGTTCATGAAATTCAAAGAATTTGGAGAATGGAGCAAGGTGATTGGCAAAATAGTGCTTACCAAATTTATGAAAAAGTTACTGGAAAAAAACTAGAGTCAGCTAAGGAAGATATGGGAGGATTTGGAAAAATGGAATCAGAACTATTACAACAAGTATGCACTAAACACAGTGTCCCTTCAAAATTAGTTAGTAATTTACTTAATGTAGAATTTGCAAATCAGGGTGCAACTCGTCACTCTAAAATTTATGGAAAAATAAAAACTGAATTAACAAAAGAATGGCGTACGGATATGACTCAAATCATGAAAGAGCTTACTCTAGAACAAGAAGAAAAGGAGAATGTAAAACCAAATGCTTTTAACAAAAATAACACTTAATGATCTTGGCGTCTATAGAGGACGCAATGAATTTAATTTTAAAACAAAATCAGATAAACCAATAATTCTATGTGGAGGAACCAATGGTGCTGGAAAAACCACCATCTTTGAATCAATCATGCTGTGCCTTTATGGCCAGGAATCATTTGAGCAAAAAATATCTCAAAAACAATACCATGACTCTATTTTGAGGTCAATTCATCGATATCTAGGCACAAAAAAATCAGCTGATGAGGCATCAATAATAGTAGAATTTCAATTTGCTCATGATGGAAAAATCTCAGAATATCAAGTAATGCGAATGTGGCAAAACAATGATGGTAAAATTGATGAAAAATTATCCATTCAAAAGAAAAACATTGATGATGAAAATTTTACCAAATTAGATTCCGTTGGAGAATCTGACTGGCAAACTTTCATAGATCAATTATTGCCAAGAGGAATTACTAGTCTTTTCTTTTTTGATGGAGAAAAAATTCAAAGTATCGCAGATTCTGGAGATGAGGCAAGACACATCAAATCTTCTTTTGATGTTTTATTGGGATTGGATTTGGTAAAACAACTAAGTGATGATATTGGTCTGACACTATTGAGAAATTCTGATGGTGAAACAAAAAAAATTCTTGAAGAACTCGATTTGCATACAAAAGAAAAAAGTGAGGCAGAGGAGAAATTAGGAAAAATTCAAGATAAACAAGCTAATCTTAAAACCCAAATTAAACATATTCAGATTAAAGTTTCAGACCATGAAGAACAATTTAAAAAACTTGGAGGAGGATTTGCAAATAAAAGAGAGGCTTTACGAATAGAAAAAGCAAAACTAGAAGCCAAACTAGAAAATATTGAAAAAGAAATAAGTGAATTATGCTCAGCCGTTTTACCTTTTAGCTTGATACCAAATTTGATGGAGCAATTAAAATCAGAAATTCAATCTGATCAGAAAAAAATACAAGATAGTTTTGAAAAAAATATCTTAGAGAAAAATTTCAAAGATTTATTAGAAAAAATAAACTCTGATTCCTTTTTGCCAATGTATGATGGTGATATCAAAAAAAAATTCAGCAAACAAATAATGGAACTCTTGGAAGATAAACTAGAATCAATTTCAAATATTCACAAAACGTCATTTAATTTGTCTCCAACTGATATGAATCAAATAATACAATTAATTGATGATATCGATAAATCATCAGAGGCAAAAATAGAATCACTTGCCAAATCTCACAATATTGTGTCTAATTCTCTTAATATGATCAATGTGGGTTTGGAAAATGCTCCACGCGACGATGAAATTGGTCCAATTTTCACTAAATTAACGCAAACTAACCGTGAATTAGGTGATCTTGAGAACGAATTGAATCATCTGGAAGCTTTGGAGTCTCAAGAAAAATCACTAATTACTATTTACAATGCAAAGATTCGTTCAATTTTATCCAAAAGGCAGGCAGACAAGAGAAGATTGCTTAGTTTGGATTTGGGACCTAGTGTGCAAGATGTCTTGGAGGAATATTCAACTTTACTTCGAGACAAAAAACTGGAATTACTTGAAAGCTACATTTTAGATGGATTAAAGATGCTTTTGCACAAAAAAGACTTTATTGATAAAGTATCAATTAATAGAGAATCATTCAAAATAAGTCTCTATAAAGGAAATGATGATGAGATAACAAAAGAGATGTTATCAAAAGGTGAACTGCAAATGTATGCTACATCCGTTGTCTGGGGATTGGCAAAAACATCCGGAAGACCACTTCCATTTATGATTGATACTCCGCTTGCAAGACTAGATAATGAACATAGAGAAAATATAGTTGAGAATTTCTATCCCTTTGCGTCACATCAAACTATAATATTATCAACTGATTCTGAAATAACTAATCATTATTATAAAAAACTAAAACCACACATTGCAAAATCATTTGTAATTCAATATGATGCATCTCAAGGAAAGACAATAACTCATGACAGATATTTTTTTAATGAAAAGGGGGAAAAAATAATTGAAATTTAGTAGAATAAGAATGAGTAGTCGTAGTCAGCGTATATTTGGTGATCTAAGAATAAAGACAGGACTCACACCAAATCTTTTAGCAAGATTTGCTATCTGTATGTCTTTAAAAGAAAAATCAATTCCAAATCCTGATGAGTATAATGAGGAGGGCTCTGAGCTTGCACCAAATGTTTTGTTTGGTGAGTATGAGCAAATTTATCTTGCATTAATGATTAATCGTTTAAATAAAGACAAACTGGATCCAGAGATTTATTTAAACAAAATGATGCGCTCTCATCTAAATCGTGGAACAGTTGCACTGGGGCCACGAATTAATGATTTATCTGACTTTTATGAACTAGTCAAAGAGGAGAGAAATGTCTAGATTTCCAATTTATCTTGACTCTCATGCAACTACGCCTGTAGACCCACGTGTATTTGAGGAGATGAAGCCCTATTTTACAGAAAAATTTGGAAATGCCTCTAGTTTGGATCATTCATTTGGTTATGATGCCTCAGTTGCAGTACAACAATCAAGGGAAACAATAGCAAAAGCAATTGGAGCAAACATGGATGACATTATCTTTACATCAGGAGCTACTGAATCAGATAATTTAGCATTGATGGGAGTAATGGAGAAAAACAAAGCAAAGGGGAATCACCTAATCACGTGTGTTACAGAACACAAGGCAGTGCTGGATACTGCACGACATTTAGAAAGTATTGGATACAAAGTTACATTTTTGTCAGTTGATAAATTTGGATTAATTGATCTAGATAAATTAAAAGATTCCATTACAAATGAAACTGTATTAATTTCTATAATGTTTGCAAACAATGAGATTGGAACAATAGCAAATGTGTCTGAGATTGGAAAAATTGCACATGAGAATAATGTCTTGTTTCATACAGATGCAGCACAAGCAGTAGGACATATTCCAATTAATGTTCAAAAATTAAACATTGACTTGATGTCTTTTTCATCTCACAAAATTTATGGACCAAAAGGAATTGGTGCACTTTATGTTAGAGGTGTTTTTCCTAGAGTAAAGATTAGCCCTCTTGTATTTGGAGGAGGACAAGAACGCTCTCTTCGTTCTGGAACATTAAATGTTCCAGGAATTGTTGGATTTGCAAAAGCAATTGAAATTTCACAACAAGAGATGGAATCAGAAAATATCAAATTCAAAAAATGGACTGATAGTATGTTTGAGAAATTATCAGCAGTTGGTGCAAAACTAAATGGTCATCCTAATCAAAGATTATCTCACAATCTTAATGTGAGATTTGATGGAATTGAAGGAAAGGCAATAATTAACTCAGTGTCAAAAAAACTTGCAATCTCTGCTGGCTCTGCATGTACCACTCAATTTGTAGAACCATCACATGTATTGTTAGCATTAGGATTAACTGAAGATCAGGCTCATTCTTCTATTAGAATAGGCTGTAGTAGATTCAATACAGATGAGGAAATTCAGATGGCTGCTGATGATATTTGTCACTCAGTAAAATCATTAGCAAAGATCAGAGTCTAGGTTAAGAAATTTGTAAAAATTTGATATCCATGTGATTTTGCATTATCATAATGATCTTGAATTATTTTTTTATATCTTTCACCAAGTTTAGATAAGGATTTTTCTAACTCTGGAATTTTATCTCCATAGTCATCGTTTCGCTTTATCAAACTATTGAGAAATTCTTGTGTGGGTAATCTCCCAAGTTTTGCACAATTGCATTTTTGACAAGCAAGAACAAAATTCCACATCTCATTTTGATAAATAAAAGAAAAAGGAATTACATGTTCTACATGAGTTTCTTTTCCAGAAGAAAGCGATACATTACAATAAAAACAATTTGCAAAACCTGCTTTTTCTAATGCTCTTCTCTCTTTAGTTGTAGATTTTCTTTCCTCTTTTCTTCCTTCTATTTTTCTAATTAATTCTGGAACTCCTAAATTAAATTGTTCGATAAATCTTACCCATTCCAATGTTATAGCTTTCTCAAGAACCACATTGTATCGTTTAAGGAAATTCATCGCTTTTGGATTTAATTCAATCCCATTTTCAAGATCAATAATTGGTAGTTTTACTACTCTATCATGTCTTGGTTTCCATCTCTTTATTTTATAATCAAAAAATGGACGATCCTCAAAGTCACCAGATATGTTCTGAAATGCATATGTTACATCATTGAAACATTTATCTTCAATTTCTTTAATACAATTTTTAATTTTCTGAGTTTCTTTTTCTTTAATCTTGTCAAATTCTTCAGGATAGTATTGCTTCCCAAATTCTTTTTGAATAATGGTTCTCATTACAAACTCTTTTTTATTTTCTCCATCTATTTTTTTCATAATTTTTTGGGATGTTTGATTTAATTTTGATCTACATTCTTGAACCCAATAATATTTTAGAAAATATTCTGCAATTTTAGAGAATGCTACCTTTGGTTCATCAAATTCTCTTGAGTAATCTAGTAAGAATCGTGCAAATGCAAATTTGTACGTACTGTCTTTTGCACCTAAATCTAAAACACTTATGAATTTTTCAACAAATTCTTTATCTGATAAATTTGGAAAATTCATGTTCTAATATTTTCTCATGATAATAAAAATCCCTCAAAAATCATGGATCTGTTTAATTAGGCAACATTGAATGTTTCAGAATATGACTAATCAATTTTTTATTTTAGTTGATAAACAAGATTCTGAAAAATTTAGACAGTTTAGAGTTAAACAGTTTAATGCAGAAACACAGAGGATTCTAGAAAAAAATAATATGAATTTCGTATGGGGTTTGCATAAAGGAAGAATCTCAAAAACCATTTGGGACAAAATTAGAAAAAATGATAAAGTTTTTCTTACCATGCCAAAAGAAAATTTTAAAATTTATGGAATTGTTTCTAAAAAATCAATAAATTTGAATTTTGGTAAATTATTCTACCCTGGAGATTTAAATTCAAAGCAAATCAATTATTTTATATTTTTTGAAAAATTAGAAGAATGTATTATTTCGTATCATGAATTAATTCATAATTCCAAACTTCAAATTTATGTTGAGCAAGGAATTCATGAGATCAAAAAAGAATATTATTCTGAAAACAAGAAAAAAGAAAAATACAAAAAATTCAATCCACAAGAAAAAATAATTGGTAAATCTAAGAGAAGTAAATCAGAAGTGTGGAGATATGTTAGAAATACAGGAAAAGTTAAAGAATTAAAGAACCTATATCACAATGAATGTCAAATTTGCTCAGACACGTTTCAATATGATACTGTTCGTGGTAATTCTGAGTTTTATTCAGAAGTCCACCATTATAATCCATTAAAAAATCAGGCTGATGATGATTTTGGAAATATGATTGTTGTATGTCCAAATCATCATGCCAAATTTGATTATAGTTTTATAAGAATACATAGTGATGGAAGAAGTATAATTAATCAACATGGAAAATTAACTGGTGAAGAAATATCATTTCATAAGAATCATACACTTGAAAAGAAAAACATAGAGAGTCAATTATAGAGGATATAGAATGAAATTTGAAGAATTAGGTATAAAATCTGTATATGATTCAGAACAAAATAGTGTTTATTATGATTTTTTTAACACAGTTTTAAAGAACTCTACAAAATACTCCCGATTTGGTGGATTATTTTCTGGGAAAAAATTTGTACAATGTGCCGATGGGCTGCAAGAGTTTTTCAAAGAAAATAATGGGCACATGGAACTTGTAATAATACCTGTTTTTGACAAAAAAGACATAGAGGCATTTAAAGAAAAATCCAAATTAAAAATAATCACAGAAAAATGGAAAGTGGAATTAGATAAAATAAAAGACACATTAGAGCAAAATCATGTAAAAGCACTTGCATGGATGATCACATATGGCTATCTTACGATAAAATTAATTCTTCCACAACATGAAGATGGTACCCCATTAACAATAGAAGAACTAAAGGATCAGGATGTTTTTAGAAATGAAGTAGGTATTTTCTATAATAAAGAAGAAGGTAATGAACCTCTTTCATTTCATGGCAATGTTGATTTAGATAATAAAGAATTCGCAGATGGGTATATTCATTTAAGGACATCAAGACAATGGATTGACAGTGAAAAAGAAAGCATAGAGACAGATTTTAAGAAATTTGACAATTTCTGGCAAAATGATACTTGTCAAATCGGTAAAATTACATGTAAAATTGAACCACTAACCGATGAATTAATAGAATATTTCAAGCAAAAAGCTCCAGAATCAAAAGAAGATATTCCTACTTTAAAGAAATTACCTGAACTAAGACCATATCAAAAAGATGCTGTAGAGGCATGGCTTGAAAATGGTGGAATTGGTATTTTTGAAATGGGTACTGGAACAGGTAAAACATTTACTGCACTTGGTTGTATTAAGGAATTAGAAAAGAAACATCCCAATTTGTTGGTGCTAATTACAGCTCCATATACAAATTTAGTTGATCAATGGAAAGAAGAAACAAAAAAATGGTATTTAGATCCCCCCGCAAGAATTCTTGATAAAAATTGGAAAACAACCATATCTCATGAGATTCATGAATTAAATAGAACTAAAAAAAAATCAGCCACAGTTTTAATTTGCACCCATGCAAAATTTGCAAGAGGAGAATTAATCAGAGAAATTGAAAAATCAGAAATTCCTATGATGTTAATCGTTGATGAGGCACATCATGTTGGAGCAGGAAATATTGAAAAAGACGATGATGGAGTATCCACTACAGAAGGTAGTAGAAAAGGATTGTCACCAAAATATCGCTATAGATTAGCACTTTCTGCAACTATTGATAGACATCATGATGATGAAGGTACTATTTTTTTGAGGAAATATTTTACAGGCATTACTACAGATACCGTTGCAGAATATTCTTTAGAGAAGGCAATAGCGGACGACAGATTGTGTAAATATTATTACTATCCATCTTTTGTTGAATTAACTGATGAAGAATTTACTAGATACAAAGTTATGACAATTGCTGCAGTGAGAAAATTACGATCAAAAAAACCAGAAGAGCGTCTTAAAGGAGAGAATTTAATAAAAAAAAGAGCATTAATAATTAGAGATGCTGAAGAAAAGATGAATATTTTTCCAGAGATAATGAAAAAAATCTTGGACATACGACATCTTTTAATTTTTTGTTCTGAAAATCAATACGATAGAGTAGAAGAAATATTAGATAATCCCTCAGACAATTTTAATTATGATAAAAGAGTTGATCATACAAGAATTACATACAAAGATCCACCAAAGAAAAAAGATAGAATAAAAATTTTAAAGAATTTTGCAGATGAAGATTATCATATTATTTTATCAAATAGAGTTTTAGATGAAGGCATGGATGTTCCACAAGCTAAAAATTGTATAATTTTAGCATCCACAACAAATCCAACTCAGTTTATACAAAGGAGAGGGCGAGTTTTACGAAAATATGAAGAACCCTATAAAGATGGTACTAAAAAAGAATATGCGTATATTTATGATGTTTTGGTTAAGCCAAAAATAAATGAAATGGGAGATTTGCCAAAAGATGAAAAAGTAACTGTAGAGGATATACAGGAAGCCAAGAAATATGAAATTAGAATTATTAGAAACCAATTAACAAAAATACAACAAATGAGCGAACTTGCTTCCAACAAGGACTACTGCATGGAGAAAATCCATGAATTTACTGACGGTTTACCTTCTGAATGTTTTGAATACTCCTCTGAATATAGATAATTTTAATAGCTTATATTTCTAAAAAAAATTCTAGTGTCAATTAATCCAATTATTACAAATACTTTTAAAAAGTATAGTGAAAAGAACCCAGATTTTCCAGAAAAGATGCTTGAATTACTAGATGATCTTTTAATAACTGCTGCTAGAAAAGCATTTGAGAAAGATTCACTAGAAAAATTATTTGATGGAATATCTGAAAAATATGCTTCTAATGATAAAATTTTAGAGTGGAGTGAAAAATATAATGAGTGATAATAAATCTAGGATATTCATTAAAAAAATTGAAATCAAAGATTGTGGGAGATATTACGGATCACACGAATTAATTTTAACTGATCCTAAAGAAAAAAATATCACCATTATATATGGAAATAGCGGTACGGGAAAATCAACTCTACATGATTTAATTTATTGGTGTTTGTATGGAGAATTTAAAAAAAGAGATAAGAAAGATGATGACTCAAATAAAGACTCAAATGAAGATTCAAAAGATTATGGATTAATTAATACAGACAGATTGGAGGATCTGGAAGTTGGAGAGGAAATCACTGCAAGCGTAGCATTATCAATCCATGATGAAAAAGGAGAAAAATATTTTCTAACACGTAATTTAACTGCTAAACATGTTAAAGATAACAATAAAAGAGATTTTCATCCATTGAATAATTCCTTTGTTAAAAAAGGAACAGAGTTTGAAATGGAATCCAAAATGAAGTATAAAACTGTCTCCGGAATAAAAGATTCCACAAATGATACTTTGCTCATAAAAAGTAGGATCAACAATCTATTTCCCCAAAACTTATCTGATTTCTTTTTATTTGATGGAGAGAATTTGGAAAATTTTAGGAAAAAATCTACATCAAGCGGATATATAAAAAGAGGAATTGAAAAAATTTCCGGACTGGAAATTTTAGATAGAGTAATAGAAGCTTCAACAGATACTTCTGAAAAGATTAGCAACATTGTTCATGGGAAATCTGCAACAACAGCTGGACTGAACTCTACTTATAACATCCAGAAAAAAGCTGTTGATGAATTGTTAGAAAAAAATCAAAATAATAGAGATGAATATACAAAAATGGTAAAATTACATGATCAGTATGTTGTTAGACTTAACCGTTTAAAAGATGGCAAAAAAGTGATCAACGACCTAAACAATGAAAACCTACTGAAAAAAAAATTTGATAAAGAACTGTCTGAAATTAAAAATAACATTCAAGTTTTAATGTTTAAACACATTCCAAATTTGTTAGCAAAAAGAACATTTCAAGATTGTGAGGTACTATTTGAAAAATTAGAAGATGAAGATAAAATTCCCCCAGCAATTTCTAGAAAAGCCATAGATAAAATTCTCAATTCAAATCCTCTGCTCTGTGTTTGTGGAAGAACAATTACGAAAAATGATGAATATTGGAAGAAATTAGAGAGTATACGATCTGGGATAATAAATGAAAACGCTTCAAAAGCAATTGGAGATGGTGCTGATCTAATCGGTAAAATGATAGACAGTTCCCAAAAAGATCAGATTTCTGCCGAATATAATAAATTAGTTAGTGACAATAATGAAAAAATAAAGTTAATTGAAATTCAGATAGGAAAAATCATGGAACTTGATGAAAAAGTTAAACAAGTAGAATCTGATGAGGGTGAAGATTTAGGTGCAAAGAAAAGTGAATTATGGCAAAAAATGGAGAATCTCCAAGATGATATACGAAATGACGAATATGAATTAGAAGACAAGATTTCTAAAAGAGACAAAACCAAAAGTGATTTGGATAAAAAAAGAATTACAGAAGGAAAATACAAACTTGAGAACAAAAAAATCAGCATATTGAATGCGGTTGCTAAATTTGGGGCTTTGCAAAGAAAAGAAATAGTGGATTTGTTAAGAGAGCAAACACAACGTTCTACAAATAGATATTTTATGGAAACTGCTCCAGAAAAGCAATCTTTTGATCATGTAGAAATTTCACCAAAATATGAAATTTTTGCTCGGGATGAAAGAGGACTTGATGCCCCTCTTTCTAAAGGCCAGGGTCATGTTTTAGGATTATCTTATGTAGCAGGATGCCGTGATGTCACACATGTAGAATCATTTTTGATTATTGATTCTCCATTACATAACATTTCGGGTAAAGCACGTAATGAAATATCTAAAGCACTTGCAAAATATTTACCAGGTATACAATTAATTTTGCTTGTGACTGATACTGAATATACGCAAGGATCTAGTGATGAAATACCGGTTAGAGATATTCTTAAACCCACCAATAAAATTTGGAAAGAATATAAAATTCAACAAAAAACACTAGATAAAACCAATAAACATGGTAAAAAAATTGAATGCAGGGTGTTTGAGGAGTTATAAAAAATGTCAAAGCAAGGAAAGAAAATTGATTCAGATGTAAAAGAAATGTTAGTTCATTGGCCTGCAATAGGGTATGATGCACATGAAAAAAATAGTGAGGTACGAGAGTTTTATGCAAAGATGGAAGGTGCAGTGAGTGCTAAGTCAGGATTTTTTTCAAAAAAGAAATTAACAGATATTTTCATTTTTGCAATGTTGTTAGGAAAACATGAAGGGTTAACTGAAGATTACATTGAAAACAAAAAAGGTAGGAAACCTAGTATCAACGCTATATATTTTGCAGATAATCCGAATTATGTATGGATGATGATTGCAGTTGCATTAGATGAGATATCCAAGAATGATCCGAAAAGAGATGTTACTGAACTAGTCTTGCCTGAAAATTCGAAAGAAATAGTGGAAATTTGTGAGAAATATGCCAATCATGGAATTCATGAATTAATCAGAATGCATAAAGAAGAAGGCGTTCTTGGTTATGAGAATAAATTTAGAGAATTGTTAGATGAAAAATAAATGTGGAGTTTGTCATGAAGAGTTTGATTCTGATGAATTACTTCAAAAACATGAAATTATTCATATTACCAAATCAATTCTAAACAAACCTCTGGATAATTCTGAATCAATTGTTCATTTAATTGATAATGATTATAAAATAATCAATTTAGATAAAATTTACAATAAAGAAAAAATTGAAGAATTAATAGAATTAAAAATTAAGAAAATTAATAATACGGAAAAATCAATTGATGCACGAATTTTTATAGAACAATTTAAGAAAATAAATAGGAAAAACCCCTTTTGTCATTTACCTAGTTTTATCGAAGATTTTATGAATGGAGTATCTGGAGTTAAATTAGTAAAAAAATATCATATAGACAATTCTATGGAATTGAGACATATAGTAAAAGAAATTCTAGGATTTGTAAATGACAGACATTTATTCGATAAAGATAACAATGCATTAGAAAACAATTTAAAAATTTCAGAATGGAAAGAAAAATATAATACAATTAAAAAAAATTGTAAATTTTTTAAAGATGAAATAAATCAAACAAT
>SXGS01553596.1_pt1 | contig 15286 bp, 13 predicted proteins | sample 3174681 | NCBI WGS metagenome assembly SXGS01 (sample SAMN11356861, study PRJNA531348) | freshwater metagenome | isolation source: freshwater sample F1-80 | place: China: Fuxian Lake, Yuxi | collected 2017-12-25 | reverse complement strand
TTTCTACGTTCCGTCAGACCTAGCAGCCACCATGTAAACAGGGCTGCATCGTTCAACCGCCGTATGCGGAAAACCGCACGTACGGTGGTGTGGGAGGGTGCCGGGGCGCAATCCCCGGCACCCGACCCGATCACCGACAAAGCGTGGATGCACCGCCTTATTGGCCACGGCTCAGAATTGGCTTCATTTCAATGGAGCACTCCTGTTTCATGGAACAATGAACCACCGCATGACTTCGCGCGCCCTCGCGTTTGCGTTCGCTTCCCTGCTGCTCATCGCTTCCTCACGAGGGGAAATCCTAAAACCGCTGGACCTGTGGCCCAACACCGCCCCTGGTGAGAAAGGCGATATCGGAGAGGAACGAGACATGACCAAACCCACGGAGAACCTCATCGCGGGCAAGCGCGTCATCCGCCTCGGCAACGTCACCAAGCCCACGCTCACGGTGTACAAACCGGCGCCGGACAAAGACACCGGAGCAGCGGTCGTGGTCTGTCCCGGTGGCGGCTACCACATCCTGGCTCTCGACCTTGAAGGAACCGAAGTTTGCGAATGGCTCAATTCGATCGGTGTGACGGGTGTTTTGCTCAAATACCGCGTCCCGAAAAGAGAAGGCCTTCCCAGGCACGTCCCCGCTCTCCAGGACGCGCAACGCGCCCTTGGAATCGTCCGCCAGCGCGCGAAGGAATGGCGGGTCGATCCGGCCCGAATCGGTTTTCTTGGCTTTTCCGCGGGCGCCCATTTGACCGCCGCGCTGAGCGGGGATCACCAGGTTCGCAGCTACCCGGCGGTCGACGAAGCGGACTCCCTGAGTTGCAAGCCTGATTTCTCGATCCTCATCTATCCTGGCGGTCTTACTTTGAAAAATGAAGGGGACAAAATTGCGCCCGAATTGAAAATCTCGACCAATCTGCCTCCGGCGTTCATCGCCATGTCGGCGGATGATCCGGTTCGCGTCGAGAACGCGATGTTTTACGCACTGGCGCTAAAGGACGCCAAAGTGCCCGTGGACCTGCACCTCTACGCGACCGGTAGCCATGGCTACGGGCTCAGGCCGAGCTCGGAACTCGTCACCACCTGGCCCGGGCGAGTCGAGGAGTGGATGCGGCATCGGGGGTGGTTGGGAAAGAAATGATCCTTAAAATGGCAATTGAACCTCGCGGAGATTTGCTAAAGCGTGGATGAGAAAGGTTTGACGAAGAGCGAGGCATATCCCTGGTGGATCTGGTGAGTGATTCGGAAAAACTTTGTCGCCAGGATCTTGCGAAGATTCGCCAGGGGCAACTGCCGTTTTAAGGATGATGGATCGGAGGCGTTCCGGCTGGGAACGAGGCTCGAAGTCGCCGTTTTGCCGGCCCACGGCCAGCCCATCAATCTCCTTGGGTCTGGGGATTCGCGGGCCGGGATTACGTTCCGAAACTCTTCGGCCGCCCAAGGACGCAATCCAGGGAGGTTGACATTTGGGTTGATTTGCCCCGGATCACCACTACTTTCCCCGGATGATTTTGACCCAGCGCGAATCATTTTCGGGGCGGCACATCGGTCCCAGAGCAAGCGAGATTCCGGGCATGGCGAGCCTGTGCGGTTATGACTCCCTGGACTTGCTTGTCGACCGCGCCGTGCCCCCCGGGATCCGCTTGAAGCAACCGTTGGCGATCCCGGAAGCGCTGTCCGAATTCGAGGCGCTCCATCGGCTCCGGTTGATAGGCTCCAAGAATCAAGTTTTCCGCTCATTTATCGGCATGGGCTATCACGACACGTTCACGCCGCCGGTGATTCAAAGAAACATTCTGGAAAACCCGGGATGGTACACCCAGTACACGCCATACCAGGCGGAAATCTCGCAAGGACGGCTGGAAGGGTTGCTGAATTTTCAAACCATGATTCGCGACTTAACCGCCCTGGACATCGCCAACGCGTCGTTGCTGGACGAATCCACGGCATGCGCCGAAGCGATGCACCTTTGCGCCAGTCTGAGGGAGGCGGAGAATCGCGACACATTTCTCGTGGACCATCGATGTCACCCTCAAAACATTGATGTCTTGAGAACCAGAGCCGAGCCGTTGGGCATCCGTCTGGTTGTTGGCGACCTGGATTCCCTGCAGATCGACCCGCGCACTTTCGGAGTGCTCGCTCAGTATCCGGCCACGGACGGCGAGATCCGCGACCATGCGGGACTGGCTCACCGGACCCATGAGGCTGGGGCGTTGCTGGTCGTCGCCACCGACTTGCTCGCGCTCACCCTGTTGAAACCGCCAGGGGAGTTTGGGGCCGACATCGCCGTCGGGAGCGCTCAACGGTTCGGGGTTCCCCTGGGCTATGGCGGGCCCCATGCCGCCTTCTTCGCCACGCGGGACGAGTTCAAACGCTCCATCCCCGGCAGGCTTGTGGGTGTTTCAAAGGATTCCCGAGGAAGACCCGCCCTGCGCCTGTCTCTTCAGACACGCGAACAGCATATTCGCCGAGAAAAAGCCACCAGCAACATCTGCACCGCCCAGGCTTTGCTCGCCAACATGGCCATGGCCTATGCGGCTTACCATGGCCCGGCCGGCTTGACCGCCATCGCGACCCGAATTCACGGGCTGGCGCGACTCTTGGCCCAGGTGGTCCGAGGCTTGGGTCACAACGCCGGTGAAGCTCCATTTTTTGACACCCTGACCGTCCGCCTCACCAATCTGAGGGCCTCCGAACTCGTCCGCATAGCCTCCAGCCACAAAATCAACTTGCGCCTCGTCGACGCAGCCACGGTGGCGCTTTCAGTGGACGAAACCACCACTCTCGAAGACGCCCGCGAGCTGGCTCAAGTTTTTAATCAGGACCGTATTCCGCCAGCCGCTCTTTGGGAGCCGGCAGTCGACTCTCTCCGGACCGATCCCAACAGCGATTTCCCCGACACCCTGCGGCGTCGCTCCGCATTTTTATCCCAGCCAGTTTTCAATCAACATCATAGCGAGACCGAGATGCTTCGATACCTCCGGAAGCTCGAATCGAAAGATCTCTCCCTTTGCCACAGCATGATTCCACTCGGCTCATGCACCATGAAACTGAATGCCACCTGCGAGATGATTCCCGTGTCCTGGCGTGAGTTCGCTGGCATCCATCCATTCGCCCCGCTGGATCAGGCACGAGGCTATGAGCAGCTCTTTCATGACCTCGAAAACTGGCTCAAGGAATGCACCGGATTCCCGGCCATCTCCCTTCAGCCAAACGCGGGTTCCCAAGGGGAGTACGCCGGCCTGCTGGCCATTCGGCGTTATCACTTGTCGCGTGGAGATGTCCAGCGCGACATTTGCCTCATCCCAACGAGCGCCCATGGCACCAATCCCGCGAGCGCCGTCATGTGCGGCTTCAAAGTCGTTCCGGTCGCGTGCGACGCCGACGGCAACATCGACGTCTCGGATCTAGACGCCAAGGCGGCCTTGCACCGCGAGAAACTGGCCGCTCTGATGATCACCTACCCGAGCACCCACGGAGTCTTCGAAACATCGATCCGGCGGATTTGCGAAGTGATCCATGCCGCGGGCGGGCAAGTATATATGGATGGCGCCAACATGAACGCCCAGGTGGGCTTGACGAGCCCGGGAGAAATCGGGGCGGATGTCTGTCATCTCAACCTCCATAAAACATTCTGCATCCCCCATGGAGGAGGTGGACCCGGCATGGGCCCGATCGGGGCGGCGGCGCATCTGGCGCCTTTTCTGCCAGGACATCCCGTCGTTCCGACCAACGGCTCAGAAGGGACCGGGGTCGTCAGCGCGGCGCCATGGGGCAGCGCTTCCATTCTCCTGATTTCGTGGATGTACATCGCGTGCATGGGTGCCGAGGGCCTGACTCGCGCGTCGAAAGTTGCCATCCTCAACGCGAACTATATCGCGGCCAGGTTAAGAGATTACTTCCCAGTGCTTTACAAAGGGCCTGGCAGATTGGTCGCCCACGAATGCATCTTGGACCTGCGGAGATTGATCGTCTTCTCGGATGGACAAGCCCGGTTCCAGGCGATCCACCACGTCACGGCGGAGGATGTCGCCAAACGGCTCATGGATTATGGAATTCATGCGCCGACCTTGAGCTGGCCTGTCTCGGGAACCCTCATGGTCGAACCCACCGAAAGTGAGCCCAGAAATGAAATGGACCGTTTCTGCGAAGCCATGATTTCAATCCACGCCGAAATCCTCGACGTTGAAGAAGGCCGTGTCGACTCCAAGAACAACCTTCTCAAAAACGCGCCACACACGGCGGATCAAATAGCCTCCGACAATTGGAGCCGTCCTTACAGCAGGGAGACCGCCGCCTTCCCAGTACCCTCCCTCCGCGACTTCAAGTTTTGGCCCGCCGTCGGTCGCATTGACAACGTTTTCGGCGATCGCAATCTCGTGTGCGCCTGCCAAGGGATGGAGTCCTATGTGGCTGGGACTTAATCCTTCGCCATGAATGCCTTTCGATCCTATTCGGAGTCGCTTCGAGCGGCGAGCAGGGTGATCCTGAAGGGTCGCTCCGACGTTTCCACCCCGCTCTTGGCTGGAGTGATCTGCGGAGTTCTCTGGACTTGCGGCTGCCGGACGCCGGATATAAAGCCGTTCCACGAGTCGACCTTGAGCATCCAAGAAGCGGTCAGCACCGCCCAAGTCCGGTTTGTGGATGAAATGCGGAGTTTGGCAAACGGCTTCGAGTTAAACTCAACCCAACAAAACCTCAAAGGAGGCATCGCGAGATTCACGAATGCCTGGGATGCCAGAATCGAGGTTACGGACGCATTGGCGGATTATGCGCAGAGCCTTGCGGTCCTGTCCGAGGCTCCTTCCAAAGCACGACGGAACTCCGAAGCGCTGGCTCGCTCCTTCCTATCACTCACAAGCACATTCAACGCTTACTCCGCCGCGGCTCAAACCGGCGCGGCCCTGGCGCTCGAGGTGGAATCGATAGTCAATCATCTTCGAGCCAACCACCAACTTCGCCACGCCGTCGAAGTGACCGACGATGCGGTTCAGCACGTTGCCAAGCAACTGGCGGCCGATTTCCGTTCACTCTCGAGCCACCTGCGAGCCCTCGATGAAGATCTTGAAAACCTCCTTCGGTCAGACTTCGGAAGGAGGCTGGATGTCCGCGCCACCCTCGACGCCAAACTGCAATCCAAACTTGAGACCTTGCACCAGGCGCTCGACACTCCAAAGTGGCTCGACGCGGTCGAGGACTTCAGCTTGGCCCAATCCAGGGTGAATCGTTTTTTGGAGGAAGACCAACGCTGGACTGCGCCCTATTTCCAGCGGGTGAAAGAAACCCGGGCGCGGCTTCAAGGCGACCTGCGGTTGCTCAAAGCGGCCGAGAACGGGCTTCGCGAATGGGCCAAAGCTCACGGAAAGCTGCGGGAGGCGCAGAATTCCAGGATGGAGCCGGACTGGACCCGGTTGATCCGGTCGGCTGAGAACATAGATAAAGCAATCAAAACACTGGCAACTCATGGCCACTAAACGGGACAAGACAGAATCAAGAGAAGATTGGGAGCGGAATCTCACAGAACTGCTTCAATCCGCGGAAGCCACGATCGCAAAACCCACGAAGGAGGGGATTGAGAAGATTCGACAGTCCTTGAACTCGTTTATCGAATGTTCACCCGCCACCAAGTGGTGGAGCACGGAGTTGGATGACAAAGCTGCGGCGGCGTTGTCCTTAGTTCATGGAGGCTTGCTGGAGCTGACCGACCGAGACTTGGAAACCCGTTCCGTTGAACTGCGCCGGATCGCAAAATCTGTTCGTGGCATCATCCTGGAGAACAAGCAGATCATCGCGGATATCCAACGAGAAGAGACCAGGAAACTGCTCGAACTCGTCAACAACACCGCCAGGGCGGCAAAGGAACTTCAAGCGGCAGTCCAGGACAATCCGGAGAATCGAAAAATCAGCTTGGGAACCGTCAAATTAGTTCAGGCACTCGAGGCATTCTGTGCCGTTGCCTGGGACAATTCCCGTGAACGTTGAAACGGCGGTTGTGCCAGGCGAATATTCGCAAGATCCTGGAGATAAAATCTTTCTTGAATGTTCCCAGAGTGATGTTTTGCTCGGCAGATAGCCCTATCCCACTGAAAACAGCGAGGAACCATTTTTCCTTCGAAAAAGCGATCGTCATATTGACAAATCGAGTTGAAAGACTACGATTTGGTTGGATTTTGATGCGAGTTTGATTCGGGTGGCAGTACGTTTCTTCAGCGGGGTTCCCCACCCCCACCTCCTTGGCGTCTGCCGCCCGGATCAGTTTTAGAGAACTCGGGTGGAGCTGGCGAGGCGTGCAATTCAATCAAGTTGGAAATGTTTGGCGGCATCCCCTTTGGCTTACAGGCTTTCTTGACCTCGATCTCAATGTCTCAGACTGGTCGCCAGATACTCCAACAAGGAAGCCAGATCGGCCTCGGACAATGACTCAAACCCAATAGGCATGATCGAGACATTCGCCGCCTCCAAAGCCGTCACATCCTTTCGCATCAGGACATGCTTTTTGCCGGTCAAATCAAGAATCTCCACGCTCGTGGCCGTCTCCGCGTCCAGACGACCTGAAATGGTTTCTCCAGCCGCTGTCGTCGCATTCCAGAGGCGATAATTGGCTTCCACGGAGCGATTCGGATCCAGGATTTCCACCAGGAGATCACCTCTCTCACGAGATCCGATCCCCGTCAGCTCAGGACCCACGGCATTTCCCACTCCACCCAGCACGTGGCACACCGCGCAATTGGCGGTGTAAACTTCCTTGCCCCGCTGCACATCACCCGGTTTCTTGGCAACAGGCATCAATTTCCGAATAATCTCCTCGCGGTCCCCGGAAATTGAGTTCGTCGTGGCGCCCAAAGCGCGAGCACGAGAGGCCACGGCAACATCCGTGCTCAACCTTAATTGCTGCCAATGTTCAGGACCCAACTCATCGCGCGCGATCTCCCGACGTTCCACGGCATCCAGAAGACTCTGGGACCATACCGCCCGCCGGTTCAGCGTCCCGATGGCGGCTCTTTTCTGAGTCGGCGTGAATCTCTTCCACGCGCCGAGAAAAGCGGTGCTGGTCTCGGCCTTTCGACTCTCTCCTAGGGTCGCGATCAAGCCGGTGGCGAGCGCTGGGGTGGCTTGAAGAGTAATCTGATTGAGAATAGCGGTTGCCGTCTCTGGTTGATCCTGTAACCGGATCAGCTCTCGTGCCGCGGATACACGTGACTGATCCGCCAGCGAGACATCCGCGATTTGAGATTTGAGGCCGTCCACGATCTCCACTGTTTGCTTCGAGAACAGATCCGCGGCTCCCAGAATCTTTGATAAACCGAGGAGCCTCGCTTTCACTTCGCCGGAGTCCGATTTCATGAGCCCCTCCAAGAGGGTCCGGATTTTGCCATCAGCCTTGAAGTTTCCAGACTCCGGCCAGCCTGAGAGAAAGCCATCCAGCACCGCGACCTGCGCCGGTTCCGGAGCGCCCGTCAAGGCATCGAGCGTGGCAAATAGCGCGACTGTGGTCGAGAGACTGGCGTGATGAGCCGAAACGATCCTCAGCAAGCTCCCCATCTCCGAGGAACCTGACGGTCTGGAAGCCAGCACCGCTGGCAGAAATTCCGCATGATTGCGAGCGGCCAAACACGCGGCTGCCTCCCGAAGCCAGGTGTCCTTGAGGCAGCTTTCATCTCGAAGCGCGGCAACCACGGATTCCGCCAGCGCTTTCTGCGGCGGCATCTCCGTCAGAGCAAGGAACCCGGCCAGGCGTACCTGTGGATCGCTGTCCTTGAGCACGCCCGCCTCGAGGAGGGCGCGGGCAGCCGAGGCGCTTCCGGGCAGGACCATCACAGCGGCCCGTCGCACTCCAGCGGAAGGATGCTTCAACGCTCCCATAACCTCCTTATACACCAACGAATCGTCCAAGCGGATCATGCCCAAGCCGTGAAGAGTCCAAAGGGCATGGATGGCTCCCACGTTCAATCCGAGGTCATCCACGGATCGGGATTTCACCAGCTCCAACAATCCTGGTGTGGCTTGCGCCTTTCCGCCTTCAACGAGGAGCCGCTGCGCGTGCAACCTCCAAAGCTGGTTCTCCCCGGTCAACCCGTCCACCAATTCGGTAACGGAGCCTAGTCGAGGCCTCACCCTTGCGTGTTTGGCCACCTCTTTCGATCTTCCGCTACCCGTATGGATTACCCGGTAGATCCGGCCATGCCGCTTATCTCTCAAGGGCGTCTCGTAAGCGTTTCCTTTTCCAGTCTTGAACCCCGCCGGAGTTGGGTTGTGTTGAATGATGTAATTGTACCAATCCAAAACCCAGAGCGCCTGATCGGGTCCCACCTCGGCGGCGATCGGGGCGCTCCATTCGTCGTCGCTGGCAAGAAAACTGCCCAAATTCCTGGCCGCGAAATCGGCTCCCACCCCATCCAAACGGAACCAGCCCACCAAGTGACCCGTGGGTTCGCAAACAAAGGAGACTCTGTTCCAATATTCTTTGGGAAATGCTCGGGCGGTGTAAAGCGCGTGACCGGCTCCAGCCGTGTAAAGGCCGTGCTGGTCGACCTGCCTCACCTTCTTCGTGATCGGATGGATCGCTTGACTGTCCGCGATAGTTTCCATGCGGGCCGCCGACCACCCGCGCACCTGCTCGTAGAATCTGTTTGGCACGGCCATGTGCCAACTCGCGTTGCGGTTGGCCGTGGAACCGAACACAATCCCCTCTTCGCTAAACCCCAAACCCCAGGTGTTGTTGTTGCTTGATCGCACGAACTCGAGGACCGAACCATCCGGCTTGAACCGAAAAACACCCATGCCAAACTTGTGCCGTTTTCCTCCCACGACACCATCAAAACCCGAGTAACCCACCGCACCCCAAATCCAATTGTCCAATCCATACCGAAGATTACTCGGTCCCGCATGCGTATCCCCTATCCCCCAGCCCGTGAACAAGCGCTCGCGAACATCGGCCACATCGTCACCGTCGGTGTCTTTGAGGAACATCATGTCCGGCGCTTGCGACACGATGATCCCTCCCGAGGCAAAAACGAAACTCGTGGGGATGCTCAGCTTTTCCGCGAACACCGTGAATATATCCGCGCGCCCGTCCCCATCCGTGTCCTCGCAAATCTTGATTCGATCCCTGCCTTGTTCGGCGGGTCGCAACTCGTTGGGATAATCAATGGTTTCCGCGATCCATAAACGCCCTCGAACATCCCACGCCAAGGCGATGGGCTTTGTAATCTGTGGCTCGGAGGCCCACAATTCCGACGCAAAGCCGGGCTGCATCACCATATGGCGCGCTGATTCGGAGGGAGGCAATGGAACTTGCATGGTCCGAATCTTTTCGGCCTCCGTACCCCACTTGGCGCCAGCCACGTAGTTCGGCATCGCGTCCAGGGCTGGAACATACTCGAATAGCTTTAATCCAGTCTTCGCCGCCAGCGCGTTTCTATCCTCAAGAGCGCCCCTGGTCGCCGCGGCAGCATCCATGGAGGTTATTGCGCTCCATCCCATGGCAAAAAGAAACAGGCAGGTTCTTCCTGAGATCGTCATCATTAATGGGGTTGTTATTGATTAAGGCCGAAATGCTTTTTTACGAAACCCAACGCTCGAGCGCGGTGACTGATGCGGTTTTTGACATCTTCGCCCAGTTCGGCAAATGAGATTTCCCACCCGGACGGGATGAACAGGGGATCATACCCGAATCCCCCGGCGCCACGTGGCGTCAAGGCGATGCGGCCCTCGCAGGTGCCCTCGAATACAAGCGCCCCATCCCCTCCGTGTTCAAGAGCAGAAATCCCGTCGGAACTTCCCAATGGAACAATCGCGATGGAGCATCGAAACCGGGCGCTGCGGGCGCCCTCGGTCAATTTCGCCAATTCGGTTAGAAGCTTCGCGTTGTTCAGGCCGTCGGGCGAGTTTCCGGAGCCGGTCGCCGAAGCGTAACGCGCGGATCGAACTCCGGGCTCTCCATGCAAGGCGTCGACCTCGAGCCCCGAATCATCCGCCATGACGTAGACCGCGCCTCCAAGACAGTGCATATTCCGGTCCGAAACCAACCAGGAAGCCACCGCCCTCGCTTTCTTCAGCGCGTTTCCGGCAAAGGTCGGTTCGTCCTCGACGATGTCCAGCATGGCATCCAAGGTGGTTCGAGCTTCTCGGACCTGCATTTCCGTTCGAGGGCCACATGTTGATTTGAAATCCGGCTCTGCGTCGGAGGGGGGGCAGGAAGGCTCTTTTTCAGGCTCGCGATGCTTGAGGAGAACCAGATCGGCGAGAGAAAAACAGCGCGCTCCGGGACCCAGGACTGCCCGGATCTCAACAGCCTTGTGGGCGTTCCGACTGGCAACGACGAACGTAATCACCGGACACGATAAAACCTCTGCGCGAAAGACTTCGCGTCCTCATCCACGAAGACAAACGGAGCTGTCTTGGTCGTCAACGATTTCCATGTGACAAAATCATCGGAGCCTTCGACCCCGTAGGAATCCCCTTGCGAGCCAGTCACGGTGAACTGAAATTTTCCATCTGGAAGGAACGAAGGATTCTCAATTCGCGCCTCGGTCTTGGCGGCTTTGATCGTCACGGTGACCGGGTCCGAAGTGGTTTTGGCGCCGCCATTGTCGGTAGCCACGGCTGTGATCACATAGGTTCCGGCGGGCACGCCGGGAAGTGGGACGGTATACGGACCCTGGGCCAGCGTTCCCAGGACGACTCCATTGACCAGCAATTCAACCATTGTGACCGTCCCGTCGGGATCTGTCGCTTCAACGGATATCACCCCATCGTAAGGAGCGGTCCCGGTCTCCCCATTCTTGGGGCTGATGATCGACACTTTGGGCGGCTGATTCACCGCTGGAGCGGGATTCACTCTCACGGTTCCAGTCATGAAGGAACGGTGCGGAGTACAAAAGTAACTGAAAGTCCCAGCCGTGTTAAAAGTGAACTCGAACGTGCCGTTCAGGTTCAGCAAAGAACTCCTCCAGATCGACGTGGTGCTCACGGTGTCATGGCGGATGGTATCCCTCTGCACCCATCGCACGGTGTCCCCTACTTGGATGGTCACGGTGCTGGGCACAAAGGCGATGTTCTTCATCTCCACCACGACGGTCGCGGCAGCCGCCGAAAAGCAACCGCACGACACCCACACCAGGGCGGCCAAGGAAATGGGCAGTCTTCTCAACGTTCTATGCAATGCAGCGGGCATAATCCAACATCCTAACCGAACCTCCCCGGCCAGGGGGGCGATCGGGTCATCGATTTACTTCAGGAATCCTCTCTGCTTCAGCCAAAAAAGACAGTCGTTGGCCCAGGGATGAACGTTCCTGTAAGGAGCCTTGTCCGCGAGTCCAATGCCGTGGCGCCCCTTTTCGTAGATATGCAAGTCGAAGGGCACGCCTGCCTTCCTCAGAGCCGAGGCGAACTGAAGGCTGTTTTCGATGGGAACCGCCGTGTCTTCCACCGTGTGCCACAAAAATGTGGGCGGGGTGCTTGGCGTGACTTGCAGTTCATTGGAAAGTTGCCACAGAAGTTCCGGCGAGGGCTCCTTCCCCAGAAGGTTGTTCCTCGAACCCTGGTGCGTGAAGACTCCCATGGTGACGACGGGATAACATAAAATGCCCAGGGCAGGCCTCGAACTGAACCGGTCGATCGGATCCGTCGCGGCGGGATTCCCCGCGTCGAAGTGCGTCAGCAGCGTGGAAGCCAAGTGCCCGCCGGCGGAAGATCCAATGATCCCGACCCTTTCTCCGTCGAGCTTCCATTGACCGGCATTGGATCGAACCAGCCGGACGGCGCGAGCCGCGTCCTCGAGCATCCGAGGATGCCGATAACCTTGGGATCCCAGACGGTATTTGAGCACAAACGCGGCGACTCCGTTTTGATTGAGCCATTCGGCATAGTCCCGGCCCTCATGCGCCGCGAGCCCACCGTAGCCACCGCCCGGGCAAACAACGATCGCCGAGCCGCTGGCGATGCTTGGATCCGGAAGGTAGGGGGTGAGGGTCGGCTTGTCTTTATCCTCGCCCCCCAACGCCCCGGGCGCCCCGTTTGGCCACAAAAGCATTGGCGGTTGCACCTCCGCCCGCGCCACCACCACTCCCAACAGCAGCAGGATGAATAAGGAACATCGAGTCACAAAGGAGTCCATAAAGATTCGTCGAGAAATCATCCAAACTTTCGCGGAAAGGGATTTTTCGCCTCGGTGAGTCGCGCTTAACTCGCCGCGATCGCCGCCTTATTTATTTACCCGCCGATTTTGCGTAAACATCGACCCGGGGCTCGTCGTCATCGCGTTCCTTGTCAAACCCAGCGGCCATTCTGAGCTTATCGAAATCAAGCGAGTAGACGAGAGTGTGATCATCATCAATCGATTGAAGATCGGTGCTCGATTCGCCCCCTTTTATATTGAAAAACTTCGCCACCGAGAACGGGCCCAATTTCTCCGTCTTCACCTCGCCCTCCGCAAAAAGCCGGGCTACTCCGTCTGCGCCCTTTTGCTGATACTTGAACTTGGCGCCTTTGATCTCGAGCACTTGAGTCACCAGATCCCCATTGCTCTTCTTCCGTTGGCAGGTCCATTTGCCTTCCAGCCGAGTCAATTCATCGGCAAAGGCAAGAACCGAAAAGCTGGCGGCGCACAACAGGGCGAGAAATTTCGAGGGGCAAAATCGAGCCATCATAGAATAAATACCAGAGTGAATGCGATGTTAAGAAAAACCTTCGATAGCCTTAGGCGAGCTTCGAGGGCTTTCAAGCTGAAAATCCAAGCGTATTGAATATTTGAGCCTTTACAGACCGAGCAGGGACTGCGCCCAGAGAGGGCTCCCGCGCCTTCAACAAGTCGTGTTTAGCAAGTCGCGGTCGGCCATCAACGTCTATCCAGTCGAGGAACGCGCCGTGAGCGCTGGGTTTCACCCCGCCGCAGACGCTTTCGTTTTCCCGACCCACTGCGCTCTTTGAACGGCGGTTTGGTGTTGGATAATGTCAGGTTTTAGGGAGACTTGAACGATGGGTGAACGCATTGAAGGGATGAACTACGACGTGGCGATTATCGGCGGGGGCAGCGCGGGCTACGCCGCGGCACGAGCCACCGTTGGAGCGGGGCTCAAGACCGCCGTCATCGAAGGAGGCCGGCAACTGGGAGGGCTCTGCATCTTGCGCGGTTGCATGCCCACGAAAGCGCTTCTTTGGGCTTCAGAAGTGGTCCACCTCGCCCAGCGAGCATCGGTCTGGGGCCTGCTCCCGCGCGACGTCGGATTTGACTTCGAGAAAGTCATGCAGCGCAAAGACGCCATGGTGGAAGAGTTCGCGTCCTATCGCCGCCAGCAACTTCAAGACGGCCGATTGTCGCTCATCCGAGCCAGCGCCGCTTTTGCCAATCCAACCACCCTGATTCTGGATAACGGCGCCACGCTCACCGCCAGGAGTTTCATCATTGCCACAGGGTCGAAAGTGGCGCCTTCTCCCCTGCCCCAGCTTGATTCGCTCGGCATGATGACCAGCGATGACGCCTTGGAGCGCCGCGTTCCGCCGAAATCACTCATCGTGCTGGGCGGGGGCGCCATCGCGGTTGAGTTCGCCCAATTCTACGCGCGACTCGGGGTTAAAGTCGCTCTCATCCAGCGCGGCGCCCATCTCTTGAGAGGATTCGACGAGGATGCGGCGACGGTTGTCGAATCGGTTTTTCAGCGCGAAGGAATCTGTCTCGCCACCGGCACGCGCCTGTTGGACTGCCGGGTGGAAGGAGGTCTCAAAATCATCGGTTACGAGAGCCGCTCTCAACGCGCGGAGTGCGCCGCGGAGGAAATCCTTTTCGCCCTGGGCCGAGTTCCCGCCATCGACTCCCTGTCGCTGGAGTCGGCCGGAGTGCGTGTCGAGTCAGGGCGGGTGTGGACCGATGACACGATGCGGACGAGCGTCCCTCACATCTGGGCGGCGGGCGATTGCACCGGACGACATGAGATCGTTCACGTCGCCATCCAACAAGCTGAGCTGGCCGCTCACAACATTCTCAACCCAGCGAACCCGAGGACCATCGATGATCGGCTCCTCGTGAGTGTTGTCTTCACGGAGCCGCAGGTGGCAACGGTCGGTCTCACGGAAAAAGCCGCGCGCGCCGCCGGCATTTCGTTTCGGACCGCGAGTTATCCTTTTAGCGACCATGGGAAGTCACTCATCATGGATGCCAAAGACGGCTTCGTGAAGTTGCTGGCCTGCCCGGAAACCGGTGAAATCCTTGGCGGTTGCTGTGTAGGCCCATTGGGTGGAGAACTGATCCATGAAATCGTGGTGGCGATGCATCAGCGAATGTCGGTCCACACCCTGGCGTACATCCCGCACTACCACCCAACCCTCGCGGAGATCTGGACGTATCCGGCGGAGGAGCTCGCGGGGATGATTCCACGGGCCTAGAACCCCAGACCTCAGAAAGCAAGGGGGGATTCGTTGCCAACAAATCGTTTTCCGTTTCCTCGAACCCTGAAGCGGCAGTTGCCCCTGGCGAATCTTCGCAAGATTCTCGCGATAAAGTTTTCCGAATCACTCACCAGTCCACCAGGGATATGCCTCCCTCTTCGTCAAACCTTTTTCATCCAGGCTTCTGCAAATCTCCAGGAAGTTCAACTGCCGTTTTAAGGATGAAACCCTCGAGTCTTCGCGTCCGGCCTGAGAGTCCCGGAAGTGTTTCATCCTGAACAGAAGCTCCGGGGTGTCCTGATTGAAGAACGTCCAGGCCTGCGGTGGAGACCAATCTGGATTGAGCGGGGGAGCGGCTCTTGCGGTGGCAGCGGATCGTCTCGGGATCCGTCACTTGGCAGCGTTGTCGGCCGCGGGGACCAAATGGGCCATTTCGGCTTCTTCGGTATCGGGCTCATCGTCCGCGGACGGGGCCACGACTGGGAGGTTGAGGGTGAAGGTCGATCCCTTGGAGGGTGTGCTGGACACGGCCAGATGACCTCCCAACATCTCGCAGAACTTCTGGCTGATGGCGAGTCCCAGGCCCGACCCTCCATATTTCGCATGGGTGGTGACATCCGCCTGCGTGAACGGCTGAAAAACACGCTCGACCTCAACCGGGGTCATCCCGATGCCGGTGTCGGTAACTTTGATGACCAGGTGATCGCGAGGGGTTAGCTCCCGCTCCAGCGAGGTCCTGGAATGCAGGAGCGCGTCCTCGCTTTGCAAAGGGGTTATGGACGGTGGCAATCTTTCGACGGCGAGCTTCACGACGCCGCGCTCGGTGAACTTGCCGGCGTTGCTTAACAAATTGAACAGAATCTGCCGCAGCTTGGTCTGGTCCGAATTCATCTTTCCCAGTCGTTCG
>SXGS01386001.1_pt1 | contig 15287 bp, 10 predicted proteins | sample 3174681 | NCBI WGS metagenome assembly SXGS01 (sample SAMN11356861, study PRJNA531348) | freshwater metagenome | isolation source: freshwater sample F1-80 | place: China: Fuxian Lake, Yuxi | collected 2017-12-25 | reverse complement strand
TCCCCCTCCACCTTGTAGCGTATTGCTTCCCTCCTTTGACGTCACGAACTCAGAAACGGCGGGATCACGAAGCGCAAGGCCAAAGCGCGACCACCTCCGGATGCTTCTTCAACTTGAATCAACTGCCGGAAGGCGCTGGGTGTCTGATTCAAAACGGTGACATGGTGCTCGCAAAGGAGTTGATAGAACAAGTCAGGGGATCGGGTGACGATGTAAGGCACGACAACCAGACGTCCCCCGTAAAGCAGGGCACCCCAGATTTCCCACACCGAGAAATCAAACGCGTAAGAATGAAACAGTGTCCATACATCTCTATCGTTGAAATGAAACCAGTCCTCGGTAGCTCGCATCAAACGGACGACGTTGTTGTGCGTAACAAGGACACCTTTGGGTTCCCCGGTGGACCCGGAAGTGTAGATGACATAAGCCAGATTGCCGGACTTTTCCAACCGCAGTGGGTTGACGCCAGGTTGCGAGCTTATGGTGGGATCGAGAAACTCGTCCAAGAATACCGTGAGAGCCTGGCTCGGGGGCAACCTGCCAGCAATCGACTTTTGGGTAAGGACCACCGAAGCCTGTGTGTCCGCGAGGATGAACGCAACGCGGGCTGGTGGCGAAACAGGCTCCAGGGGGACGTAAGCGCCACCCGCTTTGAGAACCCCGAGCAACGCCACCACCATTTCGAGAGACCGTTCGGCATGGATGCACACGAGTGACTCTGGCCCCACTCCCAGAGCGCGCAGGTGATGCGCCAACCGGTTGGAACGTGAATTAAGCTCTCTATAAGTGAGCGATTGGCCTTCAAAAATTACGGCCGCGGCCTCGGGAGTTCGATCCACTTGCTCTTCGAACAATTGATCCAACAGGAGCGGCACCTCCTTCACCTCCACAGACATATGGATTAATTCTTTCTTCGCTAAACCCATAAGGAGCGGCTAGGAAGGAATGATTAGGCATTGCCGCCGAGGCGCGGGCATAGGATGGACAGAGGCCAAATTCACACAAATCTTCACTTCATAAGGGGGCGCGAACTCTCACGGCGCGCGGAGACGAGTTTCCTCATCGGGAAGTCGAACTTCAAGAGTGCGTAACTCTGGTGTAGAGCACTGAGAAACAGGGTGTTCATGATCCAAGACTCTGGCTCAACATATCTTCGACCCATGGATTAGAAAGGAAAAAGCAAGTCACTTCCGGGCGCAACAAATTCACTTTTGGGACACCGTTGAGCGCCTCGAAAGGCTTTTCTGAGAACGAAAAGGAGAACTCGATTCCCGATGAGAAACTTGGACCGGCTCGACGCGAACGAGAGATTTTGAAAGAGCGTTATCACGGTTGGTTAGCTCGTTTTGTTCGTATGAGCGATTGGTTTCTCCCTTCTATTGGAGTCGGAGGGAGACGATGGTTCGACGATCATCTCCCCAACGCGTCGAAGGGGAAATTAGCTTCGGGGAAAAGAGTTGCCGCACGCTCAAGATAAGTTCGCACTTGCTCCAGCCTGACCCCTGCGGGCCTCGAATCCCCCGGAAGCGTGGCAGAAGCCGCGGCGGCGGCGAAGTAGTGATTCCCGGCCCTCAGAGCTTGCAGCATTCGACTGGGAGGCAGGCTCCGCAGACCGCACGATGGAAAGTGGGGACGAAGCGCCCGTTTACCCATCCATTCGAGAAATGGAAAACCATGGAGCCTTTCGCCTCCGAGAAGTCGCTTTGGGCCCAGATAAGAGAATAGCGGACGGTCATCGGTGGTTGGCGGGTGTAATTCGAAGCCAGGATCGGCAGAGTGCAGATCGCACACCATCAGGAGCAACGCGTTGTCCGGAGAGGCGAAGAATGGAGAGCGGTTCGCCAGGGCTTTACCAAACGGCGACGCAAGTCGGGCACCGAGAAATTCAGGAGAGAACGGCAGCAAATCTCGAGATCCGAGAAGTCCTATAATCGGCGCCAGCGGATCCAGATTAGCGCGCACCGCCACCGCTCGGGGGAACACATCCATGAATGTTCGGATCACAACCCCGGCTGATTCGGCGGAGTGCTGGTAACACGGCAGCCACAAGCAGAACACCCCTCCTGGACTCAAACGGGCGATGGAATCCCGGAAAAACTCCCTCGAATAAAGCATGGCGGCCCCTTCTTCTTTTGGAAAAAACAAATCGCAAATAATAGCGTCAAAAGACCCCTTCAAACCAGCCACCACCGAACGTCCGTCACCGACCACCACGTGGGATCTAGGATCTTCGAAGAGAGGCTTGTTCCATTCCTCAAAATGCTCGCGGGCAGCCCGGACCACTTCAGGGATCAACTCGATGGAGTAGAGCTCACGGATTGGAAAGTCGAGCGCCGCTGTGGCAGAAATGCCCGCGGCCATGCCGATCGTCACCACTCGATCTAATTCGCGGCAGAACAAGAGCGGAACCCAACTCTGATGTCGTTGCGAAGACAGGGCATGGCGGGTGCCACTCAGCCGCTGGCGGCTGTTGAGCAGAATCTGGCGCGACCCACTCAAAGTATCTTCAACGACCGACACCGGTCCGTAAGGCCCCGAGTAGGAGGCGATCTTGCGGATGTCGGGAGTGAGCCCTAACTCGGGGTGTTCACGTACTGTCTGATGCAGCCCAACCATCACGAGCAATGTGGCTCCTGACGCGATCAGGAGGCGGTTTCCGCGGCAAGAAAGAGCCGCAAGGATCGTCAGGATCGCGTAGCACCAGGCGATCACCTGCGTGCCCCGGACCAAGCCCAGCCAAGGCATCAAGACGAAAAGGCTCACCACAGCCCCGGCGGCGGCGCCGAGTTTGTTCGCCCCTTGAGCACAGCCAAGAGCCAGCCCTTGGCTGCGGCCGCGGGCCAGGACCCACTCCCAGGCCACCGGGAACACTCCCCCAAGACAAAATGTCAAAGGCAACAAAAGCCAGGCACAGGAGGCAATCGACTGGAGGATCATCCCTATCGGTGTCATCGCGGTCAGGGCAACGTCGCGAGTTGTCAACCGGGAACCGATCTCTGGCACTGCAAAAAGCAGAAGTGAACTTCCCAGGGTGAACCAGCTCAGCAACCTCGCCTGGTTCCGTCCGCGGCGCCGCAAAGCTGCCGCGGCTAAGGCCCCCATGCCAAGACCGCCTATGAACGTGCTGAGAACTCCGCCGACCGCGTAGATTGATCCTTCAAAAACTTGTCTGACCCAAAGAACGAGCAATCCCTGAGCCCCGAGCGACAACACCCCAGATATCACCAGAAGGCTCCATCCCAACCACGGAGGCACTTCACTTACTCCCGACCGTGCCAAGGCCTGGATAGAAGCCACGGGACGTTTCGAACTGGCATCGGCACGACCCACGGGCGAGTCGGGACGAATCTTGGCTCTTGAATCTGACCGCAAATATTCGTTCCCGCGGCTCTGCGAACCCGAGGCCTTCACCGCCAATCCACGAGTTTTGAAGTGGCGGGCGAGACGTCTGGCGATCAAACCACTTGCGATCTGAAGGCAAACGGCGACAACGAAAGCTCCTTTAACTCCCAGCCACCAAGGGAGCCACACCGCACCGGCAGCCCCCCCGGCGGCCGCGCCCAACAGATTCGCGCCATAAAAAATTCCACCCGTTGACGTGCGGTGCAGAGAATCTTCAACGAAGGTTTCCGCGAGACAGGGAAAAGCGATCCCTGACAGAAACGAGGGCACGGCAACCAAGAGGATCGCCAGGACCACAGCATGAGGGAAAAAATCCGGGATCCATCCGACCTGGGATTGCATCCATCCTGTGGAGTGGAACAACCCAAGGGCAGCCAAGGCAGCCCACACTTCACAGCGGGCATAAAGGAGAAGGGGCCTAGTGTTCTTTGAGATGAGTCTCCCGCCCAGAATATTGCCCAGAGCGGCGCTTGCAAAAAATACTCCCATGACCAGCGTCGCCGCGACGGCGGTATTCCCCGCCCACAGAGCGATCTCTCGCATCCAAACACTCTCCATCGTCAAGATGGAAAATCCGGAAAGTGCCCACAGCAGGGCCAATCGCAACCGAAGCGGGGATGGTTGGAGTGTGGGGGCCAGGGTCAGTCGATCTATTTGGGAACGCTTCCTAAAATTCGAACGGCGGTGGCATCTGGAAGACCTGCTTGAGAAACCCATTCTCGAGCCGCTTTCGCATCTTGGCTCATCCACAGCTCTCCCACTGCCTCCATTTCCCTAAATCGAAGCAATTCGTCCCCAATATCCCTCGCGCGCACCGCGGCCAATTCGGGGAATTGAGGCGCCAACTTCTTGACGTAGGCACCCAAGGCAACGTCCCGGGCTGGACTCGGGGGAAAGCTGTCGACCCATTCGCCCGCAGCTTGAGGGTTTTGCCCGGCCCAGAGTCCAACGAGCTGCTCAAGGGCCGTATCCCGAAGTCGGCCTTCAGGAAATCGTAACACCCAAGCGGCGGCGTGTTCAGGCTCTTTTTGCGTCCACCGCTGAACGATCCCAACCAGAGCATCATCCTGCCGCTTGCCTGGCGGCAGGGATTTCAAAGCCAACATCGCGGCGGCGGCGGGATCGGTGTCCCCCCAAGCTCTCGCAATTCCAGCAACCACGGTGTCGCGAAGAACCGGTTCCGCGATTTGCTGACCCCATTTAGCTGCCTCATCGGGAAAATTGGCAGCCCATTGCCCAACGGCCTGGATGATCAGGTCGTCCCGGGCCTCACTCGTTGGCAACTCCATCGCCAGTCTCAATGCTTCGATAGGTTCGGAACGCGCCGCTTCATACGCAAGCGCGATCAGTCCGCCTTCACGTTCCAAGGCTTCCGGCAGTTGCCGCACCCAATCCGCCGCGTCGACCACACTCCAATCAGCCCACGCGACGGCGACGCCGTTGATCGCTTCTTGCCGGGAGGATCCCAGAGAATTCTCGCCGACCCAATCCGCAGCGGACCTTGGATCGGTCTCAGCCCATCTTCGTAACAGGCGCATTTTCAGGTCCTGGCCGCTGTCCAGGTTTGTTCGACTCTGCAAAAAATCGACCACTGAAGGAATATCTCCGGCCGGGACGGAGGACGCAAGCACCCCCAAGTCCTGTTCCCGCTTCGTGGGATCCGTTCCCTGGTGGTTCGGGGGCAAGGACGCAATCAACCCATAAAGGAGGGATCCCGGTCGGGGGGGCTTCGAAGCCCTCTCCGAGGATTTGGAACGATCGGCGCCCTGACCGAGCCGGAGATCCGAACGGACGAAGTCCTTGAAAAAAGTTGGAAATCTTGTCGTGCTGGACCCCGGAGCTTGAGGGGTCGGAGTGGGCATGGGGGCGGGGATGGGGACCCAAACCACGGCGGCAAGCAAAAGCGCTCCGACGAGGCCCAGAAGAAGTAGCCGGTAGCGTGGGATTTTGCGGTTCGCTTGCATGCAAGACGGCGGCCTCCGCTCGAGACGGAGGCCGCCGCGTGGAATCTGATACGGCTCTTTACGGTGTTACGGAGACATTGTCAAACACCGCCCCGCAGAGACTACCGTCCAAGTGACTGGTCACCCCCAAGCCGATGAACACGTTCGAGCCCATCGTGATGGTAGTGGATCCAATCGTGATCCAACTGCCTCCGGTCGACGACCGGTAGCTGGTGAAGATGTCCCCGCTGCGGACAATTTTGACCCAATAAGGGGCCGAAAGGCCGGTGGTGTTGATGTTCGCGCTGGTCCCACCGCTGGTGCCACGGCTTTGAAACGCCACTCCGTTGGAGGGAGTCACGAACGTCGAAGCGTGTTTGGAGCCGGCGCTCAGGTTCTCGCGAATCATCACGCCAGCTTTAGCCCAAGCATGAGTGCCTTGCACACTGACGACACGGGCAATAATCGTGCAATTCCCGCTGGCGGATTGGTAAGCATACCGGAAATCATCCGCCGTGTTCCAGATATCATCGCCTGATCCGACGACGGTGAATTTGCCTCCTGAGTAACTGGCCGCTCCCGTTTCACCCACCGTCCCGACGTCCTTCGAACTCCAAGGACTTGGAAGCCCGGCGGTTGGGATTACGCAAACCTCCGAGGAATCCGCGCTTTGCAACCCGTCCTTCACGCAGGATACCTTGTAGTAATAAGGCGTCCCATTTACGAGGCCGCCATCTGTCCAACTCGTCGTCGTCAAACCAGATTTGATGACCGTGTAGGGGCCGCTCTGCGTTGAGGAACGTTTCAAGTTATAGCTGGTGGAACCGGCGCATGCGTCCCATGAGAGCAGGCACTCGCCATTCCCCGGTGTCCCGCTTAATCCAGTCGGCGCGGCCGAAGGTTGAGTGAGCGTCACAGACCATGAAACCGTCTTGGACACGTTGGGCAGGTTTCCAGGCGGATCCCCGTAAACCGTCGCTGTGTTCACCAACGGACTCGAGTCTGTAGCCTTTACGAGGTAGGTCCTGGTGAACGTGAAACTCTCGCCAGGGGCGACGGGCGTCAAGTGCCAGATTTCTCCACCCAGCAAAGGACTCACCACGCGCATCCCTCCGTAGAGACAAGTGTTTCCGGTGTTGCTCGCCGTGAAGGTATAAACAATCGTGTCGCCAGACTTTGCAGTGGAAGGACCGGACATGACCAGATTCACAGCAGGCGCTGTCCCCGTGTAACCGAAATTCACTCCAGTCTGATTGAGACAACCGGACAAGGTGATCGAAGTTTTGCCGTCGAAGGTGGAGTCGGGATCCTTCGTCAGCGCGTAATTTGCGGGAGGCACAACCGCCACCACGTAGGAGCCCATGGCAACATTCTCGAACGAATAACTGCCGTTCGCCGAGGTCACCACCGTAGTGACGAGTGAGCCCGTGCTAGTTTTCAATTGGACAGTAAATCCGCCGAGGCCTTGTTCGCCATTCAAGCTTCCATTGGCGTCGCAATCTCTGACAACGGCTCCACTCACACTCACCAAGCAGGGCGGAGGAGCGGAGGCTGGCTTGCAGAAATCCAACTTGTTCAATTTGAACTGATCCTCCGGGGTCGTATCTCCGAGCCACGCGGCGATGACGAGCGCGTTGCCGACCACTTGGCCTGAATTCAAGTCCGCCCAGCGTGTACCCGTGCTGGTGGTAGTATTCTCTTCGCTGAATCCGAATCCCGCCAAGAGCCCGTCGCTGAGAGTCAGGTGATTATTGAACGGATCGGCGAAATTACCGATCCAAGCGGTCAAGTCGCTATCCGACACCACATACCCCAGGAAGGCCCTATCCACGATCACCGCCTCGGAAAACTCGAACAATAAATAATTGTCGCGATCGATGTTGTCCACAGTGTGCCGATTGCTGCTCCCGTCACCTTCCGAACTATCGGTCACGCCCAACCCGCTTCCATAAAGGCCCGCCCAGGCGGTGGACCAACTTCCCGTTGACTTGACCCTGCTGAACGCGCTGACTTTCACCGAGACACCGGAGCCGGTGGTGAACGTCCGAATATTTCCATTCGCCCCGTCTGTCCCGCTGTTCCCTGAGAAAACGAACGTTTCGGGCACACACTCGGTCGTCACAGGTTTGTAAATCCCCGCATCCCACGTCAGATCGTTCTCTCCCGATACAAGCGTCGTGCAATCGGTCTTTCCTGTCCCAGGATTAGCATCGCTGTCCGCCGGATCCGAAGCGCCGCTGGCTGTCGAAGGACTAAAGACAAAGCCAGGAGGCAGGTTGCTGAATTTCACATAGTAATCCCCGGGAGACACCGTGAAGCTGTAGAGTCCGCCACCCGTGGTGGTCGTGGTCCCCACCAACCCATTGTCCGAGCAACGGAACAAGCTAACCACCACGCCGTCCACACCTGGTTCTCCAGAATCCTGCATTCCGTTGGCGTTCGTGTCGTTCCATACGAAATTGCCAACCGACGCGAGCACGGGCTGATTCGGACGGCAGATGTCGAGCTTGTTGAGCTTGAACTGATCCTCCGGGGTCGTGTCTCCGAGCCACGCGGCGATGACGAGCGCGTTACCCACCACTTCGCCTGAATTCAAGTCCGCCCAGCGTGAACCCGTGCTGGTGGTTGTATTTTCTTCGCTGAATCCGAATCCGGCCAGAAGCCCGTCGCTGAGAGTCAAGTGATTGTTGAAAGGATCCGCAAAATTGCCGATCCACGCAGTCAAATCGCTGTCGCTCACGACGTAACCCAAAAAGACGCGATTCACTATCACGGGCTCGGAGAATTCAAACAACAAGTAGTTGTCGCGATCGATGTTGTCCACAGTGTGGCGATTGCTGCTCCCGTCACCTTCCGAACTATCGGTCACGCCCAAGCCGCTTCCATAAAGGCCCGCCCAGGCGGTCGACCAGGCTCCCGAGGATTTGATCCGGCTGAATGCGCTTACTTTCACAGCCACGCCAGAGGGAGTCGTAAAGGTTCGTATGTTCCCGTCCTGCCCATCGGTGGAGCTGTTCCCAGAGAAGGTGAACAAATCGGGCACACACTCGGTCGTCGCAGGCTGATAAACCCCCGCGTCCCACGTCGGATCATTCTCGCCCGCAACCAAAGTCGTCACGTCCGTTTGGCCCGTGCCGGTGTTGGCGTCGCTGTCAGCGGGATCCGAAGCGCCGCTGGCTGTCGAAGGACTAAAGACAAAGCCAGGAGGCAGGTTGCTGAATTTCACATAGTAATCCCCGGGAGGCACCGTGAAGCTGTAGAGCCCGCCGCCAGAGGTTGTCGTCGTTCCCGCCAGCACGTTGCCGGAGGTGAACAGTTCCACCGTCACCCCGTCCACTCCCACTTCGAGGCCCCCGTCCTGAACGCCGTTGGCATTCAGATCGTTGAACACCAAGTCCCCGATCGTGCCCGGCTGGTAGATCCCCGCGTCCCACGTCGAATCATTCTCGCCCGCAACCAAAGTCGTAACATTCGTTTGGCCCGTGCCGGCGTTGGCGTCGCTGTCCGCCAGATCCGAAGCGCCGCTGGCTGTCGAAGGACTAAAGACAAAGCCAGGAGGCAGGTTGCTGAATTTCACATAGTAATCACCGGGAGGCACCGTGAAGCTGTAGAGCCCGCCGCCAGAGGTTGTCGTCGTTCCCGCCAGCACGTTGCCGGAGGTGAACAATTCCACCGTCACCCCGTCCACTCCCACTTCGAGGCCCCCGTCCTGAACACCGTTGGCATTCAGATCGTTGAACACCAAGTCCCCGATCGTGGCCTGCGGTTGCTGGTAAATTCCGGCATCCCAATAAATCTGATGCAGAGGGAATCCTTCGGTGTCGTAGGTTACAGTGGTGCAAATCGTCGTCGTTCCAGTCGTTGGGTCCACGTCGCTGTCAAGGTTGTCGTTCGTTCCCTGATCCTTGGGAGAGAACGCGTAGCCAGCTGGCAGCACGAACTGCAAGAAATAGGTACCCGCCGGTGGAAAGAAGAAACCGTATCGGCCCGTGATATCGGTTTGGGTTGAATCAATGAGAAGGTTACTCGTGCCGCACTCAAAGAGCTTCACGATCACATCTGGAACCCCTAATTCGTCAGGGTCTTGAATCCCATTCTGGTTGGTGTCTTCCCAAACAAAGTCTCCAATGGCGGGATCAAAAATATCCGCCGAGGCTTGGCGCTCAAAAGAGAAAACGAGCAAGCAGACGACTGCGAGAAACCGATTAACGAGTTTGGATTTCCGGTACATACGGGTGGTGATTAAAGGACCGTGCTAGAAACAACTTCGTGAAAGACTAACAAGTTGAACCAAGTGGCTCTATCTTATTTTGGGACAAATTTATACATTTTTGGGACATGTCTTGAATCGCAGTTTACTGTATCCCGAAAGCGGGATCCATGCGGAAAGTCAATTGAGCAACTGGCTTTCCGCAATAAGAACGGGGCGGGGAAAAACCAATCCATTCAACCGCTTTGAATCTCAAAAAGGGATTTGAACATCGTGGTGAATATTCTCAAGACCCTGGCGATAAAGTCTTTCCGAATCATTCACCAGATCCAGACGGGAAACGCCTCGCTCTTCGTCAAGATCTTCTGATCCAGGCTTTTGCAAATCTCCCCGAGGTTCAAATGCCGTTTCAAGATTGAAAGCCAAACGGGCAACATCTCGATCAGCCCCGTGATCATGAATGAACGAAGGCTCAGGAGTTCAAACATTCTTCAGGAAAAACGCCAGGGCGGCCAACGAAACGCTGAGTCCGGCGAGCCAGGTGGAGGGCTCGGGAACCGCGACGAGCTCCACCTGGAACGCCATTTCAGGCGTGTGGGATGTGCCGTCAAAAGTCTGTCCTTCAGGTTCGCTGGAGAACCAAAACGTGCCGTTGTCTGGGTAGACACTATTCTGGGTGTGCCCCCCCACTTGAAAAGATCCGAGCCCGGGGGACACAACGATCGTGGCGACAAACCAATAAGTGTTGCCCGCAGTGAGCGTCAAACTCCCCGGAGTAGATGCCGAGTAAAGCGTCAATGGGCCGTTCATGCCAGTGATGGCTGCGGTGCTGGCCCGAACGTTTAAGTAATCCGGCCCGCTTGAAGGGTCGTTGCCTACAGAGCCCCAAATCTGGAAACGCATCTCCGTGGCAGGATCAAGAATCTCCGTATTCAACCAAGTCCCTGCGCCCGCCACGGTGCTATCGTGAGGGGCTACAAAGCTGTTCGCGTACATGGAACTTCCATCGGGAACCGTCAATGAGTACCACAGAGGCCCCAAATCTGGCGCTTTGGTGATGATGGTGGCATGAGTCCATCCGGGAGAAAGGATTGCCCAGGCGAGAATCGGGGCCAGCAAGGAGTTTTTGGTCAGCGCTTTCATAAGTTTTGAATCGAGTCATGGAAGACCCTAGAGCCAGCAGGTATCTTCTTAATCAGCGCCAAAAGAAGATCCGGATAAGGTCGTCTGGAGCCCTCGATCCTCATAAAGCGGCGAATCTAAACGTGTGGAACTATCGCCCCCCAGTGGGGTTGTGACTGTGACTGCCTGTGACGCGCCGAAAGACACGCGACCCGCGAGTGGTTGAGGTTTCTTGGATTTCAGGCTCCCTTCGAACTCGCAAAAAACGCCCATAACAACAATCCACCATCAACCGGCGAGGATCACCATTAAATCCTGAGGCTGATTACAAACCATAAGATCATGCCGCAGATGGCGTGGCAATCCAGTTTTGAGACAATTTACTGCACAAATGAGACATTTTCGTTAGGGCACCAATGCAAACTTCCCATGAAATTGCCCTGGGAGCGCCGGCGTCTCGCCGGCGAATTCATGGCTTCAGCACAGCAACGTGACGCCGAGACGGCGGCGCCCCGAAGTTCATGGCCCCATCTCACGTCCATTTTTTGGAGGTCCGGCTTTCCCATGAACCGAAGGAGCACGCTCCTCTCCCCGTCCCTCTCCTCCGCTTTGGGCGGAGGAGAGGGTGCCCGAAGGGGGGGAGAGGGAATTCTTCACGAAGCTCTGTGTGTTTTAGGGCTGAATCACGCCTTCGGCATGGGTGGGCCAAGCCGGGTGGCGAGCTGAACCTCCCAAGAATTCATTAGTCGGAGTTTTCTTGACCTGAACCCCTGGCAACCTTCATTTTTGACACCATCCCTTTCGCCAAAACCCAACATTTTGATCAAACCATGAACCCACCCAAGCCCATCTCCCGCCGCCGTTTCACCTCTGGACTGGCCACAGCGGCGTGCGCTCTCGCGGCACCGCGAGTCATGACGGCGCAGAAGTCAGAAAAGAAGCTCGTCATCGGGACTGGCGAACACCGATACGAGGTGCTCCATAACTGGGCTCGGCTCCCAGACAAGTATTCGTGGCAAACGACCCATAACGTGGCGGTGGACCGGGAAGGCTTGCTGTATGTCATCCACGAAGGCCGTGAGAACCTCAAGGACCACCCCTCCATCTTTGTGTTTGATAGGAAGGGAAAATTTGTGCGCGCTTTTGGAAGCCAATTTCAAGGAGGAGGGCATGGACTCGAAGTTCGGTCGGAAGGAAAGGATCAATTCCTGTACGTGACGGGCTATCAACAACTCAAGAATTTCGCGAAGCTCACGTTAAAAGGCGAGGTTGTTTGGGAAAAGCGCGCGCCGATGGACTCCATGTTGTATCCACAGGGCGAGGATACAAAACCCGCGAAACGATGGGGTCGTGACGCGTTCATGCCAACGAACTTCGCCTTTTTGCCGGACGGCGGATTCTATGTCGCGGATGGATATGGATCGTTCCGCATCCACCGCTACGACAAGGACGGAAACTGGAAGTCGATGTTTGGCAAGCCAGGGACTGGTGCTGGAGAATTCAACACTCCGCATGGGATCTGGACGGACAACCGGCCTGGACGAGAAACTTCTCTCGTCATCGCGGATAGGGCCAACAAGCGCTTGCAATGGTTCACCCTCGAAGGCAAGCACCTTAAAACACTGGATGGCTTCATCTTGCCAGCGAACTTGGACAGCCTCAAAGGCGTGCTCTTGGTACCCGACCTGAGCGCCCGCATCACTCTTTTGGACAAAGATGACCGGTTGATTGTGCACCTGGGAGAGGATCCGCAATGGAGGGAGCAGGTGCTCAAGGACGGCATGAAACTCCGCCGGGATGCCAAGGGTGAAGGGTGGGTCGCAGGGAAATTCCTGCATCCTCACGACGCTTGTTTTGATCCAGCTGGCAACATCTTCGTGGCGGAATGGGTGGACACAGGCCGCATTACGAAGCTCCGCAAAGTCAGCTAATTCCCATGCGGCGGCGAGGACCCCCCGCCAAACGCCCGGATGACATCATGGCGGCGTCCATGAAACATCCACATCGCCTAGCTTGATTCCGATAAAATCCAGCCCTGACTGGCCAGATATGGGATTGAGAACGACTCTGGACCCCGCGAGGTTCCAGGGAGCGTGGGGGTCCTGCACGACCGCGTCACTGGCTATAAATTTCCAAAGGCCGGCAGGAAAGGGATTCGGCAGTCCCAGCTTCACTCTCCTCATCAGGACAAGGTCCAAAACGCTCAACGAATGGGATTCATTGACGTCGGCAGCCAAGATTTGGAAGGGCGAGCCCAATGTTGCGAGCCCGAGAATATGAGAGCGGAGGGCGGTGAAGTCGCCCTCGGAGGAACCTCGGTTCAAAGGAGCGTCCGATGGCTTTGACAAACTGAGCGTGAACGACCCGATCTGCGGCGTCGTGAAGCTAAATCGGCCATCGGCGCCCGTCGTAAGGCTGCCGGTCTTGTCGCCGCTCAGATTCACAACCACGCCCGGCACCGACTGGCCTCCATCGAAATAAGTGACGCGTCCAGAAAGCGTGACAGGGACCGCCGGAACCATGAATGGAATCACGGAGTTGGCTCCGGCTGAATTTGTGATCACCCGGCCGGCCGAGGTGGTCGCGGATAAGCTCAGGGCATAAGTACCGGGCGGCACGTTGCTCCAAACCAGGCTGAAAGGCGGAGCCAGTCGTTCCCCAATCTTGGCGTTGTCCGCAAAAAACTCGAGCCGGGCGATGGCGGCGGCGGGATCGTAAACGCTGGCCACCAACCGCACCGCCGCAGGTTGAAAAAGAGGCGCGACGTTGGTTGGGTTGTTCAAAAAAATAGTAGGGTCGAAGAGGGTGGGGTCGAGGCTTTGGAAAACACCCTGGCTCAAATTGAAATAAGTTCCGCTAGGCGCGCTTTCGAGCTTCAAGGCGCGCACCATGTAAACACTCGAACCGCCGGCGGAGGCCTCATTGAATTGATTGGAAACAACCGGGGAACTGGTTAAGCGAGTGAACGGACCCGCCTTGGTGGAGCTCTTGTAAACATGGTAGCCCGTCACTGGCTCAGGAGACGGCGCCCAACTAAGACGCACACCGCCTGCTCCGTTTGGCGCCACCCCAAGCGCCGAGGGTGGCCCGACGGGGCGCAGACGCAATGTAGGATCCCCCATCAACGCGACGTGCACTCCTCGCGGGCCGAAATTGGGGGCGTACGTGTTGAGGTTGTTCTGTGTGAGGCGAGCACAGAAACCGATGGTCTCCCCCAGACCCATAGGATGGACATGCCAATGCGGCCGGCCGGCCCATGCGCTCGTGAGGCTCACGCCCGGCGCGGCCAAGTGCGACCGCAAAAAATTATCCTCGCTATCCCAATCCCCGAAGTAGCTTCCAAACAAAAAACTGAATGCCGTCTGCAACTCATTGGTCGCTAACTGAGCCGTCGAACCCACTCCCACCGCGCTCTTGAAAGTCCCTCCGCCGCAGGCAAAACCCAGCAAGAATCCGGTTCCTGAATGCGGGCCGAACCAGCTCCCGGCAATCACGTTGGTCGAACCCACCAATGGAGGAAAATTCCGCCATCCATTCACCGCGAAGGCTTCTCCTCCAAAAACCCCGAGCCTGTCATCCACCAGCGCACGCGAATCGGGCACCTGCCGCTTGTGCCGGAAGTGGTGGTCCTTGTCCAAGTACTGCCGAAGCAGTTCGGTCTCCCTTTGTGAAAAAGCAGGCAAGTTCGCAAAATCCACCCGCCCCACTTGCAGTTCGACATCAGATGGCAACAAGCTCAAGTCGAACTTGCCATCTCCCGGAACGTTGCGGTTCCTCGGATCCCTGGCGGACGTGGTGTTGATGGCCGTGTCGGTCCATGTTCCATTCATTTCGCCATAGAAAGAATCCGCCCCCCACGCACCCGTGTGATCGGCATGCCCGTCCGGCGACATATTCCCAGAGTAAGGCACTGGAATGTGACCGAGCAGAAACACCGCCCTGACATTGGCCGGGTCCGCGTCGTAATCCGCTTTGATAAGCGCTTTCACGCTTGGGACTGAGGCGGTGCGGGAAACCTCTCGGCGCGTCACGCGCCATCCGTCGCCAATCAAATCCTGCTCCAGACGCGCCAATTCCATCTTCAGGGCCGTGGCCTGCGAGTTGTCGACCACAAGAATCACCTTGCCTCGAGCCTCCACCAGAGGCACCGAAATACCCGCGTAAATATAGCCTTCCCCGGTGTATTCCGCCGACGAGTTCCGCGCTGTCTTGCTCACCCGGTACTCATAGCTTCCACCCACGGAGACGTTCGAATCGATATAATTGGTCGCCGTGCCAGGCAGCGACGTCCCTGTTCCCCACGTCGAGGCGTCTCGAGACTTGCGATAAAGAAGATAACCCGTGGCCTGACTGCTGGCCGGCCATGAGAGTGTGATCCTTGGAGGAGTGATTTGCACGGAGGCGCTGAGGTGCACCGCGTAATCCGACGGCACCTGCCCAACCGCGGTCCACCCCCCGGAAAAACTCAGGATAAACGCACTTTACCCCCCGTCAAAAGCAAGAAAACCCGCTGCCAGAGCGGGTTTTCTTTACGTTTTTGATTTCAAGCCTGTGGCTACTTGTCCTTTTTCAATAATTCCATGATCCGGCGCTGGTCCTGGTTGACTTCG
>SXGS01189519.1_pt1 | contig 15291 bp, 10 predicted proteins | sample 3174681 | NCBI WGS metagenome assembly SXGS01 (sample SAMN11356861, study PRJNA531348) | freshwater metagenome | isolation source: freshwater sample F1-80 | place: China: Fuxian Lake, Yuxi | collected 2017-12-25 | reverse complement strand
CTGGCAAAAAAACTGCCTCGGATCCGAACAAACCAAAGACGGCGCCTACGCCACCCGCCTCGACGACATCAACCCCTGGATCCAAAACACCATCAACCAAGGCCGCAAAATCACCGGCCTCGACAACAACGCCTTCATCGAACTCAAAGAATTCAACACCAACAGCGTCTGCGTCACGGTGAAAGACCGCTCCGGAACCGCCGGGGCCAGCACGCAAACCGAGCAATGCGGCGATCCGGCATCGAAAGCCGGCAAAGACGCCTGGCTGGCCAAAAAGTGGGAACTCGTTGAAACCGCTCCGAACAGCAATATCTTCGCGCTTCGGAACTTCATCTCCGACAAGTGCCTGGTAGCCGGCGGAGAAGGCCAGCCCATGGGCCAGCAGGATTGCCAGCTGAGCAACGCGAGCAACCAATGGCAGTTCTTCGCCGTTGAAAACAATCAACTCCAAGTACGCAGCGTCGCCAACGGCTTGTTCTTGACCAACAACGGCGACAAACAAGCAGTCACCGTGGCCAAAAACACTGCCGGGCTGAAACAACGCTGGGCCTTCAACGCAGTCGGCAAAGCCCTCTACAACATCGCTCCGGCGAACACCTACGTTTCAATCGAAAATCCAGGCACTCCGGGGCGAGTCATCCGACACGCCGATTGGTTGGGTTGGTCTCATCTCGTCAACGGAAATTCCCCCCTCCAAACCCGCCAAGACGCCACCTGGAAAATCATCCCCGGACTGGCCAATGACCGGTGCTACAGCTTCGAATCGATTAACTTTCCCGGAAACTATCTGTACTCGGGCGGAAGCAGCGCGCGAACCGGCCTCGCCGCAATCGCCGGAAAGGACACCAAAGACTTCACTTGGTGCGCCGAAGAAGCCAAAGCCGGCAACCAGACCATTACCTTCGCCAAATACTCCGACCGCTTCCGCGTCCTGCGCATGAACGGCAACGAACTCTACCAAGGCGCGCTCTTCCCCGCCGGCATCCCGAAGGCCGACGATGAATACCGGATCACCGAAGACACAGCGTGGAAACTTCGCGATCCGCTGGCAACTCCGGCCCCCTAACAACCGGCACACGCAACAACACTGAATAACCAACTGTGGGGCCCGGCTTCTGCCGGGCCCCACAGTCGTCCCCGCTAGCCCCGCAACAAATACCCACGGGAACAACCACGCACTACACTCGGTTTAACACTTTGAGTTACTGGACGTTAACCGAATCCGGTTAACCGAGGCGAAGGAATCCAGCATGAGCAACCCCGACGACGTGGTCATCCTCGGCGGAGCACGCACCCCGCTCGGCAAATTGAAGGGAGCCTTGGCCGGCTTCCAGGCCGTGGACCTGGGCGGCTTCGCGATCAAAGGCGCCCTGGACAATGCCAAAGTCAGCCCGGACGACGTCGACGCCGTGATCATGGGCCATGTGGTCCAGGCCGGTTGCGGCCAGAACCCGGCCCGGCAGTCCGCAATCAAGGCGGGCATCGGCTGGAACACCCCGACGGTCACGATCAACAAAGTCTGCCTTTCCGGCCTGGCCGCGGTCACCGATGCGGCCCGGCTGCTGCGCAGCGGCGAAGCGTCCATCGTGGTCGCCGGCGGCCAGGAATCGATGACCAACGCCCCGCACATCCTGCCCGGCTCGCGCAACGGCTGGAACTACGGCAACTTCACCGCGATCGACTCGGTGGCGCACGACGGGCTGACCGACGCGTTCGACGGCGAATCGATGGGCGCTTCGACGGAACGCAAGAACACCGAACTCGGCATCGGCCGCACCGAGCAGGACGAAGTGGCGGCCGCCTCGCACCAACGCGCCGCCAAAGCGCAGGAAGCCGGCGTCTTCGACGAAGAAATCGTGCCGGTCAGCGTACCCCAGCGCAAAGGCGATCCGCTCCTGGTCAGCCAGGACGAAGGCGTCCGGGCCAACACCACGGTCGAAACGCTCAGCGGCCTGCGCCCGGCTTTCGCCAAAGACGGCACGATCACCGCGGGCAACTCCTCCCCGTTGTCCGACGGAGCGGCGGCGCTGGTGCTGACCACCCGGGCCAAAGCCGAAGAACTCGGCCTGTCCTGGATCGCGATCGTCGGCAAACCCGGTCAAGTCGCCGGTCCGGACACTTCACTGCACTCCCAGCCGTCCAACGCGATCAAGCAAGCGCTGGGCCGTGCCGGCTGGACCGCGGCGGACCTCGACTTCATCGAGATCAACGAGGCGTTCGGTTCGGTGGCGGTGCAATCGCTCAAGGACCTCGATTACCCGCTGGAAAAGACCAACATCCACGGCGGCGCGATCGCCGTCGGGCACCCGATCGGGGCTTCCGGCGCCCGGCTGGCGCTGCACGCAGCGCTGGAGCTGAACCGGCGCGGCGGCGGCAAAGCCGCGGTTTCGCTCTGCGGCGGCGGCGGCCAGGGCGAGGCCCTGCTGCTGTACACCGACTGATGAGCGCGGAACGTTTCCTCGAGGGCGCGCGCAACCGCGGCCTCGAGGTGCAGGTCGTGGAACGGGCGGCCGCCGGCAGCCTGGCGGAAGCTGCGCAGATCTTGGGCATCCAAGCTGCGGACATCGTGAAATCGCTGGTAGTCAAACACAAAGACGGCACGTTCTTGTTTGCCTTGATCCCGGGCGACCGGCAGATTTCCTGGCCCAAGTTGCGCGAGTTGATCGGCGTGAACAAGCTCTCCATGCCTTCGGCAGAGGCGGCCTTGGCGGCCACCGGATACGAACGCGGCACGATCACGCCGGTCGGGGCCGACGGCGACTGGCCGGTGTATGCGGACGAATCGATCCGCGGCAAACGGATCTCCATGGGCGCCGGGGCGCACGGCCGCAGCGCGTTCCTGGATGCCGACTCGCTGATCGCGGCCTACCGGGCCACCGTGGCGGATATCAGCGAACCGCTCGGCTGAGCTCAGAGCTCCAGCGTCACACCGGCCGCAGTGCAGGCGCCCATCGCTTTGAGCACCGCGTCGGTGACCGCCTTTTCCTTGTCGCTGGGCGCCGACTCACCGCCGGCGTCTGCCCGGGCATAGGCCAAGTCCGACAATGCGTTCAGCGGCCCGGCCACCTCGGCAGGCGAGCGCCCGCCCTGATCGATCATCTTGGCGCCGAGCAACAACCAGTTCGTATTCGCCGCGGTTTTGAGCCCGTCCCGGTATTCGACGAAGCCTGCGTTGAACGCCTGGCAAGCAGCTTTCGCGTCCAGCGGCGGGGCGGTACCGGCCGCGGTCCCGCCCGGGGGCAAACTCAACGTCGCTTGGCCGCCGTCGGCCGGCGCCGGAGAGCTGCCCGCCGACGACTCCGCAGGCGGCGCTTGGCCGCCGCATCCGCTCAGCGCCACCGCGCCGGCGACGGCGATTCCGGCCCAGGCAAATCGGGAAACTCTGGAACCACGGTCAAAACCAAACACGGAAACTCCACTCTGCGACGACGACGAGCTAACGCTATCAAGCTGAAACTGGATTTTCCCTGACAGTCCGCGGAACCCGGCAGCTCAACTCCTGCGGAACCTCAGGGTCAGCAGCTGGAAGGGGCGCAGTTCGAGCCGGACTCCGTCCGCCGTGCCACGTACCGCCTTCGGCTGGATCGGGCGCTCCAGCAAATCGGTCTCCTGGACCTCGAGGTATTCGAAGTCCGCACGCAGTGTTGCCGCAGCCCGTCCGCCGCCGGCCTCATAGATCCGGGCCACCAGGTCGCCGCTGCGGTCTTCGGCGAGTTTCACCGAGGCGATCACGACGGCGTCGTGGTCCACTGCGAGCAGCGGTCCGACCCCCTGCGCTCCGTGCAGGACCCGTTCCGGCAGGTTGATCGCATAACCGGCCGCCACCGCATCCACCACGGAGGCACCCGGGACCAAGGCGTAATCGAGCACGTGCCGGCCCTGGTCGGTTCCCGGGTCCGGGAACCGCGGCGCCCGCAACACCGAGAGCCGCACCGTGGTGCCGGCTGCTGCGTCCGCGCTGGACCGGGCCGAACTGGAGACATCGTGGCCGTAAGTCGCGCTGTTCACCACCGCCACGCCGTAGCCCGGTTCTTCCACCTGAACCCAGCGGTGCGCGCAGATCTCGAACTTCGCGGCGTCCCAGGACGTATTGGCGTGCGTCGGGCGATGCACATGGCCGAACTGGATCTCCGCCGAACTGCGCTCGGCCTGGACGTCCAAAGGGAAGGAAAGTTTCAGGAACTTCTCCTTCTCGTGCCAGTCGACACTGACCTTCAAATCCACTTGCCCGGCCCCGGAACGCAAGCTGACCAGTTCTTCGAGCGTCGAGTCGCCGAAGCTGCGTTTGATCAACAAGGTCTCGGCGTCGACCTGCTCGATCGAATCAGCTGCGCTCAGGTCGACCGCGGTGTTCCGGTAGAACGAATCCACGTCCCAGGCATCCCAATCGTTCGGGAAGTCCGGGTGCAGCTGGAACAGGTTTCCCGGACCGGCCAGCACTTCGCGGTTCTGCCGAACGTCGTAGACGGATTCGAACAAGCCATCGGCCCCGATGACCACCCGGAGCCGGTCGTTCTCCAGCAGCCAGCCATCGCCGTCCTCGGACGATTCGGCCAGCCGGCTGAGCACGGTCCGCCCGGCGGGTTCGACGGCGGCCACCTCCCCGGCGGCCAACGCCCCGAAGGCGGGCACACCGCTGCGCCGGTGCGGCGCGGCATTGAACCTGATCTCGGTGTCACCGGCGCCGACGAGTGCCTGCTGCGCCTCGGCGATGATCGCTGCCAACTCCGCTGCGAGCACCGCGTAGCGCTCTGCGGCCTCGCGGTGCACCCAGGCGATCGAGGTGCCGGGCAGGATGTCGTGGAATTGCAGCAGCAGGACCTCTTTCCAGATCCGCTCCAAATCCGCGTAGGGATATGCCGTGCCCAGGCGCACCGCAGCCGTCGCACTCCACAGTTCGGCTTCGTGCAGCAAATGCTCGCTGCGCCGGTTGCCCTGCTTGTTCTTCGCCTGCGTGGTGAAGGTCCCCCGGTGGAACTCCAGGTAGAGCTCCCCCGCCCAGACCGGACGCTCGGGGTATTCGGCCTCGGCGGCCCGGAAGAAATCCGCCGGACGCTGCATGGAAAGCCTCGGAGCGCCTTCGAGATCCGCATTCCGGGAGACCCGGGCCAGCATCTCCCGGGTGGGCCCGCCACCGCCATCGCCCCAGCCGAAGGGCGCCAAGGACATGCTGGCTGCGCCCTTTTCCTGGAAGTTCCGCGCCGCGTGCGCCAGTTGCCCGCCGGAGAGGTCCGAACTGTAAGTGTCCACTGAAGGGAAATGCGTGAATACCCGGCTGCCGTCGATGCCTTCCCAATCGAAGGTGTGGTGCGGGAACTTGTTCACCGTGTTCCAGGAGATCTTCTGGGTCAGGAACCATTTGATCCCGGCCGCTTTGACGATCTGCGGCAGCGATGCCGAATAGCCGAAGGTGTCCGGCAGCCAGGCTTCTTCGGTCTCCACGCCGAACTCTTCCAGGAAGAACCGCTTGCCGTAGAGGAACTGCCGGGCCATTGCTTCGCTGCCGGGCATATTGGTGTCCGATTCCACCCACATGCCGCCCACCGGGATGAACCGGCCTTGCCGGACGTATTCGCGGACCCGGTCGAACACGTCCGGCCGGTGGTCTTTGAGCCAGGCCAACTGCTGCGCCTGGCTCATCGCGAAGAGGAAGTCCGGGTACTGGTCCATCAGGTTGACCACGTTGGCCGTGGTCCGGCCCACTTTGCGGACGGTCTCGCGCAACGGCCAGAGCCAGGCGGAATCGATGTGCGCGTGGCCGATCGCCGCGATCCGGTGCGCGCTGGCCGAGGCCGGGCTCGCCAGCACCTCGCGCAATTCGGCGCGTGCCGCAGCAGCCGTGCGGTGCACATCCTGCAGGTCGACGGCATCGAGCGAACGTTCGATCGCGCGCAGGATCCGGAACCGCCGGGCGTCGGATTCGGCGAGTTCGCGGCTCAGTTCGTTGAGCGTCTCCAAATCCTGGCAGAGTTCCCAGAGCTCGGCGTCGAAGCGGTTGATGTCGGCCCGGCTCAGCCGGTACAGGGGTTCCCGGCTGGAGGTCAGCTTGTCACCGATGAAGGTCGGCATGTACCCGTCCGGACCCGCGATCCGGGGGTTCGCCGCGGCTTCGACGTACACTTCGAACCGGCCGCCCGGGGCTGTCCTGTCGTCCACCGGAATCCACTGGTTTTTCGGGTTCAGCCCTTTCAGCACCGTGCCATCCGGCAAGTAGACCATGCCTTCGGCGTGGAACCCGGGGTCGATGTCGCCGAAGCCGAGGTTGAAGATCGCCTCCAGGGCTTGGTCCTGCAGCTCGGCCGGAATCTCGGCCCGCAAACGGAACCAGCTGGTGGCCCAGGCCGGCCCCCAGGACTCGCCGAGCGCGGTCGGCTGGTACACCTGCGCCAAGGCCTCCGCGGGCGCCACCGGCTCGCCGTGCTCCCCGTCGATCAGGCCGCCGTCGACGTGCCACACCGCGATCTCCAAGGGCACCGCAGGGGTATGGATTTCCCGGCGCAGCCGTTCCCGCAGGGCCCGGGAGACCCGGTCTTCAATCAGTTTCTGGTCGCTGTGCATGGCGCGTCCTCAAGGGGTTTCAGGTTCGTCGGTGACGGATCAACGGATCGGCAGGTGCGCCGAGCTGACGTCGCTGGGCTGCACGACGGCGGTGATGCCGCGTGCCTCCAGCTGGCTTTGGTCGTGGGCTTGCGAAGCCAGCAGTACGGTCGGCCGTTCCCCGGCGATCGCCAAGGACATCCAAGCGTCGAAGAACTCGCCGCCGGGCGCGCAGGTGCCGCGTCCCGGGGCTTCCGGCTCCGGGCCGACGTCGAGCAACAGGGCGGTGCGGCGCGGCGCCGGGGCCGGCGCCGTGGCACTCCGTTGGATGGCCGCGGCGAATGCCGAGCCTTCGGGTTTCAGCCGCTGGTCGTTGCCCAGGAGGCCCAAGGTGTATTCGAGCGAGGGGAAGTCCAGCAGTTCGCCCGAAACATCGTGCGAACACCACCAGGTGACGCCCCACAGGCCTTCGCAGTCCAGCGCGTATTCGAGCGCACGAGTGCTGAACTCGGCCGCGTCCTGGGCCCCGACGTGCGGTGCCGGAGCACCGATTTCCTGCAGCCAGATGGCGCGTCCCGGGTCGACCGCCCAGCCCCGGGCCACCTCGATCAGGTATTCGGCCAGCCGGAAGCTCTGTTGGCTCATTCCGCCGTAACGTTGCGCGGTGCCGTTGAAGATCCATGAATGCACGGTGCTCATGGCGCCGTTCCGGGCAGTTCCGGCAGGGGTGAACGGGTGCCTGCCGTCGAAGAACGCGCTGTCGTACTCCGAGTGGCAGTGCGCCAGGCCAGGTGCACCTGCCTCGCACGCCTCGAGCATGGTCCGCAGCCAGTGGTCCGCTTCCGGCACCGTCGCCGGGTTGCGCTCCGGATGGATGGCGGAAGCGAATTGGCTGAACTCGTTGCCCAAGCTCATGCCCAGCACATTGGGTTCCGCCGAAATCGCGCTCGCCAATTCACGCAGATAGCGGCTCTGCCCCTCGATGACGTCAGGATCGGTGAAAAGGTTCCGGCCATGCCAGGTCTTCACCCAGGCGGGCAGGAAGTCGAAGCTGGACAGGTGTCCCTGCAGCGCATCCACTGAGCAATCCAGACCGCGTTCCCCGGCAGCCTGGATCATGGCAAGCAGCTGCGCCACCGCACGCGGGCGGATCAGGCCGCGGTTCGGTTGGAAATAGGGCCACACCGCGAAAAGCCGCACGTGGTCCAGGCCGAGCTCCGCGAGCGCGTCGAAATCCCGACGCACTTCGTCAAGGTCGAAGTCGAGCCAGTGGTGGAACCAGCCCTGCGTGGGTGTGTAGTTGACCCCGAACCGCGGTCTCGCAACAGCCCGGGGGCTGACCGGAGCCTGCATGCGGCCCTCCTCTGTACTGAGCCCCGAACGGAGCAGATTTTTTTGATTGGACGGTTTTGCCGGGCTGGATTTTTACGGTCGGAAAATCGAACTAATCCGTTTTAGCACACGATCGTGAGCCGCGCCACATCCCCTGGGCAAGTTGCCGGCCCGCCGACGGCGCGGGCACCGCCCCGGTTCCGCAACGTTACGGCCCCGTCCGAACCCGGATCCGGCGGCTAGCGCGGTACTGCCCCGGTGCTCGCGCGCACTTGCAGCACCGGCGTCGGCAATTGCAGATTCCGCGCGGCTCCGGCCGGCATCGGCTCTTGCAACGATTCGAGCAGCAAGCGGGCCACCCGGTGGCCGAAATCGAAGGTGTCCCGGCTCAATGCCGTGATCGCCGGGTGGGTCAGGCTGGTCAACAACGAGTCGTCGAAGGAGACCACGGAGAGTTCCGCGGGCACCGAAATGTTCATTTCCATGGCCACCGACAGCCCGGCGAGCGCCATCACATCGTTGTCGAAAATGATCGCCGTCGGCCGCTGCGCAGCCGCCAGCAACCTGCGGGTGGCCGAGGCCCCTTGCTGATCGCTGAAGTCGGTCACCACCGAAAGGAGCTCGTCGAGCCCCAAGCGCTGCCGGGCGGCATCGAGGGCTTCGGTGCGCCGCTTGCTGTGCAGGAACTCCGGCACGCCGCCGACGTGCGCGATCCGCCGGTGCCCGAGTGCGGCCAGGTAGTCCACGATCGAAGTCATCGCCTCCCAGTCGTCCGCCCAGGCCGTGGGGATTTCGCCGGGCGCACCGGGCCCGCCCACCATGACCGCCGGCATGCCGAGCGAATTGATCACCTCGATCCTCGGATCGACGTCGCGCCGATCCACCAGGATCACGCCGTCGACTCGGTGTTCCCGCCACCAACGGCGGTAGATTTCGATTTCCGCTTCCAGATTCTCCACGATCTGCATCTGCACCGCGAAGCCGCGTTCGGACAACGCCGCCTGGATTCCGGAGGTCAATTCGGCGAAGAACGGCTCGATACCCAGGGTTTTCGCCGGACGCGCGATCACCAGGCCGATCACCGACGTCCCGGCACCGCTCAGCGCCCGGGCAGCACTGTTGGGACCCCAGTCGAGCTCTTCGGCGACCGCCAGCACCCGCTGCCGCGTGGCCTCGCTGACCCCCGGCTTGCCGTTGAGCGCGAACGAGACCGCACCCTTGGACACCCCGACGCGCTGGGCGATGTCTTCGATCCGGGCGCGGGGAGCGCCGCTGCTGCTCTTCTTCGGCATTGCCGCCTCTCTTTCGGTCCCGGCAGGCCTCTGCACCGCTGCGGGAACTCCGCACCCAGCCTATCGAGCAAAACCGGTTTCGTGACCGGCATCACAAAACTACCTTGACAACCGGCGCAACTGGGTGTTTCCTTGAAAATTACTATAACGGTTTATCAACGGAGTTTGCCGAGTGCGCAGACCCGTTGGGCCTCTAGGAGAGTAAATGCGAAAGCTCATCCCTGCCGCCGCGGCAATCGCCGTCGCCGGCCTCGTGCTGACCGGCTGCTCAGGCGGTGCAAGCTCGGACGGTTCCGCGAGCGGTGAAATCAAAGGCGAGATCACCGTGCAGACCTGGGCGTTGACGCCCAAGTTCCAGCCCTATCTCGACAAAGTGATCAAGAGTTTCGAAGACAAGAACCCGGGCACCACGGTGAAGTTGCTCGATCAGCCCGGGGACGGTTATTCCAACAAGATCGTCTCGCAGGCCAGCACCAACACGCTGCCCGACGTGGTCAACATCCCACCGGACTTCGGCGTCGCCTTGGCCAAATCCGGCGCCCTGCTGGACATCGCCAGTGTGGAGAAGGACCTCGACAAGACCTATGTCAAAGGCGCTCTGGATGCCTTCAAGTACTCCGGCGTCGACGGGACCTTCGGCTTCCCCTGGTACCTGAACACGGATATCAGCTACTGGAATGCCAGCCAGATGTCCGAATCCGGCTTGGACCCGAAGAAGCTGCCCACCACCCTGGACGAGCAATTGGCGCAGGCCAAGATCATGCACGACGCCTCCGGCGGCAAGTACTTCTTGATGAGTTCCAAGCCGACGACTGACGATTTCCTGCGCGCCGGCATCAAGGTGCTCAGCGACGACGGCACCAAGGCGGCTTTCAACACCGATGCCGCCGCGCAGCTGGTGCAGAAATACGTCGATGCCTACAAAGCCGGGTACTACCCCTCGTCGGTGCTCAATGACGACTACCTGGGCAATTCGCAGCTCTTCACCAAAGGCCAAGTCGCCTTCAGCACCGGTGGCGGCCCGGCCTACGCCAGCTTCGTCAAGGACAATCCCAGCCTGGCGAGTTCGATCGTGATGGGACCGGCGCTGAACGACCAGCCGCCGCTGTACGTACAAGGCTTCGCGATCTCCAAGCAGAGCAAGAACCAGGCGACGGCGCTGGCCTTCACCAAGTTCATCCTCAACCCGGAGAACCAACTCGAGTTCGCGAACCTGACCAACACCTTCCCCAGCACCCTGGCCTCGGCCAACGACCCGTCGCTCAGCAAGAGCGACGGCACCCCGGCCGGCGAAGCGAAGGTGCTCGCCTTCAATTCGCTGCAGAAGGCGAAGGTGCTCAGTCCGGTACAGCTGGACGACGCCATGAAGAAAATCCTCAACCAGCAGATCTCGCTCGCGATGAAGGGTGATGTGGCACCGAAAAAGGCGCTCGACGACGCCGCTTCGCAAATCGACAAGCTCTTGGCGAGCCAATAGGCCCGGTGCGGGCGATCCTGATCCGATCGCCCGCACTGCCCATTTCGCAGCACTATTGATCCGCTGATCCGCCCGAGAGCAAGCACGAGGAAACAAATCCATGCGTTCACATCGTTGGTTCACGCCCTGGCTATTGGTGGCACCGGCCCTGCTGTGGTTGGGTGCCTTCAGTTTTTGGCCGGCCATCAACACGGTCCGGATGTCCTTCACCAATGCCAAGCCGTTGGGCGGAACCGAACGCTGGGTCGGCCTGCAAAACTACACGAACCTGTTCAGCGACCCCCAAGTGGGCAATGCGCTGCTGAACTCGGTGGTCTACATGGCCGTCTGCCTGCCCCTGCTGACCTTGCTCCCGCTCGGCATCGCGATCCTGGTGGAAAAGAAGATCCCCGGCATCACCTTCTTCCGCACCTCGTTCTACCTTCCGGTGATCGCCAGTGCGGTGGTCGTGGCCCTGCTTTGGAACCTGGTCCTGGACGACGGCGGCGTGGTCAACAACATCGCCCAATCGCTGAAATGGGTGCAGGGGCCGATCCCGTTCCTGACCGACCGGTGGCTCGTGGTGTTCAGTTCGATCAGCCTCACCGTGTGGAAAGGCCTCGGCTACTACATGGTGATTTACATCGCCGCGCTCGGCAACGTCTCCAATGACCTGCACGAGGCCGCCGCACTGGACGGCGCGGGCGCCTGGCGGCGTTTCTGGTCGGTCACCGTGCCCGGCGTGCGCGGCGCGATGATCCTGGTGGCGATCATGATCTGCGTTTCCGCACTGCGGATCTTCACCGAACCCTACTTCCTCACCGGCACCACGGGCGGCCCCGGCGGCTTCGCCTCCAGCTTCGTGATGATCATCCAGCAATACGCCCGCGGCCTGCTCGGCAACCTCGGTTACGCCTCCGCGCTCTCCGTGGTGCTGTTCTTCATTTGCCTCATCCCGATGCTGATCCTGGCCCGGCAGAACCGTAAGGAAAGTTGACATGACCGCGCTTCCGGCAGCGGAGTCCCGCAGCTCCCTCCCGACCGCAAAGCCGGCCGGAAAAACCCCGAAACGAGCACGCAGCAGGGGCTTCAACAGCTCCTCGCCGCGCGAATTGGCGATCCGGTACATTCTGCTGCTGCTGGTCCTGGCCATCAGCATCGGCCCATTCCTCTGGCAGCTCTCCACTGCGCTGAAGTCGCCGTCGGAGGACATCTACGGCGCAGCGAGCGGATTGATCCCGCAAAACCCCACCGGGCAGAATTTCGCCAATGTCAATGACGCCATCCCGGTCTTCAAATACATCGGCAACTCGGTCATCGTGGCCTTCCTGGTGGTGGCCGGCAATGTCATCGGCTGCACCATGGCCGGCTTCGCGCTGGCCCGGCTCACCTTCCGCGGCCGGAACCTGGTGATCGGCTTGATCCTGGTCACCATGGTGCTGCCCGGCGAAGCGACGATCATCGCGCAATTCGTCACGGTCAAAGACTTGGGCCTGGCAGACACCCTGCTCGGCGTCGCCCTGCCCGGCATGCTCGGCATGATCAACGTGTTGTTGATGTGGAACGCTTTCCGCGGCATCCCGGAGGAAATCGACCAGGCCGCGATCGTGGACGGCGCCAACGTCTGGCAGCGGATTCGCTACATCGGTTTCCCCGCGGTGAAGGGCACCCTCGCGATCGTGCTGATCTTCGCCTTCATCGGCGCCTGGGACGATTTCCTCTGGCCGTTGATCGTGTTGACCAATCCGGACAATTTCACGCTCACCATGGGCTTGCAGTATCTCAAGGGCACGTTCAGCAACGATCCGCGGTTGATCGCTGCCGGGGCGATGATCGCCTTCATCCCGATTGCGATCGTCTTCATCCTCGCCCAGCGCTGGTTCTTCCGCGGAGTCGGTGAGGGCGCCGTCAAAGGTTGAGCAACTACACTGCTGAGTCCCAGCGTCGGGGTTTAGCATCTACCAGCAAGGAGAGTGTCATGCGAAAGAAAAAGCAAAGTCCTCCCGTTCCGGAGAAAACCGGTCTGAGCCGGGCGATGTTCATCCGCTACGGAACCCTCGGCGCCGCTGCCGCAGTCGCGGCACCGAGCCTGCTCAGTGCCGGAGCCACCGCCGCCTTCGCCGCAGACGTCCCTCAGCCCAAAGACCCCAACGCCCCGGGACCCGTGCTGCCGAGCAACCAAGGCGGCGGGATCCCGGCGGGACCGGCGTCGTACGGGTTCTGGGCGAGCGACATCACTGGCTGGAGCCCCGGGCTCGACCCGAACGCCAAGCACTTCGTCTGCCATATCCCGCGGGCCGCCCGGATCGCGCCGTTCGCGGCGACCCAAGCCCGGCCCAGCCTGGATCCGAGCACCCAAGTGCTGACCATCGACGGCGACTACCGCGGCAGCATCTACGACGAACGAGCCCGGGCGATCGGCGACGAGTCCTATGTCTACACCTTCCGCTACTGGCAGTACCTGGACGTCTTTTCCAGCTGGCACGGCCAATTGACCCCGAATGTGCCAGCGGACAAAGTCGCGGACAAAAATGCCTCCGGGCGAACCTATGGCGTGCTCGAGGTGCCCAATGCCGGCTGGACCGAAGCCGCGCACAAGAACGGCGCCATGTCGATCGGCTGCTGGTTCTGGCCCCGGAATGGTGCGAGCTTCAGCGACTTCGTCAAAAAGAACCCCGACGGCAGTTACCCGGTTGCCGACAAGATGATCGAGATCCGCAAATACTTCGGCTTCGACGGCTACTTCCTGAACCAGGAGGCCCAAGTCTCGGCGACCGACGCCAAAGCCTTCAAGGCCATGGTCACGTACCTGAAATCACGCGACCCCGAGTGCTACCTGCAGTACTACGACGCGATGCTGGAGAGCGGATCGCTGTCCTATCAGAACATGATCAACTCGAAGAACGTCGGCTGGTTGGGCACCGCGCAGAAGCCGCTGATGGACTCGATCTTCATGAACTACGGCTGGCTCCGCGGCTGGGGCGTGAGCGGCACCGGCGGGCCCGACCCGGATCTGACCAAGAGCGCGAAAACTGTCTCGGACCTGGGTTTCAACCCGAAGAACGTCGCCTACGGCACCACCGAGTTCCAACAAGGCGGTTTCAACCCCTCGGAGATCTTCGGCGGCCTGGCCGCGCCCGGCAAGAATCCCCCGGTCAGCTGGGGCATGTTCGTGCCGAGCGAATTCTGGAACCGCGGCTGCAGCGACGGCACCACCCGTACGGTGCTGGGTCGGTCGATCTTCCGGGATCTGGAGCAGAAGTTCTGGTCCGGGCCCAAGGGCGACCCCTCGCAGAGCGGGCGGGTCACCGAGCCCACCCAGCCCTACCGGCAGAACATCTGGAACACCAGCGGGTTCGACGGCGTCGCGCATTCCGTGGTGGAAAAGTCGCCCTATTCGGCGCTGCCGATCAATACCAACTTCACGATCGGCGTCGGCTCCTATTTCAATCTGCAAGGCGCCACGGCCGGCACGAAGGCCTGGAACAACGCCGGCATCGCCGATCCGGTGCTCAGCTGGCAGTTCTGGGTCAGCAATGCGGCCGGCACGCAGAGCAGCGTGACCTTGGACGAATCCACCGCGTGGGAAGGTTCGCATTCGTTGCGGATCAAGAGCAGCGCCGGCGCCAATCCGGAGAGCACGGTGCATCTGTTCAAGACCGACCTCACGATCGGCAGCTCGGTCACCGCAACGGTCATGGTGAAGACCTCCTCGGCGCCGGCCTTGTCCTTGGTCCTCGCCCCGAAAGCCGCCCCGACCTCGGTCAGCACCGTGGCCCTGACGCCGAGCGGAGCGGCCGTCAACGGCTGGACCGCCTATACCGCGAATCTCGCACCGACCACCGGCCAGATCGCCAAGATCAGCCTCAAGGTCGCGGCGGCGGGTAGTTTCGACCTCAATCTGGGCAGCGTCCGGATTGCCGGAAACGGCACGACGCCGGCCAAACCGAACGGATTCAGCGTCACCGCCGGCACCGCGGGCAGCAATGGCGAGAACGTCTTCCTCGATTGGACCAAGGCGGCCGACGCCTATGCCTACGACGTTTTCAACGTCGACACCGCGGGGGCCAAGACCTGGCTGGGCCGTTGCCACCGGGATTGCTTCTTCGCGGAGAACGTCGCGATTCCGGCCAATAAGACGATGAACTTCGAACTGGTTGCGATTTCCCCCGATGGCACTCGTTCCGCCCCGGCAAAGGCATCGCTGCTGCTCTAGCTGAGCATTGACGTATAGCTGGTTTCGCAGCCGCATACCCGCCATATATCAACGCTCAGCGTGCAATTAAACGGAAGGGCCCCGACTCGCGGTGCGAGTCGGGGCCCTTCTGAAGCGACGTTGGGTTACTTGAGGGTAACGGTAGCGCCGGCTTCTTCGAGCTGAGCCTTGGCCTTCTCGGCAGCTTCCTTGGTGGCGCCTTCGAGGACAGCCTTCGGAGCAGCGTCGACAACGTCCTTGGCTTCTTTCAGGCCCAAGGAGGTCAGCGCGCGCACCTCCTTGATGACTGCGATCTTCTTGTCGCCAGCGGATTCGAGGATGACGTCGAAGGAATCCTTCTCTTCCTCAGCAGCAGCTTCGCCGCCGCCACCGGCGGGGCCGGCAACTGCAACCGCAGCAGCGGTGACCTCGAAGGTCTCCTCGAATGCCTTCACGAACTCGCTGAGCTCGAGGAGGGT